>OFTX01000322.1_pt1 | contig 27582 bp, 23 predicted proteins | sample 1775051 | NCBI WGS metagenome assembly OFTX01 (sample SAMN08195772, study PRJEB24354) | sludge metagenome | isolation source: sludge from phenol fed wastewater aerobic bioreactor A | place: India: Nagpur | collected 2016-09-15
CTTCACCTGCAAGGCGGCTTGCGAAGCCTTCTGGAGCAGGCCCTCCAGGCCGGCAATGCCGACCTCGTGCTCGGCGGCTATATCGGCGGCACGGCCGATGGCGATGTGACCTTCCGCTGGCTGTCGCCGTTCGCGATCTTCTGCGGCGCGGCCGTGGTCGCCGGCTACACTCTGCACGGCGCGTGCTGGCTGATCATGAAGGCCGAGGGCGAGCTGGAGGCGCGGATGCGTGCGCTGGCGCCGAAGCTGCTGGTGGTCGCGCTCGCCGCACTCGGCGCCGTCAGCCTGTGGACGCCGCTGCATTCCACCCGCATCGCCGAACGCTGGTTCGCCTGGCCCAACATCGCGCTGCTCGCGCCGGTGCCGATCGCGACCGCGCTCTGCGCGCTGTGGCTGTGGCGCACGGCGCGCACCGGCACCTACGCGCCGTTCCTGGCGGTCAGCGCCATCTTCGCGCTCGGCGTGGGCGTGCTGGTCGACGCGTTCGTCGTCCGGATGACCCTGGTTCCCGCCGTCATGACGCTGCTCGGCCGGCGGGCCTGGTACCTGCCGGCGTGGCTGGCGAAGATCCTGCCCAACGTCGACATCGAGGGCGCCGCGCTGTTGGCGGATGCGCGCGCCAAGGAGTTGACGCCTGCCTGATCCGGGTCGCGCAGTCGCGCGGTCGCACCCCTCCGCCGGACACTGCTAGCCTGTCCGGCGGAGGCGTGTCCGAGTGGCCGAAGGAAGCCGCCTTGAAAGCGGCCAGGCTCAAAAGCCTCGGGGGTTCGAATCCCTCCGCCTCCGCCGTGTTCGTACCGCGGTTGAACTGGGCAAACGATGTTCGATGAACGCGGCCTCCGCCGGCATCGCGGCTATCCGGCCACGCGGTAGTTGAACCGTCGTGCGGCGGCGAGGATCAGTGGGCGCATGGCCGGGTCGGCCAGGGCGCGGCTGAACTCGGGGGTCGGCGGGAAGCTGTCGCCCGCCGGGGTGAACAAGGCCACGGCCGGGCTGCCGGTGATCGCGGAAGTGTGCCACAGCCCGTCGACCCGGGCGGGGTGGTCGTGGATGGCGTGCGCCCAGGCTCGGCAATAGTCGTGCCGACCTGTATTCAGAGCGTGGGATGCGCCGTTGGCGGTAGGCCAGACACCGGTCAGGTCCAACAACCGCAACGGCCGGGTGATCCGCCATGCCGTCAGGTACGGGCCGCCGGCGGTGACGTTGATCGTGCGGGCGCGTTGGTAGACCTCGGCGAACGGCGTGTATGGGCCCGGCGCGGTGTAGCTGACGGCATAGTTGATGTGCACGCGGGGCGGTGGCGGGTGCGGGTCGAATCTGCTGGCAGTGGGGCCGTAGAAACGTAGCCGATCCCATGGCTGCGGGTGTGGGCCGAGGCTGGGATGGATGCGCCACAGCACCATCCCGCCCGGGAGGGTGACGATGTCGCCGCGGCGGATCGTCAACTCACTCGGCCGGGTGGGCAGTTTCACCACTGGTACAGGCCGGCCAGGATCTCGCACACCGGAGCCGGATCGCCACCGGCGCGCAGCCAATCCTGCGGAGACACGGGCGTATCGCCCAGCGCCAACTCTGGCTGTGGGCTCGTCATGAAGGCGGCCAACTCCACCGGGGCGACCCCCTGCGGCGCGGCGGCCAGCACGGCACGCAGATGCGGCAGCGGCGCCGACGCGGTGGCGCCCACGGCGCCGGCGAATTGCCACAGCGGCAGCCGCAACTCGCGGCCGAGCCGGAACGCATACAGGCTGCCGTCGGCGACACGGTGCCTGACCCGGCTGGCGTCCACCCCCAGCCGTCGTGCTGCGTCGGTCACGACGATCGAGGCGCCGGCTAGTTCCACCAGCTCGTCGGCGGTGTGCCGCACGGATGACGCCGGGTCGACAGGTGCCAGATCGGCCGGGTCGATACCGCGCTCGGTCAGAAACGCCCGCTCGGTACCGGTCAGCATCACCGTCCCCGACGGGGCCCGACCGGTCAGATCGGCGTCCAGGGCAGCGGCGAAGTCCTGCTCGCTCAGCCCCGCCGCGTACCGGTCCAGCACCTGCTGCACCGTCACCATCACCTGTCCCACCTCCGCACGCTCATCATATGTATCGATTGTAGTGCGGTTATGGTCTGCGAGGCGGCATCGACCGCCAGCGCTGCACGGAATCGACCTGAATGCGGCCTCGGGGTTCGAATCCCGCCACCCCGACCTCCGCCTCCGCCGGCCGCGAAGCGTTTATGACGATGTTCGCGGGCCGAACACGTCCGGAAATCGTGTGCTCCCGGGGACCGACCCCCCAAAATTCTTCACGGGAACGCGCGCCCGATAGATATTCTTATGGGCGGTAGCAGCGCCTTGTGAGCGGTGGCCGGGTCGATGCAGGAGGCCGAACATGCGTATCGGAGTGCCGACCGAGATCAAGAACCGCGAGGGCCGGGTGGCGATGACCCCGGCCGGGGTCCATCACCTTACGCAGGCCGGGCATCGGGTGATGGTGCAGGCGGGCGCGGGAGCCGGATCGCACATCTCCGACGCGGACTATTCGGAGGCGGGTGCGCTCGTCGTGGCCGAGGCCGAGAAGGTCTGGGGCGACGCGGAACTCGTCGTCAAGGTCAAGGAGCCGATCGCGGCGGAGTACCGCTACCTGCGGAACGATCTGGTGCTGTTCACCTACCTGCACCTGGCCGCGGATCGCCGGCTCACGGAGGTGTTGCTGGAGTCCTCGGGCACCGCGATCGCGTACGAGACGGTCCAACTCCCGGACCGATCGTTGCCGCTGTTGGCGCCCATGAGCGAGATCGCCGGGCGGCTCGCGCCGCAGGTCGGTGCCTACCACCTGATGGCGAGTTCCGGCGGGCGCGGCGTGCTGCTGGGCGGGGTGCCCGGGGTGGCCGGGGCGCAGGTGGTGGTGCTCGGCGGCGGGGTCTCCGGACGGCATGCTGCGGAGATCGCGCTCGGAATGCGTGCGCACGTCACGGTTCTCGACATTTCTCCCACCGCGCTGCGGCATCTCGACGAGCAGTTCGACGGCGCGGTCACGACGGTGGCATCCACCGCGCACGCGGTGGCGGAGCAGGTGACGCAGGCGGACCTGGTGATCGGAGCGGTGCTGATTCCCGGCGGGCGGGCCCCGCATCTGGTCGGCAACGATCTCGTGTCGCGGATGCGTCCCGGTGCCGTGCTGGTGGACATCGCCGTCGATCAGGGCGGCTGCTTCGAGGACACGCATCCGACCACGCACGACGACCCGACCTTCCGGGTGCACGACACGGTCTTCTACTGCGTGGCCAACATGCCCGGCGCGGTGCCGCGCACCTCCACCTTCGCGTTGACGAACGCGACGCTCCCCTATGTGGCGGCCGTGGCGGACGCCGGGTGGCGGCGGGCCCTGACAGCCGATCCGGCGCTGGCAGCGGGCCTCCAGTGCCACGCGGGAACCCTGACCAACCCCGCTGTCGGCGCGGCCCACTCCATCACCGCGGTCCCGGTGGCCAGCGTCCTCGGCTGACGCTAGACCAGCAGCTTGACCACGGCGATCAAGCCGACGACCACGATCACCGCGCGCAGCACCGGCGGCGAGAGCTTGCGGCCCACCTTGGCGCCGATCAAACCGCCTATGACGGACCCGAGCGCGATCAGACCGGCAGCCGTCCAGTCGATGTGAGCACTGGCGACGAACACCACCGCAGCGACCACGTTCACCATTCCGGCGAGCAGGTTCTTCAGTGCGTTCTGCCGCTGGATCGGCTCGGCCAGCAGCAGCCCGAACAGGCCCATCAGCAGCACGCCCTGCGCCGCGCCGAAATACCCTCCGTACACCCCCGTGCCCAGCACCAGTACCCATAACAGCGGGGTGACCGTGGCCCGCGGCGCGTGGCCGCGACGCGCGGCCCATGCCGTCAGCCGCTTGCCGAACAACACGAGCAGAATGGCCAGAATGATCAGCACCGGCACGATCGCGTTGAACGCATCGGCCGGGAGCGTAAGGAGTAGCAGCGCTCCGATCGCGGCGCCGACCGTGGACGCGACCAGCAGCTTGATCGCCCTGTCGCGCTGACCTTTGAGTTCCCGGCGGTAGCCCCATGCGCCGACCAGAGAGCCGGGGAAGACGCCCACGGTGTTCGATACGTTCGCCGTCACCGGCGGCACCCCGAGCGCCACCAGGGTGGGGAAGGTGATCAACGTTCCCGACCCCACCACCGTATTGATGGTGCCCGCACCGACCCCCGCGACGAAGATCAGCGCCGCGTGCCACCAGATCACTCGCGCGCCGCCCACGAACGGGCCGCGGTGAGGAAGGCGTCATTCTCGGTGACGGAGCCGATCGTGATACGGGCTCCGCCGGTGGAATCGGCGAACGGCCGGACGATCACCCCGTTCGCCTCGCAGTGCGCCGCGAATTCCCGGGCGCGCTCGCGCAGCGGCAGCCACACGAAGTTGGCCTGCGATTCCGGCACCTCGTACCCGGCCGCGCGCAGCGCCGAGAGCACCCGCCCGCGCTCGGATACCACCGTGGCGACCCGCGCATCGAGCTCCGGCCGCGCCTCCGCCGAGAGCGCCGCGACCCCCGCCGCCTGCGCGAGATCGTTGACGGCGAACGGAAGTCCGACCTTCCGGATTGCCTCGACGACGGCCTGCGCACCGATCGCGTAGCCGACCCGCAGCCCGGCCAGCCCGTACGCCTTCGATAGCGTGCGCAGGCTGACCACGTTCGGCCGGGACAACGCGTCCGGCAAACCGCGCGCCGCGTCCGGATCGGTGACGAACTCCGTGTACGCCTCGTCGACCGCGACCAGCACGCGCTCCGGCACCGCGTCCAGGAACGCGGCGAGCTCGGCGGCAGTGACCACCGTGGACGTCGGGTTGTTCGGCGTGCACACGAACACCAGTCGCGTGCGGTCCGTCACCGCGGCGGCCAGCGCCTCCAGGTCCAGGCGGTGGTCGGCGGCGACGGGCACCGTCGTCGGCACCGCGCCCACCACCTTCGTCACGATGGGGTAGGCCTCGAACGAACGCCACGGGAACAGCACGGCATCGCCGTCATCGCAGGTGGCCTGGATCAGTTGCTGGCACAGCGCTACCGAGCCGCAGCCGACGGCAATGTTCGCCGGATCCGCGCCGACGTGCGCCGCCAGCGCCTCGGACAGCGACACGGCGGCGTTGTCCGGATATCTGTTGAAGCCGCCGTTCGGCCCGGCCGCCACGACTGCCGTGATGGCTTCGGCGACGGAAGGCAATGGCGGATAAGGCATCTCGTTCGAGGCGAGCTTCACCGCGCCCGGCACCGTGCGTCCGGGGGTGTAGGCGGGTAGTTGGGTGAGCGTTTCTCGGGTGTGGACCATATGCGTAGAACCTCCGTCGTCCGCGGCTTCACGCTGAGGCTATCCTGGCGTGCCGGACGCGCGGCGCGGGCGCTGCTCGGCGCGGGCGCGCCCTGTTGCCGGCGGCGGACCTGTGATCGGATGGGGCCATGAGTGATTCGATTCGGCCGGCCGACGCCGGCAATGAACGGACAACGCGAACTACCGGAGTACACGGCGTGCCGCTGACGGCGACGGTGCCGGCCGGGGACTTTTCCGCCGGGATCGTCGTGATCCAGGACGCACTGGGTGTCGGCGATGCCCTCGCCGCGGCGACGGCCAGGCTCGCGGCGGACGGATACCTCGCCGTGGCGCCACACCTGTATCACCGCGTCGCCGAGGCGCCGGTGACGACGTTCGACGAAGCGCGCCCACTGATGGCATCGCTCAACGGCCCGGACATGGCGCACGATATCGCCGATGCCAGAGGGTATCTCGACGCGGCAGGAATCGAGCCGGCGCACATGGGCATCGTCGGATTCTGTATGGGGGGATCGGTGTCGCTGTGGCAGGCCGCCAGCGGCGACTTCGCTGCGTCTGTCACGTTCTACGGCGGCGGGGTGTCGCAGGCCCGCTGGAAGGGCGTGCCGCCCGGGCTCGAATCCGGCGCCGCGCTCACTTGCCCCTGGCTGGGTCTGTACGGCGACAAGGACCGCTCCATCACCGTCGACGAGGTCGAAAGGCTCCGCGCTGTCGTCGGGACGACCGGGCTGCCGACGAGCATCGTGCGCTACGCGAATGCCGGGCACGCCTTCGCGCTGGATCCGCAGTCGCCGAGTTACGTGGCCGATTCCGCCGCGGACGCCTGGGGGCACGCGTTGAGCTGGTTCGACGCGCACCTTCGATAGCCTTTTCGCCGGCGCGCCCGATCCAGGACGACTCGCAGAGGAACGAGGATATGAGCACACCGGAGATCTGTTGGCAGCCGTCCGCCGAGCAGATCGCGCAGGCGAATATGACGAAATTCGCCGCCTTTCTCGCGTCGCGAACCGGGCGCTCGTTCCCGGATTATGGCTCGCTATGGGACTTCTCGGTGAGCGACCTCGCCGGGTTCTGGGGCGGGCTCGCCGAGTACGCCGGGGTGCACTGGCACGATCGGCCGACCGAGGTGCTGGCTGATGCGTCGATGCCCGGAGCGTGCTGGTTCCCGGGCGGCACGCTCAACTATGCGGAGCACGCGCTCGCCTTCGGCGGAGATCGGGATCCGGCAGAGATCGCCGTGATCGAAACCGACGAATCCGGTTTCGAGCGACAGGTCTCGATCGGCGAGCTGCGGGCGATGGTCCGCGCGGCCCAGACCGGGCTCGTGCGGATGGGGGTGGGCGCCGGCGATCGCGTCGTCGCGCTGGCCCCCAACCGGCTGGAGGCGCTGGTGGCGTTCCTGGCGACGGCAGCGCTCGGGGCGGTCTGGTCCTCCTGCTCGCCGGATTTCGGGGCGCTGTCGGTGATCGACCGGTTCACGCAGATCTCGCCGAAGGTGCTGATCGCCGTGGACGGATATGTCTACGGCGGCAAGGAGTTCGATACGTCGGCCACGGTGGCGACGCTGCGGGAGGCGCTGCCGGACCTAGCCGGAGTCGTGCACATCCCTGCGCTCGGCAGCACCGCGCCGGCCGGGGCGATCTCTTGGGCGGAGTTCACCGCGCAGGCCGCGGAGCCGCGCTTCACCGCGGTCGAGTTCTCCGCCCCGCTGTGGGTGCTGTACTCGTCGGGCACCACGGGACTGCCCAAACCGATCGTGCAATCCGTCGGCGGGATCCTGCTCGAGCACGTGAAAATGCTTCGGCTGCACCAGGATCTAGGCCCCGGAGACCGGTTCTTCTGGTTCTCCACCACCGGCTGGATGATGTGGAACTACCTGATCGGCGGTCTGTTGGTGGGGGCCACCGTCGTGCTGTACGACGGCAACCCCGGCACGCCCGACCTGATGACGCTCTGGCGGCTCGCGGCCACACACCGGATCGGCACCGTCGGCGTGTCGGCCGCCTTCATCCACGCCTGCCGGGCGGCGGGGTTGGGGCCTTCGGACGAGCTCGACGTCTCGTGTGTCCGGGTGGTCGGGTCCACCGGATCCCCGCTCTCCGCAGCGGGTTTCGACTGGATCATGGAACACATCGGGCCGCAGGTCCAGATCGCATCGGTCTCGGGCGGAACGGACCTGTGCACCGCGATGGTTGCGGCGTCGCCCACGGTTCCGGTGTGGCGCGGCGAGATCTCGGTGCGGGCGCTCGGCGCGAAGGTCGAAGCGTACGACGCCGCGGCGCGGCCCGTGGTGAACGAGGTCGGCGAGCTCGTCCTGACGGCACCCATGCCGTCCATGCCGGTCTTCCTCTGGGGCGACACCGACGGAAGCCGTTTGCGCAGTGCCTATTTCGAATACTTCCCGGGGGTGTGGCGGCACGGCGACTGGATCCGGATCACCGATCGGGGGTCGGTGGTGATCGAGGGTCGCTCCGATGCGACGCTCAATCGCGGCGGGGTGCGGATGGGTACGGCCGAGTTCTACCGCGTCGTCGAGGATGTGGACGGCATCACGGACTCGCTGGTGGTCGACACCTCGACGCCCGACGGGGAGGGCGACCTGATCCTGTTCGTCGTGCTCGCCGACGGCGCGGACGCGGATACTGCGGCCACCGAAGTGAAAAGCGCCATTCGCAGCGAACTCTCGCCGCGACACGTCCCCGGGAAGGTGATCCCGGTGCCGGCCGTCCCGCGCACCCTGAATGGCAAGAAGTGCGAGGTCCCCGTGAAACGCATTCTGGCGGGAGCCGATGTGGCACAGGCGATCTCACGCGATGCGCTCGCCGACCCGGCTGCCTTCGACGCGTTCCTCGCGGCCGCGCGTGCGGCGCACGCGGCGCGGGTGGGCGCATGACGCGCAGCTCGTCGCCGCGGAGGTTCCGGGCTCTCGGGGTTCGCGGGGCGTACGTGGTGGCTGCGCTGCTCACCGCGTTTCTCGCATCCGCGTGCGGGTCGGCTCCCGGCGCGGTCGATCAGGCGGCCAGTTCGGTGGGGCCTGTCACGTCCACGGCGCCACCGAGTATGACGAGGTTCACGCCAGGCCCTGTCCCTGGATCCGTGCTCGTCACGGTGCCCGAGCTGACCGCGGCGGGGGCGCCGGACACCGGAACGGCTGCGGACCGGAACACCGTCATACCCGGATCGGCAGGCTCGACGGCACCCCCCACAGCCGATACGACGGGCGAAACAGCCGACGCCGTCACGGATCTCACTGCCGTTCCCACTGCTGGGTCCACGGCGGGGGTCGGCGGATCGGCGCCGGTGCGGCCACCGCCGCCGCCGACGTCCGCCGCATCCCCGCGGTCCGCACCGCCGTCCGCGCAACCCGGACCGCCGAATCCCGTCACGGTCGACCTGACGCGCTGCCCGGGATGCACCGTGATCGCGGCGCACGCCGACGTCGCAGGGTCGCTCTCCGCCGCATTGGCGACCGCTCCGGGCGGCGCCGTGCTACTCGCGGCGAAGCCCACCGGCACCATCGTCGGGGCGATGAATGTGCCGTACGGCGTGACCTTTCCGGCACCCGCCGGCGGAGTTCTTCCGTGCGACACGTCCGGCAGATGCTTCGTTCTCGCGACGCAGCATGGCGGGAACAGCGTCATCTCCGCATTCGCTCTCGGCTCGGACGGAAGCTGGCGGGACGTCACCGCGTCCGGCGGATTCCGCTCCGACACGCCCATCGGCGCCGTGGCCGACGTCACCGGGGACGGGCTGCTGGATGTCGCCGTGCAGGCGTCGGTGGCGGGCCGGGCCGTTTGGCGTGTCCTCGTCTGGTCGGGCGACGGGTTCGCCGTGCTGGGTTGTGCGCCGGCGACGGACAGCGCGTCCGCCGTGCCACCCGCCGCGCGGTTGTCGCCGGCCGCCTGCCCGGCCTGAGGTGAGCGTCATTTCCGGCCGAAGGTGACGGTGTGCACCGGGCTGATATCGAACTGCCCCACCTCGCGGAACCCCTTGCGCCGCAACAAGTCAGGGTAGACGGCGCGCGGTTGCAGCTGGTCGTCGATCTGCGCCTCGAAGAATTGGATGCCGCTCATCACCCGACCGGGAACGCTCTGCAGTGCCTCGACAGTGTCCGGGAACGGGAAGTCGGAGATGACGAAGTACCCGTCGCTGGCCAGAACCGCCCGGATCCGATCGACCGCGCCGTCGATATCGCGGCATTCGTGCATCGAGATGTTGTTGATAACAACGGCAAAGGGCTCGTCGGCTATGACGTCTTCCAGGGCCGAGTGGACGAGCCGCACGGATCCGGCCAGTCCGGCTTCGCCGAGGTTCCGCCGCGCGCGGTCCAACGACTGCTGGTCGCCGTCGACGCCGGTGATCTCGCACCGAGGATACTCACGCGCCAGGGCGACGAGGCCGCCTCCCGCACCGCAGGCCGAGTCCAGGACCCGGCAGCCCGCACGAAGAAGCCCGGTGAGACCGGGGATGCGTTCCAGGCCGGACGGGATCAGCCGCCGATAGAACGGCGCACCGGTGTCGGCGACGCTGTCGATCCATTCGGGGCGACAGTCGTTCCACCACATCCTGTTTCCGGTCGCGAGCGACGACTCGAACCGATCGAACACCTCCGGCTGTTCCAGCGCCAGCACGACGCCGCCCAGATACGCGGGATGGTCCCGGTCGGTCAGCAGCGTCGCCATGTGCGGTGCCAGGCGGTAGACGGTGGTGTCGTCCGGCCACGCCGTCCCGGAGGCACGCCCAGACAGAGTTTCACGTGGGTCAGCCGGCCCGTCGGCGGACGCTTCCTGGTCGGTCGATACCTCGCACAGCCGGGCGGCGAGTGCGGCCCGGCACCACACCCCCACGTGGAACGGATCGAGGCCAAGCCGGGCGGCCAGTTGGCGGGCCGTGCTTCCGTCTTTTTCCGCGAGCGCGCGGATCAGGCCGGACCGGAGCCCGATGGCCGCGGTGCGGTGTGCGACGTACCCGGCGATGTGGGTCAGTAGCAGCGGTGCCTGCTCGGCCAGGGTGGTTGATGGTCGGATTGCGGTCTGCGTTGTCGTCATGGGGCACCTCCGAGGTTTTTGACGTCATGACACATAGACCGAGCGTCGCGCGCGGCCTACAGTTCCGGATAGTCCTGGATGTGTACCGGTCCGCTACAAGATCTGTAGCGAGCCGCCCGGTCGATTGCCGTATTCCGGAGGCGCCCATGGCTGGTTACGGGCAGTTCTGCCCCGTTGCCAAGGCAATGGAACTGCTGGACGAACGCTGGACCCTGCTCGTCGTCCGGGAGCTGCTTATGGGCAGCACTCGATTCAACGAACTGCGTCGTGGGGTGCCGCGGATGTCGCCGGCGCTGCTGTCCCGGCGACTCCGCCGCCTCTGCGACGCCGGCGTCATCGAGCGGCGCGGGCGGGAGAACCGGATCAGCTACGTCGTCACGGACGCCGGTCGAGAACTTCTCCCCGTGGTGGAGGCGTTGGGGCGCTGGGGGACTCGGTGGATCCCGGAACTCGGCGATGCAGATCTCGACCCACACCTGTTGCTCTGGGACATGCACCGCGGGCTCAATCGCGCGGCGATGCCGCGCGAACGGACGGTTCTGGCATTCGAGTTCACCGATGTTGCGCGGTCGTCGTCTCGGTGGTGGCTGGTGGTCAACCCCGATGAGGTCGACGTCTGCGATGCCGATCCCGGCTACGAGGCGATCGTGACGGTGACGGTCGGATTGCGCGTCCTGACCCGGCTGTGGCGCGGCGATATCGACTGGGCGTCGGCGCTACGAGCCGGGCTCACGCTCGCGGGGCCGGCCTGGGCCCGCCGCGAACTACCTGACTGGCTGCAGATGTCGCCGTTCGCGATGGTGCAGCGACCTGTGTTGTCGGCGCAGGCCGGCGCGTCACCGGTCGCGTCGCCGGTTGGGGTGGTCGCGGCGGCGGGTCGATAGCGGGTTGACAGTGAATCGATAGCGGATCGAGGTGCTGGCTGCGGTGACTGCGGCGCCGCTAGCGCCTGCGGTTGTCGCTTTGCTGCCGGGCCGCCGGACCGGGTACGCTGTCCGGGCGGCGTCTCCTGTGGTTTCGGGACCGGCCCCGCAGGGAAGCGTGCCAGAGCGGCCGAATGGGACACACTGCTAATGTGTTGTGCTCTTACCGGGCACCGAGGGTTCAAATCCCTCCGCTTCCGCGGTGCTAGTCTGCGAGGGCTGGCACACCACAACCGAACAGGCGCCTGTAGCTCAACGGATAGAGCATCTGACTACGGATCAGAAGGTTGGGGGTTCGAATCCCTCCAGGCGCGCAGAGCCGGATAATCGATGGTGCGGTCGGCGGATTCGATGACAGCGACTCGGGCGCTGACGGAGACCACGGTGTAGCTGATCCTGCGTCCGCTCCGCGGGAACAGACCGCGACCACCCCTCGTGTCGTGCACGCCGCCTGCTGAGCCGAGGCACTGGGTTGCAGTGCGCGCGTCTCGTTCAGCGCGATGCTCTCGGCTCGCGCGTCGTGAGCCATCCCCGATGTTACGGACGACAACCGACCATGCAATGGTGCCGGAGTCCCAGTTCGTTTCCGGCCGCCGGTGGCGTGCGGCTGCTATGCCGCGTGGTGCCGCGACGTGACCGCAACGGTCAGCTCGGCATCGAGCGCGTCGGCTATCCGATGCAACACCGGCAGGGACGGAACCGTGCCGCCTGCTTCGAACCTGGCCACAGCAGACTGCGTCATATGCGCCGCCTCGGCCAATTCCCGCTGACTCCAGCCCCGCTCGACTCGCAGTTCTCGGACCGCCCGGCCGAGCTCGTAGGCGATCGCTGCCGCCCGGTAGGCGTCGGCGGCCCCGGGTTCGGCCATGCGCTTGTCGCGCAGTTCGCTCCAACTCGTTCGGTCGCTCATTGCTCGTCTCCTTCAGTGGTGTGCTTTTCCGCTAGACACTTGGCCAGCGCCCGTCTGGCGCGGTCGATTTCCCGTCCTTCGCGCATTCGGGACTTCACGAGTGCGGTCAGCAGGATGATCCGTCTGCCCGATGCGATGAAGTACGTGATTCGGGCGGCCTGGCGGTCGAGGTGGAATCGCAGTTCTCGGAGTTTGCCGTCGAGTTGACGAGTGTAGGGCTCGTCGAGCATCACGCCCTTGTCCGCCAGTAGGTCGATGTAAAACGCGGCCGTCATGAACTGCGCGGTGCTGAGTCGCTCCAACCACTCTCGCACCTCGGGCTCAAGTTCGATCGCACCCCAACCCATAGCATTGATGCTATCAGGTCATGGCGCTCGTGGCACGAGCAACCCTGGCGACTATGGTGCCACAATGGCGCCACGGCAATCTCCCGGACACGGAGGCACGCCATGGTCACGCTCACGGTTCTGTACGGCATGCCCGACGACCCGGCAGCGTTCGAGGCCTACTACGCGAACCACCACATGCCGCTGGTCGCAAAGATTCCGGGCACGGGGCGGTCGCCGAGGCGGCGCGGGCCGTGGGGACACCCGACGGGAAGCGCGGCCTACCACCGGAATTTCACCGCGTGGTTCGACAGCCGGGAGGACCTCGAGGCCGCCTTGGCGACGCCCGAGGGCCGCGTGGTCGCCGCGGACGTGCCGAACTTCGCCACCGGCGGCGCGACGATGTTCGTGGCCGAGGTCGACAGCGCCTGATCCCGTCGGCGTGATACCGCCGGCCTGCTTGCGTCCGCGTGATCGGATCCGGGTATGACGCTGTTCGCCGCGACCAGGGTCGCGGATGGGCGGGTTCGCGCCGGCCGCGCGGCCGGACCCTACACCACCCCCGGCCCGGCGATAACCTCGAACAGCAACTGGGTTTCGGTGTGCGAGACGCCCGGCTGCACGGTCACGTGTTCCAGGATCAACGCGCGCAGCGCGGCCGGGCTCGTCACCGCGACGTGCAGCAGGTAGTCGTCTGCGCCAGCGGTATGGAAGGCCGTCAGCAGCCCGGGAATCGTGCGCAGCGCCGTGTGGAACCGCCGTACCTGGTCCGGGACGTGGCTGGACAGCCGCACCCGGATCATGGCCTGGATCGGCAGGCCGAGTGCCGCGGGATCCACCTGCGCGTGCACACCGAGGATCACGCCGGAATCGCGCAGCGCCCGCACGCGCGCCAGGCACGTCGACTCCGCAACGCCCACCTTCGCTGCAAGCGCCGCGTTCGTGATGCGCCCGTCAGCGACCAGTTCGCGCACGAGCGCCCGATCGACAGCATCGAGTCCACCCGGCCCGTCAGTGACATGCGGAATCTTCGGTTCGGCCATGGCTGCGGCCCCCACTCCTGCAGAATCAACGTCAATAGATCGAGTATGACGAAGAATCTTCGTCATACTCGATTCTTGACGCAGGATACTGCCATCATGGTGGCATGAGCAGCGGCGACGTGACCAGCAGTGACATGTATGGCAGTGAGCTTGGCATCGACTCGGTGGCGGTGCACGCGGGCCGCGAGGACCTGGCCGCGCTCGGCGTGCACGTTCCGCCGATCGACCTGTCCACCACCAACCCGCTGCCGGATATCGAATCCGGCGGGCTCTCCTACGAGTCGATGGCGACCGGCGGACATCCGACCGATGGCGGGTTCGTGTACCAGCGGCTGTGGAACCCGACGGTGGCGCGCTTCGAGAAGGGCCTGGCCGCGCTGGAGGGTACCGCCGAGGCGGTGGCGTTCGCCTCCGGCATGGCCGCCGTGACCGCCACCATCCTGGCCGCAGCCCAGGCCGGACCGGGCCGGCACGTCGTCGCGGTGCGCCCGCTGTACGGCGGCACCGACCACATTCTCGACACGGGACTGCTCGGCACGACGGTGACATACTGTGGGGCGCACGAGGTTTCGCAGTCGATCCGGCCGGATACCTGCCTGGTGATCTTGGAGACCCCGGCGAACCCGACGCTGGAGCTCGTCGACCTCGGGGCCGTGCGAGTGGCCGCCGGCGATGTTCCGATCATGGTCGACAACACCTTCGCCACACCGGTTCTGCAGAACCCGGCGGCCTTCGGCGTCGACCTGGTGCTGCACTCCGCGACGAAATACCTTGGCGGGCATGGTGATGTGCTCGGCGGCGTCGTCGCGGCGCCCGCCGAGTGGGCGGGCCGGCTGCGCTCGATCCGCGCCATCACCGGTGCGATCCTGCACCCGTTGGGCGGCTACCTGCTGCACCGCGGACTGGCGACGCTGCCGGTCCGGGTGCGCACCCAGCAGGAGACCGCACGCCGGCTCGCCGAGTGGCTCACCTCGGTGCCGGCGGTGCGGAAGGTGTTCTATCCGGGCCTTGCCGAGTGCGATCCCGAGGGCCTCGTGGGCAGGCAGATGCGTGGCCCGGGCGCCATGATTTCCCTTGATCTGGCAGGCGGTTTCGCGGAGGCGACCATGCTCACGAAGAACGTGCGGCTGTTCACGCACGCGGTGTCGCTGGGCGGGGTGGACTCGCTCATCCAGCACCCGGCGGCGCTCACGCACCGGCCGGTCGCACCCGAGGCCCGCCCCGGTGCCGGCATCGTGCGGCTGTCGATCGGGCTGGAGAGCGCGGAGGACCTGAAGGCGGACCTGGCCCAGGCCCTCGGCATTTGACCGCCCGGTCAGCCCTAGCCCCGGGCTCCCTCGGGGTGTGAATGTAACCGGGATATTCCGGACAGAATGCTGCTAGACGCACACCCTCTGGCCTGAGAGTGTGAGTGCTGCAGCAAAGTGTCGCATTTGTCCCGGTTACATACACACTCGAGTTCGATGGTGTGGTCAATCGAAAAGCGTGGGCGCCTCTGGGGTTTCGCGATCCGGGTATGACGCAGTTCGGCGGCGGGCGGGTTCGTTGATCTCTGGGCCGGGGGGCTGCGTGCCCACCGATCGTCCCGTCGCTTGCTCCGCCGGTCGCCCCGCTGTGAGCACGTCGCGCCCGGTCCGCCCGGCGCCCGCGATGCCAGGGCCCGGGTCAGGGGCACGGCCTGCTTGATACGCGCACGCCGCGCCGTTGGCCAGCCGGTCGGCCTGCTCGTTCAGCCCGTGCCCCGCGTGCCCCCGCACCCAACGGAAGTCGATCCGCCGCCCCGCGGCGCGAGCCTTCGTCATCTCAGCATCCAAGGCCTGCAGCAGTTCGAGGTTCGCGATCGGCTTCCCGTCGGCCTTCCGCCAGCCGCGCCTCTTCCACCCGGGCATCCATTCCGTGATGGACTTGATGGCGTACTGACTGTCGCAGCAGATGACGAGATCCTCTGCCAGGTGCGATGTTTGGCGCAGGAGGTCGAGCACGGCCGTGAGCTCGCCCTGGTTGTTGGTGCCGTGCGGCCACCCGCCGGCAGCCCATCGGTCGGCATCGATGTACCAGCCCCACCCGGCTGGCCCGGGGTTGCCGAGCGCGGAGCCGTCGGCGCCGGCGGTGATCGTCACGCGCACGATCCTGCCACGTGCTCGCCCGCGAGCGGTGAACGGCGTCATCTCCGCGCGCCCCGCCCCCGCGCGAGAGTTGGTGAATACGCGGACTCGGCCGACGGCGTGACCTCGCGCGCCCCGCCCCCGCGCGGGAGTGAGCTGGCCCACGCCGCCAGATCACCGGCACCGGCCGCGCGCCCCGCCCCCGCGCGGGAGTGAGACGTTCGGAGGTGGTGGCTGTGGCCCCTAGCGCGGGGCGGGCGGCGGGGTCATCATGGCGGAAGACACCGCTGGAGAACCAGGCAGTCTCGCCAGGCCGGTGTGTCGGCCCGATCCGGCGGTGTCCGCCGAAAGGGACGCCAACCGAAGGGAGCCGCGCGATGACCAGGATTCCGCCGACCGTCGATTGGTCGGCTGAGGTGCCGGATGCGGATGTGGCGCCGGAGTTCGCGCCGGACGAGCCCGCCGATCCGGAGGAGCCGGACACCTTGGCCCCGGATGCCGACGCGCAAGGGCCTACAGCCGAATCAGCCGAATCCGGTGAGGCAAACCCCGTCGATGTGGCAGAGCAGCAGGAAGTGGTCGGCGACGAGGACGACGACTACAACCGCGACGAGTGAAAGCCACGACTCGTGACGATCGAAACGGAGTGCGACAGATCCGGGGGCGGTCGGCGTGAGGTGTAGCGGAATCGGGTGACGGCCGGTTCGAGCGCCCCGCCCCTTCCGGCTCATACCCGGAAGGGACGCGGAAGCGCCGCGCTGTCGAGCGGCAAGAATCCGGCGGCTACGCAGTGGGTACCCACCGGACACCTGCCAGTATCGGAGCGCTCGGATGCGGAATCTGGGACCTTCGTCGGCGTGTCGCACGAACACGCCGGAGTGCTTCGGAATTGGTGCCGCTGACCTCTTGCCCCCCGCGTGCGGACCGGCTAGAAATATCCCTACACAGCGCGGATCGATGCGGAAAGCCGGGGAGACTCGACCATCTGCAGTCGGGACGCGAGGTGTGTCGGATGGCTCCGAGGCCGGCCTGTCATGGCGATCGCAGCGACGCGCGTCGTCTCCGGGAAACCGGGAGGGCTCGGAAGAAGTGCCGTTCGGCTGCGCGGTACCCCGCGCTCGCGGATCCGGCTTCGGCTGGAGACGTAGGGCGTGAGCCGGGTGTCACAGCCCGGCGCCCGCCGCCGCTGCGGAATACGCCGGTCGGCGAGGCGAGGGAACGCGCACAGCGGGGCCTCTTTTCGACTCATACTCGAAAAGGGGCCCCGCACCCATTTCGGGGGCATTCGCCGACCATGGGTTGGGCCGTCAGCGCGACTGTGCGGTCAGGGCGGTGAAGGCCTTGGCGACCTCGGCGCCGAGCCGCGCGTTGTTCTCGACGAGCGCGATGTTCGCGGTGAGCGACGCACCGCCGGTGATCTCCACGATGCGGCCAAGCAGGAACGGCGTCGCGTCCTTGCCGTGGATCGCGTTTTTTTCCATGTCCGCGAGGGCCTGCTCGATGATTCCGTCGATCTGGTCGGCGGGGATCTCGTCGGCCTCCGGGATCGGGTTGACGACGGACACGCCTCCGCCGATGCCCAGATCCCACTTCGCCTTCATGACTGCGGCCACCTCGGAAGGTGTGTCCACCCGCATCGGTGCGGCATGGCCGCTGCTGCGCGAGAAGAACGCAGGGAACTCGTCGGTGCCATAGGCGAGTACGGGGACCTCGAGGGTTTCCAGCGTTTCCAGGGTCAGTCCGATGTCCAGGATGGACTTCACGCCGGCGGAGATCACCGCCACGCTGGTGTGCGAGAGCTCGGTGAGATCGGCGCTGGTGTCGAAGGTCTGCTGCGCGCCGCGGTGCACGCCGCCGAGCCCGCCGGTGACGAACGTGGTGATCCCCGCGAGCGAGGCGAGCCGCATGGTCGCCGCGACCGTGGTCGCTCCGTGCAGCCCGCGGGCCATCACGTACGGCAGATCGCGGACGGATACCTTGAGCACGTTCTCGTCGCTAGCCAAGAGTTCCAGCGCATCCGCGTCGAGGCCGATGTGCGGCTTTCCGCCGAGCAGCGCGATCGTCGCCGGGACAGCCCCGCCGTCGCGGATGATTCTCTCCACCGTCGTCGCCATCTGCACGTTCTGCGGGTACGGCATCCCGTGGCTGATGATCGTCGACTCCAGCGCGACGACGGGCCGGCCGTCGGCCAGGGCGGCGACGACCTCGTCGGTCATGGCCAGGCCGGGGTGCGGGGTGCGGGCGGTGCTCATGCGGTTCTCTCCTGGGTGCTCGTGTGGTGCGATGCGGTGGTCCGGCGCGGCGGGGCAGCCGCGGTGGGCCTGGCCGGCACGGCGGAAGGCGCCGCCGCGGGTGCCGATCCCGGCGGAGCCGCGGGTGCGGATCCCGGCCGCGCCGCGGGCGCGGATGCCAGGGCGGACGCCACCAGTCGGGGGGTGAGGTCGCGGCGCACGGTCTCCTCGCTCGCGATGGTCAACGCGGCCGCGGCGTGGCCGAACCGGGCGGCATCGATTGGGTCGGCGCCGCCGAGCAGGGCGTGGCAGAACGCGCCGAGGAGCGCGTCGCCGGCGCCCGTCACATCGACCACCGCGGCGCGGCCGGCGGGGATGCGGTGGGCACCGTTCGGCCCGCTGAGCAGCGAGCCCGCCGCGCCCAGGCGGATCCAGACGTAGGTGACGCCGCTCGCGTGCAGTGCCGCCGCGGCCGCGCGAAGCTCGGTGTCGCTCCCCGCCGGCAGCCCCGTCAGCGCCGTCACCTCGTCGCGATTGGGTGTGATGAGGTAGACCGGGTGTGCGCGGTCGAACAGGCCCGGAATCGCAGCGAGCATGGCCGCCTTCGGCACGCTCACCGGCTCGATCACCGTCCGTACTCCGGCCGAGGCCGCGAGATTCCGCGCGTAGCTGAGGGTTTCGGCCGCCAGGTTACCGTCCAGCACCAGCAGCTCCGCGCTGCAGATCACATCGCGGGCGGCGTCCACCTGAGCCGGGCCGAGTTCGGCTGTGGCCGCCATATCGGAGACCGCGACCACGAGTTCGCCGTCCCGATCCAGCACCGCGGTGTACGTCCCGGTGGCCGTCGCGGTGCGATATACATGGTCGAGATGCACTCCCGCGTCAGCGGTCTCGCGAATCAGCATGTCACCCAAGGGGTCTCGTCCAACGGCCGCCACCAGGTACACGCGGGTGCCCAGCCGCGCAAGGTTTTCCGCGATGTTGCGCCCGACTCCGCCGGGGGACATGGCCGCCCGGCCAGGGTTGCTGGTGCCCGGCACCGCGCGGGCGGCGCTGCGCGCCTTGATGTCCATGTTCGCGCCGCCGACTACCACTACACCCGGCTGCTCCGCGAGCAGGTACCCGCGGCCGAGGATCACGCCCTTCTTGCCGAGGTTGGACAGGTGCACGTTCACCGCCGCCCGCGTCGATCCGAGCCGCTCCGCGATCGCATCCGAACTCATCATCGGATTGCCGCGCAGCAGACCGACGATCTGCCGCTCCCGATCCGTCAACGCCATGCTTACTACAATAAGGCTAGCTTATGCTATTAAGCAAGGCTTTAGGTCAGGACCCGTGAACACCGTCATAGTCGACTATGACGCTGTTCACGGGCCGGGCCGTGACGGATCAGATGAGTCCTTGGGCCATCATGGCGTCGGCCACATGCACGAATCCGGAGATGTTCGCGCCCATCGCATAGTTGCCCGGTTGGCCGTAGTCGGCGGCGGCGGCCGCGCAGCGCTCGTGCACCGCGACCATGATCTCGCCGAGGCGCTTGTCGGTGTAGTCGAAGGACCACGAATCCCGGCCGGCGTTCTGCTGCATCTCCAGCGCGCTGGTCGCCACGCCGCCGGCGTTCGCGGCCTTGCCCGGGGCGTACAGCACGCCCGCCGACTGGAAGGCCCGGATCGCATCCGGAGTGCAGGGCATGTTCGCGCCCTCCGCGACGGCGATGACCCCGCTCTGGATGAGGGCCGCGGCATCCGCCTCGGTGAGTTCGTTCTGTGTGGCGCAGGGCAGCGCCACCTCGCACGGGACGTTCCAGATCGAACCGCCGGGTACGTACTCGGCGTCCGCGCCGCGCCGAGCGGCGTACTCCGCGATCCGGCCGCGTTTCGCTACCTTGATCTCCCGGAGCAAGGCCAGGTCGATTCCCTTGTGGTCCACGACGTATCCGGCCGAGTCCGAGCAGGCGAGCACCGTTGCTCCGAGCTCTTGGGCCTTCTCGATCGCATGCACCGCAACGTTTCCCGAGCCGGACACGACGACCCGGCGGCCGTCCAGCGACGCCTTCTTCGTGCCCAGCATCTGCTGCAGGAAGTAGACGAGCCCGTAGCCAGTTGCCTCTGTGCGGACGAGTGAGCCGCCCCAGCCGATGCCCTTGCCGGTGAGGACGCCGGACTCGTACCGGTTGGTGATGCGCTTGTACTGGCCGAACAGATAGCCGATCTCCCGGCCGCCGACGCCGATGTCACCGGCCGGAACGTCGGTGTATTCGCCGATGTGGCGGTAGAGCTCGGTCATCAGGGACTGGCAGAAGCGCATCACCTCGCCGTCCGAGCGGCCCTTCGGGTCGAAGTCGCTGCCACCCTTGCCGCCGCCGATGGGCAGCCCGGTGAGAGCGTTCTTGAACGTTTGCTCGAAGCCGAGGAACTTGATGATGCCCAGGTACACCGAGGGGTGGAACCGCAGGCCTCCCTTGTACGGGCCGAGCGCCGAGTTGAACTCCACCCGGAAGGCGCGGTTGATGTGGATCCTGCCCCGATCATCCGACCACGGCACTCGAAAGATGATCTGCCGCTCGGGCTCGCAGATCCGCTCGAGGATGGCGCGGTCGGCGTATTGCGGGTGTCGTCTGACGACGGGGTTCAGCGACTCGAGCACCTCGTGCACAGCCTGGTGGAACTCCGCCTCGCCGCCGTTGCGTGACAGGACCGTATCGTAGGCGGACTGCAGCGCGGGGTGGAGTTCGGTCATGGGCGGGAGTTTACCGTGCTTCGGAACCGGTTCAGAGCCTCTGACCAGCATCATTGATCTTCTCACATCGCGCGGCGGGAGATCGGCCGGTTCGACAGGGGGCGGACCGTGGAATTTCCTGCCGCAACAACGATCCGCCGGACGACCTGTCGCGCCGCCGGGGCTCCCTATTGTTGGTACCGATATGAGTGACCGCCCCGGGCCGGACGGCCCCGCTGCGCCGGACGATGCCGCTGCGCCGGACGATGCTGCCGTGGCGAGCGTTGCCGCCGTGCCTTGCGATTATGACGGGCAGCGCGATCACAGCACGACAGGCGATTCGGCCGGATTGCACACCTCCGGGCCGGAAGGCGCCGGGCGGAACCGCGACGGGTCGCACTCCGCCGAGCCGAACCGCGCCGGGCCGGAGGCCAACTCGCCGGCCGACCTGGCGCGGCGGATCGCGCAGGTGTCGATCGACGATGCGCATCGCTTGCGCCGCACGCTGACCCGGGTCCGCGGACTCGATGGAGGAGCCCGCGGCCGCGAACTGGCCAAGCTCGCCGATCGCGTCGCCCGCGCCGAACGCCGCATCGAGCTCCGGCGCGGTGCGCTGCCGCAGATCCACTACCCGCCGCTGCTTCCGGTGACCGCTCGCGTCGAGGAACTCGCGGCGACGATCCGTGACCACCAGGTCGTGGTGGTGGCCGGCGAGACCGGCTCGGGGAAGTCGACGCAGCTTCCGAAGATCTGCCTGGGGCTCGGCCGGGGCATCCGCGGGCTCATCGGGCACACCCAGCCGCGGCGCATCGCCGCCCGCACCCTGGCCGAACGGATCGCCGAGGAGACCGAGACCATCGTCGGCGGCGCCATCGGGTACAGCATCCGGTTCGGCGACCATACCGGCCCGCGCACGCTCGTCAAGCTCATGACCGACGGCATCCTGCTCGCCGAGATCGCTTCGGACCCAGACCTTTTGCGCTACGACACGATCATCCTCGACGAGGCGCACGAGCGGAGCCTCAACATCGATTTCCTGCTCGGCTACCTCGCGCGCCTGCTGCCGCGCCGGCCCGACCTCAAACTCATCGTCACCTCCGCCACGATCGATCCGGAGAAGTTCTCCCGGCACTTCGGCGGCGCCCCGGTGGTCGAGGTGTCCGGACGCACCTATCCGGTCGAGATCCGTTACCGCCCTTACGGCATGGACGAATCTGGCGAGGGCGAGACGGCTGATGGCGACGTGGCTGATGACGGGGTGGTCGATGACGGCGTCGGCGATGTCGAGGGGGCCGATGGCACTGCCGCTACCGGCGGTTCCGCGCGACCTGGCTCGGTGTCCGGCAGCACCCGCAAGACCGCCTATGACGTTGTTCGCGGCCCCACCCCGACCGGAAGGGACGCGCTCGATCAGGTCGGTGCGATTATCGGCGCCGTCGACGAGTTGCTTCCCGCGGGCGACGGCGACATCCTCGTGTTCCTCTCGGGTGAGCGAGAGATCACCGATACCGCCGACGCGGTCCGCGCGCACCTGAAGGCCCGCGGGTTTCACGCCGCGACGATCGAGGTGCTCCCGCTCTACGGCCGGCTATCGATGGCGGACCAGCATAGGGTCTTCGCGCCGAGCGGGAGGCGTCGCATCGTCCTGGCGACGAATGTGGCGGAGACGTCGCTCACCGTCCCGGGGATCCGATACGTGATCGACCCGGGCACCGCACGGATCTCGCGATACTCGTCGCGCACCAAGGTGCAGCGGTTGCCCATCGAGAAGATCTCCCGAGCGTCCGCCGGGCAGCGCGCCGGTCGCTGTGGACGCGTCGCGGACGGCATCTGCATCCGGCTCTATTCCGAGAGCGACTTCGACGCGCGGCCCGAGTTCACCGACCCGGAGATCGCGCGGACGTCGCTGGCGTCGGTGATCCTCAGGATGGCCGCGCTCGGCCTGGGTGACGTGGAGAGCTTTCCGTTCCTCGAGCCACCCGACACGAAGCAGATCACCGACGGCATCACGGTTCTCACCGAGCTGGGAGCGCTGGACCGCTCCGGGTCGGCGGCGCGCGGCAGGGTAGTGCGGCTCACCGACATCGGCCGGCGGATCGCCGCGCTGCCGGTCGACCCACGGCTCGCGCGGATCCTGGTCGAGGGCGACCGGCGCGGGTGCCTTGCCGAGATTCTCGTGATCGTTGCCGCGCTGGCCATCCGGGACGTGCGGGAATATCCGCTGGACGACCGCGATCGGGCCGTAGCGGCGCACAGCCGCTTCATCGATCCGACATCGGATTTCGTCTGCCTGGTCAACCTGTGGCACTACCTCAAGGACCAGGCGAAGGCCCTGTCCGGCAACGGGTTCCGCAAGATGTGCAAGGCCGAATTCCTGCACTACCTGCGGATCAGGGAGTGGCAGGACCTGCACGCGCAACTCTCGTCGGCCTGCGGCTCGCTGGGCATGGCCATCGACGCGTCCGCGCTGGTCTCGTCCTTGTCCCCATCCCGACCGAGCGCTGGTTCTGAGCACCGAGCAGATGCTGCAGGGAGTGCCCGGTCGGGAAAACTAGTGCCCAGCCGGGGTGCGGGCGGGGCGGCGCAGGGCGGCCGGGGTTCGCGCGCCGTCACCGTGGACCACGAGGCCATCCACACCGCGCTGGCCGCCGGGTTGCTCTCGCACATCGGCTCCCGTATCGAGCGCGAGCCGCGATCCGGCCGGGGCTCGGCGGGCGATCGCCGCCGGCCCCTGCGCGAGTACCAGGGCACTCGTGGCACCACGTTCGCCGTCTGGCCGGGCTCGGTTCTGGCCAAGGGCGGTGCGCCGTTCGTGCTCGCCGCGGAACTCGTCGAGACTTCCCGGCTGTGGGCGCGCACGGTCGCGGCGATCGACCCCGCATGGATCGAGTCGATCGGCGGAGACCTGCTGCGCCGCAACCACTCCGAGCCACATTGGAGCGCCAAACGGCAGGCCGCCATGGCCACCGAGAAGGTGATGCTGCTCGGCGTGACGCTGGTGGCGGCGCGCACCGTCGGCTACGACCGGATCGACCCGGTCCTCTCCCGCGAGCTGCTGATCCGGCACGGCCTGGTAGACGGCGAACTGACCCCGCCGTTGCCGTTCCTGGCCCACAACCAGGCCGCGTTGGCCGAGGTGGGCGAAGCGGAGAGCCGAGTGCGTCGGCGCGACATCGCGATCGACGACGATGCCCTGTTCTCGCTCTACGACGCCCGGATACCCGCCGACGTCACGTCCGGGCGACGGCTGGAGTCTTGGTGGCGCAAGGCGTCTCGCGAGGAGCGGAGTGCCCTCACCTTCACTCCGGACATGCTGATCGCGGCTGGCGCCGAGCTTGCGCGGCGGGAGGAATATCCCGATCAACTGATCGCGGACGGCGTACAGGTCAATCTGGCCTACGTGTTCGAGCCCGGCGCCGCGGACGACGGCGTGTCCGCGACCGTGCCGTTGGCCGCGCTCGCCTCGATCGACCCGGCGTCGTTCCCCGCCCAGGTCCCCGGTCTTCGACGAGAGCTTGCTCTGGCGCTGATCAAGTCACTGCCGAAGGGGCTCCGCCGGTCCTTCGTCCCCGCGCCGGATTTTGCCGATGCGGCGTTGGACCGCATCGGCGACGATGTCGGCGCGCTGCCGGAACGGCTCGCCGGCGCCCTGACGCAGCTTTCCGGGGTCACGGTGCACGCCGCCGACTTCGACTACTCGAAGGTGCCCGACCACCTGCGCATGCGCTTCACGGTGGTCGACGACCGGGGCCGGACGGTCGCCACCGGTAAGGACCTCGGCTCCATCCAACGCTCGCTCCGCTCCGACACCCGCAAGGCCGTCGCCAAGGTCTCGTCCACGCTCGAACGTGACGGCCTCACCGCATTCCCGCCGGGCGCTCTGCCCCGGCAGACCGGCGGCACGGCGGCCGGGCAGACCGTGACCGGCTATCCGGCCCTGGTCGACGAAGGCGACACCGTCGCGGTGCGAGTGTTCACCGATGCGGCCGATCAGACGCGGGCCATGCGCGCGGGGACCCGCCGTCTCGTCGCGCTGGCGCTGCACGACCAGATCGCGGCCCTTCCCGGCCGGATCCGGCAACTCGCCGCCCCACGCGGCCCGTCCGCACCGGGCACGAAGCCGGCGCTCGCCCCGGCCGACCTGATGCGGTTGGCCACCGCCCCGCACGGCTCCCTCGAGGCGCTCATCACGGATGCCGCCACGGCCGCCATCGACGCCCTGCTCGACTGGGCGGGCGGGCCGGCCTGGGACAAGCCCGCGTTCGACGCGCTCACCGGCCGCATCGCGGGCCAGCTGGAGAACGCGGTGGTCGACATCCTCTCGGCGACGGCCGACGTGCTGTCCGCCGGCGCGCGGGCCGACGCCGAGATCGCGGCGATGGCGGGCGTCGGCTCCCCGGCGGGTGCCCCGCCCGGAACGTCGTCATGGTCGTCATACTCGTTAGTAGCGGAACTGAAGGCCGAGCGCGATAGTTGGCTACGCGCCGGCTTTATCACCCAGGTCGGTGCCGCACACCTGCCGGACGTGGCCCGCTACCTCGCGGCGTTGGCGGTCCGGGCGCAGCGCGCGGGGGAGCGCCCGGAGCGGGATCGGCAGCATGCGGCCGAGATCGACGAGCTGCGCAGCGCCGTGGACGCGCGGGTGGCGGCACTGCGGCCGGAGCGGAGCACGGACGAGGACGTTCGTCATCTCCGTCGGATGCTGGCGGAGTATCGGATCGCGCTCTTCGCGCAGCCGATGAAGACGGCGATACCCGTTTCGGCGAAACGAATCCGGGCCGCGATCGCGGCTCTGCCCGAGTAGGCGGCGCCTGGGTAACGCGCTCCGCCCGGGTTACTTGTTCTCGCCCGCGAGCTTGTCGACGAGCCCGCTGATCGCGCTCTCGGCCTTGTCGACCTGCTCCTGGTGCCCGATCTTGCCCGCGACGAAGTCACCGGCCTTCTCGACACCCTGCTTGATCTGCTCGGAGTGCTCGCCGACGAAATCGGCGGCCTTGTCCTGAAGTTCCTCGGCCTTGTCCTTCAGCCCGTCGAAGTCCACCATGTCAGCCTCCTTGGCGCCGCGGATGTAGGACCGCTAGCTTATCCGCTCGGTCAGGCCCTCGCTGCGCACGAACAGGCCGTCGCCGTCCACCAGCATGTGACGCTCGCCGTGCGGACCGGCGTAGGCGATGAGCACGCCGTCGTCCGTGATCGCCTCGGTGCGCCCGTGGCGGACGACCGGCGTCACGGTGAGGTCCGGCAGGCTGATCGACGCCACCGTGACCTCCGCCTCCGCGCCGATCGTCCGCTGCAGGCCGAGTCGGCGAACCGGCAGGGACGCGGAGAACGCCGAAGCCGCGACGTACACGTCGACCGCGTCGCGCAGGGCTGGCTGCGTGGTTGACCCGGCGACGCTCTCGGCGATCCACGGGCCGCCGGGGCTGCGGGTGAGGGTCAGTGATCGCTCTCCGTGCAGATCGTCGCTACGGACCGTGATCCGGCGTGTGCGGCCCTCGTTGTCGACGACCACCGAATACGAGGCGCCGAACGCGGGCTCCCGGGTCGAGACGATGTATCCCGTCGCCCGCATCGCCAGTTCGTTCAGGGCGACTCGGACGGATTCGACCGTGCTCCCGTCGGGGGAGGAGTAGCTGAGCATTCTCGCAGTCATCGGCTCTGTCACGTGGGCTACGGTAGCGCCCTTTGGCGGCCCGCGTGGCACCGGTCCATGCGACGATGGGCGGCATGACGGATCGCGCGACCCCGGCCGGTTGCCCGCCGCCGGATTCGACCTCGGAGATGACGTCGTTCGGCGCCGCACCGGCTCCGGAGGGCGATGCGCGGGTACGGTTCGCTGGGGTGTTGCGGCGCGGTGGGGTGTTCGTCGCTCTGGTGGTGGCCGCCGGGGTCGTGGCCGTGGTGGTGGGGTCGGCGATCACCGAGCCGTCGGTGATCGCCGGCCTGGTCCCCGGCCCGCTGGTGCGGTACGGCATCCCGGTCGCCCGCGTGCTGCTCGATTTCGGCGCCGCGGCCGCGGTCGGCTTGGCGCTGGTGCCGAAACTGCTGGGCTTCGACCGGCCGGAGCGCACCGAACCCGTGTTGGCGCCCGCCCGTCGGTACGCGGCGTGGGCCTCGGCGCTCTGGACGGTGACGGCGCTGGCGTCTGTCGTGCTGCTGACCGCCGAGCTCGCGCCCGGCGAGGTCGTGACGCCGGCCGCCGTGTGGCGTTACATCGGGTCGATCGCGGCGGGCAAGGGTCTGATGCTGTCGGCCGTATGCGGCGCGATCTCGTGGTGGCTTTCGCGGCTGTCCGTCCGGCATGGGGAGAAGGTTCCGGCGGAATTACGTGCCGGCGTGGCCCTTTTCGGCCTGCTGCCGTTGCCGCTCACCGGGCACGCGTCGAACTGGTACTACCACGACCTGTCCATGGTGTCGATGGAGCTGCACGTGACCGGGTCGGCCGCCTGGGCGGGCGGTCTGGCCGCGATCGTGCTGCTGCTCGCCCGGCACCGGGATCTGCTCGCCGAGGCGCTGCCACGGTTCTCGAAGCTCGCGACCTGGTGCGTGTTCGTGGTCGGGCTGTCCGGGATCGCGAACGGACTGATCGAGCTGTACCTGTCGCCGATCATGGACCTCTACAACGGTGAAATCGTGGCTTATCAGATCAAGCGTCGGCCCGTATTTGATCTGGTGGGCCAAATGCTGGAGGAGGCCATCAAGAATGTGGAACTCGGCGTCGAGGCGGACGAGCGCTTTCATGCCGCCGTCGCGCGCGCCACGCATAACCCCTATTACGTATCGGTACAGTCCTCTTTGCAGCCGCACATCCGCTATGGCATGAACGTGAACCGCAATCTGTCGTTGTTGCGCGCCGCCGAGCGGGTGCGTCTGGTGCAGGATGAGCATCACGCCATTCTCGAAGCGATCGCCAAACGCGACCCTGAAAAAGCCCGCGACGCCATGCAGCT
>OFTX01000323.1_pt1 | contig 27519 bp, 31 predicted proteins | sample 1775051 | NCBI WGS metagenome assembly OFTX01 (sample SAMN08195772, study PRJEB24354) | sludge metagenome | isolation source: sludge from phenol fed wastewater aerobic bioreactor A | place: India: Nagpur | collected 2016-09-15
GTGCCGGTCGGCCGGTGCGAGGCATCGAGCCCAACCGTCCGGGTAGCGGCCGACCGGCACGGCACACCGCGAACTGCGTCATACATCACGGCACGTCAGGGAGCCACCATGACATCCGGACTCGGCAGCATCTCGTTGACCGGCTCGACCCTGTTGGGCGGGACCGCAGGCAAGATCGACACCGATGCCCTGGTGGCCGCGTTGATGGCGGCGAAGTCGGCGCCGAAGAACCAGTTGCAGGCGCAGGTCACCCAGCAGGCCAAGGTCGTGACGGCCTACCAGAGCATCAACACGACCATGGCCGGCGTCACTACAGCGGCCCAGAACCTGCTGGATACCAGCTCGTGGTCCGCGACGAAGGTGACGTCCTCATCCGCCGCCGTGGTGGCGTCGAGCACCTCGGCCGCCGCGCTCGGGAGCACCACGTTCAACGTGACCCAGCTGGCAACAGCACAGGTGTCGACGGTAACGGCCGACGCGTCGGGGAACTGGACCGCCGACTACACGCAGGGAATCGACATCACCATCGGCCAGGACGCGGCCGGGAACCCGGTCACCCACCATGTGAATCTGGCGTCCGGCTCGGTCACCGACATCGCGGCGGCGATCAACAACGCTGGCATCGGAGTCCGCGCGGCTGTGGTCACCGTCGATGATCCGGCCAACGCGGGCAAGACGATGCCCGTGCTGCAGCTGTCCTCCGCCAAGTCGGGCGCCGCCAATTCGTTCAGCGTGAGTGGGCTGGCCAGCAGCGCGAACACCATTACCGCGGCGCAGGACGCGAAGATCAGCGTGGGTAATCCTGCGGCGGGCGGATACACCATCTCGTCGTCCAGCAACACGTTCACCGATGCGCTGCCCGGTATCACCTTCTCCGTCAACGGCATCGCCGACAACGTCACGCTGACCGTCGACAGCGACACGACCAAGGTCGCCGGCACGGTGCAGGCGATGGTCGACGCGGTGAACTCGGCGAAGCTGGCCATCGGCAACTACACCGGCAAAGGCGGTGTGCTGCAAGGCTACTCGGATATCAATGGGCTGACGCAGGATCTGAGCTCGGTGTTCTCCAGCGCCACCGCCGGCGGCCGCAGCCTGACCGATTTCGGAATCGACATCAACAAGGACGGCATCGTCTCCTTCAATTCCGACACGTTCGCCGCCGCCTATGCCAACGATCCGACCGGCACGATGCAGGCGATCGCCGACTCCGTCGCCACCCCGCTCAAGACCATCTCCGACGCCGCGTCCGCACCGGTGACCGGGTCGATCTCTCAGGCGATCACGTCGGCCAATGACCGCACGACGTCGCTCAATCAACAGATCTCGGACTGGACGGACCGGCTGAACTCCATTCAGACGCAGTTGCAGACCAAATTCATCGCGATGCAGACGGCCCTCGCGCGGCTTCAGTCGCAGGGCGACTGGCTGACCAACATGTTCAAGTCCATGCAGCCGAGCAGCAGCAACGGCCAGTAGCCCCGCCGGAAGACACAGCCGGGATCGTGACCTTGCCCGGCTGCCATACCCTGCTGCGTGGCGCGCGGCTTCGCGGCTGTCACCCTGACTTCGGCACGCAGAGACCTTGGTAGCACTTCATGTGCTACATTGCATTCATGGAGCGGATAGGGGTCCGAGAGCTCCGGCAGCACGCGTCTCGCTACCTTGCACGCGTCCGCGAGGGCCAGAGCATCGAGATCACCGATCGCGGAGAGCTGATCGCGTTGCTCGTCCCCCCGAGCAGTGAACAGGACCGGCGCGAACGACTGGTTCGCGCCGGATGGCTGATCCCCGCGGAGCGCGGCGACGCTACGGGTTGGCGCACACCGCAGCCGGTACCGGCCGGTACGAACGCGCCCACCAATCAGGAACTGCTCGACGCCGAGCGGGCCGAGCGACTGTAAGGCGCAAGGCGACCAACCGGTGATCTACCTCGACTCGTCCGCGTTGTTCAAGCTCGTACGCGCGGAAGCGGAGACCCCCGGCCTTATCGAGTGGCTCCACGCGCGGCGAGCGATGCCCCGGGTCACGAGTGAGCTCGGCCGAATCGAGGTGCTACGTGCCGCGCGCCGGGCGGGGCCAGCGGAGCTGGCAGAGGCGACGGCGCTTCTCGGCGAGATCGACCTGGTCCCGCTCCATCGACACGTTCAAGACCTGGCGTGCACGGTCGGCGCGCCGCCGCTGCGCACTCTTGACGCGTTACATCTGGCATCCGCCATCGTGATCCAGGCGGAGCTGACGGCCTTCGTCGCCTTCGACCACCGACTGGTGGATGCCGCGCGAACCGCCCGGCTGCCGGTGGTGACGCCGGGCATGCCGTAGGCCGGCACGAGCGAGAAACGTCCGACGAGTTCGGCTCTCGCGGACGCCGCAGGGTATGGCCTGGGTCTTGCCTGGGGCATGATCGTCGGGACGCCGGGCCGGAAGGCGCCCCCGATCGCCTTACCGGACGGCAGCGGTATACCGACGTAGTGCGGCGAACGGCGTCATAGGCGGTAGAGCCGCTCAGATTCGATCGCCGGCAGCCGATAGATACAGCGACTCGACCGCACTGACTTCAGCGAACAAAGGACCACTCGATGAGCGCCGATCCGCGAGCCCGTTACCTCCATCAGCGAGTGATGACGGCGACTCCCGGTCAGCGCGTGGTGATGCTCTACGACCGGCTCGCGCTCGATCTGACGCGCGCGGACGACGCGCTCGGGCAGACCGTGCCCGATGTCTACTCCGCGAGGCAGCATGTGGACCACGCGATGCAGATCGTAGCGGAGCTCGCCGGCAGCCTACGGCACGAGAACGGCGGCCCGGCGGACAATCTCGCGTCCATCTACAACTACCTGCTCGGCGAGCTGACGGCCGTGCGCGGAGGTGCGACAGCCCGTCTGGCGGGCGCCCGGGACATCGTCGGCACGCTGCGCGATGCGTGGGCGACGGCCGTGACGTCGACGATGGCGCCCGCTGCCGCTGGGGCCTGGGTGGGCTGATCCATGGCCGCCCCGACTCGCAGTAACGCCGCCTGGGAGCGGGTTCTCGCCGCGATCGAGGCGGATGCCGCGCGGGCCGCGGCGCTGCTGACCGCCGATCACACGTCCGCGCACACCGGTATCGAGTATGACGCCGCTCTCGGCGAAACCTCTTCCGACGTCGCAGCCCGCATGGCCGTTGCGGCCCAGGGCATTCCGGCACAGGGCATCCCGTCGACCTGGCGCCTTCCCGCGAACACCGACGGGGCCGGCGCCACGTCGCCGGCAGCCTTCAACGCGGCCGCCGGTGCCGCCTTCAACGCTGCTGCCTTCAATGCCGCGGATCTCTCGCTGCCGGACGAGATGCCGCCCATCCCACCGGAACTCGTTGAGCGAATCGAGCGCCTGCGCGACCAGATCGCTTCTCTGCAGGCCGATCTCGGCAATGCGCTCGCGGAGGCGCACGTCGCCGCGCGCCCGCTTCGCCGGCCCGAGCCGCCGACGCGCCCGGAACTCGTCGACCGCCGACTGTAGGCCCTCGTTTCGCGGTCTCGCACCCCGCCGACTCTCGTCGACTGGGAGTCCTGCAGAGAAATCGGCGCCCCGGACTCTGCAGGACTCCCAGTCGGCGAGAAGGAGCGAGAAAACCCGACACGGACCGGGCGCCGAAAATACCCTCCCCAAACCGCTCAACTCGCTACGTGACCGTCCGATCACTATCGGTGAGGCACGGATGCTCTCTTGGTTTGCCGACGGACCGGCGCAGCCCTCGGGGAGGCACCCGGTGTTCAACGACGTCACCTCTGTGACGCTGGAAGCCGCGATTTCCGGCCTTGCCGAGCGGCAACGCGTCACCGCTAACAACATCGCGAACCTCGAGACGCCCGGGTTCCAGGCCCGCGCGGTGACGTTCGAGCAGAACCTAGCGGACGCCGTGAACGCGCATCAGCCGGCCCAGGCCCGCATCGACAACCTCCCCACCGGCGATCTCCCCGGCCAGAACGGCAACAACGTGAACCTCGAACGCGAGATGGTCAACGCCACCGAGACGGGCCTGCAGCAGAAGCTTCTCACCAACACGATCACGTCCCGCTTCGGCTGGATGTCGACCGTGCTGAAGGGTTGATCGCGATGTTCGAGGCCATCGACACCTCCGGCACCGGACTAACCGCCTATCGCGCCTGGATCGACGTGCTGGCCAACAACATCGCCAACGTCAACACCGTGAAACCCATGAGCGGGGACGCCTTTCAGGCACAGTTCGCGCAGGCGCAGGAGATCGCCGCCGGCCCGGACGGCATCGGCCGCGGCGTGCGCATCACCGCGCTCCCGGGCTCCAGCCGGCAGGGCATCCCCACCTACGACCCGACTAGCCCGGTCGCCGACGCCGAGGGTTACGTGCGCCGCCCCGACATCGACATGAGCCAGCAGATGGGCGATCTCATCCTGGCCCAGCGCGCATTCCAGGCCAACGCGAACGCCGTCGAGCGCTCCACGGCAATGTACGAATCCGCGATCGCGACCGGAAAGGGCAGCTGACCGCCATGACCTCCCCCATCGCCCCGATCGGGTCGATCAGCCCGCTCGCGTCCTCATCGCTGGTCGCGGGCATGACGACGTCCCCGGCCGGCTCGCCGGCCGCGAACAACGTCATAGGCGCAGGCAACTCCGCCGGCAGGACCACGGCAGGCGGACTCGACTTCGCGCAGGCACTCGCCAATGGGTTCGACACGGTGAACGCCGCACAGGCGAACGCCAACCAACTCGCGGCGCAAGCCGCCACCGGGCAGCTCGTCGACCCGGCACAACTGACCATCGCGACGACCAAGGCGCAAATGCTCACGCAGCTCGCGGCGGCGGTGCAGTCGAAGGCCGTGGCCGCGTTCAACACCATCATGTCGATGCAGGCGTAAGGCGACCGCAAGATGAAAACCCAAGCGCTGGGCTGGATCCAGAAGATCTGGGGGGACTTCAAGTCCTTCCAGCCCGGCCAGAAGGTCGTTACCATCGTCGCCGTCGTGGGCCTGGTGGTCGGCGGGATCCTGTTCGCCTCCTGGAAGTCGCAGCCGAACTATTCGCCGCTGTATTCGAACCTGTCGGCGACCGACGCGGCGGCCGTGGTACAACAACTGTCCGACGACAAGATTCCCTACCAGCTGGCGGCGGGCGGCGCGCAGATCCTGGTTCCGCAGAGCGTGGTCTACGACACGCGGCTCAAGATGTCCGCGGCGGGGCTCCCGGGCTCCTCCTCCGGCGGCTACGCGCTGCTCGACAAGGAGGGCATCACCACCTCCGACTTCAAGCAGCAAGTCGACTTCCAACGCGCGGTCGAGGGAGAGCTTGCCAAGACGATCGAGGCGATGGACGGCGTAGCGCAGGCCTCGGTGCATCTCGCCATCCCGAAGCAGGACGTGTTCAACGACGGCTCGAAACAACCGACGGCCGCCGTGATGCTGACGATGAAGCCGGGCGCGGCAATCAACGCCTCGCAAGTGCAATCCGTGGTCTACCTGGTGTCGTCGTCCGTGCCGCAGCTCACGCCGGACAACGTCACCGTCGCGGATTCCGCCGGCAAGGTGCTCGCCGCCCCCGGCGACAACATCACCGGGGTCGCCGGCAGTGACGCGCGCAGCCAGATGACGCAGGACTACAACGATCGCGTCGCGAGCTCGTTGCAGACCATGCTCAACACGGCGCTCGGCCCCGGGCACGCCGTGGTGACGGTGAACTCCGAACTGGATTTCGATCACACCTCGACCACGACACAGGACTACACCTACAAGCCCAATACGCCGCCGGTGTGGACCGATCAGCAGACGGAGAAGTACACCGGTTCGCAGGGCGCAGGCGGCACCATGGGCACCGGCCAACCGGCCGAGGTTGCCGGCACCGCAGGCGGTTCCGGCAACTACGACAAGTCGAGCCAGACGGTGAGCAATGCGCTCGGCACCGTGACGCAAACCGTCCAGAACACCCCGGGCGCCGTGAAGAAGCTCGCAGTCGCCGTGCTGCTCGACAAGAACGCACCGAACCTGAATACAGCCGCGATTCAGTCCCTGGTGACGTCGGCGGTCGGCCTGAACACGGCGCGCGGCGACACGCTCGCCATCGAGGCGATGGCGTTCGACACGTCCGGCGAGAAGGCCGCCGCTGCGCAACAGGCAGCCGCCGACAAGGCCGCCGCCGCACAGGCTTCCGCCGCACAGCTGAACAGCTGGATCAAGCAGGGCACGATCGCCGGGCTGATCCTGCTGGTCTTCATCGGCACGATCATCGCGTCCAAGCGACGCAAGAAGAGCCAGCCGGACGCTCCGGTGGACGACGTCGCCCTCATCACGCACGCGCTGCCGGACGGCGCACTGTTGCCGCCACCTGCGCCGCGCCGGCCCGAGCCGGAGCCGATGGTCGTCGGTGACGGCGGTGCCGGGCGCCGGGCACTGGTAGCACTCGCCCGCGAGCAGCCGGACGACGTCGCGCGCGTGCTGTCCGGATGGCTGGGCAGCGCAGAACCCGCACGGGAAGGAGCCAACCGATGACCGTGACTCAGCTTCCGGTGGCGTTCACCCCCGACACCGCCGACGGCACCGAGGGCGTCGCCGTGGCACCCGCTCCGGCGGCACCCGTCATCCCTTCGCCGCCCGCGCCGAACCTGCTCGCCGGCATGTCCAACCGCCGCAAGGCCGCGATCCTGGTGATGCAGCTCGACCGGGAGGAAAGCGCCCGTGTGCTGGCTCGCCTGTCGGACACCGAGCTGGAGGACCTGTCCGCCGAGATCGCCCGCATCGGAACGGTTTCCGGTGACGTGGCGAACGCCGTGCTCGGTGAGTTCGGCAACAAGATCGCCTCCGGCCTCTCCGACACCCGCGGCGGCATGGACCTGGCCCGCGAACTGCTCACAGCCACGGTCGGCGAAGAGCGCACCGACGAGATCATGGACAAGCTCTCCGAGGCCTTCGTGGAGCTGCCGTTCGCGTTCATGCAGAATCTCGATGCGCGGCAACTGACCTCGTTCCTGTCCGACGAGCACCCGCAGACCATCGCGTTGGTCCTCGCGCACCTGCACGCCGGGCTCGCCTCCGCCGTGCTCGCCGGTCTGCTGCCGGATCTGCAGGCCGATGTGGCGCACCGCATCGCCGTGATGGACCGCACGTCGCCGGAACTCATCCGCAGGATCGAGTCCGTGTTGGAGAGGCGCCTGTCCTCGCTCGGCGTGGCCGGCGATCTGTCCGCCGTCGGCGGTCTCCAGCCGCTGGTGGATATCATCAACCGCGCCGATCGCGGTACGGAGAAGCTCCTGCTGGAGGGCCTGGACAAGCTGGATCCCGAACTGGCGGAACAGGTTCGCAGCAAGATGTTCATGTTCGAGGACATCGTCACCCTCGACGACCGCGCCATCCAGTTGGTGCTGCGCCAGGTGCAGGTCACCGACATCGCCGCCGCCCTGAAGGGTGTCTCCGAGCGGGTCCGCAACAAGATCATGCAGAACATGTCGGAGCGCGCCGCCCTCGACCTGGCCGAAGAGATCGACGTGATGGGGCCGGTGCGGCTGCATGTCGTGGAAGAGGCGCAGGCCTCGGTGGTCCGCGTGATCCGCGAGCTGGAGGAGACCGGGCAGATCATCGTCGGCCGGGGTGAAGAAGATGCCTTCGTCGCCTAGGGTCGGCGCACGCCACGCCGCCGACCCTCCGCGCGGTACGGCCACCGCGTGGGAGCCGGCCGAACTCGAGCCCGGCACGATCCTCACATCGTCATTCCCGCTGCCCGCTTTCGAAGTCGACGCGGCGCCCCCACCCGTGCTGCACGCCTTCCAGATCTCCCCATCCGCCGGCATTCCCGCGGATCTACTCGCCGCGGAGACGGCCGCGGCCCGCGCCGCCGGATACGCTGCCGGCTGGTCGGCGGGCCTCGCCGACGCACGCGAGGCGACCAGGGCGCGGCTGGCCGCCGAGGCCGCGGCCTTCGAGGCAGCCGCCGCCGATCGAGAAGCCATGCAGCGCAGGGTCTTCGACGCCATCTTCGACGCCGCGCAAACACTCGAACATCATGCCGCGCCGGCCGCGGCCGACATCGAGGACCAGATCATCGCCTCGGCCTGGACGATCGCGCAGGCCTTAGTCGGGCAGGTGCTCGCCGACGGCACCGCCCGCAGCGAGGCCGCCGTCAAACGCGCCCTCGCTCTCGCGCCGGCGAACGAGGACGTCCAGATCGCCGTCAGCATTGCCGATTTCGCCGTGCTGTCCGGGAATGCCGACGGTGAAACGGATATGACGCCGATCCGCCGCGACCGAGGCCTGCGCACCGTTACCATCGTCGCAGACCCGGCGATGGCCGACGGGGACGCGATCGCCACCTGCGGTGCCACGACGATCGACGCGCGCCTCACCGCTGCCCTCGCCCGCGTGCGCGAGGTGCTGGCGCCATGACCGTGCATCTCACCGATCGCATCGCACGAAGCGTCGGTGCTGCGACCGCCGCGGCCGCACCGGAGGTCTCGGGCATCGTGACCGAGGTGCGCGGCCTGTCGGTCACCGTGCGCGGGATCCAGACCCGCGTCGGCGACATCGTCTCAATCGGGTCCGAGGATCCGATCCTGGCCGAAGTCGTTGCGGTGCATGCGGAATCCACGATCTGCCTGCCGCTCGGCTCGGTCGACGGCATCGGATCCGGGGACCGCGCGATCGCCGGTTCCGGGCCGCTGACGGTCGCCGTCGGCGATGCCCTGCTCGGCCGGGTATTGGACGGCCTCGGTCGCCCGCTCGACGGCTCCGTGCTGCCGGTCGGTCTGGAGCGGGTCGGCATCGACCACACCCCGCCGGATGCGCTGACCCGCGCCCGAGTCGACACACCGCTTCCCCTCGGCATCCGCGCCATCGACACGCTCACCCCGGTCGGCCGCGGCCAGCGAATGGGCATCTTCGCCGGATCCGGGGTCGGCAAGTCGTCGCTGCTGTCCATGATCACGCGTGGAACCGAGGCGGACGTCACGGTTCTCGCCCTGGTCGGCGAACGCGGCCGGGAGGTCCGCGAGTTCCTGGAGGACGATCTCGGACCGGACGGCCTGCGCCGCGCCGTAGTGGTGGTCGCCACCTCGGATCAGCCGCCGATGGTGCGGCTGCGCGCGGCATTCGTGGCGACCCGCATCGCCGAGTACTTTCGGGAGACCGGCAAGAACGTCCTATTGCTCATGGATTCCGTCACCCGCGTCGCGACCGCGCAGCGCGAGATCGGTTTGTCCGCAGGCGAACCGCCCACTACCCGTGGCTACCCACCGTCCGTGTTCGCGCTGTTGCCGCGGCTCCTGGAGCGCGCCGGCTCGTCCGCTGCCGGGTCGGTGACGGGCCTGTACACCGTCCTCGTCGAGGGCGGCGACCATGACGAACCGGTCGCGGATGCGGCCCGGTCGATCCTCGACGGGCACATCGTGCTCGACCGGAAACTTGCGAACAGCGGGCACTTTCCGTCGATCGATGTGCTCGCGTCGGTGTCTCGGGTGTCCACGGCGGTCACCACGGCGGCACAGCGGGAGCGCGCCACCGAGCTTCGGGGACTCCTCGACGCGCACGCGGACGTCAAGGATCTGGTCGAGATCGGTGCCTACGTCTCCGGGACCAATGCGCGCGCCGACCGGGCGCTGGCCCAGTGGCCGGACATCGAGCAGTTCCTGCGCCAGCCCAAGGACACCGTTGTCCCGGCCCTGCAGGCCTGGTCGGAACTCGACCGACTGATCGCCGCCCCCTCGGACGGCGGTGACGCACCGTGACCGCACGATGGATCAGCGGACTGGTGCGCGCCCGGCAGTTCGCCGAAGACAACGCGAAAAACGAGTTGGCGACAGCCGAGAAGCTCGCGTCCCGCGCACACGCCCGGGTGCGGTACAACGCGGAACGTCTTGAGTCGCTGCACTATGCGCAGGCCGAGGAGAATGCCGTCACGTTCGTGGCCGCTGCGGTCGCGCTGCAGGCGGCCGCCGCAACGCACGCTGCCGCCGCGCAGGCCGCCGCGCAGGCCGAACGCGCCGCCGCCGCCCGTCGCAGCGATCTGACGGACGCCGCGATCTCCCGCCGGAGCGCGGAGGAACTGGCCGAGCGGGCCCGTGCCGCAGAGAGGGCACGCCAGGCCGCCCTCGCCCAGCGTGCTCAGGACGAGATTGCCGCATCCGTCTTCCGACGTCACAACCCTTCCGGCACCGTCATTCCGGGCGGCGCCGAAACCCCGAAGGCCACACCCACCGATGCCGCGTCGGTTGCTTCCACTCCCACCCCGCGTCACTCCGCCACCGACGGGTATGACGAGGTGTCGCGGTGAGCCCCGTGATGGTGGGCGATGCGCTGGCGGCCATCTCGGACCGGATCGCGGCGATCCAAGCGCAGATCCAGGCCGTGAGCCCGAACTCCTACGCCGCGCCCACCGGAAACCTCGCCGGCACTGCCTCGACCACGGACACCACCGCTACCCCGTCCTCTGCGAAGGCATTCGCCACGGCGCTGGACCGTGCCGTGCAGAGCGGGGATGCATCGGCCGGTGCGCCCGCGGGCACCGCGGGTGGAGCGCCCGCTGCCTCCGGAGTCACCGACACCGCTTCTGCGGCAGGCGGTATCACCGGTGACGATGTGGTTGCCGACGCCAAGAAGTATCTCGGCGTCCCCTACGTCTGGGGCGGCACCACCACGTCCGGCCTGGACTGCTCCGGACTCGTACAGCTCACGTTCAAGGACCTCGGCATCGACCTGCCTCGGGTCTCGCGGGACCAGGCGAAGGCGGGCACCGCCGTGCCGTCACTCGCCGAGGCGCGGCCCGGAGACCTGGTCGCGTTCGGCAGCCCCGTCAACCACATCGCGATCTACCTGGGCAACAACCAGATCCTCGAGGCTCCGCAGCCGGGACAGAAGGTCCACATCACCGAGATGTACCGCACGCCGGTCGCCATCCGGCGAATCGTGCCGACGGGCGACGGTTCGGTCAGCGGCGGTTCGGTGGGCGCCGGGGCCACCACCGCGCTCGGCGTCCCGCCCGTCCTGCGGGGGCTCTGGGACAGTACCCAGATCGCGGACGTGCCCCGCGCGGTACCGCTTGCGTCGCTGGGGATCTCGAGTAGCGACGGGACGGCTTCCGCCACCCAGGCCACGACCGGACTGGCCGCCACGACACCCGGAGCAGGGTTCACGGCGGACCAGCTCACCGCCGCCGGGATCTCGGGCGCCGTCGCCGCCTTCGCCGGGGACTTCGCGACCGCCGAAGCCAAGTACAACCTGCCGTCGGGACTGCTCGCAAGCGTCGCGCAGGCGGAGTCCCGCGGCAAGACCGATGCGGTCAGCCCGGCGGGCGCCCAGGGCCTGATGCAACTCATGCCTGGCACCGCCGCCGGACTGGGCGTCACCGACCCGTTCAACCCGCAGCAGGCGATCAACGGCGCCGGCAAATTGCTCGCCCGCAACCTCGACGCGTTCGGCGGGTCGCTCACCTCCGCACTGGCCGCCTACAACGCGGGCGCCGGCGCCGTGCGGAAGTTCGGCGGGGTACCGCCGTACCCGGCGACGCAGGCATACGTCCGGAGCATCACCGACACCCTTGCGAGATTGAGATGACCGGAGCACTCGTCGATCTCGGGCCGCGCATCGGCGCCCCATCGTCCGGCAGTCGCTCCGGCGCCGGATCCAAGCCCGACGACGCAGCAACCGATGCGTTCGCCGACGTGATCGAGGGCGTGATCTCGGATGCCGCTGCCGCGGCCAGGTCCCGCGAACACAGCCACGGGGGGGCTCATTCCGCTAGGCGGGACGATTCCCGCGGAGTCGGCAGTGATATCCCGACGAGTCACGGCTTCGTCATCGGCGGCGGCATCGATGCTGCTCTCGACTCCGGGCAGGACATGGTGCGAGACGGGAGAGGTGCCACCCCACGGATTGGTCGGCACTGGGCCGGCAACGGGTCCGACCGCTCCGACCGCACCACCCAGGGCGGGCGCGGCGGCGAAACGGCCGCCGACCAGCTTGGGGTGGCCATCGTCTGGTCCGCAGCGGCCCACGTCCTGACTCCCACACCGGGTAAGCATCGGGCGACCGATGCGCATGCGGAGCCGAACCAGGTGGCGTCGGTGCAGCCGGTGACCGACCATGCGTCGCACCCGATGACGAGCGCCGGACTGCCTCGGGCGACCGGCGATGCGTCGCTTGCCGCCGCTCCCGCCGCGCTACCGGTCGGCGCACGTTCCCTCCGGCTGGGCGGTGAAACACCCGTCGCAGCGCCGATTCCGAGCCACGGAGCCGACAACCCCAGCTCCGGCCCCGGCGGCGGTACCGCAGGCGCTGGCGGTGTCGACAGCACCGGGCCCGTCACCGTCCCGGTCGTCGTTCCGGCCGCGGCGACGCCGTCCTCGCGAGGACACTCGGCTGCCGCGTCGCACTCTGTCGCACACTCCCCTGCAGCACCATCCACCGGTCCCGTGCCGGCTGCGCAGGGGTCGGGCGCACCGGAGGGGCTCCGGGTCGTCCAGGAACCAACAGGCGGGAACGCGCGCACCACACCCGGCGGCGGCCATATAGTCGGCGCCCAGCCGTCGGCCGCGGCACGCGCGGGCAGCGCACACGCGACACAGCCGCTCGCGGTTGCGACGGCCGCGGCACCCGAAACGCACCCGACGGGGCCGATCGGGACAGCCGCTCCGACGAACCCGATCGACCAAGCACGCACGCATCGCAGCGGAACCGGTGCCACGGCAACGGATTCCGCTGCCACCGCTGCCGCGGCGACTACTGCCGGAGCCGCGACTCCGGCCGCGCACCTAACCGGCACGGCGACACCCGCGCCTACGACGCCGGCCGCAGCCCCCACTCCACCACCGCCCACGCCGCCGTCACAGCCGTTGTCACAGGCGCTGTCACAGCCGGATCTGGCCGGTACTCTCGCGCAGCTGCGCGCCGCGACCGACGGCACGTACCAGATGCGGGTCGCCGTACATCCGGCCGAGCTGGGCGGCGTCAACGTGACGGCAATCGTCCACCACGGCGTGTTGACCGTGACGCTGTCCCCGGCTCAGACGGCGCACCACGCGATTTCGCAGGCACTTCCTCAACTTCGCGCGCATCTGGCCGATCAGGGATTTGTCGGAGTGGATGTGGGACTCGGCTCGCCCCCACAGGGCGGCAACCAAGCCGGACAGCAGGGATCCCGCACGCATGGAGGCGACCACGCCACACTCGCCGGATCGGGCGACGCCGTCGACGGAGTCGAGCGGAGCGCCCGGAACGCGAGACGCCCCAGTGACCCCGCGTCCAATCTCGACCGTTTGCTGTAGGAGATGCAGATTCCATGACAGCACCCATCGACACCGTCGGCCCGCCGGCCACTCTGCCCGCCGGCTACGACCCGACCCAGGCGAAGGTCAACACCAGCGGCACCGGCAAACCGACCGAGATGTTCGACCCGCAGATGTTCCTGCAGCTTCTGGTCGCGCAGCTCAAGTACCAGGACCCCACCAACCCGACCGACACCTCACAGTTCATGAGCCAAACCGCCATGCTGTCGCAGGTGCAGACCATGAACTCGATGTCGTCGACGCTGACCGATCTCGTTGCTGCGCAACAGGCTTCGTCGGCCACGGCGATGATCGGCAAGGCGATCTCGTTCGTCGACCCGGCGGGCAAACAGACCAGTGGCATCGTCGACGCCGTGTCGCTGCACGGCGGGCAGGCGATGCTCCACGTCGGCGACCTCGCCGTGCCGCTCGCCGGGGTCCTCGCCGTCGCGAACGCCGTCGGCGACGCCGCCAACCCAGCGGGCGGCGGCACGGGCAATGGGACAACCAACGGAACGGGCAGCGGCACAGCGGGAACCTCTCCCGCCGGCGGGTCCACCGGGGCCGATAGTCCCAGCGGCCCAGCAACAACCGGAGGGACAACCGGAGATAACTCAGCTCCGGCCGGCACCGATCCTGCACCGACGACCGTCAACGCCTAAAGGAAGGCCATCACCATGCTTCGCTCTCTCTTCACCGGAATCTCCGGGCTGACGGCGCACCAGCAGATGCTCGATGTGACCGCCAACAACATCGCCAATGTGAACACCACCGGCTTTAAGGCGTCGCGCGCCGCGTTCCAGGACACGCTGAGCCAAACCCTGCAGGGCGCGGCCGCGGCCCGAAACACGGCTGCCGGCGCCCCGATCACCGGCGGCACGAACGCGCGGCAGATCGGCCTCGGCGTGAAACTCGCCGGCACCGAGATGGACATGGGCCAGGGCTCGACCCAGTCGACCGGTGTGGCCACCGACATGATGATCAACGGGGACGGGTTCTTCGTCGTGCAGAAGGGCGACAACCAGCAGGTCATGTACACGCGCGCCGGCGGTTTCCACCTCGACCAGATGGGACACCTGGTGACGGCCGACGGCGCAGTCGTGTCCGGCATCAAGCTCGGGGCCACACCGGAAACCCAACCCACGGCTGTCGCCAACGTGAAGGCGCTCGACCTCTCGCCGCTCCTCAACGGTTACGACGCGTCCGGACCGATCTACGGCGCGGCCGGGACACCGACCGGCAAGTACGTGTCCTACTCCGTCGACCCCTCCGGAACCGTCACGGCCGTCCGGGATGACGGCGGCACCGACGTCCTCGGTCAGCTCACCCTGGCGACGTTCGCCAATCCGAACGGACTCGAGAAGATCGGCAACACTGAGTTCAATATGACCGGCGGGTCCGGAGACCCCGTTTTCGGGGCAGCGGACAGCGGCTCCATCGGCAAGATCACCACCGGTGAGCTCGAGATGAGCAACGTCGACCTGTCGGCGCAGCTCACGGACCTGATCATCGCGCAACGCGGCTACCAGGCGAACTCGAAGACGGTGACCACCGCCGACCAGATCCTGCAGACATTGGTCTCCCTGAAGCAGTAGTCCCGGCAGTACGAGCCCTGCCTCAGCGCAGGTCCCCCGCAGTTCCTCTCCCCTCGCCGACCGGGTATGACGCAGGACAGCGTCATACCCGGTCGTTTTTTCGTGCCCATCAGCCGATCGGTCGATACGTCAGATTACGAAGCGACAACATTCAAGACGGGCCCCTGGCGGCCGATCAGAACAAGTACGGGGGCCACGGATGGCCTCGGTGACAAACCAAGGATGGTTGCCGTGTTGCTTTTGACGAGGTTGAACGGTCCAGTGTTCGCACTGAACCCCGACCTCATCGAACGCGCAGAGGCCACGCCGGACACCGTCGTGACTCTGGTCAACGGCACGCGGTACGTGATCTGCGAATCGATCGAGGAACTCTCCCAGATGGTTCGCGCCTACCGCGCGGAGACGGCCGCCGCCGCCTATCACCTGCCGATGGAGCGCCGCAGCGCGCCGACGACGGCGGACCGCCCGCCGCTGGGAACCGTCGTCGAGCTCAGGCCGGGTGATATGTAATGGATCCGGCTACCCTCGTCGGCATCGGGCTCGCGCTCGGCGCCATCGTCATCTCACTGATCCTCGAGGGCGGCAACATCGGTTCGATGTTCCTGCTTCCGCCGATGATCCTGGTGATCTTCGGAACGATCGGCGCGGCCGTCGCCGGTTCCATCCTCAAGGATGCGATGCGGCTGCCCAAGGCGATCGTGCAGGCCATGACGGCGAAGGTCGGCGACCCGGCCAAGAACGTCCAGGTGATCGTCTCCCTCGCCGAGCGGGCCCGCCGTGAGGGCCTGCTCGCGCTGGACGGCGAGATCGCCAAGATCGAAGACCCGTTCCTGAAGAAGGCGCTCGAGATGGCCGTCGACGGAACGGATTCCGACGAGATCGCGGAGATCATGGGCGCCGAGATCGACGCCAAGCGGGCGTCCGACAAGGTCGCCGCGAAGCTTTTCACCGACATGGGCGGCTACTCGCCGACCATCGGCATCATCGGAACTGTGCTGGGTCTGGTGCACGTGCTGGGCAGCCTGTCCGACACCAGTTCGCTCGGCGGAAAGATCGCCGGCGCGTTCATCGCCACGTTGTGGGGCGTGATGATGGCGAACGTCTTCTGGCTGCCGATGGCCACCCGCTTGAAGCGAATCAGCGAAGTCGAATGCGAGCAGATGGAACTGGCCATCGAAGGCGTGCTCGCCATTCAAGCCGGCGCCAGCCCGCGGCTTATTGCCCGCAAGTTGCAGAGCATGATGCCGGACTCGCAGGGACCCGCCAAGGAGGTGGCGTAGATGCCATCGGGGGCGTCGGGCAAGGCCTCGACCGCACGAGGGGGCGGTCGAGGCCGGGGGCGTCAGGGGGCCGGCCACGGCGAGGAGCATGACAACTCCGAGCGGTGGCTGGTCACCTACGCCGACCTTCTCACGGTCCTGCTGGCCCTGTTCATCGTGTTGTTCGCGATTTCCGCGTTGAACCAGTCGAAGTTCGTGCAGCTGAAGTACTCGTTGGCGGCCGTCTTCGGCAACGGATCGATCGGGGTGCTGGACGGGTCGCCCGCCTTGAACGACTCCAACGCGAACGACGTCGCGCAGCCGCCGACGCTGCCCGAGGTTCCGGTCACGACGAACGCGGCGGAGGCTGCGGTGCCGAACCTCGGCGGATGGTTGGACGGCAAGCAGGGCGCGGACAGTGGGAAGAGCGGCCAGGGCGCGACCGACAAGCCCGTCGCGAACAACAAGAATGCGCAGACGCAGACCGCCGCGGGATTCGTGATCGACACCGGAGACAAGAAGCTCGACGCCGCCATCAAGCTCGAACTGGACAACTTCGCCGCGATCCAGGCCGAGATCGACGCCCGCCTGGCGAAGGCGGGCATGTCCGGCGCGGTGAACTACGCCATCGACCAGCGCGGCCTGATCATCACCGTGGTGACCGACGCGCTGGTCTTCCCGGGGAACAGCGCGACCCTGCTGCCGAAGGGGCAGGAGCTTCTTGCGGCGATCGCCCCGGCCGTCGCCAAGGTGGCGAACAACGTCGAGGTGGACGGGTTCACCAACCAGGTCGACGTCTCGACCTATCCGTACCCGAGCGGATGGGAACTCTCGTCGGCGCGGGCATCGTCCGTGGTGCGATACCTGGAGAACCACGGGTTGGGTAACCGGCAGCTCTCCGCCGTGGGGTTCTCCGACCAGCGGCCGCTCGTCCCGCCCGACAATCCGCTGTCCATCACGCGGAACCGCCGGGTCGAGATCGTGGTGCTCTCGTCGCTGCCGGCGGTGGCCGGGAACGCATTGCTCGCCGCGGGGAAAGCAGCGAAGGCGGCAGCAGCGTCACCGGCACCGTCACCCACATCGGCCGCCTCGCACACCGCGGCCGCCACTGCGCCGGCAGCCTCGGCCACGTCCGCCGCACCCTCGGCAGCCCGCGGAACGCAAGCGCACAGCACCGTCCCAGCGACGACCGGCGCCCCGGCGCCGCCGTCGAAGTAGGAGGAGAACACCATGGCCACCATCACCGACCAGCGGAAGGGCGCGAGCGCCGGGCCGAACCGGACCCCGCCCAAGGGCGGCGACGCCAAGGACGGCAAGGACGAAGGCGCCGCGGAGAAGACCAAGGGCGGCAAGAAGATCATTCTCATCGCGATTGTCGCGGTGCTGCTGCTCGCCGCGGCCGGCGGCGGGGTGTACTTCTTCTTCTTGAAGAAGCCCGGGCCGCCCCCACCGCCCGAGGGCGGCGCCATGGTGCAGATGGATGCGATGACGCTGTCCCTGAGCGAGGGCCACTTCCTCAAGGTGCAGATCGCGATCCAGCTGGTGAAGGGCAAGGCGACCGCCGAGACCTTCGAGACCGTCCAGGCCTCGCAGATCCTGATCGACACGTTCTCCAACCGCGGCGTGGCCGAGCTCACCACCGACAAAGCGCGCAAATCGTTGACCGCGCAAGTCCTGGCCGCACTAAAGAAGGCCTACCCGGGGGAGGTGTTCGACGTCTTCTTGACCCAATTCGTGATCCAGTAGATCCAGCAGCGGCCGCAGGGACGCGGCCCGTGCCCGCCCCCATGGACGGGGCCGGGATCCGGCATCGGCATGGGCACCGGCAGCGAGTATGACGATGTTCGGCACACCACGGTGCGCGGAGACCCTTCGCGCCCCGAAAGTGTCCTGTGCTCCTAAAGTGGCTCGCGCCTTTAAAGTGACCGGGCCGCATGCCGATAGCTTGGGTATGCCGCTCGACGCCGTCACCGAGGAGCCTTGGGGTGCCCGCACGCTGACGTCGTCGCGCGCCGGCGTCGCGGCATACGATTTCCGCCGCCCCACCAAGCTGTCCCGCGAGGGCGTTCGCCTGCTTCAGGTGACCTTCGAGACGTTCGCGCGCCGGCTCACCACGCTGCTCACCAGCGGTCTGCGGCAGGTGTGCCATGTCAAGCCGACCGACATCAGCCAGCAGACCTACGAGGAGTACGTCACCGGCCGGCCGCTGCCGACCCTCATCGTGCCTATCGGGATCCCGCAGCTGCAGACCACGGCGGTGATGGAGTTCTCACTCCCCGTCGCGCTGACCGCGATCGACCACATGCTCGGCGGCCCCGGCGGCACCCAGCCCGATCGCACGCTCACCGACATCGAGACGACGCTCATGAAGGGCCTGCTCGATCAAATGGTCGGCGTCCTCACCTACGCGCTGGAGCCGGTCGTGGTGATCCAGCCAAGCATTGGAGCGATCGAATACAACCCCCAGTTCGTGCAGGCCGTGAGCGGCACCGACGCCACGCTGGTCGCGCTGTTCGACCTCGCGATCGGCAAGGAGCGCTGCGAGATGAGCCTCGCCATCCCGCTCGCTCCGCTGCTGCCGAAGCTCAATGCCCAACGTGCCCGCGCCGACAAGGACACCGACACGCTGCTCCGCGTCAGCGGCGAGGCCCGGCGCGTCGCGACCCACCTCGCGGGCACGACGGTCGACGTGACGGTGGAGTTCGAGCCGACGCAGATGACGCCGACGCGGGTGCTCGAGCTCTCCGCGGGCGATGTGATCACGCTGGACCACCGCGTCGGGGTCCCCCTGGCCGTGAAGGTCGGCGACATGACCTACGCGAACGCCGTGGCCGGCCGCGCCGGCTCACATCTCGCGGCCCTCATCACAGACACGCTGGAAAGACTCTAAGGAGCGAGCCGTGGCCATCGACCTGGCGACATCAGTGACCGCACAACTGTCCGCGGCGGCCTCGGCCGTCGCCGGGTCGTGGGGGCTTTCGGACACCCTCACCGTCGGCGAACCGACGTCCGCGCAGCCGGATCTGTCGTTCGCCGGGCAGGCCGTGCTGGTCGAGTTCAGCGGCCGCGCCTCCGGCAAACTCGCCCTGATCGTCGATGACGAGATCGCGCAGCAGCTGCTCGACTCCCCGGCCGCACCGCCGGATCTCATCGCCGCGCTTGGCCCCGCCGCCACCGCGGCATGCCTCGCGATCGGCGAGGTGAGCATCGGGTCCACCACGGTCGCCAATCCGGCAAGCGCCATGCAACAGGTGCTCGCGCTCCACGATGCGGCGAGCGTCACGCTCACCGACGAGGGCGAGGCCCGCGCGGCACTGGTCGTCGGCGCGGCCCCGCTCGGCAGTGTGGCGGGTTCGACCTCCGCCACCATGCGCGGCGCGGTTCCGGCTCAAGGTCGCCCGGTGGACCCCATCGAACCACCCGCGCACCGCCTCGACCTCCTCCGCGGCGTGCAGATGCAGGCCACGGTCGAACTCGGTCGCACGCAGATGACCATCAACGACCTGCTGGCGCTGCGCTCTGGCGCCGTGATCGAACTCGACCGCGCCGCGGGCGCCCCCGCCGACCTCTATGTGAACGGCAGGCTCATCGCGCACGGCGAGGTCGTGGTGGTCGACGAGAACTACGGCTTGCGGATCCTGCAGGTGGTCGCCGACGAAACCGGGCGGTGACGTGCCATGCAAACCGTGGAACTCGTGGGGCGGCTGCTGATATCGCTGGCCGTGGTGATCGGCCTGATCTGGATGGTCGCCAAGAAGATGCGCGGCGGCCGGCGACGGGGTCTGCGCACCGGCCGGCTGATCGACGTGCTCGGACGGCAGAACCTGTCCAGGGCGAGCTCGGTGGCGGTGCTCCGGGTGGCCGACCGCGCGCTCATCGTGGGCGTCACCGATTCATCGGTCCGGGTGCTCGGGGAACTCGAACTCGACGCCGTCTCGGCGGCCCTCGCGGAGATGGACCCGTCCACCAGGCGAAGCGGCATCCCCCGCCAACGCACCGCCTATGACGATGTTCGTGGGTCGCACGACATCCCCGATGCGGAGCCGTATCTCGCGGATGCCCTGCTCGCGGGCGCCGCCAGCGCCATCCCATCGAGCCCGGCGGAGCTGGCGGGGACGCTCACCGCGGCCGATATCGAGACGATCCGTGCCCGGCGCGCCAGCGCCGCGAAAAGCGTCATACCCGGAAACCCAGCGAAAACGCGACCCGCGCGCGATACCGGACCCCTCGCGGGCTCGGCCCTGTCCCCCGCCACCTGGCGGCAAACCCTCGACGCATTGCGGGATCTGACAGCTCGGAAGGGATGATCCGGCACCCGACCGATGAGGGGCAGGGACGCTCCGAGGTTTCGAGAGGACACTTTCGCGCCGGGCCGAAGCGGCCCGCGCGACGCCGGACCGGTTGGCTGGCAACCGCTCTCGCTGCACTGACCACGCTGATGGTGCTGGGCCCCGGTGCGCTGGCCGCCGCCGCGGCTCCCGGCGGCCCCACGCCTCCGGTCGCCCCGACGACCGGGGCGCTACTGCCTCCCACGCTCACGGCACCCACCGCCCCCGTCGCTCCGGTGGCGCCGGTGGTGCCCACCACCGGCGGCGGAGCCGGCATCTCGTTGAACATCGGCAACGAGCCGAGCCAGTCGCTGACGGTGCTGCTGCTCATCACGCTGCTGGCGGTCGCACCGTCACTTCTATTGCTGCTCACCAGCTTCACGAAGATCTTCGTGGTGCTGTCGCTGAGCCGGAACGCCCTGGGGCTCTCCACCGTGCCGCCGAACCAGGTGCTGGCCGGGCTCGCGCTGTTCCTATCGATGTTCGTGATGGGGCCGGTGCTCTCGAAGGTCTACGACGCGGGCATCGCACCGTTCCTGGACGGGTCCAAGGATCGCGCGCACGCCTGGCACGACGGCATCGCGCCGCTGCGACAGTTCATGCTGGCGCACACCCGGCCGCAGGAGATCGCGTTGATGCTCCGCGCCGGCCATCTGCCGAACCCGCCGAACAACGCCGCGCTGGAGCTGACCACCATCATCCCGGCGTTCGTGCTCTCGGAGCTGCGGGCCGCGCTCATCATCGGGTTCGTCATCTACATCCCTTTCGTGATCATCGATCTCGTCGTCTCGTCGTCGCTGATGAGCCTCGGCATGATGATGCTCCCGCCGGTGTCGGTGGCGCTGCCGTTCAAGCTGCTGCTGTTCGTCCTGGTGGACGGGTGGGGCCTGGTGATCACCACCCTCGTGCAGAGTTACCAAACCGGATAAGGAAGACTGCCATGACCGATACCCACATCATCGCGATCGCCTTCGACGTGTTGCAGGTCTCCGCGAAGCTCGCTGCTCCCGCCCTGGTCACCGCGCTCGTGGTCGGATTCGCGGTGTCCATGTTCCAGGCCGCGACGCAGATCCAGGAGTTCACGCTGGCGTTCGTGCCGAAAGTGATCGGCGTCGCCGCGGCGCTGATCGCGTCCGGAAGCTGGATGCTGAACACGATCATCACGTTCACCCAGGATCTGTTCCGGCAGATTCCGTCCCTGCTCGGATAGCCTGCGCCGCAAGCGATCCCGTAGCGACCTCGACATGACCCTGACATGACCCCAACAGCCACGCGACCTGGCATGCCATGACCTTCGACATCGACGTGACCACCCTGGTGACGCTGCTGCTGGTGAGCGCGCGCGTCCTGGCCTGGGCCACGGTCGCGCCGCCGATCGCCACCGGCGGTGTGCCGCACACCGTCAAGGTGATGCTGTCCGTCGCGATCGGGCTGGCGCTCGTCGCGACCACCAGGCCGCACGCGCCGGCGATCGAACTGCTGCCGATCCTCGGCTCGCTGCTGTGGCAGATCGTGATCGGCGTCGGCCTCGGCTTCATCACGCGGCTGCTCTTCAGCGCGATCGAGATGGCCGGCGGAATGTTCGACGTGTTCGGCGGTTTCGCGATGTCCGCCTCCTACGACCCGCTCACCACGACCATGACGACCGTCCTCGGCAAGTTCTACGCCATCCTCGCCACCACGTTGATCTTCGCGACCAACGCGCACCTGGTGATCTTCCAGGGTTTCTTCCGCACGTTCACGGCGGTACCGCTCGACGCGTCGATCTCGATGGCGGCGCTGGGGCAGACCGTCACACATGGCGTCACCGAGATGTTCATCGGGGCGGTGCAGATCGCGGGTCCGTTGATCCTGGTGCTGTTCATCGCCGACATCGGCCTGGGCGTACTCAATCGCATTGCGCCGCAACTGAACGCGTTCACCATGAGCTTCCCGATCAAGATCGGGCTGACCCTGCTGCTGGTCGGGGTGGGCCTGACGTTGATGCCGGGCACCGTGGTGCAGATCGCGGACCGGGTCGGCGCCCTCATCGGGCAGGTGATCGGATGAGGGGGCGGGCATGAGTGGACAGAGCGGCAGCACCGAAGAACGCACCGAGAAGGCCACCCCGCGCAAGATCAAGAAGGCGCGGCAGGAAGGACGGGTGGGCAACACCCCGGAGATCGGCGCCTGGTTCGGCATGCTCGCCGCGACCTGGCTGCTGCCGGGGGTTTTCAGCTCACTGATGGACGTGGCGACCGCGGCGTTCGTCCAGGTCGGCTGGATCATCCGCGACCCGGATGTCGGCAACGCGCTGAAGGTCGGGCACGCCGCCGCCATGGACGCGGTCAAGGCTTTCCTGCCGCTGGCCATCGTCATCGCGATCATCGGCGTGATCGGTGTCGCGGTGCAGGGCGGCATCTGGGTGTCGCCGAAACTGCTGATGCCGCAGGCGAAGAAGCTGAACCCGCTGAACGGTCTCAAGCGCATGTTCGGTCCGCAGGGCGCGTGGCAGGCGGCGAAGATGCTCGGCAAGTCGATCGCGCTGGCCCTGGTCGTGTACCTGTCGATCGAGAGCCTGATCCCCACCGTGTACGGCGCCGGATCCTTGCCGATCGCGACCGTGGTGGGCATCGCGGTGTCGACGGCGCTGAACGTACTGCGCTTCGCCGCACTGGCCGGTCTCGTCCTCGCGATCGCCGACTTCGCCGTCGTCAAGAAGCGGAACAACAAGCAGCTCAAGATGACGAAGTACGAGCTGAAACAAGAGATGAAGAACATGGAGGGCGACCCGTACATCAAGGGGCAGCGCCGTTCTCGCGCCATGGCGATGAGCCGCCGCCGGATGATGCAGGCCGTTCCCACCGCCGACGTGGTGCTGGTGAACCCGACCCACGTGGCCGTGGCGCTCAAGTACGTGCCCGGCACCGGCGCACCCCGGGTGGTCGCGAAGGGCGCCGACCACGTCGCCGCCCGCATCCGCAAGCTCGCCGGCGAGAACCGCATCCCGATGGTGCAGGACATCCCGCTCGCCCGAACGCTTTTCGCCGCGTGCGAGATCGGCCAGGAGATCCCGGAGGACCTCTACCGGGCGGTGGCGATCGTGCTGGCGTTCGTCATGACGCTGAAGTCCAAGGGCTCGGCCGCCGGAACGCACCGGGTGGCCACCGGCACCCGCATGCCCGCCCTCGCCCGCACCGCATAGCTCCGCTCCCCCACGTTTGCGCCTGGAGATCCCGACTCGGCCCGGCGCGCGGCGCGCGCGAACGGCGTCATACCCGAAACCGCGCTCACCTCAAGTCCTGCCCAGCACTGCCGATTCGACTATTGCCAGGACGGCACCTTGTGGCTCGGAAGCCGCGGAACTCGACCATCGAGGTGCCCTTGAAGACCAGCAGGCTGAGCCAGCTCGCGATCCCGATCGGCGTCGTCGCGATCGTGATCATGCTGGTCGTGCCCATGCCGGCCCAGCTGCTCGACATCCTGATCGCCGTCAACATCGCGTTCGCCGTGCTCGTGGTGCTGGTCGCCATGTACGTGCACCGGGCGCTCGACTTCTCCTCCTTCCCGTCGTTGTTGCTGGTCGCGACCCTGCTTCGCCTCGCGCTCAACATCTCTGCCACGCGCCTGGTGCTCACCAACGGCTTCGCGGGCGACGTGATCAGCGCGTTCGGGCATTTCGTGATCGGCGGATCGCTGGTGATCGGCCTGGTGATCTTCGCGATCCTGCTGGTGGTGCAGTTCGTGGTGATCACCTCCGGCGCCGCGCGCGTCGCCGAGGTCGGCGCGAGGTTCACGCTGGACGCGATGCCCGGCAAGCAGATGGCGATCGACGCCGACCTGAACTCCGGCCTGATCGACGAGAAGACCGCGCGGCGGCGGCGTGCCGAGATCGCCGCGGAAGCCGATTTCTACGGCTCGATGGACGGCGCCTCGAAGTTCGTCAAGGGCGACGCGATCGCGGCCATCATCATCGTGATCATCAATCTCATCGGCGGCATCGCGATCGGGGTGCTCTCGCACGGCATGGCCGTGACGGACGCGCTGAACACGTACGCGCTGCTCTCGGTCGGCGACGGTCTGGTCTCGCAGATCCCGGCGCTGTTGCTGTCGGTCGCCACCGGCCTCGTGGTGACGCGCTCCTCCGAGGCCGATTCGCTCGGCGCCGTGGTCGCCCGCCAGTTCGGCTCGCAGCGCCGCGCCGTGCGGATCGCCGGCGTCGCGGCGCTGCTGCTGTGCGTGGTGCCCAGCCTGCCGAAGCTCCCCTTCCTGCTGGTGGGCGGCGCACTGCTGGTGCTCTCGACGCGGCTGTCACGCAGCGACGCCGACAGGGCGGACTCGCCGGACGGCGCCGAGGCGCAGGCTACGGCGGACGGTGCGGCGCAGGCCGACCCCGAGGAGTTGCTGCGGCTGGAGCTGGTGGTCGATCCGCTCGAGTTGATCCTCTCCCCCGATCTCGTATCGCTCGTGGACGGGCCGGGCGCCGACCTGCTCGATCGGGTCAAGGCGCTACGCCGCACGCTGGCGACCGACCTCGGTGTGGTGATGCCACCGGTACGCACTCGCGACTCGGTCACGCTGCCGAGTTCCACCTACGCGATCAACATCAACGGTGTCGAGCTCGCCCGTGGAACGGCACCGGTCGGGCGGCTCTTGGCCATCGGCGACGGGCTTGAGGGGCTTCCGGGCACCCCCGACCGCGAGCCCGTGTTCGGACTCGCCGGCCGGTGGATCCCGGTCGAAATGGGCAGCCAGGCCGAGCTTCTCGGCGCCACCGTGGTGGATCCGTCGTCGCTTATCATCACGCACCTGTCGGAAACGGTGCGGCAACATGCGTCTCGCCTGCTCGGGCGCGAGGAGGTAGCCGCCGCAACGCGTTCCCTCGCACGCACGCATCCGGTGGTGGTGGAGGACCTGACTCCGGCGCTGCTCTCGCTGGGCGAGATTCAGCGCGTGCTGCACTCGCTGCTGGACGAGGGCGTGTCGATACGCGACCTGGTGCGCATCTACGAGGCCCTGTCCCTCGCCGCGAAAGGCGGCACCGATCCGGATCGCCTCGTGGAGGCGGCCCGTGCCACGCTGGCCCCGGCGATCACCGCGCGACTCGCGACCGACGGCCGCCTCGACGTGCTCACGATCGAACCGCAGTTGCAGCAGCGACTCTTGGAATCGGTGCGGGGCACCGACATCGGGGCGCAACTCGTGATCGAGGCGGGAATGGCCGAGATGCTGATCGCCGACATCTCGACCAAGTTCCGCGATCTCGCGGCCCTGGGCCATTCGCCGGTGCTGGTCTGCGCGGCAGGGATCCGGCTGCCGCTCCGACGTCTCGTGCAGTTGTCCGTGCCGGGTTTGTCCGTGCTGTCCTACACCGAACTGTCCGCCAGTTCCGTCACCGTCAACGCGCTAGGAATGATCGATGTCGCCAGCAACCTTGTACCGTGAAGGCACCGATCTCGACGAGCTCCTCGCCGAGTTGGATGCGCAATATCCGCACCGGGTGCGGGTTCTCGAGATCGCGCGGCCCCGCGAAGGCGGCGTGCTCGGGTTCTTCGCCAAGCAGCGGGTCGGCGTGCACTACATGCTCACCGCCGTCGACGATCCCGAGCAGGCGCGCGCGGCGGAACGCCACGACGCGGACGCCGACGCCGCGCACTCCCCGCAGGAGCGCTCCGCGTACGACGATCGCGCTGCCCAACGGGATTTGCACTTTCAGCAGATCCTGGCGGAGCTGTCCCGCAGGCAGGCGGCCAACCCCCCGGACACCGGCCAGCGAGGAGGCGAGACGGCGGAACGCGTCGATGCCGAGCGAGCCGTCACGCGCCCACCCGATGGCGCACCCGGGAATGCGCCCACGAGCCCGGTGCAGGCACTGCCCGCCGGGTTCGAGCCCATCGTGCCAGCGGTGGTCAGCGCGCCGGCGGAGGTCAGCGTCCCGGCGGAGGTCAGTGTCCCGGCGGAGCTCAGCGCGCCGCAGGGCCGCGGCGCGAGAACGATGGCTCCCGAGGAGACGCACCCGCGCGTCCGCCCCAGCCGCCGAGCGCCCGATCCACGACCACTGGCCGTTCGCCGGCAACTCCTCGAACTCGGCGTGGCGGTCGATCAGCTCCCCCCGATCATCGCCGATGCCCGCACCGCGATCGCCGATCTCGTCGCGGCCCTGCCGCCCGCGCCCGTGCCGCCGTCGGAGGGCGGACAGATCCTCGTCGTCACCGGTCCCGCGAGCGATGTGGTGGCCGCCGCCGACGTGCTCACCCGAGGGCAGAACGCACCGTTCGACAGCGCATGGACCTTCGAGTGTCCCCCGGGGCGCGGGCCGGGCGAGGTAGTCGCGCCGAACCGGGCGATCACCTCGATCGACCAGGCCGCCGCACTCGCCCGGCAATGGCGGGCACGCGCCGCCAAGCCGGTGTTGGTCGCGGTGGGCACCGACGGGCCGACGTGGCGGCAACGATCCACCAAGGTCATCGCCGAACTGCACGCCGACGCGCTGTGGGCGGTGGTCGATGCCACCCGGAAGCCCGACGACACGCGTCGCGCGCTGCGCGAACTAGGCCGCGTGGACGGGATCATCGTCGTGAACGGCCGGCACACCTCGAGTCCGGCGTCGGTGTGGAGCATCGACAAGCCCATCGCCCTGTTGAACGGGCGCCGCAGCACTCCCACTGCCTGGACCGTCTTGCTCGAGAGCAAGCTCGCCGAAATGGAGCAGGAATGTTCCGTCGCTCCGTACTGATCGTCGCATTCCTGTTCTGCGCACCGGTGCTCTGGGCGGCGCTCGTCGACGGCTCGGTGACCCTGGAGAGTGCCGGCATCCGGTTCCTGATAGCACTCCCCGTCGCCGGCATACTCGTGGGACTGGTGCGCTACGCCTCGACCCACCGTGCGCCTGCCAGCGCCGAGGACCCCACCGAGCAGCACGCCCACCGGCCGTAGTGCCCCACTTGCCCCAAGACGGCCCGGACCACGACAACTCACAACCACGTCGGACCCCGACCGGTAACAACTGGGGTTCCCCTGTTTTCGTGGAGACTTGATTTGTAGTGATCTTGTTTCCCGTCGGCCCCGGATGGCTGCCGTTGGGTGGTGCCCGGAGCCGGT
>OFTX01000324.1_pt1 | contig 27420 bp, 23 predicted proteins | sample 1775051 | NCBI WGS metagenome assembly OFTX01 (sample SAMN08195772, study PRJEB24354) | sludge metagenome | isolation source: sludge from phenol fed wastewater aerobic bioreactor A | place: India: Nagpur | collected 2016-09-15
GGTTTCTTCGCAGTTGCCATTTTTTTCTCCTTGATCAAGTTGAACAATCAACAGCAGGAAACGCTTCGCGCCTGTTGGGACACGCGAAACGATTCATGACCCTGGACCGCGGTCCAAGGCCATGAACACGAACGCCGCCGAAAGGCGGCAGACGGGAAGCGCGCATGCGGCTCGTCACCCGTTCAATCCCATGACAGCGCGCCACCGGTCTGGTACTCGATGACGCGGGTTTCGAAGAAGTTGCGTTCCTTCTTCAGGTCGATCATTTCGCTCATCCAGGGGAACGGGTTCTCGGCGCCCGGGTAGAGCGCCTCCAGCCCGATCTGGGTGGCACGGCGATTGGCGATGTAGCGCAGGTAGCCCTTGAACATGGAGGCGTTCAGGCCCAGCACGCCGCGCGGCATGGTGTCCTCGGCGTAGCGGTATTCGAGCTCGACCGCGCGCTCGAACAGGGCCTTGATCTCGGCCTTGAACGCGGGCGTCCACAGCTGCGGGTTCTCCAGCTTGATCTGGTTGATCAGGTCGATGCCGAAGTTGCAGTGCATCGATTCGTCGCGCAGGATGTACTGGTACTGCTCGGCGGCGCCGGTCATCTTGTTTTGCCGGCCCAGCGCCAGGATCTGCGTGAAGCCGACGTAGAAGAACAGGCCTTCCATCAGGCAGGCGAAAACGATCAGGCTTTTCAGCAGCGTCTGGTCGGCCTCGGGCGTGCCGGTGCTGAAAGCCGGGTCCATGATGGCGTCGATGAAGGGGATCAGGAACTCGTCCTTGGCGCGGATCGAGGCCACCTCGTGGTAGGCGTTGAAGATCTCGGCTTCGTCCAGGCCCAGCGACTCGACGATGTACTGGTAGGCGTGGGTGTGGATGGCTTCTTCGAAGGCCTGGCGCAGCAGGAACTGGCGGCACTCGGGCGCCGTGATGTGGCGATAGGTGCCCAGCACGATGTTGTTGGCGGCCAGCGAGTCGGCGGTGACGAAGAAGCCCAGGTTGCGCTTGATGATGCGGCGCTCGTCCTCGGACAGACCGTTCGGGTCCTTCCACAGCGCGATGTCGCGGTTCATGTTGATTTCCTGCGGCATCCAGTGGTTGGCGCAGGTGGCCAGGTACTTTTCCCAGGCCCACTTGTACTTGAACGGCACCAGCTGGTTGACGTCGGTGTGGCCGTTGATGATGCGCTTGTCGGCCGCGTTGACGCGGCGCTGACCCCCTTCGCTGCGCGCGGCGACCGGCGTCGGCGCCATCGGCTGCGCGGGCGTCCACGACGCCACCGGCTGCAGCCGCGGCTGCGGCGTGTTGCGTGCGCTGTCTTCGCTCCAGTTCAACATGATTTTTCCAATGCTCCGATTATGGGAGCAACATGACGAAATGCAAAGCATTCGTGCACGTTGAACTCCGCTGGATGACAAGAATGTGTTGCGGCCAGGCATCGCATCGCGCGACGAAGCCGCAACGCGCGATCACTGGCAGGCCTCGCAACCGGGATCGTCGATGGCGCAGAACTTGATGTCGGTGGCGGCCTCGACGGCGTCGAGCGTGCTCTCGGGCGCCGCCGCCGCATGGCTGGCCTGCAGGCCGCCGTCGCGCTCGTGGCTGCTCGGCACGGCGTTCAGTCGGCCCGACTGGATGGTGGACTTCTCGGCCTGCGTGGCGCTGGTGGTGCGCAGGTAGTAGGTGGTCTTGACGCCGCGCAGCCACGCGAGCTTGTAGGTGTCGTCCAGCTTCTTGCCCGAGGCACCGGCCATGTAGATGTTCAGGCTCTGCGCCTGGTCGATCCACTTCTGGCGCCGCGCGGCGCACTCCACCAGCCACTGGGGCTGCACCTCGAAGGCGGTGGCGTACAGCTGCTTGATGTCGGCGGGTACGCGGTCGATGGCGGCCAGCGAGCCGTCGAAGTGCTTCAGGTCCATCACCATCACCTCGTCCCACAGGTTCAGGCGCTTGAGGTCGCGCACCAGGTGGTGGTTGATGATGGTGAACTCGCCCGACAGGTTGCTCTTGACCGACAGGTTGCCGAAGCACGGCTCGATCGAGGCGTCGACGCCGACGATGTTGCTGATGGTGGCGGTGGGCGCGATGGCGATGCAGTTGCTGTTGCGCATGCCGTCGCGCCCGATCTTGGCGCGCAGCGCGTCCCAGTCCAGCGTGGCCGAGCGGTCCACCTCCACGTAGCCGCCGCGCGCCCGCTCCAGCAGGTCGAGGGTATCCAGCGGCAACACGCCGCGCTCCCACAGCGAGCCCTTGTACGACGCATAGCGCCCGCGTTCGGCCGCCAGTTCGGTCGAGGCCCAGTAGGCGTGGTAGCAGATCGCCTCCATCGACTGGTCGGCGAACTGCACCGCCTGCTCGCTGGCGTAGGGAATGCGCAGTGCGTACAGCGCATCTTGAAATCCCATCACGCCCAGGCCCACCGGGCGGTGGCGCAGATTGGAGTCGCGCGCCTTCTTGACGGCGTAGTAATTGATGTCGATGACGTTGTCGAGCATGCGCATGGCCGTCTGCACGGTGCGCTGCAGCTTGGCGTGGTCGATGTGCCCGTCGGTGATGTGGCGCGGCAGGTTGACCGAGCCCAGGTTGCACACCGCGGTTTCGCTGTCGCTGGTGTTGAGCGTGATCTCGGTGCACAGGTTGCTGGAATGCACCACGCCGGCGTGCTGCTGCGGCGAGCGGACGTTGCAGGCGTCCTTGAAGGTGATCCAGGGATGGCCGGTCTCGAACAGCATCGAAAGCATCTTGCGCCACAGGTCGACCGCAGGCAGGGTCTTGCTGGGCTTGATCTCGCCGCGCGCGGCCTTTTCCTCGTAGGCGACGTAGGCCTGCTCGAAGGCGGTGCCGTATTGGTCGTGCAGGTCGGGCACGTCGGACGGCGAAAACAGCGTCCACGAGCCCTTTTCCATCACGCGGCGCATGAACAGGTCGGGCACCCAGTTGGCGGTGTTCATGTCGTGCGTGCGGCGGCGGTCGTCGCCGGTGTTCTTGCGCAGCTCCAGGAATTCCTCGACGTCCAGGTGCCAGGTCTCCAGGTAGGCGCAGACGGCGCCCTTGCGCTTGCCGCCCTGATTGACGGCCACCGCCGTGTCGTTGACCACCTTCAGGAATGGCACCACGCCCTGCGACTCGCCGTTGGTGCCCTTGATGTGGCTGCCCAGGGCGCGCACCCGCGTCCAGTCGTTGCCCAGGCCGCCGGCATACTTGGACAGCAGGGCGTTTTCCTTGATCGATTCGTAGATGCCGTCCAGCTCGTCGGGCACCGTGGTCAGGTAGCAGGAGGACAGCTGCGAGCGCCGCGTGCCGCTGTTGAACAGCGTGGGCGTGCTGCTCATGAAGTCGAAGGACGACAGCACCTCGTAGAACTCGATGGCGCGCGCCTCGCGGTCGATTTCATGCAGCGCCAGGCCCATGGCCACGCGCATGAAGAAGGCCTGCGGCAGTTCGATGCGTTGCTTGCGCACGTGCAGGAAGTAGCGGTCGTACAGCGTCTGCAGGCCCAGGTAGTCGAACTGCAGGTCGCGCTCGGGCTTGAGCGCCGCGCCCAGGCGCGCCAGGTCGAACTGCAGCAGGCGCTCGTCCAGCAGTTCGTGCTCGACGCCGCGCTGGATGAAGCGCGGAAAGGATTCGGCATAGGCGCCGGCCAGCTCGGGCAGGCCCACGTCCTCGCCCAGCACCTCCTGCGCGATGGTGTGCAGCAGCAGGCGGGCGGTGACGAACGTGTAATCCGGCTCCTGCTCGATCAGGGTGCGCGCGGCCAGGATGGCGGCCTTGTAGACCTCCTCGATGGGCACGCCGTCGTACAGGTTGCGCAGGGTTTCGGCCAGGATGGGCGCGGCGCTGATCTCGGCGCTCAGGCTGGCGCAGGCCTGAGTCAAAAGGGCTTGCAGCCCAGACAGATCAAGCGCAATGCGCTCATTATTTTGTAGTACATGCAGCACCTGCGCCGCCGCGGCCGGGGCGGCCTTGTGCTGCGCGCGCTCCTGCGCGCGGCGCTCGCGATACAGCACATAGGCACGCGCCACCTCGTGGTGGCCGCCGCGCATCAGGGCCAGCTCGACCTGGTCCTGCACGTCCTCGATGTGAAAGGTGCCGCCGGCCGGCCGCGAGCGCATCAGCGCGCGCACCACGGTCTGCGTCAGCTCGTCGACCAGCTCGCGCACGCTGGCCGAGGCCGCGCCCTGCGTGCCATGCACGGCCAGAAAGGCCTTCATCATCGCCACGGCGATCTTGGCCGGCTCGAAGCGCACGACGGCGCCGTTGCGCCGCATGATCTGGTAGTGGGTCAGCGGGTCGGCGGTGGCGGCCACGGGCTCGATCGGGGCAGCGGGCGTGACGGGCACGGTGAAGGGCGCGGTGCTGCGGGCAGTTTGCATGCGTGTCTCTCGGAGGGTGCGAAGGGGTCTCAGACGGCTCGAAGCAGGTGCCGGACGCGGGCTTGTGGTGTTTTTTTGCTTCGGGTGGACACACTATATCTAGTGTTTTATCAAAGCACAACACACAAGCTATGGTGTATGGCGGATTTTCCACGCGCAGCGACAACGGCGACCAGTCACGGCCTCCGCATGCGCGGGCGCGGGCTCAGCCCAGCACGCCGTCGGGATAAAAGGCGCGCGGCCAGCGCAGCGCGCGCTGCAGCGCGCGCCAGTCGAAGCCGGGGCCGGGGTCGAGCTTGCGGCCGGGCGCGACGTGCTCGTGGCCGGCAATGGCGTCGATCGGACAGTGACGCCGCAGGTCCTTGCACAGGCGCGCTAGGCTGGCGTATTGGGCGGGCTCGAACGCGCCGCCTTCCAGGCCTTCCAGCTCGATGCCCACCGAGTAGTCGTTGCAGTTGGCGCGCCCGCGATGGCTGGATGTGCCGGCGTGCCAGGCGCGCTCGTCGGTGCTGACGAACTGCCACAGCGCGCCATCGCGTCGGACGAAGAAATGCGCCGACACCTGCAGGCCGCGCAGGCCCTGGAAGTAGGGGTGCGCATCCCAGTCCAGCGTGTTGGTGAACAGCGCCTGCACCTGCGCGCCGCCGAACTCGCCCGGCGGCAGGCTGATCGAATGCACCACGATCAGCGAGACGGCGACACCCTCGGGCCGCGGCCCCCGGTTGGGCGACGGCAGCGCCTGCGCCGGCGCGTACCAGCCCTGCCGCCAGGGCGCGTCAGCGCGGAGCCGGCGCTGGGGCGCCATCGTCTTCGGCCCATGGAATGCCCAGGCGCTGCAGGCGCCAGCGCAAGGGGCGCGCGCCCAGGCCCAGGCGCTGCGCGGCCGCCGCCAGATCGAGGCCCGACTCATGCAGCGCCTGCATCAGCAGCTGCCGCTCCTGCCCGTCCAGCCACGCCGCCAGGCCCTGCCCCGGCGCCGACGCCGGGCGATGCGGCGCCGCCGGCGTCAACGGCACGGCCGCAGGCAGCGGCGCGGGCTGCGACGGCACCGCGCCGCGCGGCATCTCATCCAGCGGGGCCAGGTCGCCCAGGTTGGAGTCGCGCGCGCCGCCCAGCGCCACCGCGCGGTACAGCAGGTTCTCCAGCTCGCGCACATTGCCCGCCAGCGGCGCCCGCATGATGGCGGCCAGCTGCTCGGGCGCCAGCTCGATCGCCGGCACGCCCGACTCGTGCGCGATGCGCGCCAGCAGCACCTGGCACAGCGCGGCGATGTCCTCGCGCCGCTCGCGCAGCGGCGGAATGGCGATCTCGATCACGTTCAGGCGATAGAACAGGTCTTGGCGAAAGCTGCCGCCGTGCACCGCCGCCGCCAGGTTCTTGTGCGTGGCGCTGACGATGCGCACGTCCACCGGTTCTTCCTGCGTCGCACCCAGCGGGCGCACGCTGCGCTCCTGGATGGCGCGCAGCAGCTTGGCCTGCATGGCCAGCGGCAAATCGCCGATCTCGTCCAGAAACAGCGTGCCGCCGGCCGCGGCCTGAAAGAAGCCCTCGCGGTCCTGCACGGCGCCGGTGTAGGAGCCCTTGCGCGCGCCGAAGAATTCGGCCTCCAGCAGGTTGTCGGGAATGGCGCCGCAGTTGACCGGCACGAAGGGCCCGGCGTGGCGATGGCTGCAGGCGTGCACCGCGCGCGCCACCAGCTCCTTGCCGGTGCCCGATTCGCCGTGCACCAGCACCGGCGCCATGCTGCGCGCCACCTTGGCCACGCGCCGCTTGACCGAGCGCATGGCCGCCGACTCGCCCACCAGGCGCGCCAGCGCCGCCTGGCCCGGCCCGGCGTCTTCCTCCGGCGGCGGCGCCGTCGGCCGGGTGTCCGCCGCCGGCAGCGGCGCCGGTGCCGTCACCGGCTCGGGCGCCTGCAGGGCCGACTGCACGACGGCGCGAAACTGGCGCAGATCGACCGGCTTGGTCAGGTAGTCGAAGGCACCGCTCTTGAGCGCCTCGACCGCGTTCTCGGGCGAACCGTAGGCGGTGATCATGATGCAGCGCTCGCGCCGCTGGCCAGCCGCCAGATAGCGCAGCAGGCCCAGGCCGTCGCCGTCGGGCAGGCGCATGTCGGTGATGACGGCGTCGAAGTCTTGCTCGGCCAAGCACTGGCGCGCCTGCGCCAGCGTGCCGGCGGTGCGCACCTGGTGCCCCTCGCGCAGCAGGGTCAGTTCGTACAGCGTGCACAGGTCGGGCTCGTCGTCCACCACCAGGATGCGCGCGGGCGCGGCCCGCTGCGGATTCGCACTCATGAAAAGCTGGACTCCCCGAAGCTGGAAGGGCCGAAACGGCCCGGCGCCCGTCGCATCTCGATGCTGAACGCATTGCCTTCCACCGGCTGCCCCGCGCGCTCGCGCACCGTGCGCTCGTGGGACAGCACCGCGCCGTGGCGCTCGCACAGCTCGCGGCAAATGAACAGGCCCAGCCCGCTGGAGCGGCTCTCGGACGACGAGAAGGGCTCGAACAGATGGCGCTGCACGATGGGATCGAGCGGCGCGCCGTCGCTCCACACCCGCAGCAGCACCGGCCCGTGGCGAATCGCCTGCGTCGTCACCTGGATGGCGCCGGGCTGCGCGCTGGCGTAGCGCGTGGCGTTGTCCAGCAGGTTGACCAGCAGGCGGCGCAGGTGCTCGCGCGCGAAGTGCACCGCCAGATCGGGCGCCAGCAGCTGCACCTGCAGGCGGGCGCCGGCGCCATGCTGCGCGGCCCACTCGGCGCAAAAGGCCTGCGTCTCGTCGTTCAGCACCAGGCCCTCGGTCTCGTCGGCCAGGCCAGGCGCGCGCGCCACGTCCAGCACGTCGTCCACGATGTGCGCCAGCCGGCCGGTGTTCTGCCGGATCATGTCCGTCAGGCGCTGCTGCGCGGGCTCGGCCAGCTCCTCGGCCAGCAGGGCGTTGGCCTGGCTGATGGCCGCCAGCGGGTTGCGAAATTCGTGCGCCACGGCGGCCGACATGCGGCCCATGGACGCCAGCTTCTCGGTGCGCAGCTGCGCCTGCATGCCGCGCAAGTCCTGCAGGAACATCACGCACAGCCGCGCCTCGTGCTCCGCGCCCAGCGAGGGCGTGCGCTCGGTGCGCACCTTGAGCTGGCTGGCGGGCTGGTCCTCGTGGTGCAGGATGATTTCGATGCCGTCCACGTCCTGGCCCTCGAAGGTCAGTCGCACCAGGTCGGCCAGCTGCACCCAGGCGGGATGGTCGGTCAGGCGAAACACGCCCGGCGTCACCTCCAGGTCCGAACCCAGCATGCCGTGCGCCGCCGGGTTGGCGGCGTGCACGACGCAGCCGGCGTCGACCACCAGCACGCCGTCGGCCATCGACTCGATGACCAGGTTGTTGACCAGCGACTGCATGCGCACCTCGGCGCGGCCGCGCGCCGTCAGCTGCTGCTCGCGCGCCAGGCGCAGCGCCAGGGTGTTGGTCAGCCACGCCAGCGCCAGCAGGCCGCAGCCCATCAGGCCGGCCTGGGCCACCTCGGCCGTGTTGGCCCACAGGCCGGCGCGCGCACCGATCACTGCGTCGCCCAGCATCAGCAGCGCCGCCAGCGCCGCCGTGCCCAGCGCCAGGGTGCGCGTGCCCAGGATGGCGGTCATCAGCACCGGCAGCGCCAGCAGCGGCGTGTAGCGGATGCCGGCCGCGATCTCCTGCGTCATCAGCACCGCCACGAACAGCAGGTCGGCGCCGGCGGTGTAGAACCACTGGCCGTCGAACGAACGCCCCGGCCCCTGCGGCGTGGCGCGCCAGCGCTCCAGCGCCGTCAGAACGGCGTAGGCGCCGGTCAGCCAGAACACCCAGGCCGGCACCGGCTGCGCCAGCGCGTTGGCGCTCAGCTGCAGCACCAGCAGGGCCAGCGCCAGCAGCAGGCGCGCCGACATGAAGGCCTTCCACAGGCGCACGAAACCACCGCGGTCGGCCGCCGGCGGGCCGGGCCAAGCCGGCACCGGTTGAGGCGCCGCCGCCACAGGACGCGCCCCGGCGTCGAACCAGCCCGAGCGCGGCCAGCCCGAATCGGCGCGCCGCGTGCCCGCGACCGCCGAGGTGCGCGAGGACGCCCACTCAGCCACCTTCGGCCTCCCGGCGGTGCGCCTCGCAGCAATAGAGTCCGGCGCGCCCGCTCACCGCGCTGGACTGCGGCACGTGCACGCCGCAGCGGGCGCAGGCCACCATGGGCTGCACCGCACCGTCGGACCGGGGCGGCGGCGGCGCCGGGGGCGCATCCAGGCGCCGCCCGCGCCGCCACAGCCAGACGCCGAACAGCACCACCAGCAGGACCACCAGCGCCTTCATGGCGCGCGCCCCAGCAGCACTTCCATCACGAAGCGCGACCCCACGTAACCCAGCAGCAGCAGGCCCGCGCCGACGTTGAGCATGCGCACCGCGCGCCGGCCGCGCCAGCCCAGGCGCCAATGGCCCAGCAGCAGCGCGGCAAACACGACCCAGGACAGCAGGGTGAACACGTTCTTGTGCGTCCAGCGCCAGCCCACGTGCGCCGGACCGTACAGCTGCTCGCCGAACAGCAGGCCGGCCACCAGGGTCAAGGTCAGCAGCACGAAGCCGGCGCCGATGAAGCGAAACATCAGCCGCTCCAGCGTCAGCAGGGGCACGCCCGCGTCCTGCCCCGGCGCGGCCTGGCGCATCTGACGCTCGGCGCGCGTCATCAGCCAGCCGTGCGCCACGGCAGCCGCGAACAGGCCGTAGGCCGACAGGCCCAGCGCGGAGTGCAGGCCCAGCAGCGGCGAGGACGTGGCCGGCAGCGGCGCGCCCGGAAACAGCAGCGCCAGCACGATCGCCAGGCTGCCGAAGCCGGCCAGCGCCCAGCGCGCGGGCAGGCGCGGATAGAGCCGTCGCTCGATGACATAGACGGTGAGCGCCAGCCACACGGTGATCGACAGCGACTGCGCAAAACCGAAGCGCGGCGGGTGCGTCAGCTGCACCCAGGCCAGCTGCGCGCCGTGCAGCAGCCAGGCCAGCGTCAGCACGCGCCGCGCGCTGATGGCGCCAATGGCGCGCGCCGCCAGCGCCGGCACCGCATAGGCCACGGCCGCCGCCAGGCCCAGCAGCCACGCGACGGAGGAGGCACTGGCTAAAATCATGGCCACAGTTTAGCGGTTGCCCCGGCACGGCCGACCGCCGCTACGCCGCCTTTTTCGTCCCACCTGCCGCACGCGCGTTCGCGCCGCGCCCCCTCGCATGGCCTCCACCCTCACCGACAAACTTTCCGGCCTGGTCAAGAAGATCAGCGGCCAGGCGCGCATCACCGAAGCCAACGTGCAGGACATGCTGCGCGAGGTGCGCATGGCCCTGCTGGAGGCCGACGTGGCGCTGCCCGTGGTGCGCGACTTCATTGCCCGCGTCAAGGACAAGGCGCTGGGCCAGGAGGTACTGGGCAGCCTGAAGCCCGGCCAGGCGCTGGTGGGCATCGTCAACAAGGAACTCGCCGCCACCATGGGCGAGGGCGTGAGCGATCTGAACCTGGCGGCGCAACCGCCGGCGGTGATCCTGATGGCCGGCCTGCAGGGCGCCGGCAAGACCACGACCACGGCCAAGCTGGCGCGCCACCTGATCCTAAAGCGGAAGAAGAAGGTGCTGACGGTGTCGGGCGACGTCTATCGGCCGGCCGCCATCGAGCAGCTCAAGACCGTGACCGCGCAGGCCGGCGCCGACTGGTTCCCATCCAGCCCCGAGCAGAAGCCGGTCGACATCGCCCGCGCTGCGCTGGACCACGCGCGCAAGCACTTCTACGACGTGCTGCTGGTCGACACCGCCGGCCGGCTGGCCATCGACGAGGCGCTGATGGCCGAGATCAAGGCCCTGCACGCGGCGCTGAACCCGGTCGAAACCCTGTTCGTGGTCGACGCCATGCAGGGCCAGGACGCGGCCAACACCGCCCGCGCCTTCAAGGAGGCGCTGCCGCTCACCGGCATCGTGCTGACCAAGATGGACGGCGACGCGCGCGGCGGCGCGGCGCTGTCGGTGCGGCAGATCACCGGCGCGCCGATCAAGTTTGCCGGCGTCAGCGAGAAGATCGACGGCCTGGAGGTGTTCGACGCCGAGCGCCACGCCGGCCGCATCCTGGGCATGGGCGACGTGCTGGCCCTGGTCGAGCAGGTGACGGCGGGCGTCGACATCGAGGCCGCCAAGAAGCTGGCCGAGAAGGTCAAGAGCGGCAGCGGCTTCGACCTGCAGGACTTTCTGGGCCAGTTGCAGCAGATGAAGCAGATGGGGGGCCTCTCCAGCCTGATGGACAAGCTGCCCACGCAAATGGCGGCCAAGGCCAGCGAGGCGGATCTGAGCCGCGCCGAAAAGGACGTGCGCCGCAAGGAAGGCATCATCAACAGCATGACGCCACAAGAGCGCCGCAAGCCCGAGCTGCTCAAGGCCAGCCGCAAGCGCCGCATCGCCGCCGGCGCCGGCGTGCAGGTGCAGGAGGTCAATCGCCTGCTGAAAGAGTTCGAGCAGATGCAGGGCATGATGAAGCAGATGAAGGGCGGCGGCCTGATGAAGATGATGAAGCGCATGGGCGGCATGAAGGGCATGAAGGGCCTGATGGGCGGCGGCATGCCCCCGCTGCCGCCGGGCGGCAAGCTGCCCTTCTGAGCACGAATTCAAGCCAAATTGGGCTCTGGCCCGCCCGGGGCAAGCGCGAACAGCTATTGATTAATGAGCGCACCGCGCCATGCCGCCAAGGTGACGGCCCCGCGTACCGCTTGGTCGTAAGCTGCGGGCCATCCCGTTTCACCGCAGGCTGCACCACCATGATCCCCACCGCCTCCACCCCGCCGGCCGATGGCTGCATCGACACCCAGGTCGTCGATGGGCACATCCTGCTGATCGGCATCAACCGCCCGGCCAAGCGCAACGGCTGGACGCCCGTGATGTTCCGCCAGCTGGCCGAGGCCTACACCCGCCTGGACGACGACCCGGCCCTGCGCGTGGGCGTGCTGCACGCCTTTGGCGACCATTTCACCGCCGGGCTGGACCTGCCGGTGGTGGCGCCCTATCTGCAGCGCGGCGAGGAGCTGGTGCCCGCCGGCCTGGTCGAGCCCTACAACTATGGCCAGCCCGGCTACCGCCGCCGCCAGAAGCCCATGCTGGTGGCCGTCCAGGGCATTTGCTACACCGTGGGCATCGAGCTGATGCTGGGCGCCGACATCGTGGTGGCGGCCGACGACTGCCGCTTCTCGCAGCTGGAGGTGCAGCGCTGCATCATGGCCACCGGCGGCGCCACGCTGCGCATGTCCGAGCGCGCCGGCGTCGGCAACGCGCTGCTGCACCTGCTCACGGCCGACGTGTTCGACAGCGCCGAGGCCTATCGCTGCAACTTCGTGCAGAAGGTGGTGCCCGCGGCCGAGCTGATGGACACCGCCCTGACGCTGGCGCGCCGCATCGCCGCCCAGGCCCCCGCCGCCGTGGTCGCCACGCGACTGAACGTGCTGAAAGCCATCGAGATGGGCCAGGCCGCCGCCGTGGCCGACTTCGTGCCGGTGCAAAAGCTGCTGGCCGCCAGCGAGGACGCCGCCGAGGGCGTGCGCGCCTTCGTCGAAAAGCGCCCGGCGCGCTTTACCGGGCGCTGAGACTCAGTCGCTCAGGACTTCAGGGCCGCCAGCGCGTCCTTCACATCGGCCGCGCTCAGCACCTCCGAGAACACCTTCGGTGCCTGCCCCGGCGCCAGCAGCACGTACACCGGCACGCCGCTGCGCCCCAGGCGCTGCAGCTCGGCGCTGATGACCGGGTCGCGCCGCGTCCAGTCGGCACGCAGGGTTTGCACGCGCGCGGCGTCCATGGCGGCCAGCACCTCGCCGTTGGCCAGCGTGGTCTTCTTGTTGTACTGGCAGGTCACGCACCAGGCGGCGGTGAAGTCGACGAACACCGGCTGGCCCCGACCCAGCAGCGCCTGCACGCGCTCGGGCGACCAGGGTTGCCAGCGCTCGCCGGCCGCCGGCGCGGCCTGGGCCTGCAGCGCCGCCGGCTCGGCGCCGCGCAGCACGGCGGGGCCGATGGCCTGGGCCAGGAAGGCGCCGAAGGCCAGCGCCACCGACGCGATCAACCAACGCGTGCGCCCCGCCAGGCCCAGCGCCCACAGCAGCAGCGCCAGCGCCACCCACAGCGCCAGCAGCGCGCCGGCGCCGTCGATGCCGCTTTGCTGGCCCAGCACCCACAGCAGCCAGACCGCGGTGCCGAACATGGGAAAGGCCATGAACTTCTTGAACACGTCCATCCACGCGCCGGGCTTGGGCAGCGCGCGCGCCACCGCCGGCAGCCAGCTGGCCGCCAGATAGGGCAGCGCCATGCCCAGACCCAGGGCAGCGAACAGCGCCAGCGCCTGCACGGCCGGCAGGCCGACGGCCAAGCCCAGCGAGGCCCCCATGAAGGGCGCCGTGCAGGGCGAAGCCACGGCCACCGCCAGCACGCCCGACAGGCCGGCGTCGACCACCGGGTGGCGCGCCTGCAGCGTGGCCACGCCGCTGGGCAAAAACTGGCCGAACTCGAACACCCCCGCCAGGTTCAGCCCCAGCACCGCAAACAGCGTGCCCAGCAGCGCCACCACCAGCGGCGACTGCAGCTGAAAGCCCCAGCCCAGCTGCTCGCCGGCGGCGCGCAGCGCCAGCATCAGCGCACCCAGCGCGACGAAGGACAGCACCACGCCCGCGCTGTAGGCCAGGCCGCTGATGCGGTGCGCGCGGCGGTCATCGCCATGCCTGGCAAAGCCCAGCACCTTGATGGCCAGCACCGGAAACACGCAGGGCATGAGGTTGAGCAGCATGCCGCCCAGCAGCGCGCCCAGCAGCGCCCACGTGAAGGTGCCGGCCGGCACGGCCGTTGGCGCGGCGGGTGGTGCCACGGCCGGGCCGCCGCCCGCCGCCCCGCGCGCGGCGTTGGCGGCCAGCGCCGCCTCCAGCGCGGGCGACATGGCGGCCACCGGGGCCGGCGCAGGCCAGGCGCCGCTGACGGTGGCGTCGGCGCGCCAGCCCTGGCCGTCGTCGGCCACCAGCACCAGAGGCAAATCGGCCGGGCTGTCGGCGCGGTCGGGCGACAGCGGCACGTCGGCCGTCCACACGGCGCCGTCCCAGCGCTGCGTCCAGGTGCGCGGGCCGGGCACGTCGCCCCGCGTGGCGGCGGTCAGCAGGATGTTAGGCGTTTCGGGAAACAGCTCCAGCGCCTGGCCGCGCACCGCCTCGGGCAGGCCGCTGATGCGCACCTGCAGCCGCTCGCCGGCCACCTGCACCTGCTGCGCGCCCGTCAGGGCGACAGGCTGGCTCTTCAGCGCCGCCTCGAAGGCGGCGCCGTCCAGCGCGGTGGAGCTGCGCAGCGGCAGGCGCAAGGCGAACTCGCCCTCCTGCGGGATGCACTCTTGGCGGCACACCAGCCAGCTCGCCTTCAGGCCGATGTCCATGGCCTCGGTCAGCGGGCCGGGCTTGTACTCGGGCGTGACGATCAGCGGCACCGGCAGCAGCACCGTGCCCTCGTAGCCGTAGTTGGCCAGGTTGGCGATGGGAATCTTCCTGGGCAGCGGCCAGGCGATGTCGCCGGCCATCACGCCGGGCGGCAGCGTCCACTGCAGTTCGGTGGGCAGGCCCGAGTCGCCCGAGTTCTTCCAGTAGGTGTGCCAGCCCGGCTGGTGCGTGATCTGCAGGCCGACCCAGACGGTGCCGGGCGCGCCGCTGGCCGCCGCGCCGGTGGCCACGCCCTGCGGTGCCCAGGCCAGCAGCCGCGCCTGCACCTGCTCGGTGTGGACTTCGGATTTGGCGCCGATTTGGGCTGCAGCGCCCGTGGGGAAAGCGCCAACAGCTACCAATAAAGCAGCGAAAACCAAGGAGATCAGGGGGCGCAGCGCGTTCATCGGTGGGTATTTTCGGCCATCCGGTCAGAACGCGCGCGAACGCCGAGGTTCCCGACCGCCCCGCAAGCCCATCGCGCGCTGCAAGAGCGGCGCAGGCGTGATAAGTTTGGCCCTGTCATTTGCTGTATACCGCCGCCCGGGAGCGGCCCCTCACCAGGAGACCTCGCGCGATGCAACTGTCAGCCTCGTCCCCGTTCGACGCCACCCTCAACCATTGGGCCGAGCGCCTGCGCGCGCGGCTGGACGTGCCGGTGCTGGTGCGCTGGAAAGGCGGCACCGGCCTGAAGCTGGGCCAGTTCGACAGCCCGCGCGTGACGCTGGACGTGCGCGACGCCAAGGGCGCGGCGGCGCTGCTGTCGCCCTCGCTGGACGCCCTGGGCGAGGCCTATGTCGAAGGCCACCTGGACGTCACCGGCACGGTGCAGGACATCATCGACGTCGCGCATCGGCTGGCGGCTGCCGGCGGCGGCGCCGACCCCGACAAGGCCAGCTGGATGGGCCGCATGGTGCGCCGGGTGGTCGACGCCCAGCACCACAGCAAGAACGAGGACCGCGCCGCCATCCACTACCACTACGACGTCTCCAACGCCTTCTACGCCGAATGGCTGGACCCGGCCATGGTGTATTCGTGCGCCTACTTCGAGACTGGCACCGAGACTTTGGCGCAGGCGCAGCAAAAGAAGATCGACCACATCCTGACCAAGCTGCGCGTGGAGCCCGGCCAGAGCCTGCTGGACATCGGCTGCGGCTGGGGCGCGCTGGTGCTGCGCGCGGCACAGAAGTACGGCGCGCGCTGCGTCGGCATCACGCTGTCGCAAAACCAGTACGAGTTGGCCACCGAGCGCGTGCGCGCCGCCGGCCTGCAGGACCGCGTCGAGATCCGGCTGCAGGACTACCGCGACGTCAGCGAGAGCTTCGACCGCATCACCAGCGTGGGCATGTGCGAGCACGTGGGGCTGAAGAACCTGGAGCCGTACTTTCGCATCATCCACGACCGCCTGGCGCCCGGCGGCTGGGCGCTGAACCACGGCATCACCTCCACCGACGCCGACAACGCCGAGACCAGCCACGGCGGCGGCCGCTTCATCGACCGCTACGTATTTCCGCAGGGCGAGCTGCCGCACGTCAGCCTGGTGCTGTCGACCCTGCAGCGCGGCGGGCTGGAGCCGGTGGACGCCGAAAGCCTGCGCCGCCACTACGCGCGCACCCTGCAGTGCTGGAGCGACAACTTCGAGGCCAAGGGCGAGTATCTGAAAAGCCTGGTGGACGAGAAGAAGTGGCGCATCTGGCGCATGTACCTGGTGGGCTGCCAGTGGGCCTTCGAGCACGACGAGATTTCGCTCTTTCAGGTGCTGTGCCGCCGCGGCGGCCAAAGCGCCACCAGCCTGCCCTGGTCGCGTCGCTACATGTACGGCGGCGCCTGAGCGGCGCGCGCTCGTCCAGGGGCCGGCCTCAGCCGTGCTTCTGGAACACGCGGCTGGTGCCGTCGCGCAGCACCAACACGGTGTCGTACCGGTCGCGCCGCCCACCATAAACCGCGCCGTCCATGCCGGGCGAGCCGACGGGCATGCCCGGCACCGCCAGGCCCAGCGCGTCGGGGCGCTCGCGCAGCAGGCGCCGCACCTCGGCCGCGCCCACGTGGCCTTCGACCACGTAGCCGCCCACCAGCGCGGTGTGGCAGGAACCGTATTTGGCCGCCAGCCCCAGCCGGGCGCGCACGGCGTTGTTGCCGGTGTCGTGCGCCGTCACGGCAAAGCCGTTTTGCTCCATGTGGGTGATCCAGTCGTGGCAGCAGCCGCAGCTGGCGTCCTTCCAGACCTCGACCGCCGTGGCCTGGGGCGCGCGCTGCGCCCACGCCGGGCCGCTGGCCGCGGCGGCCACGCCGGCAGCGGCCCAGCGCAGGGCGTGGCGGCGGGATGATGGGGATGCGAGAAGGGTCATGGGGGTCTGGTTCATGGGGAGGTTCGATTCTCGCAGGGCGCAAAGTTCAATCGGCCAAGCCCAGCACCACGCGCCGCGTCATGGCGCTCTTCTTTTCGATCTTGGTCACCACCACGGCGCCGATCTCGGCCGTGTTGGCCACGTGGGTGCCGCCGCAGGGCTGCAGGTCGATCAGCTCGCCCTGCCCTTCGGGCGCGCCGATCCGTATCGTGCGCACCGTGCCGCTGCCGCGCGGCGGCTGCACGCTCATGCTCTTGACCAGCTCGGGGTGCGCGTCCAGCTCGGCATCGCTCACCGCGCCCACCACCACCGGCAGGCCGGCGGCCACCAGGCGCGCCAAGCCGGCCGTGAGCTGCTCCTTGTCCAGCGGCTCGCTCATGTGAAAGTCGATGCGCGCATGCTCGGGCGTGATCGAGCAGCCGTTGACCGGCACCGGCACCAGGTGGCACAGCAGGTGCGAGGCGGTGTGAAAGCGCATCAGCCGCCGCCGGCGCGGCATGTCGATGCGCGCCGCAACCGTGTCGCCAACCAGCAATTTTGATAGCGCCTCGCGCTGATCGGGTGCGGGCACATGCACGATTCGGCCTGTAATCCTGCCCTCGGCGTCCTTTTCCTTGCGGGTGTCGGCGATGGCGATGCGCGTGCCGTCCGCGGCCTCCAGCCAGCCGGCGTCGCCGGCCTGGCCGCCGCCCAGCGGGTAGAACACGGTGCGGTCCAGCACCACGCCGGCCGCGTCCACGGCCAGCACCCGGGCGGTGCAGTGTTCAAGTGTTGCGTCCTGGCGAAAGAGTTCTTCGGTCATGACGAATATCGTAGCAATCGAGCGGTGGGCATGCGTAAGATGGCGGCCATGTCTGCACAGCCTCCCCGCACGCGCCAGTGGTCGGACCTGGCGACCACCGACTTCGCCACGCTGGACCTGAACCGGGCCATCGCCGTGCTGCCGCTGGGCGCCACCGAGCAGCACGGGCCTCACCTGCCGCTGTCGGTCGACGCCAACCTGGCGCACAGCATGGTGCAGGCGACCACGCCCCACCTGCCGGCCGACCTGCCGGTGCTGTTCTTGCCGGTGCAACGCATCGGCTACAGCCCCGAGCACGCGGGCTTTGCCGGCACCCTGAGCCTGAAGGCCGAGACCGTGATCCACCTGTGGACCGACATTGCCGAAAGCGTGCTGGCCAGCGGCGTGCGCAAGCTGCTGCTGTTCAACACCCACGGCGGCAACGTGGGCCTGATGGACGTGGTGGCGCGCGACTGGCGCCATCGCCTGGGCATGCTGGTGTACAGCACCAGCTGGTTCAACCTGCCCCTGCTGGAGCCCGACGGCCGCGACGCGATGGAGCGCATCCCGGCGGCCGAGCAGCGCTTCGGCGTGCACGGCGGCCAGGCCGAGACCGCGATGATGCTGGCGCTCAAGCCGCGGCTGGTGCGCCAGTCGCGCTTCAAGAGCTTCGAGTCCACCTCGGAGCTGCGCGCGCGCGACTACCCCACCCTGGGCAACGGCCGCAGCGCCAAGCTGGCCTGGGCCGCACAAGACCTCAACCCCGAAGGCGCCGCCGGCAATGCCGCCGCGGCCGACCTGGAAGACGGCCTGGCCCTGATCGACGCCGCCGGCCGCGCGCTGGCCACCCTGCTGCGCGAGGTCGACCGCCTGCCCGCCAACACGCTGCGGCCGGCTTGACGGCCGTCGCCAAGCTGTCGCGCGCGCCCGGCGCAGCGGCGGGCGCCGCATGGGGCTGACTAGGGCCTGTTCACGCCATTTCTGCCCGTGCAGAAATGGCGTGAACAGGCCCTAGAATTTGCGGCTCGTCAACACCCCGCACCCATCCCGCCATGCTCGACCGCCGCCAGTTCTGCTCCGCCCTCGTGTCCACCGCGGCGCTGGCCGGCGCACCCGCGGCCTGGGCGCAGGGCGAGGGGCCGATCCACCTGCTGGTGGGCTTTCCGGCCGGCGGCGGCTCGGACGCCATCGCCCGCCTGCTGGCCGAGAAACTGCAGGCCGAGCTGGGCCGCACCGTGCTGGTCGACAACCGCCCCGGCGCCGGCGGGCAGATCGCGGCGCAGCAGCTGAAGGCCGCGCGCGCCGACGGCAGCACGTTGTTCCTGTCGCACGACCACACCATCTCCATCCTGCCGCAGGTCACCAAAAAGCCCGGTTTCGATCCGCACGCCGACTTCGATCCGGTGGGCGGCCTGGCCACCTTCGTCAACGGCCTGGCGGTGTCGGGCGGCACGCCGGCACGCAGCCTGCCGGCCTTCATCGACTGGGTGAAGGCGCGCGGCGGCCAGGCGCCCATCGGCATTCCGGCGCCGGCGTCCACACCCGAATTCCTGGTGCAGCTGCTGGCCCGGACCTACGGCCTGAAGCTGACCCCGGTGCCCTACAAGGGCAGCGCGCCGATGATGAGCGACATGCTGGGCAACCAGATTCCGGCCGGCATCGGCTCGGTGCCCGACTTCATCGAATACCAGCGCGCCGGCAAGCTGCACATGATCGGCGTGCTGGGCGGCCAGCGCCAGGCCGCGCTGCCGCAGGTGCCCACGTTTGCCGAGCTGGGCATCAAGGGCCTGGAAGACACGCCCTACTACGGCATCTGGGCGCCCAAGGGCACGCCGGCCGACTTCGTCAACCGCTTCACGCGCGCGCTGGAAAAGGCCCTGGCCGTGCCCGAGGTACACCAGCAGCTCACCGACATGGGCCTCACGGTGGGCTACATGACGCCGCGCCAGCTGGGCGAGCGCGAGCACGCCTACACCCGGGTGTGGACGCGCATCATCCAGGACAGCGGCTTTCAGCCGCAGTAAACGCCGCGCTCAGGCCAGCGCCGGCAGGGCGATGGTGCTGGTGCCCGGGCACAGCGGGCGCGGGAACTCGCGCGTGGCGTCGATGCAGCCGCCCGCGGCATACACCCCCTGCGGATCGCGCAGGCGTTGCATGCGCGCCAGCACGGCGGCGCGCCGGGCCGGGTGTGCCAGCGTGGCGGCCGTGCGCCGCTCCACCACCCCTTCGTTCATGCGCAGCGCGCCGTCGGCGTCGGCCTCGACGCCGTGGCGCCAGTGGTGGATCTCGACGCATTTGTCGTCCAGCCCATAGGGCCGCTCGCGCTGCCAGAAATTGCTGAAGCGCCCGCCACCCAGATAGATGACCCAGGAGCCCTCGTAGCCCTCGACGTCGGCCGAGCCGGCGTGCGGGTTGCGAAACCACACCCGCGCGCCGGGCACGTAGTAGCGCGGCGGCACCGGCTGCGCCAGCGAGCCGAACTCGGTCAGGAACACCTCGTGAAACGCGCCCGAGCGAATGGCGCGGCGCCGGCTGGCCCGAGTGACGGCCTCCAGCAGCGCCGGGTTGCGCAGCGCCAGCTCCTGCGCGATGCCCAGCAGGATCACGTACTCCGTCGCCCGGTAGCAGGAAAAGTCGTACCGCCGACCGGTGGCCTCGGGCTGGGTGGCGGCGCGCAGCGCGTCGATCAGCGGCCGGCCCTCGTGCAGCAGAAAGCCGTGCTCCTCGTCGTAATGCCAGAAGTCGGCCGGCCGCTCGGCCGCGTCGTCGGTGCGAAAGGCCAGCGCCGTGCGGGCCGCCGCGCGCACGATGTGGCCGCGCACGCCGACCCGGGCCTGCAGCTCGTCCATGCCATCGAAGGCCATGGGCTGCGGCGCCGCCAGCATGGCCACGACGATCTCGCGCGCCAGCGCCGCGTCGTCGCTGTCGCCGTCGCGCCGCAGCGTGGCGGCCAGCTCCAGCGTATCGAAGCCGGGCGCCCAGGCGGCCAGCGCCTCGGGCGTCAGGCGCAGGCGCAAGCCATGGCCGGACTCGTCCGCGTGGCACTGCACCGTACGCTCCTCCAGGCCATGCGAGGCCAGCCAGTCGAACAACTGGTGTTGCAGGCCCGCCAGCGTCTGCCCCGGCCGAGGCTGCATCCACAGCCCGGCGGCGTGATCGGTTGGCAAGGCGGCTGCAGCGCTCATGCGGCGAGTGTCCGGATTTGCCAACACGCGCGCATCCGGAATAACGCGCCCCGCTTCAGGCGTAGCTGACCCAGTCGCGCCAGGCCGGCCCGACCAGGTGCGGCAGCGTGTTGTAGGTCACCAGCATCGGGCCGCGCCGGCCCAGGTTCAGCTCGCTCACCGCCGTGTTGCGGTAGTGCAGGTTCAGCTCGATGCTGACCTCGGGCGGCGCCTGCAGCACGCGCGACACCGCCGTCGCGATGGGCCCGCCGCTGGACACCAGCAGCACCCGTTCGGCGCCCGACGCGCGCGCCTGCGCCAGCGCCTCGTCCACGCCCCGCACGAAGTCGGCGTAGCTGGGCATGCCGGCCGGCGCGGTCTCGCCGCGCATCCAGGCGGACAAGCCATGGCGCAGCAGGCGGAAGTGCTGGCGATACCGCTCGGGCGTGTCGGGCCTGGGCAGCGGTTCGGGGTGGATGGCGGCAATGACGGCGTGGCTGTCGTATTCGTTCAGGCCCGGCAGGCGCGTGTGCGGCGTGTCGGCCAGCGCCGCGCCCTCGGCGATGCCCTGCCAGGTCTGCAGCTGGCGGCGCAGCGTGCCGGTCAACACGGCGTCGAAGCGCAGTTCGGGCCCCAGCGACTCGCGCCAGTACTCGCCCAGCCGGCGCGCCTGCGCCTGGCCGAGCGCGCTCAGCTGGTCGTAGTCGTCGGCACCGAAGCTCGCCTGGCCGTGACGGACAAGATAAAGTGCTCCCATGCCGGAATTCTGCCTGCCGCCCGCCACGGCGAGGTCCTGTCCGTGACAGCTGCCGACCCGCCCCCCGACGCCGCCGAGCGCGAGCGGGCGCAGGAGCGCGAGCGCCGCATCGGCGAGCGGCTCAACTACCAGCTGTTCGCGCTCGAGCGCGCCGCGCGCGTGGGCGCCTTTCTGGCGGCGCTGCTGCTGTGGGTGCTGTTCTACGCGCTGAGCGGCCGCCCGCAGGTGTTCATCTGGGCGGCGCTGATGCATGGCGTGCAGGCGCTGCGCTACTACATGCTGTGGCGCACCGAACGCGACCATCCGCCGGCGCGCTACCCCAACCACCTGCCGTCGCGCGCCGTCGCCCACGTGGTGCCGCTGCTGGTGGCCGCCTCCGTCGCCTGGGGCCTGGCGCCCTGGATCCTGCTGCCGCCCGGCCAGCCGCAAACCCTGGCGCCGGTGATGATCGTCATCCTGTTCGGCATGATCGGCGCCTCCATCGCGCCCATCATGCCGCGGCGCAGCGCGGTGCTGGGCTGGCTGGCGCCCATCACGCTGATGCTGGCGCTGCGCTTTGCCTGGGAGGGCGGCACGCTGGGCTGGGTGATGTGCGCGTGCACGCTGCTGTTCGGCGCCACCATCGGCCGCTTCGCGCTGATCGAGCACCGCATGCACGTGGCCATGATCGGCGCGCAGCTCGACAACGAGACGCTGACCGCGCAGGTGCTGGCGCACGCGCGCGAGCTGCAGCGCCTGAACCAGGAGCGCAACCGCTTCTTCGCCTCGGCCAGTCACGACCTGCGCCAGCCGGTGCACGCGCTGGCGCTGTTTTCGCGGGCGCTGCAGCGTGACCTGGCCGGCCACGCGCTGCAGCCGGTGGCCGACCGCGTGGTGCAGGCCACCGACTCGGTCAGCGGCCTGCTCAACGGCATGCTGGACATCTCGCGCATCGACGCCGGCGCCGTGCACGCCAACTGGGCGCTGGTGGCGGTGGACCAGATCTTCCTGGCGCTGGCCCAGCAGTTCGAACCGCCGGCGCAGGAGGCCGGCATCGAGCTGCGCTTTCACACCGGGCCGCAGGTGCTGGTGACCGACCCCGACCTGGTGCTGCGCGTGCTGTCCAACTTCATCGACAACGCCATCAAGTACGCCGGCCAGGGGCGCGGGCGCATGCTGATCAGCGCCCGCGTGCGGCGCCGGCGCCTGCGCCTGGCGGTGTGGGACACCGGCGCCGGCATCGCGCCCGAGCACCTGCCGCACCTGTTCGACGAGTTCTACCAGGTCGGCAACCCGCAGCGCGACGTGACGCACGGCCTGGGCATCGGCCTGGCCATCGTGCGGCGCCTGGCCCAGCTGCTGGACGGCGCGGTGGGCGTGCGCTCGCGCCTCGGCCGCGGCAGCGTGTTCTGGCTCGAACTGCCGCGCGACAAGCCGCTGCCGCCGCGGGCCGCGGCGCCGGCGCACGCGGCCGTCGCCGCGCCCCGCACCGCCGCCCAGCGGCCACTGCGCGTGCTGCTGCTGGACGACGAGGCCGCTGTCGGCGAGGCCATTCGCCTGTGGCTGGCGCCGCACTGCGCGCGCATCGAGATCACGCAGACACTGGCCGCGGCCAGCGCCCTGGTGCAGGCCGAGCCGGCCGGCTTCGACGCCTTCATCGTCGACTTTCGGCTGGCCGGCGCCGAGGACGGCATCGCCGCCACCGCCGTGCTGCGCGAATGCGCCGGCCAGCCCGTGCCCACGGTGCTGGTCACCGGCGACACCGACCCCGCCCGCGTGCGCGCCGCCTATGCCAGCGGGCTGGCGGTGATGTTCAAGCCGGTGCAGCCCGACGCCCTGCTGCAGCTGCTGCGCCAGCTGGCCGACCCCGCGGCACCGGCCTCGGTCACGGCCGAAGAACAGGGTCAAATCGACTTGCAGCCCGTACTCATAAAGCGCGGCAAGCTATCTTTGCAATAGCAACTCAACAAATGTGCCGGCGCCTGTCGGCACCCCGGCAGCCAATCGCACTCATTCAGGGTGGAGGCCCGGGATCAACTGTTGGCTCGTGCAGGCCTTGCCCATCCTTCAAATCATCTGGATGACGAGCTTCTTGCCGCAGGCGCCGGCATAGCGCCGCAGGGTTTCGAGCGAGGGCGAATGCTTGCGGCTGCCCAGGCTCGATTCGATGCGGGCCAGCACGGGCTGCGACACGCCCATGCGAGCAGCCACGTCGGCCTGAGTCAGACCCGCGTCTTTCCGCGCGGCCAGCAGTGCCGCCAGGGCGGCGAATTCGTCCTCCAGCGCATCGTATGCAGCCCGGAAAGCCGGGTCGGCCTTGCGCCTCTTCGCGGCGTGGGCCTTTGGATCGAAGCCGACCGGTTGGTAACCGTCTTCGGTTTGAATTTTGCTAGCCATGGAGCACCTCTTTCAAACGCCTGCGGGCGAGTTTCAGTTCCTTGTGCGGGGTCTGCTGCGTCTTCTTGATGAAGCCGTGCAGGATCACGATGCGCTGCCCGACCAGGGAGCAGAAGAACGCCCGCCCGATGCCCTCGGCGGCCTTGGCGCGAATCTCGAACAAGCCGTCGCCGAAAGGGCGCGTATACGGCAAGCCGAGGTTCGGCCCGGACACCACCATCTGCTCCACGATTCGCACATAACTGGCGCTGATGCCGGATGGCCATGCCTCGATGCCCGCCTGCACCGAAGGGTTGTAGTAGGCGATGGTGTAGGGCACCGCGCGATTATAGCTTATATGCTATTTTTTGGATCGGGCCATGCCGGCATCAAAGTCACAAGAACTCTGCGGAAACGGGGTTCAGCACCAGCCCAGCGATCACAAACGGCTAGCCACCCGAAAGAACCTGAGCAAATACGCCGGCATCCACATTGCCCCCCGTCAGCGCCACGCCCACGCACTGGCCGCGCAGCGTGGCGCGTTCCTGCAGGGCGGCGGCCAGTGCCGCCGCGCCGGCACCTTCGGCCAGGTTGTGGGTGTCGGTGTACAGCGCGCGCATGGCGCCGGCCACCTCCTCGTCGCTCACCTGCACCACGTGGTCGAGCCCGGGCGCCAGCAGCGCCAGCGCGGCCGGGTCGGCTCGGCGCACCGCCATGCCGTCGGCCAGGCGCGCGGTGGCGGGCGCCTCGACCACGCGGCCGGCCGCCAGCGAATCGGCATAGGTGGTGGCGTGGCGGCTGACCACGCCGACGATGCGCGCCGCGTGGCCCAGCGCGGCCTTGGCGGCGATGGCGCCACAGGCGCCCGAGCCCAGGCCGATCGGCACGTAGGCGACCTGGAGCCGCGGCACGGCCTTGAAGAATTCCCACCAGTAGGTCGCCACGCCGCTGACCAAATCCATGTGGAAGCTGGGCACCCGCAGCGCGCCGCGCTCTTCGGCCAGGCGCGCGGCGTGGTCGCTGCTTGCGGTGAAGTCCTCGCCGTGCTCGATCAGCTCGACCCCCAGCGCGCTCATGGCGGCGTTTTTCTCGACCGAGTTGCCGCGCGGCACGACGATGGTGCAGTGCACGCCGTGCGTGCGCGCCGCCCAGCCGATGCTCTGGCCGTGGTTGCCGCGCGTGGCGCTGATGACTTCGCGCGGCAGCGCGCCGCGCCGTGCCAGCGCATCGAAGAAGCTCAGCCCGCCGCGGATCTTGAAGGCGCCCACCGGCGTGTGGTTCTCGTGCTTGACCCAGCAGTCGGTGCCCAGGCGCTCGGACAGCAGGGCCCAGCGGTATTGCGGCGTGGGCGCGAAGTCGCGGTACACCACGGCGGCGGCGGCTTCGATCTCGGACAGGCTCGGAAGGCTTGGTTGTTCAGGCATCGTTTGCTCTCGGATAAATAGCTGCTCGCGCTTGATTGGCGGGCGCCAGCAGTCGATTTGGCTTAAAAACCCGAATCGATCTCGACCAGCCCGCGCGGCGTCTGCAGCTGCGCGCAAATCGCCGCTGCGGCACCCGCCTCGACCACGACGCCCGGCACGCCGGCCGCCGCCAGCGCGCCCTGCAGCGCCGCCGCCCGCGGGTGCGCCAGCCGCAGTCCCTGCAGCGTGACGCCGCTGGCCGGCAGGCTGACCGCTGGGTGCACGGCGCCCCATTCGATCAGCGTGGGCGCGCAGCCGTCCAGCAAGCGCCGGCCGTCGGCGCGCACGGCGATCTGCCACTGCAGCAGGCCGCGCGGCGTCATGCGGCTGGCGGCCAGGATGTCGCCCACGTCCAGCCCCTGCGCGGCCCAGGCGGCGGCCGCCGCGGCCAGGTCGGGCACGCGCGCCACCCAGTGCGTCAGGCGTGGGCCGTGCGTGCGCACCGCCTCCTGCAGCGCGGCCTCGTCCATGCCGAACCAGCGCCGGCGCGTGGGCGCGGCGTCGGGGTTGACGGCGATGATTTCGAGATAGGCCAGCGGCCAGGCGGGCGAGGCCACGGCCAGCAGCCGGTTGTGGGTGCCGAACAGCGCATGCTCGCCGCCTGGTGCGGGCGTGACGCCCAGCGTCGCCTCGCACCAGGCCACGCCCTGCGCCAGCGTGTCGGCCATGACGATCAGGTGATCGAGCGCCGCCGAAGAGAAGTCTGGGTTCATGCCCGCATCGTCGCAGATCGGGCCAGGGCGCGCACGGCGCGGGCTCATCTTCTCCCTGCGCATGAGCAAATCCCAAAAATGTCGTTTGCGTTGGCCGCGGCGCGCCCAACAATCGCCGCCACCATGCAGGACCTGGTATTTGTTTTCGCGGGCTTTTTCGTCGGCTTCGTCGTCGCGCTGACGGGCGTGGGCGGCGGCTCGCTGATGACGCCGCTGCTCATCTTCGGCTTCGGCGTCACGCCCAACTTGGCCGTGGGCACCGACCTGCTGTTCGCCGCCGGCACCAAGCTGGGCGGCACGCTGCAGCTGGCGCGCCGCCAGCTGGTGCCCTGGCGCGTGGCCGGCCAGCTCAGCCTGGGCAGCATCCCGGCCGCGCTGCTCACCCTGGCCGTGCTGCGTCACCTGGGCCCGGCCGAGCCGGCGGTGCAGCGCGCCATCACGCTGACCCTGGGCGCGGCCTTGCTGCTGACGGCCGCGGCCACCTTCTACAAGGCCAACCTGGGCCACGCGCCCCAGCGCCAGCCCGCCGTCGCCGGCGTCGACCCGACGCGCGCGCGCCACCCGGCCCTGCCCATCGTGCTGGGCGCCGTCATCGGCAGCCTGGTCACGCTGACCTCGGTGGGCGCCGGCGCCATCGGCGTGGCGGTGCTGCTGCTGCTGTACCCGGCGCTGCCGCTGGCGCGCATCGTCGCCGCCGACATCGCCTACGCCGTGCCGCTGACGCTGGTGGCCGGCCTGGGCCATGCGGCCATCGGCTCGGTGGACTGGGCGCTGCTGGGCCTGCTGCTGTGCGGCTCGCTGCCCGGCATCTGCGTCGGCACGCGCCTGGCCCAGCGTGTGCCACAGCGCGCGGTGCGCACCCTTTTGTCGCTGCTGCTGGCCTACGCGGGCAGCAAGCTCGTGCTCGCTTGAGAACAACACTTCGATGTACCAATACACCGCCTTCGACCAAGCCTTCGTGCGCCAGCGCGCCGAGCAGTTCCGCGACCAGATCGAGCGCTGGCAGCGCGGCGAGCTGAGCGAGGAGCAGCTGCTGCCGCTGCGCCTGCAAAACGGCTGGTACATCCAGCGCTACGCCCCGATGGCGCGCATCGCCGTGCCTTACGGCGAGATCAGCAGCACCCAGCTGCGCATGCTGGCGCGCATCGCCCGCGACTACGACCGGCCCGACCCGGCCCTGCTGGCGCACGCCCAGGCCACGCAGGACGCGCTGCAGGCGGCCCAGCCCGGCCTGGCGCTGCAGGCGCCGCCGCTGCGCTACGGCTACGGCCACTTCACCACGCGCACCAACTGCCAGTTCAACTGGATTCCGCTGGTCAAGGCGCCCGAGGTGATGGCGCTGCTGGCCAGCGTGTCCATGCACGGCATCCAGACCAGCGGCAACGACATCCGCAACATCACCTGCGACGCCTGGGAGGGCATCGCCGAGGATGGCATCGTCGATTGCCGCCCGTTTGCCGAGATCACGCGCCAGTGGAGCTCGCTGCACCCCGAGTTCTCCTACCTGCCGCGCAAGTTCAAGATCGCCTTCAACGGCGCCGCCGAAGACCGCGCCGCCATCGGCTGGTACGACATCGGCCTGCAGGCGCTCAAGAGCGAGGCCGGCGCGGTCGGCTTTCGGGTGCTGGTGGGCGGCGGCATGGGGCGCACGCCCATCGTGGGCAGCGTGGTACGCGACTTTCTGCCGTGGGAGCAGCTGCTGAACTACATCGAGGCCATCGTGCGCGTGTACAACCGCTACGGCCGGCGCGACAACAAGTGGAAGGCGCGCATCAAGATCCTGGTCAAGAGCGAGGGCCAAGGCTTCATCGACGCGGTGGAGCAGGAATACCGCGCCATCGTCGAGCAGGACGGCGCGCCGCACACCATCACGCCCGCCGAGTTCGAGCGCGTGGCGCGCCACTTCGTGGTGCCCGAGCTGGTGCCCGCGGGCCGCCCCAGCCGCGTCGATCCGCAGGGCCAGCTGTATCAGCGCTGGCTCAAGCAGAACGTGCGCGGCCACCGGC
>OFTX01000326.1_pt1 | contig 27354 bp, 26 predicted proteins | sample 1775051 | NCBI WGS metagenome assembly OFTX01 (sample SAMN08195772, study PRJEB24354) | sludge metagenome | isolation source: sludge from phenol fed wastewater aerobic bioreactor A | place: India: Nagpur | collected 2016-09-15
ATCAATTTAAGGTCCGCCCCAGCGGAAAACAGTCGCTGCGATGACCGGATCACGACAACCGCGACACCGGATCGGGCAGCAAGCTCATCAAGGATCGCGTTCATACGATCGATCCATTCGCCATTGATGGCGTTGACCGGTGGCCGCGCCAGCGTCAGCGTCAGTACCGGGCCGTCGAATTCATGTTCAATCATTTTATTGAATGAATAGTCAGTCAATGAAAGGATGTTAGCAGGCACAATGATGGATGTCAAACGTAAAAATCTTTGTGAGCGAAACGCTCGTCAGACGCTGGGCGTACGCGTGCGTGGTGCTTTTTGCTTCGACCGCGCCACCGTCTTGCGTGCGGCCAGGAATCCCTCGTAAGCCTGGCGGCCACGCTCGGTCACCAATGCCTGCACGAACATGTCGAAGCCGTGTGCGACGTAGTCTTCGAGGCTGATCAGTTTACCGAAGCGCCAGTACTTCAACGACCAGGCGTGGGCGTGAAGGACCAGCTGATAAGTGACCAGGTCGACATTGACCTTTCTGAACAGGCCGGCGTCGATGCAGTCGCGCACACGCACGGCGATCAGTTCGTTGGTGGCGATCTCGGCGTTCTTGATGTGGCTCCGGTACTCCAGCGGCAGTGACATGGTTGATCGATAGGCCAGCATGGCGGCCGCCTTGAACTGGTCGACAACGCGGCAGTAGGCGTCGAGCGCGACAAACACCCGCTCCAACAAGTCGCTGACCTCGTGAGCCTGCTCGATCTCCCGGCGGAAACGGCTCATGACGTGCAACAGCGCAAGCAGGAGCACGTCCTCCTTGGTTTCGGCGTACTGATAAATGAGGCCAGAACTGAAGCCGCATTTACGGGCTATCTGCTGCACTGTCGTGCGATAGAAGCCGTCCTTGGAAAACAATTCGGCGGCGGCAGCAGCGATTTGCTCGCGCCGACGCTGAACCAGTTCGGCATCGGCAACCTGGCTTTTGACGACTTCCACCCCTAGATCGGCATGACCCTTCGCTGTGTCTTTGCTGGCAGCAGGTTGTCGCGTCACTGTGTCATCCCGTGTTTTGGTTTCCGGCCCCGGACGGGTAGAAGGCATTCATCCCGACCTCATGGGTTCGCTGGATTTCCAGCATCGCGCAATCGGCTGGCCCAGCCTGCATTTCCCACGAGCCGGCGTTGTATCACATGAAGCAGACCCATCGTGCCGCATATCATCACCTTGAGCCAGCACCCGCCAGCCGTGGCCACGCGACACCCTCGAATTCACGTTCGGCACGGCCACGGTCGGTTTCCAGTACCAGCTTGCCCAGCACTCGGCGCTCAGCGAGCGTGGCCAGCGCCTGCGACGCATCGGCCAACGGCAAAACGCCCGTCACCGGTGGATCGAGCCGGCCAGCACGCCAGAACCTGAAAATCGCCGCCTGCGCATCGCGCATGCGTTCGGGAAAACGGTCGCGATAGTCGCTCCAGTGCAGGCCGCTGACGCTGATGTGCTTGATCAGCAGGTAGTTGGCGCGCAACGACGGAATGTCGCCACCGGCAAAGCCGACGACCACGAGCCGCCCCGCCCAGGCCAGCGCACGCAAACTGCCACCAAAGACATCGCCGCCCACCGACTCGACGACGACGTCGACCCCTCCGCCATCGTTTTGCGCATGCACTTGCTGGCGGATCGTCTCGCGCAGATGACCGCCACGCGTATCGACGATGCCATCGGCGCCGAGGGCACGCACGAAGTGGGCCTTGTCGTCGCTGCTGACGGCAGCCAAGACCCGACAACCAGCCGCCTTGGCCAGTTGCACGGCCGCACTACCGACACCACCGGCGGCTCCAGTGACCAAAACCGACTCACCCGGACGCAGGCCGGCGCGATCAAAGAGCGCGAACCAAGCCGTCTGGTAAGTCAACCCGAGGGCCGCGGCATCGATCATTGACAGCCCGCTGGGCATGGCGAAGCAGTGTTCAGCAGCCACCGCGATGGACTCGGCGAAGGCGCCGCACTCCAATTGCACCATGACCCGATCACCCGGCCGCCATCGGTGCACTCGCGCCCCGACGGCACAGACCCGGCCTGCTGCTTCCTTGCCGGGGACAAAGGGAAGACCGGGCAGATTTTGATAACGCCCGGCAATGGTCAGCACATCAGGGAAGTTGACGCCCATCGCATGCACGTCAACACGCACCTCGCCGGCGCCAGGCACCGGCTCGGGCCACTCTCCCAGCCACGCCACCTCGGGTGGGCCATACGCATCAACCGTGATCGCCTTCATACCGCCACGTGTCTCTTGAGATTGTCAATGGACATGCCTGCGGTGCTGCCCTGCTCAACCACCGTACCCTTGGACAAGACATAGTAGCGCTCGGCCACCCGATGCACGAGGGTGAAATTTTGTTCGATCAACAGGATGCTGGTCCCCTGCCCTGCCAGATGAACGAGGGTATCGGCCAATTCGTCGACGATGACGGGCGCCAACCCTTCGCTTGGCTCGTCAAGGATGAGCAAGTCGGGATTGGCCATCAACGCGCGGCCGATGGCGAGCATCTGCTGCTGGCCACCACTCATCGCCGTACCCTGGGATTCCGCGCGCTCGCCAAGGATCGGAAACAGGGCACACACCGAATCCAGGTTCCATTTCCCCGGCCGATTCACCGCAGCGCCAAGCACCAGATTCTCACGCACGCTCAAGCCGGGAATGATGCGGCGCCCCTGCGGCACGACGGCAATGCCCGCCTGCGCCGCCGAAAAATACTTGATCGAACGCAACGGGCTTCCCTGGAAAGCCACGCTGCCGCGGCCAATCCGGGCAATGCCCAGGCAGGTGTTGACCACAGTGGTCTTGCCGACTCCGTTGCGCCCGAGGATGGCGACCCTTTCACCTCGGCCGATTTCCAGCGAAACGCCGTTCAGAATCTTCGCTTCGCCGTAGTAGGCGTCAACTGCGGTGAGCTTGAGCAAAGTCATGCGAAGGTCGATCCAAGATAAGCGCGCACCACCTCAGGATTGGCGCGGATGTCGTCACATGAACCCTCGGCGAGCACTTCGCCAAGGTTGAGAACGGTAATCCGGTCGGAAACGGAGAAGATCACCTCCATGTCATGCTCGACCAGCAGCACGGTGACCTTCCAGCTCGCCGCCAGATCCTTGAGCAGACGTGCGAGTGCGGTGGATTCTTCGATCGACAGGCCGGCTGCCGGTTCGTCGAGCAACAGCACCGATGGCCGCCCCACCAAGGCCAAGGCCAGGTCCAGCCGGCGCTGGTCGCCATAGGCGATGTCAGCGGCGCGCCGCTGCGCCAACTCGGCCAAACCCAGCGCCGCCAGCACCTCGTCGGTGTTGTCGATTTCGGCCATGCGCCCCGCCAGCGCCACCTGTTCGCGCACCTTCAGATCGGGGAAGATGCTGGTCTTCTGGAACGATCGCGACAAACCGGCCCGCCGGCGCGCCTGCGCCGACAGCTTGCTGATGTCGCGGCCATTCAGAAAAACCTGCCCCCCGGTGACGCCTCCCCTCCCGCACAAGGCATCCATGAAGGTCGATTTGCCAGCGCCGTTGGGACCGATCAAACCCCGGACCTCGCCCGGCTCCAACCCAAGCGAGACACCTCTCAAGGCCGCGAAACCACCATAGCGCCGCGTCAGCCCCACCCCTTCGAGCGCCAGAGTACTCATGATCTGCCCCCCGAACGATCCGTGCGCATGCGCAGGAGCAGGTCGCTGATGCCGCGCGGCAGCAGCACGGTCATGACCACCAGCAAGATGCCAATGATTGCCGGCCAGTGCTCCGTCATATTGCCAACCGTATCCTTGATGAAAAAGAAGATCACGGCTCCGAGCGCCGCCCCCCACACCGCGTTGGAGCCGCCGATGACGGCCATGATCAGTGCTTCCCCCGACAGGCTCCAGTGCAGCACGTCCGGCGAAGCGAAGCCGTCATAAAGCGCCGACAGAACGCCAGCCAAGCCAGCGATGGCCGCCGAGAGCGACAGAATCAGCACACGTGGCAACAGCGTGTGATAGCCGAGATAGCGGGCACGCTCTTCGTTTTCGCGGATCGCGACACTGAGCACGCCGAAGCGGCTGCGCGCGATCCAGGTGAGCCCCATCAACACCAGTATCAGAGCACCCCAAGAAACGATGAACATGGTCTGGGGCGACTGGAACACGTCCACATCCAGCCCGAACAGGGTCTCCGGCAGGCGCACCGACATCCCGTCGTCGCCGTTGGCGAGTTCGCGCCAGCGCAGCGTCAGCTGATAGAGCGACTGTGCCAAGGCGAGCAGCACCATCGAGAATGAAAATGCGGGCAACTGCACGATGACCAGGCCGACGACGAAGGCGAGCCCGGCTGGCAGAACGATGGCAAGGAGCACCGCCAGCTCCGCCGGCATCCAGCCGAATTTGCCGTTCAAAGCCATAAAGTACACGGCAAGGCCAAAGAAGGCGGCATGGCCGAAGCTGGTCAGCCCGTCTTGACGGATCAGAAAGCCGATGGCCGTCGCCACCATGGCAAGGATCGCGGCGCGCGTCATCAGGCCAAGCACCAGCTGCGACTGGATCAACAGCGCCGCGACAACGCCAGCGCAGAGCACCAGAGCGAAGACGAGCCACGGATACCAGCCGCCCGTCCCCATGGCCGCGTGCCGCACAGCGCCCTCACGAGCCGGAGCAATGATTTGGGATTGCGTCATTGCATCGTTCTCCAGAACCGTGAGCGCATGATCAGCACGAAGACCATCACCAGCAACGGAATCACCGAGGCCACCTCGGGCACGTACACCTGCCCCAAGTTATGGAACTGGCCAATGACCAGTGCCGCAACGAAGGCGCCAAGAAAACTCGTCAAGCCGCCGGTAACGACGACAATGAAGCAGTCAATGATGATGAACGCCCCCATCGACGGCGATAACGCCATGAGCGGGCTGGCGATGGTCCCTGAGAGTCCCGCCAGGCCGATGCCTATGGCGACGACGATGGCGCTGATGCGATCGATGTTGACCCCCTGCATGCCCGTGGTCAGGGGATCGACGGCCGACGCTCGTACATACAGCCCAACCTTGGTCAGACGCAGCCACAGCGCCAAACCGACGACGACAACGACCGCAACTGCGATGACGAACAGGCGGTACGTCGGAAACTGCGTCCCAAGAATGAGCACCGTCCCGCCCAGCGGATCGGGGGCAACAACCGAAATATAGTTCTTGCCCCAGACCGTGCGCACCCCGTCTTCAAGCAGGAACAGCAGACCGAACGTCACCAGCAGTGTGGCGATCGGATCCTCGCCGGCCAACGGCCGGAACACGAAGCGATCCAGCACAACTCCCAGCACCGCAAGCACGGCAACCGAGACAAACAGCGAGGTCCAGAAGCCGAATTGCAAGGCCGCCGCATAGGAGATATAGGCGCCGACCATGAAGAAGCCGCCGTGGGCGAAGTTCACCACCTGGCGCAAGCCGAATATGAGGACCAGGCCGACAGACAGCACATAGAGAAAGCTGCCGTAAACGAGTCCGTTGAGGAGCTGAATAATCATTGTTCGCGACTTTCCCCTCGAATCGGGCAGGTGACCGCGACGCCGCGCGATCACCGCCCTGCCTACTCAAACATGAAAATCCAGGGCTGTCAGAGCTTGCAACTGCCATCCGGCGCTGCCGTGGCCTCTTCCGGCGGCACGGTCATTGTGATCACCGGCCGCAACTTGCCCTCGTGCTCCTTGACGACACCAAAGAAGTTCGGCCCGACCAGTTGGTGATCTTCCTTGCGCATGAGCTGCGTGCCCAGGATGGTCTCGAAGGTACCGCCCGAGAGCGCCTTGGCAACGTCGGCTGGCTTGACGCTGCCCGCCTTCTTGACCGCCTGGAAGATCACCTGCATGCCGACGTAGGTCTCACCCTGAAAGTTGGTCGGCGTTCCGCCCGGATAAGCCTTGGCCCACCTCTCGACAAAAGCCTTGTTGGCCGGCGTATCGAGCGTCGAGCTGTAGTTGATGATGCTGTACACGCCCTTGACGGTGTCGCCGAGAACACCCACCGTGCCATCCGTGGTGAAGCTGACACCACCGGTCGTGACCTTGTCGAAGACTCCGAACTGCTTGGCCTGGCGCGCGAAGGTGATGGCGTCACGCCCAGCCAGCGCCACCCACAATCCATCGGCGCCCGAGTTGAGTACCTTCTGAATGTGCGCGGCATAGTCGTTGCTGCCGAACGGTGGATAGTTCTCCGAGACGATCGTCTTTCCGGTCGCCTGCGCCGCCTTCTTGAAGCTCTCGCCCGAATTGCGCCCCCAGGCGGTATCAGCGGCAACAATGGCCCACTTCTTCTCCGCGCGCGTCTTCAGCCACGGCAGGACTGCCCGGGCATCGGAGTCATCGGGGCGATTGACGCGGAACAGGCGCCGCTGACATTCCGCACCCGTGATGCTGTCGGCCTTCGTGATGGTCGTGACGTAGACGGCATTCCAACGGTTGAGCATCGGGCCGATGGCGAGCACTTCACCCGAGGCGATGGTTGCGGCCATGATGTTGTAACCCTCGAGCGCCAACTTTTCTGCTTGCTGACGTGCCAAATCCGGTTTGGCCTCGGTGTCGAGAAAACGCACCTCGACCTTGCGGCCATCGACACCGCCAGCCTCGTTGGCTTCATTGACCGCGAACTCCACCGCCCGCTTCGCTTCCTCGCCGAGCTGCGAGTACGTTCCGGTCAAAGCGGTTGGCACGCCGAGGCGGATCGGATCCTTTGCCGCCCAGGCACCTGTCGACACCAGCGCCGCCAAGGCGAGCGCAGTCATATGCAAGACCATTGTCCTCTTCGAACCATTCATCTCACTGCCTCCTGATCGGGTTTGCCAAGCCAATCCATGTATTGACTGAACAGTCATTTAATCAACTGTGAAAAAGGAAGTCAACACTTTTGCCCTAGGGTAAACACGAATCCGCCTCTGGCCTGTCGCAGAAGCTCGGCCTGATCGAATCAGGAACTGCAGGTGGACGCGAAGTGCAGGTGGGACCTGAGGTGGCGCGCTGGCCAACCCTTGATTGGTCCTCCTGGCAGGATCAGGAGGACGAGTGCAGCGCCCTCATATGGGTTCGCATTCGATCGGATAACGCGGCGGGAGCCGAAGGCAGTGCTGTAGCACGGCGAGGCGAACCAACAAAGTTAGACGATCGAAAGCAAATCCGTATCAATGCGCAACCAGGGCGATGCAATAGCCCAGGGCCACGCCGACCGCCGTGCCGAAGACCACCAGCCACGCCGGCGCCGTCTGACCGCTGCCGCCGCTGCGGCCATGGCCCACCGGCACCGCCGCCGGCACGGGGATCTGCGAGGCGCCGGCAGTGCTGGCAGGCAGCGCGGCACCTGGGTGTTGCCGCGCCTCGCCCGTCACTTGCCCGACGAAGGCCGAGAAAAAATCATCGGCGTTCTTCGCCGCCACGGTCTGAACGAGGCGGCTGCCCACGCTGGCGAGCTTGCCGCCGATCTCTGCCTCGGCCGTGTAGCGCAGGATGGTCGCGTCACCATCGGGCGTCAGCCGGACGGTGGCCACCATCCGGGCAAAGCCGGCGGCCCCGCCCTGTCCGCGGCCGGTCAGTTTGTAGCCGTTGGGCGGATCGATCTCCGTCAGCTCCAGCGTGCCGCGAAACGAAGCCGAGATCGGGCCGACCCTGGCCGTCACCACCGCGGCAAAGCTGTTCTCGCCCGTCTTTTCCAGCGACTGGCAGCCGGCCATGCTGGCCTGCAGGACGGCCGGGTCGTTCAAGGCATCCCAGACGCGCTGCCGTGGCGCCGCGATGCGGTATTCACCGGAAAATTCCATGCTCACTCCGGAACGTAATGGCGGTAGAGCGCCTGTGTGCCTTGCCGGGCGCAGCCCCGGGCCGACAGTTGTTCGTAAAGTTTTCTGGCCAGGGCCGCGCCGGGCAGCTCCAGCCCCATGCGCTGCGCTTGCGAGAGCGCGATGCCCAGGTCCTTGAGGAAATGCTCGATGAAGAATCCCGGCGCGAAATCGCCCTTGACGATGCGCGCGCCCAGGACGTTGAGCTGGAAACTCCCTGCCGCGCCCGACCCGATGGTCTGCAGCACCCTGTCCTGATCCAGCCCCGCCGCCTTCGCATAGGCCAGGCCTTCCGAAACACCCATGATGGTCGATGCGATGACGATCTGGTTGCACATCTTGGTGTGCTGTCCGGCCCCGGCCGGGCCGGCATGCTGGATGTTGCTGCCCATCAGGCGCAGCACCGGCATCGCCCGGTCCAGGGCAGCCTCGTCGCCGCCGACCATGATGGACAGCCTGGCCTCCCTGGCGCCCACGTCGCCCCCGGAAACCGGCGCATCCAGCGCCACGCAGTCGCGTTGCAGCGCCTCGGCCGCCAGGCGCTGCGCCAGCTCCGGGCTGGAGGTGGTCATGTCGATCAGCACCGCGCCGCAGGCGGTCTTCAGGATGCCCTCGGGCCCGAGCCAGACTTCCTCGACGTCGCCCGGATAGCCGACCATCGAGATCACGACGTCCGACGCAGCCGCCAGCTCGGCCGGCGAGCCGCACCACAGCGCGCCCTTTGCGACGAGCGCATCGGCCTTGGCGCGCGAGCGGTTGTACACGCGCAACGGGTGCCCCGCGGCGAGGATGTGGCCCGCCATGGCCTGGCCCATGATCCCCAGGCCGACGAAGCCCACGCGCACATCCGGATGTCTTGCTGTCATGCTGATTCCTGTCTTGAAAGGGAATGCCGGCCGTGGCGCAGCAGCTCCCTGATGTGAACGGGCGTGAGGGGCTGGCGCTGCACCACCACACCGAGGCCGGACAGCGCATCGTTGACGGCGTTCGTCACGGCTCCGACGGCCCCCATCACGCCCCCTTCAGCCATGCCCTTCATGCCCGCGGGCGTCTGCCGATTGGGGGTGTGCATGGGCAGCAGTTCGATCGTCGGTATCTCGCAGGCCGTGGCGACCAGGTAGTCCGCCAGCGAGCCCGACAGGTTCTGGCCCGTTTCGGCGTCGTACTCGGCATGCTCGTACAGCGAGCCCGACAGGCCCATGGCGATCGCGCCGTGCTGCTGCCCCTCCACGATCGCCTCGTGCAGCACCGTGCCGCAATCCTCCGCCACCACGTAGCGCTCGATGCGGATCGCCCCGGTGGCGCCATCCACCTCGACCACACAGGCGTGGCTGGTGTTCGAGTAGGTCATCGGCGGCGGCTCGTAGGCGAGGTGGAATTCCAGCCCGGGCCCGATCCCCGGCGGCAGGGCCAGGGGGTCCAGGTAAGCGGTGCGCGCGATGTCGGCCAGCGTCAGCGGCGTGTCCTGCCATGCGCCATCGGCCAGACGCTGGACCCGGCCATCGAGCATGCGCAATTCCCCGGTCTCGGCCGCGCCCAGCATGGCGCGCGCGATGTCGAGCACCGCCTGGCGCGCCGACCGGGCGCACAGGTAGAGCGCGCCGCCGCCGGCGGTGCCGCCCCGCGCGCCGCGGCTGCCCATGCCATAGGGCGCGATATCGGTGTGTCCGAGATGGAGCTGGATGCCGTCCGGCGACACCCCCAGGCCATCGGCGACCACGTTGGCCAGCGAAGTTTCATAGCCATGCCCCGACGCGCCCAGCCCGACCGCGGCGTTGACCTCGCCCGAAGGTTCGATGCGCACCCAGGCCGCCTCGTGGCCCGACCCCGGTATGCCCGCGGCCTTGTAGAACCTGGAGCCGTAGGTGGTCGATTCGACCACGTTGCACAGGCCCAGCCCCAGCAAGCGACCCTCGGCGCGCGCCTGTTTCTGGCGCTCGCGGAAGGCGCGCTCACCGATGGCGCGCAGCACGCCTTCCATGGTTTCCCGGGGCGTGACGTCCACCAGGACTTCGCCCGTGGGCATGGTGAAGGGCAGCTCCTCGCGCGCGAGCACGTTGACGCGCCTCACTTCCATCGGGTCCAGGCCGAGCGCCCTCGCGATGGCATCCATCGTGCCATCCATGACCCAGCTGGTGATGGCCATCGGCGCCCGCATGGGCGCGCTGCCCACCTTGTTGGACAGCACCACCCGCACGTCGTAGCCGTAGTTGCGGATGCGGTAGGGCCCCGTGAGGATCATGGCCACCACCCGCGCCAGGTAGTTGCCCGGGTAGAAGCTGTAGGCGCCGAAGTCCTCGACCATCTCCAGCTCCAGCGCCAGCACCCTGCCCTGGGCATCGACGGCGGCGCGGGTGCGGCAATGGTCCTCCCGCGATTGCGCCGAGGCCAGCAGGTTTTCCATGCGGTCCTCGCGCCAGCGCACGGCCCGCGCCAGCCGCATGGCCAGCGCGGCCACCACGAGCTCCTCGCGGTACAGCGCGATCTTCTGGCCGAACGCGCCCCCGACGTCCGGTGAAACGATGGTCACCTGCGTCTCTTTCAGGCGCAGCCTGGCCGCCAGCGTGGTGCGGTAGGGATGGGGCACCTGCGTCCCCACGTGAAACGTCAGGTGCTGGCGGCCGGGGTCCCACTGCGCGATGCATCCACGGGTTTCGATGGGAACGTGGGTCTGCCGGTGCTGCGAGAAGATGGACTCCACGACCTTGAAGGCGGCGGCCATCGCGCCGGCCACGTCTCCGTGCACGGCGTGCTGGTGCGACAGCAGATTGGAAGGCAGGGTCTCGTCCACCCGGGGCGCGCCGGGCTCCAGGGCACGCCACATGTCGGTCACCGGCGGCAGGGCTTCGTATTCGACGCTCACCTGCTCGGCCGCGTCTTCCGCGAGGTAGCGGTCCGTGGCCACGACGCACGCCACCGGGTCTCCCTGGAAGCGGACCTTGTCGATGGGCAGGGTGTCCATCTCCACGGGCTGCAGGCCCTCGATCGGCGGCGCCATGCGGTGGCGTGTCGTCCACCCGGCCAGGTCCTTGCCGCTGACCACGGCGACCACCCCCGGCATCCCGAGCGCGGCCGATGCGTCGACCGACAGCAGCCGCGCATGGGCATGCGGCGAGCGGACGAAGCACGCATGCAGCGCGCCGTCCACCACGATGTCGTCCACGTACCGGCCATGGCCGGTCAGCAGGCGCGCGTCTTCCTTGCGGGGCTGCCGTCCGCCGATGTGGCGAAACTCGGTTGAGGTCATGCTCTGCCCGCCTTTTCCGTACCGGCAGCGGCCATCCGCCGGGCCGCCTCGGCAATGGCCGCGACGATGTTCTGGTAGCCCGTGCAGCGGCACAGGTTGCCCGACAGGGCCTCCCGGATCTCGGCCTCGCTCGGCTCGGGGTGGGTGCGCAGATACGCTTCGAACGTCATCACGATCCCGGGGGTGCAGAAGCCGCATTGCAGGCCATGCGCCGCATGCAGGGCCTCCTGCAGCGGCGAGAGGGCCGTCGGCGTTCCGACCGACTCGATGGTGGCGATTTCGTGGCCTTCCATCTGGATGGCGAAACACAGGCAGGACCGCTGCGGCCGGCCGTCCACCAGGACGGTGCACGCGCCGCACACGCCATGCTCGCAGCCCACGTGGGTGCCGGTCAGCCGGCAGTCCTCGCGCAGCGCATCGGACAGCAGCTTTCTCGGCTCCGCCTCGAACTCGATGTTGCGGCCGTTCACGGTCAGCGTGATCCGGGTCTTGCTCATGCCGCGCCCTCCTTGCGTTCGTCCAGCACATCGCGCAGGGCCCGCACCGTCAGCTCCCGGGCCAGCTCGCGCCGGTAGATGGCGGGCATCCGCGCCGAGTCTTCCGGGGCGATCGCGTGACAGACCGCGCGGCCCAGCTCCTGCACCCAGCGGGCATCCGGCGCCTTGCCGAGAAACTCCCAGGCTACCGCGTCCAGCCGCACCGGCACCGGCGACGCGCCGCCGACCCCCACGAGCAGCCGGCGCACCCTGCCCTCGTGCACCTCCAGCACGACGGCCACCGAGACGATCGAAAAGTCGCCATGCCTGCGGGCAAAAAGCCTGAACGAGGCCCGCTCCTGCGGCTGCCGCTTCGGGTAGCGGACCCGCACGATCATTTCGTCGGGGCGCGCCGCCGTGGTCATGGCGCCCTTGAAGAATTCCGTGCTGGCGATCTCGCGCTCGCCCGCGCGGCTGGCCAGCGTGATGCGCGCCTCCAGGGTGCAGGCGACCAGCGCCATCTGCGCCGCCGGGTCGGCATGGGCCAGGCTGCCGCCGAGCGTGCCCCGCTGCCGGATGGCGTGGTGGCCGATGGTGGCGGCCGCCTGCGGCAGCAGCGGGCAGTGCGTTTGCAGCAGGGCCGACGAGGCGACCTCTTCATGCCTGGTCAGGGTGCCGATCTCGATCACGCCGTCCCGCTCCTTCACGCCCGCCAGCTCCGACAGGTCATTGATGTCGATCAGGTGCGCGGGGCTGGCCAGCCGCATGTTCATCATCGGCACCAGGCTCTGCCCGCCGGAGATCAGCTTGCCCTGAGGCGCATGCAGGGCGAGCAGCTCCAGCGCCTCGCCGATGGAAGCCGGCCGGTGGTATTCGAAGGATGCGGGTTTCACCGTGCGCTCGATTCCGATTCAATCCCAGACCAGGCTCTGGGTGGACTGCTTGTCGAAGAGATGCAGGCGGTTGGGGTTCAGGTAGAACGCCGCCTGCTCGCCCTCGCGATGGCGGCATTCCTTGCCCAGCCGCAGGAAGAGCTTGGCGCCCTGCACCTCCACTTCGATGAACTGGTCGGAACCCACCGGCAGGATCGAGACCACGCGCCCGGCCATGCAGGCCCCGTGATCGGGGCCACCCGTTTCCGCGACGTCCTCGGCGCGCAGACCCAGAACCACTTCCCGGCCGGCGTGGGCCCGCACGCGCTCCGTCAGCCTGACGGGCAGGTCTATCCTCAGATCGCCACGCTCGAAACACAGGGCGCCCCCGATCGCCGCGAGGCGGCCTTCCATGAAGTTGATCGGCGGGTTGCCCAGGAACGAGGCGACGAACATGTTCCGCGGACGCTCATAGATGGCATCCGGGCCGCCGATCTGCTGCACGACGCCGCTTTTCATCACCACGATGCGGTCGGCCAGCGTGAGGGCCTCGGCCTGATCGTGCGTGACGTAGACGAACGTCGTCTGCATCGCCTGGTGCAGCTGCTTGATCTCCGCGCGCATGGAGATGCGCAGCGCGGCGTCCAGGTTGGACAGCGGCTCGTCCATCAGGAACACCTGGGGCTGCCGGACCATGGCGCGGCCCAGCGCCACGCGCTGGCGCTGGCCGCCCGAGAGCTGCTCGGGACGCCGCTCCAGCAGAGGCTCGATCGCCAGTCGGCGCGCCGCATCGCGCACGCGGCGGTCGATCTCGGTCTTGCCGTACTTGCGCATCTTCAGGCCGAAGGCGATGTTGTCGTACACCGACTTGTGCGGGTACAGCGCGTAGTTCTGGAACACCATCGCCACGTCCCGCTTGTGCGGCGGCACGGTGTTCATCACCTCGCCATCGAACAGGAGCCGGCCTTCGGTCACGTCTTCCAGGCCCGCGATCATGTTGAGCGTGGTGGATTTGCCGCAGCCCGACGGCCCGAGCAGGACGAGGAACTCCTTGTCCCCGATGTCGAGGCCCAGGTTCTCGAGCGCGACATAGCCATTGGGATAGCGCTTGCCGACGGCTTCAAACTGGATTCTGGCCAATCTGTACTCCTGGAATGTGTCAGCCTTTGACCGCGCCCGCGGTGAGACCTGAAACGATGTAGCGTTCAAAGAAGATGGCGACGATCACCGGAGGAATGATCGCCATGACCCCCGCCGCGTTGATGAACGAGAAACTGATGTTGAAATCCGAGGTGAACGAAGCCACCACGATGGGCATGGTCTGCGACGCGGGCGTCTGCGTGAACATCAGCGCCAGCAAAAACTCGTTCCAGCTCGTCAGGAACGTGAACAGGATGACGGCGACCAGCGACGGCAGCGCCAGCGGCAGGAAGACCAGCACCAGCGTCTGCAGGCGCGAGCAGCCGTCCACCCGGGCGGCCTTGTCCAGCTCGTCGGGCAGGGACTCGAAGTAGCCCATGAGGATGAAGACCGTGAACGGCACCGTGATCGCCAGGTAGGTGATCACGAGGGACCAGAGGCTGTCCATCAGCCCGAGCTTCTGCACGAACAGGAAGAAGGGCACCACCAGGGCGATGTCCGGGATCACCCGCGTGGTGAGCATGAAGTAGATCGATCCCGATCGCCCGATGAAGCGGATCTTGGCCAGCGCATAGGCCGCCGGCACCCCCACCAGCAGGTTGAGCAGGACGACGGCGCAGGCGACGATGAAGCTGTTCTTCATCGAGGGCAGCAGGTTGCTGGCCGTGGAGGGGATGAACCCGCCGGTGGCGGTGTCGCCCTCCTTGCGGGTTTCGTAGGTCACCTTGGCCTCGCCGGATTCGAAGACCGCCGCGAAGTTGGCCAGCGTCGGATGCTCGGGAATCCAGTGCGGCGGCACCGAGGTGATCTCGGCCTCGGACTGGATGGACGAGGAGACCAGCCATGCGATGGGCGCCAGCACGTAGAGCGCGAACAGCAGCGAGCCGAAGAAGATCAGCGCCTGCCTGAGCGTGGGTCGATGTTTCATGGCGGCTCAGAGCTTGCGGATGGTGCCGCGGATGATGAAGAACGCGAGCGTGAAGGTCGCCACGGCCATGATGTAGGCGAGCGCCGAGCCCGTGCCGAACGCCAGCTTGCGGAAGGTCTCCACGTAGACCTGCCATGCCAGCACGTGCGAGGCATCCGCCGGGCCGCCCTCGGTCAGGATGAAGAAGAGGTCGAAATGGCGGATCGCCATCATCGACTCGTAGATCATCACCAGCGCGAACCCCGGCACCAGCGAGGGCAGCGTGATGTGGATGAAGCGCTGCCAGGCATTGGCGCCATCCACCTTCGCGGCGCTGTACAGGTCGGGGCGGATCGACTTCAGGGTGACCAGTAGGAGGATGGTCGCCAGCGGCACTTCCTTCCACACGAAGGCGTTGGCGATGAGCGGCATGGTCTTGCCGACGTCTCCCAGCATGACGATGTATCTGTCGATGAGCCCGAGCTGCATCAGCAGGCCGTTGAGCGCGCCGTAGCCCGAGTCGTAGATCCACTTCCACATCAGGCCATTGGCCACGTAGGGAATGGCCCATGGGATCAGTAGGATGGTCGAGAGGATCCGGCGGCCGCGGAACTCTTCGTTGAGCAGCATCGCCATCAGGGTGGCGATCACCATGATGGCCAGCACCGACATCACGGTGAAGCTGGCCGTGCGCACCACCGACTCCCAGAACAGCGTGTCCTGGAAGATCCTGGCGTAGTTGGCGAACCAGACGAACGGCACGCGATGCGGGCGCGTGAGCTTCAGATCGTGCAGGCTGATCCAGAACGAATAGACGACGGGAAACACCGCCACGATCATGAGCACGGCCATCATCGGCGCCAGGAACAGCATGGCGCTGTACTGGTCGTATCGGCTCGATGGCAGGGTCAGCCAGGGACGGCGCGGCGGCTTGTGGTCGTTCATGGGATCGGGAAGGAAGTGGTTGAAGACGGGCCGCGCGGCGCACGGCCCGCCGCCGCGGCATCAGGATTTGCGCATGTCGTTCCACGCCTCCGACGACTTCTTCAGCGCATCGGCCACGGACATCTTGCCCAGCACGGCGGCCTGCCAGGCCGTGCCGTTGACCTCGTCCCACTCGCCGAACCAGCGGGTGATCACATCCTTCTTGCGCACCAGCTTCTGCTGCGCCTCGTACATGGAAAGATCCGAGTACTTGGCATAGTTGGCCTGCACCTCCGGGTCCTTGAAAAGCTCCTTGACGCCGAAGCCCGATCCCAGGTCGTTGAACAGCAGCTTCTGGAACTGGTACTTGCCGTCGGCCTTGCCGCCGAACCACTCGATCAGCTTCACGGCGTTGGCGGCCCGGTGCTTGTCCGCTGCGGCCTGCGCCGCCATGCCGTGAAAGCGCATCCAGCCCACGGTCATGTGCGAGCCGCCGCGCCCGGCCGGCATGAGCGACTGCTTCACCCGGCCCGCGACGGCCGATTGCTTGGGATCGTTCAAGGTCCTGATCCGGTAACGGCTGAGCAAGGCGAAGGCGTGATTGCCGGAGCCGAAGGACTTGAGGCCGTTGAGCTCGCCGGTCTCGACGCACGCGGGCGAGATGATCTTGTGCTTCTGCACGGCATCGACGAGCCATTGCAGGGCCTGTTGCGCGCCCTGCTTCGGGTCGGCCATCACGGCCGCGCCGCTGTCGTCGGTAAAGCGGCCGCCATTGGAGTACACCAGCGCGGTGAGAAACTCGATCAGCCAGCTCTCGCGCGCCATGGAGAACATCATCGGATACTCCGACAGGCCCGCCGCCTTGATCTTCAAGGCCTGCTGGACCAGCTCGTCCCAGCTCTTGGGCGGCTCCTTGATGCCGGCCTTCTGGAGCATGTCCGCGTCATGGAAGAAGGCCATGTAGTCGGAGTAGTAGGTCAGGCCGTACTGCTTGCCCTTGTACTGCATGGACTGGGTGCAGAAGTCATCGGCATCGGCGTTGTACTTCATCAGCTCGGGGTAGCCGTCGATGGGCGCGATCCACCCGGCATCGGCCCATTCGGGCAGCCAGCTGTCGGACACCCAGAGCACGTCCATCGGCGCCTTGCCCACGAACTTCGTGACCATGGCCTCGCGGTACTGCGCCCAGGGGGCGTTGCTGTAGTTGACCTTCAGGCCCGTCTTGGCCTCGAAGGCCGTGATGTGGCTCTTGACCAGGTCCACCGCGGCGGACCAGGAATACAGGTTGATCGGCGCGCCCTGGGCCATCGCGCCCTGCGGGAGCACACCCCACGAGGCAGCACCCGCCGCCGCCGCGTACTTGAGGAAATCACGGCGACCGGTGTCGCTGGTCCAGATCGGGCTCATCGATAACGCTCCTTTGGTTCAAGTGCTCCTGCAACGGGCGGATGACGGCCCCCGCAGATCTCAGCGCAGCCCGCGAATCACCGGCCCCCGCCGTGAATCCGAGCCACGCCTTGATTGTTGACTTGTTTTCTGTATATCGTCAAGTGACGACAACCCTAGGTGCTGAAATATTCCACCCGCGGCAAGCAACCCAGGGGGCGGGAAAAGGCCGGAACCCCGGCCTATTTCAAGGGAGAGAAGGCGGCCGGGCTCAGAAAAATGCTCTCCTGGTGGACCAGGTAGGGCAGCATCGAGGGCACGAATTTTTGCCACTCCGGGTCCTGCGCGAGCTGGGCGCGCTGGCTCGCGCGGTGCCCGAAGTCCTCGTAGGCCCAGATGAAAACCGTGGAGTTCAGCACGCCGGACTCCTTCGTCCAGCAGCCCACCAGGGTGGCGTAGCGCGTGATGATGTGCAGCCCCTGCTCCTGGTAGAGCTTGAGGAACTCGCCGGCCCGGCCCGGGGCCACTTGGTAGGTGCGCATTTCGTAGATCACGGTCGGCCTTTCTGGAACAAGTGAGAGGGGTTCACCCAATTTATATCGTCGGTTGACGATAATTATTTTGAGGGTAAAGTGCCCTTGTGTCCAGATGGTCACGGACAACGCCCCACGCCTCATGAAAGCAAAGTCAGATCTCTTAGCCGTCAAGCGCCAGGAATCGGTCCAGCGACGCCCGGCTCAAGCCAGCAAGCACCGGTCCACTTCACGCATCCCCGCCGCGGAGCGCAAGGCGCAGATCCTGTCGAAAGCTTTCGAGTTTTTCTCGGAATACGGCCTGACGGCCCAGACCCGTGCGCTGGCCGATGCCTGCGGCGTGTCGCAGCGCCTGCTGTACAGCCTCTTCCCGAACAAGGCCGCCTTGATCGATGCGGTCTACGAGGCGAACATCGCCGGCCCGTTCAAGGCCGTCTGGCTGGTGAAGCTCAGGGACAGGAGCATCCCGCTGGAGCAGCGCCTGCTGTCGTTCTACCAGGAGTATTACCAGGGCGTCCTGACCAGAAGGTGGCTGCGGCTGTTCCTGTACGCCTCGCTGGCCGAGGTGGAGATGGCCTCGACCTACATCACCGCCGTCATCAGGGCGCTGCTGGACACGATCGTCGATGAAACGGCGGCCCATATCCAGCTGGCGCCGCCGGACGACGCCGCCCTGAGGCAGGAGATCGGCTGGGTGCTTCACGGCAACATCTCGCACCTGGCGATCCGGCGCCATGTGTACAAGAACGCGACCTCGGTCGGGGTGGACCGGGCCATGCAACTACACGTTTCGGCCTACCTGGCCGCGGCGCCGGCCTTGTTCGGGTCGCCGCCCCCTGTCACCGACCGCCATATAGGAGCCAGTGCGTGATCGGCATGTAGGAGCCAGTGGCGGATCGGCATATTGGAGCCACGGCGTGATCGGCGTTATGGAGCCAGTTGATGATCGGCACATAGGAGCCAGCAGGCGCTGGGCAACGGGCGTCTCGAACTGAAGCGGCGCCGTCTCTACCCTTCGGGCCTTTTGCCCGGAGGGCCAGGGATGGCGCGCAGGAGATTCGAGATGCATCACTATCGACAGGCCCTGCTGCGCATGCGCCAGGGCGACTCCGACCGCGACATCGCCGCGGCGCGTGTCATGGGGCGAGCCAAGGCGGCGCAGTGGCGCCACATTGCGCGCGAGCAAGGCTGGCTCGATCCCGCGCTGCCCTTGCCAGACGACACTGCCATCGCCGCCGTGCTGCAGGGACCGCGCCGGGCCAGCTCCACCGTGTCCACGCTGGAGGCCCACCGCGAGCGCGTGAGCGCCTGGGTGGAGCAAGGCGTCTCGGGCACCGCCATCCACGCCGCCCTGCGCCGCCAGCACGGCTGGGCCGGCAGCTACTCGGCCGTGCGCCGCCTGGTGGCCGACATCCGCAGCCAACTGCCGCCCGAGACCACCTGCCGGCTGGACTTCGACCCTGGTGATGCCGCCCAGGTGGACTTCGGTGCCGGCCCCATGCTCATGCACCCGGACGGCAAGCCCCGGCGCACCTGGGCCTTCGTGATGACGCTGGCCAGCAGCCGCCACCAGTACGTCGAGTTCGTCTGGGACCAGACCGTGGCCACCTGGCTGGGCTGCCACCGCAGGGCCTTCGAGTGGTTCGCCGGCGTGCCCCGGCGCGTCATCATCGACAACGCCAAGTGCGCCATCACCCGTGCCTGCGCCCAGGACCCTACCGTGCAGCGCGCCTATGCCGAGTGTGCCGAGGGCTACGGCTTCAAGATCGACCCCTGCCCGCCGCACGACCCGCAGAAGAAGGGCATCGTCGAGTCCGGTGTGAAGTACCTCAAGGGCAACTTCCTGCCGCTGCGCACATTCCGCGACATGGCCGATCTGAACGCCCAGGCCAGGGCCTGGGTGATGGACGAGGCCGGTGTGCGCTGCCACGGCACCACCCGGCGCACACCGTTGGCGCTGTTCGCTCTGGAGGCGCCGTTGCTCAAGTCCCTGCCAGCCCAGGCGCCCGACCTGGGCACCTGGCACCGGGTGAGCGTGCACCGCGATTGCCATGTGCAGTTCGAGCGGGTGCTGTACTCGGCACCGTTCGCCCTGGTGGGCAAGCTGCTGTGGCTGCGCGCCACCGACGCGGTGGTGGCCCTGTTCGAGGACTACCGCCATGTAGCCACCCACCCGCGCGGGCAACGCCCGGGCCAGCGCGTGAGCGTGCGCGAGCACCTGCCGCCCGAGGCCCAGGCCTTCTTCGGGCGCGGGCCGCGCCTGGTGTGCGGCCCAGGCCGAGCACATAGGCGCGTCCTGCCTGGCGCTGATCGAGCACCTGCTCAGCGACCACATCCTGGAGCGGCTGCGCGCCGCACAAGGCGTGCTCGCCTTGCTCAAGCCCTATGGCCCGCAGCGCCTGGAGGCCGCCTGCGCCCGGGCGATGGCGCACAACTCACCGTACTACCGCACCGTCAAGACCATCCTGGCCACTGGTGCCGATCAGCGCGCCGATGCACCGGCGCCCACCCCGCAAGGCTATGGCCACACCCGCTTCACCCGGCCTGCCACCGAGTTGTTCGCCGACCTCATCCCCAGCCCGCAGCTCGACTTGCTGCATTGACCCAAGAAGGAGAACCACCATGAACTTGACCCTGAACCCCGCGCCCGAGCTGGCACCGCAGCTCAAGCAACTGCGCCTGTCAGGCATCTTCGATTCGCTCGAAGCCCGCAACCGCCAGGCCATCGAGGCCAAGATGGCCTACACCGACTTCCTGGCCCTGCTCATCAGTGACGAGGTGGCCCGGCGTGAGCAGAAGAAGTTCAGCTCCCGGCTGCGCCGCGCCCAGTTCCGCACCACCAAGACGCTGGAGCAGTTCGACTTCGAGCGGCTGCCCCAGCTCAACCGCGCCCTGGTGCATGACCTGGCCACCGGGCGCTACCTGCAGGAGAAGGCCCCGGTGCTCATCGTCGGGCCCTGCGGCACCGGCAAGAGCCACCTGGCCCAGGCGCTCGGCCACTGCGCGGTGCGCCAGGGCGTGGACGTGGTCTTCACCACCTGCGCCAGCCTCACCCAGAGCCTGAACGCGGCCCGGGCCACCGGTGCTTATGAGCGCAAGCTGGCCACGCTTGCCAGGGTGGCGCTGCTGATCATTGACGACTTCGGACTCAAGCCGCTTCGCGCGCCGGCCGACGAGGATCTGCATGACCTGATCGCCGAACGCTACGAGCAAGCCGCCACCATCGTCACCAGCAACCTGGACTTCCCCGAGTGGGATCAGGCCTTCCCTGCCAACCGCCTGCTCGCCAGTGCCAGCCTGGACCGGCTGCGCCACAACGCCTACTGCCTGGTGCTTGATGGGCAGTCCTACCGGGCTCCCAGGCAGCTCGCCAGTGGCACCAAATCCAGCCCCCAAAAGGCTGCAAAATCCACCCCGGCGTAACCCCCTCGGGACGCCCGTTTACCCACCTGTTCCTGGCTCCAATATGCCGAACATCGGTGGCTCTATTACGGCGGTCGGTGACACGCGGATTGAAACAACAGCATGGTGCTGCGCCCGGTGATCAGCGCCGCATCGCTCGTCAGCAATGGCGAGCGTGGATTGAAACAGCGCCACGAACAAGGTGGTGTACCGCACCCTGAGCATCGCTCGTCAGCAATAGCTGAGCGTGGATTGAAATCAGGTCCATGCGTTCCATCAGCCAGTGGCTGTACACCGGCCGCCTGAAGCGCAATGAGTTTCTGAGCCACCGTGCGCTGCATCAGCATGCCGTTTCATCGAAACGCTGACAGTCAAACCATCCGCCCCTCCGGGTGCTGCCACTGCATGCGCGGCGGCTGGGCGTTCATTTCGTCGATGCCTTGCAGGATGCGTTGCCTGAGCTCGTCCAGGCCGGTGCCGCGGATGTGCCGCAGGAAGCTGCGGGCCATTCTGGAGAAGGCGGATTCGACGAGGTTGAGCCAGGCGCCGTTCCTGGGGGTGGGCACGTACTCGAAGCGGCCGGGGCGCGTGGCCAGGTAGGCCATCGTTTCCTTGGAGGTGTGCGCGCCGTGGTGGTGCAGCACGATGCGGATGCGGGCCTGGCCGGGGTAGTGCTCGTCGAGCCGGCGCAGCAGCGCGATGAACTCCGCGCCGCGGTGGTGCGGCTCGACGTTGGCGATGATCCGGCCGGTGTGCAGGTCCAGCGCGGCAAGGATGGACAGCGTGCCGTGGTGGACCTGCTTGCGTTCGCGGCCGGCGCAGCGGAACTGGTCCGCCGCGGGCGGCGGGGCCGGCGTCTTCGCGCCTGTCGCGCGCGCGGCGGGTTGTTCGTCGATGCCGACGGCGTACATCGGCAGCGGCCAGGCGCCGTGCGCGCCTTCGGCCCGGTACAGGTGGACGTCGCGGTAGAGCATCAGCACCTCGGCCGTCTTGCGCGGGGCGGGCGGGTCGCGCTGCTTCAGGTGGTAGCGCGCGGGGCGGGACCCGGGCGGGTCTTCGTGCAGGATGCGCCAGACCGTGGTCTTGCCTGCGCCGGACAGCCCGGGAAAGCCCGCCGCCTGCGCCCGCGCGGCCACGTGGGCGGCGAGTGTCGACAACGTCCACAGCCCGGCGGCCAGCCCGAGCTCGCTGGGCCTGCGGCGCGCCAGGCCGCGCACCCAGGCCTTGGCCTTGTCGCTGATGCTGGGCGCGCGCGGGTGGTGGCGGCGGTCGCGCAGGCCCGCCTCCGGGCCCTCGGCCAGCGCCTTGTCGATGCACTTGTAGATCGTTGGGCGCGAGGCCCCGACCGCGCGCTGGATCTCGGCGAGCGTCTGGCCCCGCGCGTAGGCCAGCAGGATTTTGGCGCGCTCGACTTCCCGCAGCGACGCCGTGCGCGAGCCGGCCAGCGCCCGCAGCCTCGCCTGCTGGCCAGCGCTCAAGGCCAGCGGCGCGCGTTGCGTGTGTCGTGTCATGTGTGTCCCCGCACCCGCCAGGGTGCCACGGCCGCATGATAAGTAAATGTTTATATGAAACGAAATACTCAGTAGAACCCCGGTATTGCGAGCCGCGAGACATGAGAACTATGCTGCGCCCCGCAGTGTGACTGCGCGAGCAGCGGCCTTTTGGTGTAGGCCGCACCTGCAACCACCCGCTCGCCGCGACCCATTGAAACCTCCATCGGCCGGTTGCCGGACCAGACAGACCGCGATGCGTTTGGTGTGATCGAGACGTCGGTTTTCATCACGAAGAAAGGTTGACGCAATGAACGACGACGCGCATCGGGACAACGATGAACCGCAGACTTCCGACCACCCCAACCCGGGCCGCCGCCAGACGCTGAAACGGGCGCTGGCGCTCGGCGTCGCGGCCGAGGTGGCGCAGCTGTTTCCGCCGGCCATCATCTCGGCGCGCGGCGAGGAGCCGGTCAAGCTCGGCGTGGACAACCCGCTCACCGGCACCTACGCCATCACCGGCCGCAACGAGCTGCACGGCATGGAGCTGGCGGTCGATGAGATCAACGCCAAGGGCGGCATCCTGGGGCGGCAGGCCAAGCTGATCGTCGAGGATTCGACCAGCGGCGACGCTGGCGTGGCGGTGCAGAAGGCGCGCAAGCTGATCGACCGCGACAAGGTCGATTTCCTGATCGGCAACGTGAACTCGGGCCTGACCATCGCGATGTCCGCGGTGGCCTACGAAAAAGGCGTCTTCATGATGGACCCGGGCGGGCATGCCGACGACATCACCGGCAAGCACTGCCACTGGAACGTGTTCCAGGTCGATCCCTCCACCACGCTGCTGGTGAACGCGATCGCGCCTTCGCTGGTCAAGCGCTACGGCAAGAAGTTCTACTTCCTGGTGCCCGACTACGCCTTCGGCCACGGCCTGCTGGAGGCCTACAACGCCAACCTGAAGAAGCTCGGCGCCGAGAACGTGGGCACCGACCTGATCCCGCTCGGTACGACGGAATACTCCTCCTATCTGATCAAGGCGCAGGCGGCCAGGCCCGACGTGGTCGTGATCCTGCAAAACGGCGAGGACCAGACCAACGTGCTCAAGCAGGCCGTGCAGTTCGGCCTGGACAAGCGCTTTCACATCGCCGGCGCGAACATCGAGCTGGAGACGCTGGAGGCGCTGCCCGAATCCTCGCGCATCGGCGACTGGGTGATCGAGTGGTACTGGAACCAGCCCGGCGTGCCGCACGTCAAGGAATTCACCGACGCGATCATGAAGAAGACCGGCCGCGTGCCGACGGCGCGCACCTGGTTCGGCCATACCGCGGTGCATGCCTGCGCGCTGGCCGCCAACACCGCCAAGTCGCTGGACGCGCGCAAGATGGCGAAGGCGCTCAACGGCTTCACGCTGCCGCCCGAGGTCGCGCTGCAGCCGCATCCGGTCACCTTCCGCGCCGAGCAGCACCTGCTCATCGGCACCCTGTGGGCCGGCAACGCCCAGGCCAAGGGCAGCGCGGGGCCCGACGACCTGTTCCGCATCGTCGAGACGATCGAGAGCAAGACCATCGCGCCCACGGTGGAGGAAACCATGTGCCAGATGACGTGGCCGAGCTGATGCGCGGCTCCATGCACGCCACCTTGCCCGAATGAGACGGTGAGTTTCCTTCCCCCGGTCGCGGCCGGGACCGAGCCAATGCATGCCCGCCGTTTCCCGGCGGCGGCGGGGCGCTGTCCGGCCGCGTGCGCAACCGACAGATGCAAAGAGAGGTCCGCGTGGCCGACCTGATCCTGCTCAATATCTTCAACGGACTGATCATCGGCGCCTTCTACGCGCTCATGGCGCTCGGGCTGTCGCTGATCATCAACCTGACCAACGTCATCAATTTCGCCCACGGCGGTTTTCTCGCGCTCGGCGCCTACTTTGCCTATTCGCTGCAGCCCTACGTGGGCTTCTGGGGCGCGCTGGTGCTGGCGCCCATCCTGGCCGCCGTCGTCGGCCTGATCGTCGAGCGCGTGGTCATCCGCCCCTGCTACAACCGCGACCCGCTCTACAGCCTGCTGCTCACCTTCGGGCTGGCCTTCGTGCTGGAGGACAGCGTGCGCTTCATCTGGGGCGCGCAGGGCCTGCCCTTCCCGGTGCCGGCGGCGCTGCAGTCTTCGATCAGCAGCACGCTGTTCTTCATCACCGGCTACCGGCTCTTCATGGTGGCGCTGGTGGCGTTGGCGGTGCTGGTGCTGTTCCTGGTGCTGACGAAGACGCGGCTGGGCATGCGCATCCGGGCCGGCACGCTCGATCTCGAAATGGTGTCCGCGCTGGGCGTGGACGTGCGCATCCTGCGCAACCTCAACTTCGGCCTGGGCGTGTTCTTCGCGGGCCTGGCGGGCGTGCTGGCCGCGGGCATGCTGGGGCTGGTGCCGACGATAGGCTCGGCGCTCATCATGCCGAGCTTCGTCGCGATCATCGTCGGCGGCCTGGGCAGCCTGGTCGGCACGCTCTTCGGCGGCCTGATCATCGGCGTGGCGGCGGGGGTGGTGACGGTGTTCTACCCGTCCGCCTCGGAGGCCACGATCTACATCATGATGGCCATCGTGCTGTTGTTCCGGCCGTACGGCCTGTTCGGCGAGGAAGGCGGGACCAAGCTGTGAACCCAGACAACAAAAAGGCGGCCTGGTCGGTGCCGCAGATGCTCCTGTGGGCCCTGCTGCTGAGCATGCCCTTCTGGATCGGGCACGTCGGCGGCTACACCGACCTGGCGTCGCGCATCATCATCATTGGCCTCGTTGCCATGTCGGCCAACCTCATGGTGGGGCACACCGGGGTCATGGCCTTCGGCCACGCGGCCTACTTCGGGCTGGGCGCGTACTCGACCGGGCTCACGCTCAAGTACCTGCTGCCGAGCACGCCGGTGGCGATGCTGGTGGGCATCGTCGTCGGCACGCTGGGCGGCGCGCTCGTCGGCTACCTGATCATCCGCCTGCGCGGGATCTACTTCGCGCTCGCCACCATCGCCTTCGGCCAGGTGTTCTACTTCATCGCCTTTCGCTGGAATTCGGTGACGGGCGGCGACAACGGCCTGACGGGCTTTCAGCGCCAGCCGCTGCACCTCGGGTTCGCGCAGATCGACATCACCGGCAGCAGCGCTACGTTCTACTATTTCGCGCTCGCGGTGTTCGCGGTGTGCGCGCTGCTGATGGCCATCGTGCTGCGCTCGCCCTTCGGCCACACCATGCGCGCCATCCGCGAGAACCAGCGGCGGGCGCAGTTCCTCAGCATCCCGGTGAGCAGGCACATCTGGATCGCCTACACCATCTCGTGCTTCTTCGCGGCGGCGGCGGGCGCGCTCTACGGCCTGCTGAACAACTTCGTCAGCCCCAACGACCTGCACTGGACGCTCTCGGGCGACTTCGTGCTGATGTCGGTGATCGGCGGCATGCGCTCGTTCTGGGGGCCGCTGTTCGGCGCGGCGATCTTCGTGGCGGCGCAGGACTATCTGTCCAGCATCACGCAGAACTGGATGTTCTTCATCGGCATGATCTTCGTCCTCGCGGTGCTGTTCCTGCCGCGCGGACTGGCCGGCATACTGCAGAAAAAGACGTCATGAGCCTGCTCGAAATCCAAAACGTCTCGCAGCACTTCGGCGAGCTGGTGGCGGTCAAGGACGTCACGCTCAAGGTCGAGCAGGGCGAGCTGCACGCGGTGATTGGCCCCAACGGCGCCGGCAAGACCACCTTCTTCAACATGATCAGCGGCTTCTACAGGCCGACGCGCGGGCGCATCGTCTTCGACGGGCAGGACGTCACCGGACTGACGCCCGAGGCGCGCGTGAAGATGGGCATGGCCCGCACCTTCCAGATCACCGAGGTGTTCCGCGAGCTGACGGTGCGCGACAACCTGCGCATCCCGGTGGAGGTGGCGCAGGGCCTGCGGCTCAGGCTCTACCGCACGCGGGACCAGATCACGCGGACCGAGCGCCGCGTCGACGAGCTGCTCGAACTCGGCGGCCTGGCCGACAACGCCGAGCGCAACGTGGGTGAGCTCTCGCACGGCGACCAGCGCTCGACCGAAATCATGATGGCGGTGGCGATGCGGCCCAAGCTGCTGCTGCTGGACGAGCCGGCCGCCGGCATGGGCACGCGCGAGACCTACAGCACGGCGCTCTTGATCCGCAAGCTGCACCGCAAGCAGGGGCTGACCATCGTGCTGGTGGAGCACGACATGCGCGTCATCTTCAACCTCGCCAACCGCATCACGGTGCTGACCGAAGGGGAAATCCTCGAACAGGGGACGCCCGACGAGATCGCCGCCAGCGAAAAGGTGCGCACCGCCTACCTGGGGGACGAACGTGCAAGCGCTTGAAGTCCACGAGCTCAATACCTTCTATGGCAAGAGCCACATCCTCAGGGGCGTGAGCCTGGAGGTGGGCGAGGGCGAGCTGGTCACGCTGCTCGGGCGCAACGGCGCCGGCAAGACCACCCTGCTGCGCAGCATCATGGGCCTGACGCCCGCGCGCGGCGGCCAGGTGAAGATCTTCGGCACCGAGGCCACGCACCTGCCGCCGTTTCGCATCGCCCGGCTGGGCGTGGGGCTGGTGCCCGAAGGCCGGCGCGTCTTCGCCAACCTCACGGTGGAGGAGAACCTGAAGATCCCGGTCGACCGCCCCGGGCCGTGGGACGTGAAGAAGGTGTACGAGCTGTTCCCGCGCCTGGGGCAGCGCAAGGCGCACAAGGGCAAGCAGCTGTCGGGCGGCGAGCAGGAGATGCTGTCGATCGCCCGCGTGCTGCTGCTCAACCCCAAGCTGCTGCTGCTGGACGAGCCCTCGCAGGGCCTGGCGCCGCTCATCGTCAAGAGCGTGTTCGACATCATCGTGGCGGCGCGCGACGCCGGCACCTCGGTACTGCTGATCGAGCAGAACGTGCGCGCCGCCGTGAGGATCGCCGACCGCGCCTACGTGCTCGACCACGGCGCCATCAGCTACAGCGGCCCGGCGAGCGAGATCGCGCAGGACGAGAAGAAGGCGCAGGAACTGGCGGGCGCCACGGCCGAGAAGTGGGAATTCCCGGACGATGACTGATACGGATTCGCCTTCAATCGTCTCACTTTGTTGGTTCGCCTCGCCGTGCTACAGCACTGCCTTCGGCTCCCGCCGCGTTATCC
>OFTX01000327.1_pt1 | contig 27240 bp, 26 predicted proteins | sample 1775051 | NCBI WGS metagenome assembly OFTX01 (sample SAMN08195772, study PRJEB24354) | sludge metagenome | isolation source: sludge from phenol fed wastewater aerobic bioreactor A | place: India: Nagpur | collected 2016-09-15
GAGATGTCGTGCAGGAAGCAGAATCCCACCGGACCGATCGACGCGAGCAGGTAGCCCACCGACTGTCCGAACGCCGACAGTGCGGTGGTTCCGGCGTGGGTGCGGGCGCGCAGCGCCATCAGCGTCAGCGCCATCGGGAACGCGCCGAGCCCGAACCCGATCAGCACGCCGTGGATCCACGTGAGCGTGGTCGGCATGACGATCAGCCCTACGTAGCCCAGTACCGTCGCCCCGATGAATGTCGCGACCAGCACGCCCTGCCGCTTGATCGCACCGAGCAGTGCCGGGACCACTGCGGAGACCGGGATGCCCATCGCGGTGATGATGGCCATGATCCCGCCGGCCGCTCCCTGCGACATCCCGGCGTCGGTGAGCACCGTCGGCATCCAGCCGAACACGACGTAGGCCTGCAGGGACTGCATCCCGAAGAACACGGCCATCGCCCACGCGTGCGGGCTGCGGAACAGTGCGACGACGCTCATGTGTCGCGGGACGGGCTGCGGCCGGACGCCCGGGCCCGTCTGCCCGGCTGTGGCTGCACCGTCGGAGAGTGCGTCGCCCGGGCCGGTAACCGCCGGGGGCACGGCGTCCGACGCGCGCACCGGGCCGGCGGTCCGAACAGCGTCATACTCGCTCGTCGACCCGCCGAGCCGCCGATCGCGCGGGCCGCGCGTCACGGCCGCGACCCACGGCACGATCGCGACCGCCGAGGTCGCCGCCCACATTCCGATGCCGAGGCGCCAGGTGCCGCCGAGTCCATGTTCGATCGGCAGCGTGATCCCCGCACCCACCGTCTGGCCGATCATCAGCATCGTGGTGTAGAGCGCCGTCATCGGGCCGATCGCCGACGGGAAGTGCAGCCGTATCAGTCCGGGCAGCAGCACGTTGCCGATGGCGATCCCGCCGAGCGCCAGGATCGAGCCGGCGAACAGCGCCCAGGTGCCGGCCACCATCGCGCGGAGCAGCTGGCCGCCGGTGAGCGCGACCAGCGCGAGCACGACCGCGCGGTGCGAGCCGATCCGCTGGGCCAGCCCAGAGACGGTGAAGCCGATCACCGCGAAGCACAGCGTCGGCAACGCCAGCAGCAGCCCGGCGACCGTATCGCCCAGCCCCGTCGATCGTTGCAGCTCGGGGATCACCACGCCGAGCGCATTGACGGCCGGGCGTAGGTTGAGCGCGAGCAGCACCACCGCGGCGATCATCACCAGGCCGCCGGTCAGCCGGGCGCGTTTCGCGGAGGCCGTGAGCCGGGTCAGCAATCCGACGGATCCCCGACTCGGCTCCTCGATGCTCACTGACGCAGAATACGGCCCGCGAACGCCCGGCCGCGCTTGCCGTGGGCGGCGGGGAAGCGGGTTCGGCCGGACGGCGGGTCCGATGCGCGGCTGCGGTTCGCGAGCTGGCAGGCTTACCGGTTATGACGACAATCGCGATCCTGGGCGCGGGCAAGATCGGTGAAGCCCTGCTCTCCGGGCTGATCTCGGCCGGCCGGCCGGTCGACACGCTGATGTTCTCGGAGCGATCGGAGGAGCGCACCGCCGAGATCGTCGCCCGGTACGGCGTTCGCGCGGTGACCCCGGCCGAGGCGGCAGCCGAGGCGGACGTCGTCATCGTCGCGGTCAAGCCACAGGACATCGACCCGTTGCTGCACCAGATCGCGCCCGCAATCGCCGAGGGCACCCTCGTGGTGTCCGTGGCCGCTGGGCTGCCGACAGCGCTCTACGAAGCGCGGTTGCCGGCCGGAGTCCCGGTGGTGCGGGTGATGCCCAATACGCCGATCGTGGTGCGGGAGGCGATGAGCGCGATCTCGCCCGGGTCGCACGCGACGGCGGAGCACCTGCAGTTGGTGCAGGACCTGCTCTCCTCGGTGGGCAAGGTGGTGCGGGTGCCGGAATCGCAGCAGGACGCGGTGACGGCGCTGTCCGGCTCGGGGCCGGCGTATTTCTTCTTCCTGGTCGAGGCGATGATCGATGCCGGGATCCTGCTGGGCCTGCCGCGCAGCGTCGCCGCGCAGCTGATCATCCAGTCCGCGGTCGGTTCGGCGATGATGCTGCGCGACTCCGGGGAGCACCCGGTAACTCTGCGCGAGGCGGTCACGTCGCCCGGTGGCACCACGATCGCGGCGATCCGGGAGCTGGAGAACCACGGGGTGCGGGCGGCGCTGCTGTCGGCGATCGAGGCCGCGGCCAAGCGGTCCACGGAACTCGGCCAGGCGGGCCACTGAGTCGCGGCCGGAGCACAGCTGCAGCGGAGGCGCGGAGGGCGGCCTGTCACGCGTCACGGAAGAAAATTCCTGTCGCTTTCGTCCCACCAGTCACGCTAGAGTACTTCCAAGCACGAGCGCGACAGTGTCCGCCGGAGGGGAAGCCGGCGGCGTGATGCGTGCCGAGAAGACGGTGCCTCATGCCAGACGACAAGCCGAGGGTTTCCAGCACCCCCGACCGGCCAGCTGCGCGTGCGCGGCACTCGGCCGGGGCCGCACCGAACGACCCTGCGCTGGCCGAGATGCGCTTCTTCACCGTCGCCGAGGTCGCCGAGGTGATGCGGGTGTCGCGGATGACGGTGTATCGCCTCGTCCACTCGGGAGAGCTACCGGCGGTCCGGGTCGGCAGGAGTTACCGGGTGCCGCAGCGCGCGGTGCACGAGTACCTGCGTGCGGCCTTCACCGACGCCGGCTGATCACCCGGGCATATTGCCGGTACGATAAGCCGGTTGGCTGCCTCGCAGCCGACGGCACGTCAAAGCCACGAAGGTTCGTCTGGCTGTCGGCGCTCCGGCCGGCACTCCGGTCGGTCACACACGCAAGAGGTCCAGTTATGGGTTCTGTCATCAAGAAGCGCCGCAAGCGGATGGCGAAGAAGAAGCACCGCAAGCTGCTGCGCAAGACCCGAGTGGCGCGTCGCAAAGCAGGCAAGTAGCAGGTCCATGCCCCGCCGGCGGTGGACATGATGGGGCGCACGAGCGAGGCAGCGACAGCCCGAACCGGCCGGACGGTGCTGGTGACGGGTGTTTCCCGGTTCCTCGGATCCAGTCTCGCCGGGCGGCTCGCTGCCGTACCCGGGGTCGATCGGGTGATCGGTGTCGATGCTGCGTTGCCCGATGATGCCGCGCGGCGGCGCCTCGGCGAGGCCGAGTTCGTCCGCGTCGATATCCGGAACCCGTTGATCGGCAAGGTGATCGAGGGAGCGGGCGTGACGTGCGTGGTGCACGCGTCCGCGTCGATCGCGCCGGTCGCCGCCGCGGTCCGCACGATGACCAAAGAGATGAACGTACTGGGCACGATGCAGCTCCTGGCGGCGTGCCAGCGAACGGCGAGCGTCAGCGCCGTGATCGTCCGATCGACGTCCGCGGTCTACGGCGGCTCGTCGAAGGATCCGGCGGTCTTCACGGAAGACACAGCGCCGCGGGCGGCGCCGCCCACCGGTCCGGCCCGCGACGCCGCCGACATCGAAGGCTACGTGCGGAGTTTCGCACGTCGGCGCCCCGATGTGCGCGTCGCCATACCGCGGTTCGGAGAGATCATCGGCCCCACCGTCCGGACCCCGCTCACCCGGTACTTGTCGCTGGCGCCGGCCGTGCCCGTCCCCCTCGGGCACGACCCGCGGGTGCAGTTCGTGCACGAGCAGGACGCCGTCGACCTGCTCGAACACCTCACCCTGGGATCCTTCGCCGGGACGCTGAATGTCGCGGGTGACGGCGTGATGACGCTGCGCCAGGCGATCTGCCGGGCCGGCCGCATCGCGCTGCCGCTGCCGATGTCGGCCATGGACGCCGTGAGCACGGCGCTGAAGATGGCGCGGGTGGGCGGTTTCTCCACCCAGCAGCTCCGGCTGTTGGCCTCGGGTCCGGTGCTGGACACGACGAGGCTCCGTGCGGTCGCGGGATTCACCTGCCGGTACACGACCAGGCAGGCGTTCGACGACTTCGCGCGCACGATCCCCCCGGTGCTGAGCCCCGCGGCCGTGCGCCGCGCGGAGTTGTGGGCTACCGGCCTGCTCGGCGTGCGACCTGCGGCGGACGGGGATCCGCGGCTGACAGGCGTCCGCGATCCGGTGCCCGTCGCGGGCCAGGGCAACGGCGAACCGGTGCAGCCGTGAACGACGTCATCCCCGGTACGGACGCTGGGAAGTTGGCCGCCACGGATCTCGCCGCCACGAATACCGATGCGGGCGATGCACCCGGATGGCAGCGCACGCTGTCCAACCTCGCGGCCTTCCTGCGCCGGCGGCTGACCGGCGACTACGAGATCGATGATTTCGGCTACGATCGTGACTTCGCCGAGACGCTGATGCTTCCGCCGCTGCGGTGGCTCTTCGAGAAGTGGTTCCGCGTGCAGACCGTCGGGATCGAGAACGTGCCATTGGGCGGTGCGGCGTTGCTGGTGGCGAACCACTCGGGAACGATCGCCGTCGATGCGGCGATGGCGGCGGTGGCGGTGCACGACGAGCACCCGCAGCGGCGGCCGCTGAGGATCCTGGGCGCCGACTTCGTCTTCAACACACCGGTTCTCGGCCCGCTCGCGCGCAAGGCGGGCCATACATTGGCGTGTACGGCGGACGCCGAGCGGCTGCTGACGGCCGGCGAATTGGTTGCCGTGTTCCCGGAGGGGTTCAAGGGCGTCGGCAAGCCGTTCTCGCAGCGGTACAAGCTGCAGCGGTTCGGTCGCGGCGGGTTCGTGTCGGCGGCGCTGCGCACGGGCGCGCCGATCGTGCCGGTGTCGATCGTCGGGGCGGAGGAGATCTATCCGCTGATCGGCGACATCAAACCGCTCGCGCGGGCGCTCGGGCTGCCGTACTTCCCGGTGACGCCGACCTTCCCGTGGCTGGGGCCGTTGGGCGCGATCCCGCTGCCGTCCAAGTGGTTGATCGAGTTCGGGGAGCCGATCGCCACGGACGGGTATCCGGAGGGCGCCGCGGAGGACCCGATGGTCGTCTTCAACCTGACCGACCGAGTGCGCGAGACGATCCAGCAGACGCTCTACCGGCTGCTGCTGCGCCGCGGGCACCCGTTTTTGGGCTGAGCCCGCGGCGAGAGGTGTGTCTTTTCGTCATATTCGGTTGGCCGGCCACGCGGGACTGCGCTCGGTCACTTGATGGTGCACCGTCACTTGATGGTGCACCGTCACTTGATGGTGCTCTGCGACACCGATCCCTGCAGCTGGCGCTGGAAGATCACGTAGACGACGAGCACCGGGACGATGGTGATGACGACGGCTGCGAAGAGCGAGCCGAAGTCCACGGCATAGCCGGCCGACGACGCGAACGACGCCATACCCTGTGTCAGCACGTAGTTCTCGGGCTTGGCGTTCAGGGCGACCGGCAGCAGGAACTGGTTCCACAGGCCCAGGAAGTTGAAGATCGAAACGGCCGCCATGCCGGGCTTGGCCATCGGCAGCATCACCTGGAAGAAGGTGCGCCATTCGGACGCGCCGTCCACCTGCGAGGCCTCGTAGATCTCCTTGGGTAGCGCGGCGAAGAACGAGTGCAGGAAGAACACGGTGAACGGCAGCGCGAACGCGACATACGTCATGATCAGGCCGGGCAGGGTGTTGATCAGCCCGAGGTTCTTCAGGGTGAAGAACAGCGGCACGATCGCCAGGAAGATCGGGAACGTGAGACCGGCCAGCATCGAGTAGTAGATGAGCCGGTTGCCCGGGAAGGTGAAGCGGGCCAAGACATAGGCGCACATGGCGCCGAGCACCATCACGATCACCAGCGAGCAGCCGACCACGATCACGGTGTTCAGAAACCACTTGCCGATGCCGGCCTGCTCCCACGCCGTGTAGTAGTTGGCCCAGTGCAGGGACGTGGGCAGCGACATCGGATTCGACAGCACCTGCGCGCTGGTCTTGAACGAACTCATCAGCACCCAGAGGAACGGGATGAGGACGATCAGCATCCAGATGATCAGCAGCACATGCGCCGTGGTCGATACGGCCCGATCGCCGCCGGACTGCTTGACCTTGCCCGGCGGCAATTGCTGCGCGGGGGCGGCCGCGAGGTCGCGGGTGTGAGTCGTCATTGCCGTCATCCTGCCTGCAGAGTTGTCACGCCCTGGGGCGTGACCGCGGTGATGGGCGCGCCTGGCCGTTTCTGCTTCCGCGGGGTGCCCCTTCCGCCGCCGGTGAGCCTGTTGACGGCGAAGACGATGGTCGCGAAGAGCAGCGTGACGACCGCCAGGATCACGCCCATCGACGTCGCGTAGCCGAACTGCCCCTTGGTGAAGGCGGTCATGTAGAGGTCCTGGGACATGGTGAGCGTCTTGTTGTTCGGGCCGCCGAAGGGGTTGAGCGCCATCATGTACACGAACGAGTCCAGGGCGGCAATGCCCAGGTAGATGTACGCGGTCTGGATGGTGTCGCGGATCAGCGGCACCGTCACCGATGTGGCGGTGCGGAAGCGGCCGGCGCCGTCCAGCCGGGCGGCCTCGTACACCTCGGCGGAGATGCCTTTGATCGCGGCGATGAACAGCACGGCGTAGAACCCGACGAAGCTCCAGATGATGACGAACATCGACGCCGCCATGGCCGTGCGCGGATCGCCGAGCCACGCGAAGTTCTGGAAGTTCTTCAGGCCCACCGCCTGCAGCCCCCAGTTGAGGATGCCGGCCGATGGGTTGTACACCTGCGCCCAGATGATGCCGATGACGATGGCGGGCACCACGTACGGGAAGAAGGACACGACCCGGTAGAAGCTCGACGCGCGGATGCCGCGGACCGGGCCGCGGGACGGGCCGCCGACGGTGACCATGCTGGCCACGGCCAGCGCCAGGACGATCGTGACGAGCGGCACCACGATGCCAAGCTCGATGCAGTTGACCAAGGCCTGCCGGAACTTGTCGTCGGTCCACAGCTTGACGTAGTTGTCGATGCCGATGAAGTTCATCTTCGGCGAGAAGCCCTTCCAGTCCGTCATCGAGAAGTAGATGGCGCGGACGAAGGGGGCGAGCACGAACACGACGAAGATCAGCAGCGGCAGCCCGAGGAAAACGATCATGAAACTGACCTTGTCGAAGGTCAGGCTCGGGCCGGCGAGCGCGCGCCCGGCGCCGATGAGGCCGATGATGCCGGCGATGACGAAGGCGTACCAGCCGACGGTGCCGCTGAGCAGGTCGGTGAAGGTCCGTGGCCCGGCGACGATCCACCAGGCGGCGCACACCATCGCGGCGAGCGCGGCGATCCGACCGAGCTTGGCCGCGGATCTCGTCATACTCGGGACGGTGAGCACGGCGATACCCGCCAGCAGCAAGATGATGCCGGCCACGATGTCGACGAGAACCGCGTAGGCGGCGACGATTTCGCCGACCCCGTGCGCCGGGGTGTTGTAGTAGAGATCCCATCCGGTGCTGCTGCCGAACCACGGCAGCACCACCTGCGCGATGGCGAGGATGCCGCCGATCACCATCAGGATGGGGGCGAGCCGGCCGGCGCGGGCGGACGGCCCGACCGAGGACCGCTGCGGGCGCGACACGGGTTGGTCGATGACGCTGGACCGGGTCATGCGGGATTCCTCACCATGCAAGGCACGGATCGGACGACCGTGTAGCGCGGTCGTCCGACCCGTGCATCTCGTGCCAATGATGGTAGATCAGACGTGACGGGCGTCACGTCTGATCGGCCGGGCCGTCAGCTGGTGACGGTGATCTTGGAGACCGAGCTGTCGTTGGCCACGGTGTCCGTGATCTTCTGCAGGCCCTTGGTGAGGCCGGCAGCGTCGGTGTCGCCGGACAGGAACGAGTTCCACACGACGAGGCTGTCCGCGTTCATGCCGTAGAAGTCGAAGAACTGGTAGTTGAAGATGTTGTTTCCGGCCGCCTGGAGCATGTTCGACTGCGACACCAGGGCGGTGGACCCGAAGCCGTCCGGCGGAACCGTGCCGGACACGATGGTCGGGGCGAGCCGGGTCTTGGCGAAGTTGGTCGCCGCCTCCTTCGACAGCATGGCGCGCATGAGCTCCTTGCCGCCGGCCGAGTTCGCCGCGGTGGACGGCACGATGTACGGCTCGCCGGCGCCGGCGCGCAGCGACTCGTAGGGCAGCTTCGGGGAGTCCGTGAGCACGAGCTCCGGAACGCCCTTCATCTTGAAGTCGGCCTTGGTCGCCTTCTTCATCTCGTTCTCGATCCACGAGCCGGACGGGTAGAGCAGGGCCTGCTGATCGTTGGACCACTTGGCCTGCGCGGCGGTGAACTGGGTGCCGGCGCCACCCGGGATGAAGTAGCCATTCTTGACGCAGGTCTCCATGGCCTTGAAGATGCCCTGGATCGCCGGGTGCGACCAGCAGTCCGGCTTCAGGTTCTCCAGCGCGAGGCGGACCTCGTCGCCGCCCTCCTTGATGGCGCCGTCGATGGCGAACCACTCGTAGTAGGTGGCCGCCTCTTTGCCCCAGACGAAGAGGTACTTGCCCTTGGCCTTGGCCTTGGCACCGAGGTCGATGGCCTCGGCCCACGTCTTCGGAGGGGTCCAGCCGTTCTCCTCGAACAGCGAGCTCGAATACCAGACCGCGTAGAGGGTCATCACGTAGTTGATGGCCGCGAACTTGTCGCCGAAGGTGCCCGGGCCCTTGACGCCGCCGAACAGCGTGTCGGCGATCTTGGTGCCCTCGTAGTTGTTCGCCTCGAAGACCGAGTTCAGGTCCTCGAGCTGGTCGAGGATGGTGTTGATGGCGATCAGGTCCGCACCGGAGTTGTCGATCAGGTCTGGCGGGTTGCCGGCCACGAACAGCGGCTGCAGCTCGGTGGCGATCTTGGTGGACGGCTTGACGTCGAATGTGACGCCGTCGTTGTGCTTCTTGGCGACGTCGGCCGCGAAGGTGACGTAGTCGTAGCCGTAGCCGCCGTTGAAGATGACGGCGTTCACCGTGGATCCGGCCTTGAGGCCGAACGGATTCTCGGCGCTACCGCCGCCGGACGATGCGCTGCTTTCGCTCGACGACCCGCTACTCGATGACGATGACGAGCCGCCGCCGGAGGATGAGGAAGAGCTGGACGAGGAGGACGAGCTCGACGTTCCGCCTGCACCGCCGCCGGCACACGCCGCGAGCGCGCCCGTCAGCGGAACCAGCGCTGCCGTCGCAGCGGCGCCGCGCAGCAGAGTCCGCCTGTCCAGGCTCTTGGGTTCACTGCTCATTGCTGACCAACCTTTCGTTGGGATCCGGGGGGCTATCCCTCGGGTTGCTTGTCCCTTGGTGTGGGGGCCCCACGCTTGATGCGATTGCCGTAGGTGGCTTCTAACGCGCTGTTGTGCTCGTCTCCTTCCGGGATGTTCGCCGAGATGTAGACCGGCGGGGTCGAGCCATCGGCGGCGAGCCGGTCTGCCACACCGATGGTGAGCAATTGGGCGATGAACGCCGCCGTGATCGACGACACGGCGCCCACCTTCGCAGCGCCCACTTTTGCAGGGGCGCCGAGTTCGAGGGTGGTATCGCCGTACGGCGCGCGGTTGTCGATGACGATGTCCGCGATCTCCGAGAGTCGTTTCCCGGACGGGTGTTTCGGCGTCACTGCCCTGGTGTGCGCGAGGCTGGTGACGGCGATGACGCGGTGCCCGGCGGATTTCGCCGCGAGCGCCAGCCCGACGATCGACCCGTTGACGCCGGAGTTCGAGGCGATCACGAACACGTCGGCGGGGTGGATCGGGTAGAGCCCGAAGAGCTCCTCGACGACCGCGGGGTTGCGCTCGAGGCCCGGGCCGGACAGGTCGCCCGTAGCCAGGCTGCCGTAGAGGGCGAGATCGACGAGCCTGATCGCATTCGCCGGGATCAGGCCGCCGGCGCGCCCGGCGATCTCCATCGCGAACGCCTGCGAATGGCCGGTACCGAATGCCTGGATCACGCCGCCGGCGCGGATGCTGTCCGCCAGCATGTCGATCGCGCCGTCCAGCGCGCCGCGGGATGCGTCGTCGGCAATGGCCGTGATCCGGGACATGACCTCGCCGAGGTACCGGGGAACGAGATCATGCATGGCTGGCGCCTTTCGATGCCGAACGCAGAGGAACATGGTGGTCGCGCGGCCGAGCGTGCGGTAGGGCCATTCGGCCCGCATCGTGTCGATGGTCGGAGACGGCCATGGCGGACGCGGCGAGCATGGTGGCGGCCTTGGCGAAGTTCTGCTGCGCGACGAGCAGGTACAACAGGTCCAGCACGAAGAGTTGGGCGTGCTTGGCGGCGAGATCGTCGGGCTGTAGGTACCCGTCGGGCGCGTACGCGACGAGGTTGGTGTCCGCCAGTGCGGCCAGCGGTGAGTTCGCACTGCCGGTGATCGCGATGGTGAACGCGCCGGTTGACCGCGCGAGCGACAGCGCTTCGATCGTCTCGTCGGTGCGGCCGGTGTTCGAGATGGCCAGCGCGACGCTGCCCGGTCGGAGGATCGCCGCGCTGGCCAACGCCGCATGGATCTCCGGCCACGCGTGAACCGGAATTCCGATGCGGTACAGACGGCCGGCCATCTCCTCGGCCATCACGCCGCTGCCGCCGATCCCGTAGATGTCCAGGTGGCCGCATGTCGCGATGGCCCCGGCAATGGACGTGATCTGTCCGAGGTCGATACCGTCGGCGGTCGCCTGCAGGGACATGGTCTGCGCCATGAGCAGCGTGCGGAGCACCTGAGCGGGTGCGTCCTCGGGCCCGAAGGCGCGGCCGACATCGGCACGCCAGGAGTCGAGCGCACTCCCGCGCCCGACGTCCGCCGCCACCGCGACCCGGAACGGTACGTAGCCGGTGTAGCCGAGCAGCCGGCAGAACCGCGTCACGGTCGCCGGCGAGGTTCCGGCCTGCTTGGCGAGGTCGGTGATGGATAGGTCGATCGGGGCGGTGGGCTGATTCAGCAGGAGCATGGCAATCTTTGTCATGGCGGCGGGCATCTGTGGCATCCGCGAGCGGATGCGTTCGTGCATGCGCGCTGCCGACGGTGCTTGATCCTGCGCTTCGATGGCCAACTGTGAAAATCCATCTCATGATTGGGTCGATTTGTGAAAATGATTATCGCGTACCTGTCCGGTGTCAATGTGTGGGCGGTATCGAAGTGATAACGATGCTGATCGGCGTCGATGCGGGCGGTACCTCGACCCGCGCGGTGGTGCTCGACGGCACCGGCCGATGCCTCGGCGTCGGCACCGCGGGCGGGGGGAACCCGGTCTCCCGGGGGCCGGAGAGTGCGGCCGCGGCCGTCCGCGACGCGATTCTGGGGGCGCTGCCCGGGAGCCTGGGCGGCCCGGCGAACTCGACCGGCCCCGCACACCGCTCGGACGTCATGGCCGGACCGCCGATCCGTGCCGAGGTGGTCCTCGCCATGGCCGGCGCCCGCGCCTTCTTCGACCGGGACCGCGTGGTCGCCCACCTGGCGGAGATCGGGCTGGACGCCTTAATCACCGTAGAGCCGGACCTCCTGGCCACGTTCTGCTCCGGCAGCCCGGACCCCGAGGGGTACGCGCTGGTCGCGGGAACCGGGGCGGCGGCGGTGCGGGTGCAGGACGGCCGGGTGAGCGCCACGGCCGACGGGCTCGGCTGGCTGCTCGGGGACGGTGGCTCCGGATTCTGGATCGGCCACCGGGTGGTTCGCGCCGCGGCGGCGGCCCTGGACGGGCGCGGCCCCGAGACTCGGCTCTCGGCAATGCTTCTGGACGAGGTAGGCCTCGCCGAGCACCTCGAGCGGGATGTCGAGGGCCGGCTCGCGGCGTTGCAGCACCTGGTGGACCGTCTCTATCAGGACCGGCCCGTGGAGCTGTCGCGTTTCGCGGCACTGGCGCTGCGGGCCGCGGATGACGGCGACCCGGTCGCGGTGTCGATCCTCGCAGGGGCGCGGGAGCGACTGGCGCAGACGCTGCGCGCGGTGCACCGGCGGGACGTGTCTGGCCCGATCGTTGTCGGCGGGGGCATCGCGCGTCGACTGCCCGGCCTCGACCGCGTACTGCTGGCGGCCATCGGCGGACCGGCTGTGCCCGATGTCGCTGACGTGCCCGATGTAGCTGACGTGGCCGATGTAGCTGACGTGGCCGATGTGCGCCATGCTCCCGGGCCGGTGGTGGCCGTGCCCGACGGCACCGTCGGGGCTGCCGTGCTGGCCCTCCGGCGCGGCGGCATCGCTGTGGACCGAGCGGTTTTCGACCGCCTGACCGCGTCCGTGGCCGAAGCGCGCAGGCACACAAACTGAGACGCCGCCGCGCCCCGCTCCGGGAATTCGAGTGGGAGTCCTGCAGAGAATTCGTCCCCGTGAACTCTGCACAACTCCCGGTCGGCGAAAAAAGGGCCGGCGCCCCTACTGCCCGCGGCGGCGCAGCGCCAGGCCGGCGACCACGGCGCCGCCCACCGCGCCCGCGCCGAGCACGCTGGGCACGCCGATCTTCACGGCCTTGCGGCCGGTGCGGAAATCGCGGATCCGCCAACCGCGGCGCCGCGCCGTCGCGCGCAGCGCCGAATCCGGGTTGATGGCCACCGCCGTGCCGACGACGGACAGCATCGGCAGGTCGTTGATCGAGTCGGAATAGGCGGTGCAGCGCTTGAGGTTCAGCCCCTCGCGTGCCGCGAGCCCGCGCACCGCCGCCGCCTTCGCCGGCCCGTGCAGCAGGTCGCCGACGAGTCGCCCGGTGTACACGCCGTCGCGCGTCTCGGCGACCGTGCCCAGAGCGCCGGTCAGGCCCAGCCGCCGCGCGATCAGCTGCGCGAGTTCGACCGGCGTCGCCGTGACGAGCCACACCCGCTGCCCGGCATGCAAATGATTTTCAGCCAGGTTCCGCGTGCCCGCATAGATCTTGTCGGCCATCAGCTCGTCGTAGATCTCCTCGCCGAGGGCCACGATCTCGTCCACCCGGCGGCCAGCGACGAACGACAGGGCCACCGCTCGCGCGTCCGACGCATCGTCCATGTCCTCGCTGCCGAGCACCCGGAACTTGACCTGCCGCCAGGCGAACCGGGCGATGTCTCCGGTGGTGAAGTACTTCCGGGCGGCCAGCCCGCGCGCGAAGTGGAAGAGCGACGCGCCCTGCATCATCGTGTTGTCGACGTCGAAGAATGCGGCCGCCGTGAGATCCGTTCCGGGCGGAGGTTCCACCGATTCCGCGTGCGCCGCCTGGAACGCGGCCTCGGCCGACGCGTCGCCGGCGATCTGTGCGCGCGCCTGTTCCGCTGTGTGATGCGGGGTATGCGACAGGGGAGCGGGCGTCGCCCACGGAACGCTGTCCACGGTCACCTCCCCGGTCCGTCGGGCCTTTCCCGGATGAGCCTATGCGCCGCGACCCCGCACATGCGAAAGCCGACGCGCGTGCCGGGTCGGTGCGCGAGCCACGCGAGTCGATCGGCGCGTCCCTGCCGGAATCGCACATCCAGGCCATGATGAAGGTGTGATGAGATTCGCCGACCCCGCCGACCCTGCCGACGGTGCCCACAGTGCCAACTGCGCCGATCTGGTGCGTGCCGCGGCGCAGCGCACCCCGGCCGGCCCCGCGCTCATCGGCGCCTGGGGCACGCGCAGCTGGGCACAACTGGACGCGGCTATCGACGCTGGCGTCCCCGTGTTCCGTGCTGGCGTCCCGGCGCCCGGTGCCGACAGTCCGGACGCGCGCCCGGCGGATCGGGTGGTCCTCGCCCTGCCGACCGGCCCCGAGCTCGCGGCGGCGCTGTTCGCCGTGTTCCGCGCGGGCCTGGTGGCCGTCCCCGTCGACCCGAGGCGGACGGATATCGCATGGGTCGTGCGTCGGGTGGGCGCCACCCATGTCGTCACCGACGCGGTCCCGGATGCATCGGCCCAGATCACGGCCCAGATCACCACGGGCGCGCAGGTCGCCGCGTGGTGGGGAAGCGACACGCCGGCTCGGGCGCGCACACGGGCTGCCTATGACGATGTTCGCGGCGGCGCACAGTCCGGCGGGGAGGATCTGGCCCTGCTCGCGCGCGCTGCCCGGCAGGGTCCGCCCGTCATGCTCCCGCACCGTGCGCTGATCGCTGCGGCGCGGGCGATCTCCGGTGCCGAGCCGGTCGCCATGGGGCCTGCCGATCGGGTGCTGCAGGTGCTTCCGCTGTTCCACGTGGTCGGACTCGTCACCGCTTTCCTGCCGGCGGCGCTCGCCGGCGCGGCGGTGGTGGTACCGGACCCGAACGGCTCCACGACTCCGGCCGAGGCGGCGCTCGCCGCCGTGCGCACGCACCGCGTCTCGGTGTTACCGGCCGAGCCGACGCTCTACCGGCAACTGGACCGCATCGACGGCTTCGAGCGGGCGCTGGCGACCGTGCGGCTGATGACCTCGGGATCGTCGCCGCTCGACCCGGTGGACTTCGCGACCATCAGGACGGCCACCGGACAGGCGGTCCGCGAGGGCTACGGAATCTCTGAGGCCGCGTCCGCAGTGACTTCGACGCTGATGTCGCCGTCCGCGAAGGCGGGCTCCGTCGGCCGGGCCTATCCGGGCGTCGAGGTGCGCATCCTCGGCGACAGTCCTTCGGTAGCAACGGATTCCGCGCCGAGTGCCAGTGCGGCCGCCGCCACGATCGCCGAGACGAGCACCGAAGCCGGTACCGAGTCCGGTGACGATGCCGGTGCCGGAACGGCTGCCGCCGCGCCCACGGGCGGGGATGAGACTGGGCTGGGCGCCGTCATACCCGCCGTCGAATCTGCAGTCCCGGCCACCGGCGAGACGCGAGAGGGACGCAGCGGCGCGGTCTTCGACGAGCTCACCGACCTTGCCGAACTGTCCGCGCCCGGCGGGGATGTCGGGCCGATCGCGATCCGCGGCGACACCCTGTTCACCGGGTACTGGCCCGACGGCCGGTCCGGTCCCGATGCGGACGGCTGGTTCGTGACCGGCGACATCGGCTACTTCGACGACGCGGGCGAACTGCATCTGGTCGACCGCGCGGAGGAGGCCGTCACCGTCGCCGGATTCACCGTCTACCCGCGTGAGGTGGAAGACGCCTTGGTCCGGCATCCGCTGGTGGCCGACGCGGCCGTGGTCGGCATGCCCGGTCGTGGGGGCGAGACTGTGGTGGCGGCGCTCGTCGCCAAGGCCGGAACGCGGCCGACCTCGAGCGACGTCGGCGAGTTCGTGGCCTCCTTGTTGCCGCCGTTCAAGAGGCCGACCGACTACCGGCTGGTCGACGTGCTCCCGCGGACCGAGGTCGGCCGGCTCGACCGCGCCACGGTGCGCCGGGACTTCGCGGCGAGCCGCGGCATCGACCTGCTGCCCCCGGTGCGGTTGCGTCCGGCCGACGACCCGGATCGTGCGGTGGGGCCAGGCGTCGGGCCGGTGGCCGACCGTGACCAGGGGCCGGAGCGTGCGGCGGGGCTGAATCGCTTGGGGCGGCGGCTCCCCGCTGCGGACAGCGGCCGAGGGCGCAGCGCCCGCGACACCGACGAGGACCTGTTCTAGACGGTTTCCAGACGGTGGAGGAGATTCGGACGCGAGGCCGCGCGCACACATAGAGGGCGCACATATAAAGGGCACACACGGAGAGGGCGTACACGGAATACCCGCATACGAAAAGAGGATGAGTGCGATGGATCTGGCGGTCAAACGTGTCTACGACGAGCCCGCCGAAACGGACGGCTACCGGGTGCTGGTCGACCGGCTGTGGCCGCGAGGCCTGTCGAAAGACCGTGCGGCACTGGATGAATGGGTGAAGGAACTCGGCCCGTCGACGGAACTGCGGAAGTGGTTCGGGCACGACGTGGCGAAGTGGCAGGCCTTCCGGGAGAAGTACCGTGCGGAGCTGGCCGGTGCCGCCGAGCTGTGGCGGCCGATCGTGGCGAAGGCACGGTCGGAGAAGGTCACCCTCCTATTCGGGGCATCCGACAGCGACCACAATCAGGCGGTCGTGCTCAAGGAGTTCCTGCTCGAACAGCGCTGAGGACGCGAATCTCGTCATACTCGAACCTCGTCATAGCCGGACATCCGATAGTTGGACGACCGAAGATGACGCACAATGACATTTCGGCGCGGTTCCCGGCGGCCCTGATGCCCGGTAGTGGATACCAGGTAAGGGACACCAGGCGGGGACCGGCTCGGAGATGACGACCGATATCCCGCGAAGGAGACGGCTGTGCGGCTGACCCCGATCGACCGCGAACTGCCCACCGACGAGGCACAGGACCTGATCGACCTGACGCGACAGTTCACCGACCGCGAGTTGCTGCCGCGGGCGTCGGCGGCGGAGGCGGCGGGCGAGTTCCCGCGCGCGCTGATGGCGACGCTCGGCGAGATGGGGCTGCTGTCGCTGCCGTACCCCGAGGAATACGGCGGGGGCGGACAGCCGACGGCGGTCTATCTCCAGGTGCTCGAGGAGCTCGCGCGCGGCTGGTTGACAGTGGCGATGGGTGTGTCGGTGCACGTGCTCGCGTGCCATGGGGTGGCCGAGTTCGGCTCCGCGGCGCAACGCGAGAAGTACCTGCCGGACATGCTGTCCGGCCGCACCCTCGGCGCCTACTGCCTGTCCGAGCCGCATGCGGGGTCGGACCCGGCGGCGATGCGCACCCGGGCCGAGCGGCTGCCCTGTGCGCGCGGCTACGTGGTGACCGGCGAGAAGGCGTGGATCACGCACGGCCCGATCGCGGACTTCTACCTGCTGCTGGCCCGGACCTCGGACGAGGGCGCGCACGGCATCAGCGCGTTCCACGTGCCGGCGGGCGAGGCGGGCCTGTCCGCGCTACCGGTCGAACACAAGATGGGCGTGCGTGGATCGCCGACCTCCGGCGTGCGGTTCGACGGGGTGCGGGTGTCTGCCGAGCAGCTGATCGGCCGCGAGGGCCAGGGTTTCGCCATCGCGATGTCGGCGCTCAACACCGGCCGGCTCGGGATCGCCGCCTGCGCAGTGGGTCTCGCGCAGACGGCGCTGGACGAGGCCGTCGCCTACGCCCGGCAGCGGCATGCCTTCGGGCGGCCGATCGACGCGTTCCAAGGCGTCTCGTTCCTCCTAGCCGACGCCGCTGCCCGGATCACCGCGGCCCGCCAGCTCTACCTCTATGCCGCCCGCCGCAAGGACGCCGGGCTGCCGTTCGCCACCGAAGCCGCAATGGCCAAGCTGACGGCGACGGACACGGCGATGGCGGTGACGACGGACGTGGTGCAGGTGTTCGGAGGCGCGGGATACGTGGAGGATCATCCCGTGGAGCGATACATGCGGGAGGCGAAGGTGCTGCAGATCGTGGAGGGCACGAACCAGATCCAGCGACTGGTGGTCGCGCGGGCGCTACGCGGGGCGGAGGCTCGCAAATGAGCCCGGAAATGAGCGCGGAAGTGGGTTCGGAGATGGGCGCGGACGTGAGCCCAGACATGGGTCCAGACTTGGGTTCAGCCGCGACGCCCTCGTCGACACCCGAGCCGGCCCTCGGCTGGACCGGCGACCGGCCGCGTGTGATGCTGCTCACCCGCCCGGCCTGCCACCTGTGCGAGCCCGTCCGCGCGGTGGTCGTGGAGGTCTGCCGCGAAACCGGGGACTTCTGGGTCGAGGCCGACGTCGATGACGACGCGGAACTGCGCGCCGAGTACGGGGAACAGATCCCGGTCGTCCTGGTCGACGGCCGATTCCTCGCCTCGTTCACCGTCGATGCCGACGAGCTGCGGCGCGCATTGAAGCACGGATTGTAACTCAACCACCAGTGACTTTGTGCCCGGGTTCACAAGTGACTACAGTCATGCGTGGCGGCGGGGCGGATCACGCCGGTCGCCGCGGCCTCGTCGGGCCAATCTCCTGTAGTCGGTCGGTAGGTGAGCACGATAGTCGCGGACGGTGCTACTGCGGGCGGACCCGCGCGCTTGCCCCCCATAGGTGCGGCGCCGGGGCCCGGCTTACGGCTGCGCACGATCCCGGAGGCGACGGTCGCCCGGCTCACCGCGTACTTGCGGGTACTGGACCGCTGCGCGATGGTGGGCGCGGAGCTGCGCGGTGACGGCACGATCTCGTCCGATGAGCTGGCAGGTTTGGTCGGCGTCAACCCCGCGAAACTACGGAAAGACCTGTCGTATCTCGGGTCTCACGGAACCCGCGGTGTCGGCTATGACGCCGCCGCGTTGCGCTCGACGCTGCAACAGGCGCTCGGCGCACACGAGACCTATCCGGTGGCGGTGGTCGGCGTCGGCCATCTCGGCAGCGCTTTGGCTGCCTACCCGGGCTTTCCCGCCCGTGGCTTCCCCGTCCGCGCCTTGTTCGACACGGATCCGCTGAAGATCGGCCGCCCGGTCGCCGGGATTACCGTGTCCGATATCCGCGAGGCGGCCCTGGTGTGCCGTCGTGAGGATGTCGTCATCGGCGTCATCGCGACGCCGGAGCCGGCCGCGCAGCGGGTTGCGGACGTGCTGGTCGCCGCCGGCGTCCGATCCATCCTGGGCTTCGCGCCGGGGCAGCTCACGGTCCCCGCCGATGTCGAGGTGCGGCGGGTCGACCTGGCACTGGAGCTGCAACTGCTGGCATTCCACGAGATACGCCGTGGCGACGTCGCGGCCCCGCGGCAGGCGGTGCCATGACCCGGACATCGTCACGGCCACAGTCACAGCCTCAGCCATCGCCCCAGTCACGGCCGCAGGCAGCGAAACCCACGACACCGAAAACCGAGGAGCTGGTGATGGACAGTGCCGTTGGTGCGGCTGACATCGGGCGGATCTCCTTCGTCGGAGCAGGCCCCGGCGATCCTGGTCTGCTGACCGTCCGGGCGGCGGCGGCGCTCCGCGGGGCTGCCATGCTGGTGACCGATCCAGACGTGTCCGAGGCGATCACGGCGCTCGCGCCGGCCGCCGAGATTACGCACGCCGTGGGCAATCCCGACCAGGTCGCGGCGGAACTGCTCCGGGCGGCGCGTGCCGGGCGGTCGGTGGTGCGACTGGTCGCGGGCGGAGTGTTCACGGCCGATCCGGTGGTCGCCGAGATCGCGGCCGTCGCCGGCTCGTCCGTGCCGTTCGATGTGGTGCCCGGGCTTCCTGCGGCCGTCGCCGCCGCCGCGTATGCCGGCATCCCCGTCGGGTCCGTGCACACGGTGGCCGACGTGCGGGCAGCATCCGACTGGACGAGGTTGGCCGCCGCGCCGGGAACACTGCTGCTGCAGGCCACCGCCGGGCACCTGTCCGACACGGCCACCGCGCTGGCGGAGGCCGGGATCGATCCGGCGACGCCAGCCAGCGTGACCGCCGGGGCGACGCTCGCGACCCAGCGCACCGCGCAGGGCACGGTCGCCACTCTCGATGCCATCGGCGGCGAATTCACCGGACCGTTGGTGATCATCGTCGGTGCCGGCGTGGCGCAGCGGGAGTCGTTGTCCTGGTGGGAGTCTCGCGCGCTCTACAGTTGGCGCGTGCTCGTCCCGCAGACGCGGGACCACGATTCGGGCATGATCGATCGCATCGTCGCGCACGGCGGCATCCCGACGCTCGTGCCGACCGTCGCGGTGGAGCCGCCGCGCAGTCCCGCGCAGATGGAGCGGTCGGTCAAGGGCCTGGTCGACGGGCGCTACCAGTGGATCGTGTTCAGCTCCACGAACTCGGTGCGGGCCATCTGGGAGAAGTTCACCGAGTTCGGGTTGGATTCGCGGGCGCTGTCCGGCGTTCGGGTGGCTTGCGTCGATGCGGCCACCGCGCAGGCCGTGCAGGACCTCGGCATCACGCCGGATCTGCTGTCCGAGCGTCCCGACTACTCGGTCGGCCTGCTCGACGTGTTCCCGGACTTCGATGACGTCTTCGATCCCGTCGACCGGGTGCTGCTGCCGCGCGCGGACATCGCCACCGAGACGTTGGCCGAGGGGCTGCGGGAACGCGGCTGGGAGGTCGACGATGTGACGGCGTACCGGACGGTGCGGGCCGCCCCGCCGTCTGCCGACATCCGCGAGGCCATCAAATCGGGCGGCTTCGAGGCGGTGTGTTTTACGTCGGCGTCGACGGTGCGGAACCTCGTCGGCATCGCCGGGAAACCGCATGCGCGGACCATCGTCGCGTGCCTGGGGCCGAAGACCGCGGAGACGGCACGGGAGTTCGGACTGCGGGTCGACGTGCTTCCGGAGGCACCCGACGTGGCGCTGCTGGTGCAGTCGCTCGCGTCGCATGCGGCGCGATTGCGCGCGGAGGGTGCCCTGCCCCCGCCGCGCAAGGCGCCGCGCCGCAAGTAAGCCGCAAGTAATCCGGGTCCGCGCACGCCGTGGCGCCCAAAGCTGCTCGGACACCTGGGTGGTGGAGCACCTATCGCTACGCTAGGCACCATGACCACACCACCGCCCCCGGCCGCGCCCGACCCCTGGTCTGATCAGCCCGGGCAATCCGGTCAGCCCGGCGATGCGCAGCAGCCCCATGGCAGTCCCGGGTACCCCCAACCGCCCTACGGCGGCCCGGCCGACCCGCAGCCCGGATACTCGCAGCCGGGCTACTACCCGCAGCCCGGGTATCCCCAACCGGCGTACACCCCGCCGGCCTACAGCCCGCCCACCTATCCGCAAGCGGGATCGGGCGGCTATGGCACGCCCGCATATCCGGGCGTTCCGGCGTATCCGGCCTACGGCGGGCAGCAGCCCGGGTACTCCCCGGCCGCGCCCGAGCCGACCTCGCCGCCGGCCCGCCCCGGGGCGGTCTCCACCGCGTTCTGGTTGTGGATGCTCATCCTGGTCGCCGGCATCGTCTCGACGGTGATCCTGTTCTCCAGCAACTACTTCGCCGAGATCGAGGCGGCGCTGCGAGATCAGATCGCGGCCGACAGCGGCACCACCCACGTCGCCGTGGCGATCGGTGAGAACGTCGTCCGAGCAGCCGTGATCGGGTCGGCTGCCGTGTCCCTCTTCATCTACCTCTTCTTCGGACTGAAGATGTTCACCGGCCGGAACTGGGCGCGCATCGTGCTCACCGTGCTGGGCGGGATCTCCGTGCTCTCGGGGCTCGCCGGCGCGGCGGCCTTCACCGGCGCGAACGCGCTGGGCAACAGCGGCGTCTCGGTGCTCCAGCCCGGTTCTGTGGTGGCCGCGACGTGGATCCAGGTAGTTCTCGCCGCGATCGGGATCATCCTCATGTACCTCCCCGCCTCGAACCGCTACTTCCGGGATTCCAGGATCTACCGTGTTCAGCGCCGTCAACTGCGAGTATGACGATGTTCGCCGCGCATGCGCGGTCGGGCACGCGGCGGGGAACCGGTAGGTTCTAGGGGTGATGAGTTACCGCAACGAGCAGCCCGGGCAGCGCCGCGGATTTCTGGCCGCGCTGTCGGCGGCGCTGTCGCCGCAGCCCATCCCCGAGAACGACACGGGTCCGCTCACGGCGCCCAAGGGCGTGCTCGCGGCCACCGTGCTCTCGATCGTCGCAGGCGTCGTCTACATATTCTCCGGCGGCCTGGGCGTGTCGACGCTCAGTTCGATGCTGGCGCAGTCCCAGCACCAGTACCAGACGTGGATCACCGACTGCACGTCCAAGTTCGGCGGGATCGGCACCTCGGCGATCACCGAGTCGAGCCCCACCGGCTCCGCGGCCACCTGCCAGGGCCTGCGCGAGATGACGACCGCGGACTGGAACTCCTTCCGCACCGCAAGTCTCATCGTCTCGATGGTGTTCCTGCTCATGGGTATCGCCCTGGTGCTCGCCGGATGGTTCCTGCGGTTCGGCCGCCGGTGGGCGCGCCGGGTTCTGGTCGGGGTCGCCATCATCACCGTGCTCGCCGCGATGATGCTCGGCATGACGAGCCCGATCATCCTCGGTGCGACGCTGCTCATGATCATCGGTGTGCTGCTCTGCTACCTCTCGTCCGGCGCGACGTACTTCCTGCGGGTCGCAGCCAGACGCCATTCGTGAGCGTCGACGGTGAGACGGCGATGACGCGCGTTCCCGACGGGTCGGCGTCCTCACGCGACCCGGCCGCCTCTGTGAATGCTGTGACCTCTGTGAATGCTGTGACCTCTGCGAATGCTGCGGCCGCGAGGGTGGCGCACCGCGGGCTGCGCTCCGGGCTGGCGCTGCGGGCATCGATCGCCGCCGCCGGCGGGGCCGTGCTGATCGCCGCCGGGATCCTGCTGGCGCGCGCCGGCATCGTCGCGCACACCTTCCCGCCGTTCGTGGCGGGCCAGACGCACACGACGATCACGTTCTACTCCGGCCCGCTGCTGACGGCGGCGATCGGGATCGGCGCGGTCGCCGGTCTGCTGCTGGTGGCCGCGGTCACCGATCTGTGGCGGCGCCGGCTGATCGGACCCGACCTGGAGCGCTGCCATCCGGGGCTGGGACAATGACCCGGTGGTCGATCCGGTGAGCACGCAGCAGTCGCCCGGCCCGGCCGTCGATCGCGGCCCCGTTGTCGTCGTTCATCTGGTGCGCCACGGTCTGGTGCACAATCCGGACGGAATCCTGTACGGCCGGCTTCCCGGCTATCACCTGTCCGAGATCGGCCGGGCCATGGCGGAACGGGTCGCGAAACACCTGGCCGATGCCGACATTGCTTACCTCGCGTCGTCCCCGTTGGAGCGCGCCGCGGAGACGGCCGCCCCCATCGCCGAGGCCACCGGCCGTCCGGTGATCGATGACCCCCGGCTGATCGAGCCGTCGAACCTCTTCGAGGGCACGGCGTTCGCGGTCGGCGACGGTGTGCTGAAGCGTCCGGCCAACTGGCCCAAGGTGCGCGATCCCTTCACCCCGTCCTGGGGCGAGGCGTACCTGTCGATCGCACGCCGGATGCTCGGCGCCACCTATGCGGCCGTCCATGCGGCGACCGAGATCACCGACTCCGGCCCGGTCGGACACGAGGCGGTGCTGGTATCGCACCAGCTGCCCATCTGGACGGTGCGGCGGTATCTCGAGGGTCGTCGGCTGTGGCACAACCCCGCGAAGCGGCAGTGCAGCCTGGCGTCGATCACCTCGCTCACCTTCGTCGGCGGCGTGCTGAGCGCGGTCGCCTACGCGGAGCCGGCCGCGGATCTCGTGCCCCGGCGCGCGGCGGGATCGACGGGCGCATAGCCGTGCGGTTACCAAGGTTCAGGTTCCTGGCGCGCCCCCTGGCGGGGGCGCTGATCGCCCTTGCGGCGCTGGCGGGCTGCGCGACGGGTAGCGACCAGGCCGTACACGGAGGTTCGTTCACGTTCGTCTCCCCGGGCGGCCAGACCGAAATCTCCTACCCGCCGGACAAGCGCGGCACGATCGGCACCCTGCAAGGCCCCGACCTGATGACGGGTGCCACGATCTCCGCCCAGCAGTTCAAGGGCAAGGTGCTCGTCATCAACTTCTGGGGCTCGTGGTGCCCGCCCTGCCGCGAGGAACAGGACAGCCTGTCGCTGCTGTCGCAACAACTTGCGCCGGACGGTGTGCAGTTCCTCGGCATCGACCTGAAGGAGCCCAGTCAGACCGCAGGCCAGGACTTCCACCGCGCGAAGGCCGTGCCCTACCCCTCGATCTACGACCAAACCATGCGCACTATCCTGTCGCTGCAGGGCTACCCGGCGACGGCGATCCCGTCGACCATCGTGCTGGACCGCGAGCAGCGGGTGGCGCAGATCTGGCTCGTATCGGCGTCCGTGCCGATGGGGCAGATGAAGGACCGTATTGCGGCGATCGCGGCGGAGCCCGCGTCATGAGGGCTGTCGCGGCGGAGCCCGCGCCATGAGAGCTGTCGCGGCCGAGGCGCCGGCGCCGAAGTGAACGGCATTACCGACACGGTCATCTCGGGCCCGTTCCTGTTGGCGGGCCTGCTGGCGATGGCCGCCGGGGTCGTCTCGTTCGCGTCGCCGTGCGTGGTGCCGCTGGTGCCGGGGTATCTGTCGTACCTGGCCGGCCTGGTCGGGGCCGAGGCCGATGCCCTGCCGAAGGCTGTGCCCGACGCTGTGCCGGATGCCAGGCCCGTGGTCGTGGCGGGTTCGCGGACCGTCCGGTGGCGCGCAGTCGGGGCGACGGGCCTGTTCGTGGCCGGCTTCTCGCTGGTGTTCCTAGCCGAGAGCGCGCTGGTGCTCGGGGTCTATACGAGCCTGATCGCGAACCAGGCGTTGCTGCTGCGCATCTCGGGGGCGGTCGCCGTCGTGATGGGTGTGGTGCTGATGCTGCCCGCGCTGCAGCGCGAATGGCGCCCCGGCATGCGCTCGGCACAGGCCTCGGCACAGCGCTCAGCACAGCGGAAGCCCGGGTCGGCCGGCTCCTCCGGCCGGCTCTGGGGAGCGCCGCTCCTAGGCGCCGCGTTCGGCACCGGCTGGCTCGCGTGCACCAGCCCCACCCTGGCCGGCATCATCGCGCTCGCGACGGCGACCGAGTGGAACGGTAACGCCGCGCGCGGACTCGTGCTGGTGCTGCTGTACTGCCTAGGCCTGGGGATCCCGTTCCTGCTCCTCGCGGTAGGGTTCGGCTGGGCCGGCACGGCGCTTCGGCTGCTGCGCCGGCACGCCCGCGGGATCCAACTCGGCGGCGCGATCGTGCTCGTCGCCATCGGCGTGGCCATGCTGACGGGCCTGTGGGGGTATGTCCTCGCGCCGCTGCAAGGGACGGTGCTCTGGTTGTGACGGTGACTCGGCGATGACGGTGACATGGCAATGGCGGTGACATGGTGATGACTGCGACACGGCAATGACGGTGGCCGCGAAGCACGTCATACGGTACGTGGTCTGGCTCGGCAGGGCATTGTGGCGGCAGCTGACCTCGATGCGCACCGCGCTCATCCTGCTGTTCCTACTGGCGATCGCATCGTTGCCCAGCGCGCTGCTGCCGCAGTGGTACCTGAACCAGACGAAGACCGCCACCTACATCAAGGACCACCCGTGGCTCGGCCCGATCCTGGACCGGCTCGGCTTCTTCGACGTGATCGCCTCCCCGTGGTATTCGGCGATCTACCTGCTGCTCGCGATCTCGCTCGTCGGCTGCGTCACGCCGCGCACTATCGAACTGGTCAAGCAGTGGCGGGCCAAGCCGGGCCGGGCACCGCGGAACCTCTCGCGGCTGCCGCACCATGCCGTGGTCACCGCCTCGGACGACCCGGCCGAGTGTGCCGAGCGCATCCGGATCGCCCTGCGGCACAAGGGGTTCGGCGGCTGGCGCGCGGTGGTGCGGACCGAGGACAACGGCGCAGTAACGGTCTCGGCGGAACGCGGCTATCTGCGCGAGGTGGGCAATCTCGTCTTCCACTTAAGTGTGCTCGGCCTGCTGCTGACCATGGCGATCGGCTCGCTGTTCGGGTACACCGGCTCGATTCTGGTGACCGAGGGCGACGGGTTCTGCTCGTCGGCGCCGGTGGCCTACGACAACTTCGCCCCCGGTCGGATGGTCGACGGCACGGACATGGCGCCGTTTTGCATCCAGGTGCAGAAATTCGAAGCCGCCTATGACGCGAACGGCATGGCAAAGTTCTACCGCGTGCAGCTCGGCGTGCAGTCCGGCGCGGCGGTCCACAGCGACCGCTACACCGAGCACATGCTCAACATCAACGACCCGCTGCGCATCGCCGGGCAGCGCCTCTACCTGCTCGGCCACGGCTACGTGCCGCAGTTCACGGTGCGTTTCCCGAACGGTGACGTGCGCACCTACTCGGCGCCGTTCGACCCGCAGGACGCCATGTTCACGTCCGAGGGCGTGGTCAAGATCACCGATCCGCCGGGGTACAGCGGCGACGCCGCGCGGAAGAACCAGCTCGCCATCGTCGGCATCTTCGCGCCGAGTGGGCTCGTCACGGACGGCATCCTGACCTCCGCGTATCCCGAAATGCTGGCGCCGGCCGTCGCCATCCAGGTCTATCGCGGGGACCTCGGGCTCGATGCGGGTCAGCCGCAGTCCATCTTCGCGATCGACACCCGCCAGGTGGACAAGGGGCTTCTGGTCTCGCAGGGCCGGAAGAACCTGAACCTCGGTGAATCGATGACGCTTCCGGACGGCACGGTGATCACGTTCACCGGCGCGAAGAACTACGTGTCGCTGCAGACCTCGTACGACCCGGTGCAGGGCTTCGCGCTGCTGTTCGGCATCCTGCTGGTCGGCGGGATCCTGACGTCGCTCACCATCAAACGCCGCCGGGTGTGGTACCGGATCACGCCCGCCGCGGAGGGCGGGCCTAGGCTATCGACAGGCTCGCGGGTGGACATCGGCGGGTTGGCGCGCACGGACGAGGCCGGTTACGGCGCGGAGTTCGGCTCGTTGGTGGCGTTGGCCGGCGCGCCTGCGATGACGCCGGAGTCGGCAGGCGAGCCGGCACCGTTGACCGAGGAAGTGCCTCGCAGTGAGAAGGAACGAGTGACGTGATCGACCCGACGTTTTCGCACCTATCGGATCTCGCCTTCGAGGGCGCCATGGCCGGGTATCTGGTCGCGCTCGTGTGCCACGCCTTGCAGATGGCAAGCCACCACGTGCGCAGGCAGTCGCCCGCGGCCGCTGCCACGCCGGCGCTCGTCGCCGCCGGCGGCGCGTCCATGACGGCGGATACCTTGTCCGACAGGAGTTCTGCGGCCGACGGCGCCCCCGCGGGTGAGGCCGAACCGCTGGGGCGTGGCACGGAACATCGTCATACTCGGTTCGCCGAGCAGATCGGACGGGCGGCCGTCATCGTGACGGTCATCGGCTTTGCGTGCCATGTGCTCGCGCTGGTCCTGCGTGGATTCGCCGCGCACCGGCCGCCGTGGGGCAACATGTACGAGTTCACGCTGATGATCACCGGCGCGGCCGTCGCGACCTGGCTGGTGGTGCTGTGGCGGAACAAGTTCGCGCGCCCGATGGGCATTTACGTGATGACGCCGATCACGGTGCTGGTTTTCCTGGCCGGGACCGTGCTCTACACCCGTTCCGCCCCGGTGGTCCCGATCCTCAACACGTACTGGCTGAACGTGCACGTCGTGGCCATCTCACTCTCCTCCGGGGTGCTGATGCTCTCCGGGCTGGCCTCGGCGGCCTACCTGGGGCGGCTGCGCTACGACGCGCGTGTCGCCGCTGGCGTCGTCGACCCGGAGCGTTCGGCGACCCGCCTTCCGGCCGCCGACAAGCTGGACCGGATCGCCTATCGGGCGGCGATTGCCGGGTTCCCGTTCTACACATTCGCGATCATCGCGGGCGCGCTGTGGGCGGAGGTCGCCTGGGGCTCGTATTGGAGCTGGGACCCGAAGGAAGTGGTCGCGCTGGCGAGTTGGGTGGTCTACGCCGGCTACCTGCACGCCCGTGCGACGGCCGGGTGGCGCGGCAAGCCCGCGGCCTGGATCTCGATCGTCGGGCTCGCGACGATCATCTTCAACCTGTTCTTCGTCAACATGGTGATCTCCGGCATGCACTCCTACGCCGGGCTCAACTGACACCTCAGCCGAAACCGGTCTCGACCGACCTCGTACATACGAGAACGGCGTCATACCAGCGGGTAT
>OFTX01000328.1_pt1 | contig 27227 bp, 29 predicted proteins | sample 1775051 | NCBI WGS metagenome assembly OFTX01 (sample SAMN08195772, study PRJEB24354) | sludge metagenome | isolation source: sludge from phenol fed wastewater aerobic bioreactor A | place: India: Nagpur | collected 2016-09-15
CGCGTGATGCAGACCTGGCTGGGCACGTCCAGCGGGATTTCCTTCAGCCCGTGCTTGTAGGCCACGCGGTCGACGAAGGGCACCAGAAAGTTCAGGCCTGGCGCCAGCGTGGCGTGGTACTTGCCCAGGCGTTCGACCACCCAGGCGTTTTGCTGCGGCACGACCTTGATCGAGCGGGTGATGAAGATGACGGCAATGATGACGACGATCAGCGCAATGGACATGGTGCGGTCTCCCGGGTGGCGTTGACGTGAGGGTTCAAGAAGAAGAGGGGGAGGGGACGGGCTCGACCAGCAGGCGGCTGCCTTCCAGCTCGACCACGCGGTGGCGGCCCGCCTGGGGCGTCGCGGCGCCGCGGTACACCGCCGTCCACTGCGCGCCACGGTAGCGGATCTGCGCCGTGCCGTCGGCGTTCCAGTGTTCGATCTGCACCACCTCGCCGACGTCCAGGTTCACGCTGCGGTCGGCGCGCGGCGACGGGTCGCCCGGGCGGCGCCGGCGCACCCAGTAGCAGGCGAAAACGGCCGCCGCGCCGACCACGGCGGCGACGATCATCTGCGTGTACTGGTCGGCGCCCGCGTGGGCCGTCAGCGCGCCGGCCAGGCCGCCGATGGCCAGCATCAGCAGATAAAAAGTGCCGGTGGCCAGCTCGGCCGCCACCAGCAGGCCGGTGATGATCCACCACAGCGTCGAGTCCGCCATCGATTCCTCCTCTTGCGCCATCGGCCCGGGACGGGCCACCGGGGCTATTGTGGGCCATCGCGTCGGCAGCACCGGGACAAACCCGGATTTCCGTACACTTGCGCGCTGCATTGCGTTTATCGGCCGGAGGCCGCCCCATGAAATTCCGCTTTCCCATCGTCATCATCGACGAAGACTACCGCGCCGAGAACACCTCGGGCCTGGGCATCCGCGCGCTGGCCAAGGCGATCGAGGACGAGGGCTTCGAGATCCTGGGCGTGACCAGCTATGGCGACCTGAGCCAGTTTGCCCAGCAGCAGAGCCGCGCCAGCGCCTTCATCCTGTCGATCGACGACGAGGAGCTGGGGGGCGACCCGGAGGCCGACACCGCGGTGCAGAACCTGCGCAACTTCATTGCCGAGGTGCGGCGCAAGAACGAGGACGTGCCGATCTACCTGCACGGCGAGACCAAGACCAGCCAGCACCTGCCCAACGACGTGCTGCGCGAGCTGCACGGCTTCATCCACATGTTCGAGGACACGCCCGAGTTCGTGGCCAAGCACATCGTGCGCGAGGCCAAGAGCTATCTGGAGGGCATTCAGCCGCCGTTCTTCAAGGCGCTGCTGGACTACGCCGAGGACGGCTCCTACAGCTGGCACTGCCCGGGCCATTCGGGCGGCGTGGCGTTTCTCAAGTCGCCCATCGGCCAGATGTACCACCAGTTCTATGGCGAGAACATGCTGCGCGCCGACGTCTGCAACGCGGTCGAAGAGCTGGGCCAGCTGCTGGACCACAACGGCGCCATCGGCGCCAGCGAGCGCAACGCCGCGCGCATCTTCAACGCCGACCACTGCTTTTTCGTCACCAACGGCACCTCGACCAGTAACAAGATCGTGTGGCACCACACCGTGGCGCCGGGCGACGTGGTGGTGATCGACCGCAACTGCCACAAGAGCAACCTGCACGCCATCATCATGACGGGGGCGATCCCGGTGTTTCTGCGCCCCACGCGCAACCACTTCGGCATCATCGGCCCGATCCACAAGAGCGAGTTCGAGCCCGAGGCCATCAAGGCCAAGATCCGCGCCAACCCGCTGCTGCGCCACGTGGACGCCGACACCGTCAAGCCGCGCATCATGACGCTCACGCAGTCCACCTACGACGGCGTGCTCTACAACACCGAGACCATCAAGCACCAGCTGGACGGCTACGTGGAGAACCTGCACTTCGACGAGGCCTGGCTGCCGCACGCGGCCTTCCACCCGTTCTACGGCACCTATCACGCCATGGGCAAGAAACGCGCGCGGCCCCGGCAGTCGGTGGTGTATTCGACGCAGTCGATCCACAAACTGCTGGCCGGCATCAGCCAGGCCAGCCACGTGCTGGTGCAGGACTCGCAAAACGTCAAGCTGGACCGCTACCTGTTCAACGAGGCGTACCTGATGCACACCTCGACCAGCCCGCAGTACAGCATCATCGCCAGCTGCGACGTGGCCGCGGCCATGATGGAGCCGCCCGGCGGCACGGCGATGGTCGAGGAAAGCCTGCTGGAGGCGATGGACTTTCGCCGCGCCATGCGCAAGGTGGAGGCCGACTACGGCGAGAACGACTGGTGGTTCAAGGTCTGGGGCCCCGAGAAGCTGACCCACCAGGGCATCGGCCGCGCCGACGACTGGATCATCAAGAACGGCACCACCAAGAGCAAGAGCTGGCACGGCTTCGGCAAGCTGGCGCCGGGCTTCAACATGCTGGACCCGATCAAGGCGACCATAGTCACGCCGGGCCTCAACCTGGACGGCAAGTTCGACAAGACCGGCATCCCGGCGGCCATCGTCACCAAGTTCCTGGCCGAGCACGGCGTGGTGGTCGAAAAGACGGGTCTCTACAGCTTCTTCATCATGTTCACCATCGGCATCACCAAGGGCCGCTGGAACACCCTGCTGACCGCGCTGCAGCAGTTCAAGGACGACTACGACCGCAACCAGCCGCTGTGGCGCATCATGCCGGAGTTCTGCGCCCAGCACCGCCGCTACGAGCGCATGGGCCTGCGCGACCTGTGCCAGCACGTGCACGAGCTGTACGCGCGCTACGACATCGCGCGGCTGACCACCGACATGTATTTGTCCGAGCTCAAGCCCGCCATGATCCCGGCCGACGCCTACGCCTGCATCGCGCGCCGGCAGGTGCAGCGCGTGCCCATCGACGAGCTGGAAGGCCGCGTGGCCACCAGCCTGATCACGCCGTACCCGCCGGGCATCCCGCTGCTTATCCCGGGCGAGGTGTTCAACCGCAAGATCGTCGACTACCTGAAGTTCGCGCGCGAGTTCGCGCTGCTGTGCCCCGGCTTCGAGACCGACATCCACGGCCTGGTCGAAGAGGAGGGCGAGGACGGGCGCATGCGCTTCTTCGCCGACTGCGTGGTCCAGTGATTCCCGTCCGGGCCGTCTTGCGCCGGCCCGGCAACGCGCTACCATAGGATCGTCATCTTCAACCAAGCAAGGAGAACCGATGTTTCCTGAGTACCGCGACCTGATCACCCGCCTGAAGTCCGAGGGCAAGCACCAGCGATTTCTGCACCTGTTCGAGCGCCACAACCAGCTCGACCAACAGATCACCGAAATGGGCACGGCAGATGCCGGCCCGATGCACGCGGCCATCGAAGCACTGAAGAAAGAAAAGCTGCACGTGAAGGACGAGCTCTACGCGCTGTTACGTCAGGAAGCAACAGCGACCGGCTGAAGGGCCGAAACCACTGAGCTGACCCGAACTGGTCAGCAATGAACGCCCGGTGCGCGATGTCCCGGGCGTTTGCGTTTCTGGACGACGCACTTGTCGCGGTCGCGAGTTCGTGGTCCTCGGGCCTGCGCGAGAGCGACCAGCCGCGCCAAGCCGCACCAGGTAGGCGCATGCCGCAGTGGATGCGCAGGAGCCGGTAAGCCGCATAGGGAATGGCGTTGCGCCCGGCCTCCCAGTTACGTAAAGCGCGCTCGGTGACGTGAAGAAATTTCCCGCAATCGGCCCGCGACCAGCCCAGCGAGCGATACATGGCACGCAGGCGCCGGCCTTGCTCGATGCGGGTTTCGAGCCGGTGAGCGGCCAGCTTGGGCCGCATTTTTACTTCATACGATGTGTATTTCACGCCGTCGATAATCGGTCGGAAGGGTTTTCCAATGCCGACCAGATAATAGCCGACCGGCAGTTGTCCACATAATCCGCCGCGATTATCGGAGGCCGTCGCTTGTTTCTCAGGGCACGGCCACCGCCACGCCTGAGCGCCGATCGCGCCCGCGTAGTACGCCGCGCCAGGTCGAACGCCTTTGTTACGCCGCTGCGCGGCTACATCGGGGGCAGCGCCCCCGATACCCCCGCCGACCACAGCAGGGCGGCCAGCACCAGCAGGGCGGCCATTTGCGCGAGCTCGAGCACGCCGGTTAAACTTGCGAGATGCCATGGTTCGATCCTTCCTTGATCGGGTTGTGGACAGGAGGCCGGGACGTGGCTGCGCCCCGGCTTTCCGCTTTCTGGGATTTTGTTTTTGGTTCGGCCAGGTAGCCCCGAGCCAACAAATCGGCACGCACCGCCGCATGGGTTGCACGCACCAGCGCCAAGGGCATGAGCAGGGCAACGCGCCTCATGACTGGCCCTCCTGCTGACGAGCAGCCAGCCTTGCAGCAAGCCGGCGCTCATGCTCGGCCTTCATCCGTTGATCGCTCTCGACGATCGCCCCGATCTTGCGCCCCAGCTGGTCCCAGCCGCCAGACTCCCGGGCCAGGTTGACCAGCTCCTCGGCGTACAGCTCGCACAGCTCGCCGAAGGCTTCGACGTCCGCTCGTCTCATACCGTCACCCCCTCGGAAGCCAAGCGCCGCCGATAGTCGGCCTCGATCAGATCGAGCCGATCCAGCCCATCGGCCGTGCGCCAGCAGCCCACATCGAGGCCATGCCGATCGACCAGCAACGCCAGGTTGTCGAGCAAAGCATCGCGGAAGGTGGGCCGATCGCAGTAGGCTTCGCCCGCCACCATGAAGCCCTGAGACTCCGGGTAGCAGTCGCGCCGGGCCATTTCATAGGCTTTCAGCGCCAGCCGGGTCAAATCCTCGCGCTGCAGCCAGTTGAAACAGTCCTGCGGGTTCGCCACAGGCCCCAAGAGCGACGAACGCCGGTTCATGCCGTCACCCCCTTTACCAGCCGTTTCGCGGCCTCCTTGGCCCGTTTGCGGGCTTCCAAGCGCCTGATCTGGCGAGTAGGGTAGGCCACCAAGGGAAGGGCGGGTTTACCCGCGTCCAGCGGTTGCAGCTCCTCATCGACGATGCCCCCGACGCGCCGAAGCTGGCGGCTGGACATACTCGGAACTGGATGGCCGTACAGGCCCGGGTCGATTCTCGGTCTCATGGTTTTACTCCTCTTTGTGTAGCACGGATGCCTTGATTTGATTGGCTGCTATAGTTTTTGATGCGGTTTTTGTTCGACTTGTTTTATATGGGACAAGCCCCGCAGCGATGGCTGCGCCACCGCCCGCCGGCTGCGCCGGCTGGCGGCCCGTCGCTGCGCCGGTGGCCGAAGCTGCGGCAAAGCCGCTTGCATCGGCTCCCGTCGCCGCGCCCAGCCGCTGCCCGGATTTGATGGCGTGAAGCTGGCGCAGGGCCTCCGAGCCGGTTTGCGCCCGACGCACCAGCAGCGACCACCAAGCCGCGTCCCGTGGATCGAGCTCATGGCCCTCGGGCGTACACAGCTTGCCGCGCGAGATCGACCAGCCACGCCAAGCCGCCCCGGGCAGGCGCATGCCGCAGTGGATGCGCAAGAGCCGATAGGCCGCGTACGGGATGGCGTTGCGCCCGGCCTCCCAGTTACGTAAAGCGCGCTCGGTGACGTGAAGGAATTTCCCGCAGTCGGCCCGCGACCAGCCCAGCGAGCGATACATGGCACGCAGGCGCCGGCCTTGCTCGATGCGGGTTTCGAGCCGGTGAGCGGCCAGCTTGGGCCGCTTGGTTACTTCATACGATGTGTATTATGTTAATAATCAATTGTGTGAAATATGCCACGCTTTCGCCCCACGATCCCCCCTGTGGCCCCGAATGGAGCTGGATGGGTTGCCAAACGGATGCTGCGAACTATCATTTGACGTAACGAAACGAATCAATCGTCATTTTGAGATTGCTTCCGCCATGCGATGGATTACCACTCAAACGCTCGCTTCCCTGGTTGACCGCCTGGTCAATCGAAAGCTCGATGCGCGCGACGCAGCGGTGCAGATGGCCCACATCCGCAGCGCCATGCTCGAGCTGCTGGGCGACGACGGCGCGCGGCGCCATCCGCAGGTGGCGCGGCGCATCCAGTTTTGCGCCGACGAGATGGCGCTCTGGTACGCGCGCTCGGACCTGGTGGCAGCGCTGGCCGATCTCTACGACGAAGAAACGGCGCAGCGCCGGGTGGCCCGCCAGTCGGTCCTGTTTCGCGGCCTGCTGCCCAAGAGCATGATGGCGCGGCCCGGGGCGCTGCGCGACTGAAGATCCGCGCCACCCAGCGGGCCACCGGCGCACCCTCAGTGCATGTGGCCCCACAGCACCAGGGCCTCGCGCCCCTCCACCAGCAGATCGACCTCGGCGCCCACGGGAAGCAGCACCTTGGTCGGCGTGTGGCCGAACGGCAGGCCGGTCAGCACCGGCACCTTCAGCTGGCTGCGCAGCTGCTCGACCACCTTGGCCAGCGTGTAGCCGCGGTCGTGGCCGTTCAGGCGATAGTCGGTGAACTGCCCCAGCAGCACGGCCTTCTGGCGCGCCAGCACGCCGGCGTGCAGCAGCTGCAGCAGCATGCGCTCGACGCGGTAGGGGTGCTCGCCCACCTCTTCCAGAAACAGCACGCCGCCTTTCACCTCGGGCCACCAGGGCGTGCCCAGCAGCGACTGCACCATGGCCAGGTTGCCGCCCCACAGCGGCGCGTGCCGCGCCAGATGGGCGGGTCGCCCGGCCAAGGTCGCCACGTCGCGCGCCGGCAGACGCCAGCCTGTGCCCTCGCTCGCTCCGCTCACCACGTCATCGAAGCAGGCCAGCATGATCTCGTCGGGGCCGCCCGCCTTGACGGCGCCATGGCCTTCGGCGGCATCCGCCGCGTCCGAGGCGCCAAAGCCCTCGCACAGCGCCGGCCCGGCCCAGGTGACGGTCTGGCCGCGCGCCAGCAGGCCCAGCTGCAGCACGGTGAAATCGCTGAAGCCGACCCAGCGCGTGCCGCGCTCGGCCGCGCGCGCCAGCGCCCGCCAGGGCAGCTGCGGCAGCAGGCGGCTCAGGCCGTAGCCGCCGCGCGTGATCAGGGCCACATCGGCGCCGCTGGCGGCCGCGCGCTCGATGGCGGTCAGGCGCGTGGCGTCGTCGCCGGCAAAGCGCTGCCAGGCGGCCAGCGCGTCGGGGTCGACCTCGACCTCGTGGCCCATGGCCTGCAGGCGCCTGATGCCGCGCCGAAAGGCCGCGCGGTCGCGCACCGCGCCGGAAGGTGAATAGACGTAGATGTGGGCCATGCCAATGCCGTTCTGAATGATTTCGGGGTCTGGCGCTTGCGCATCAAGCGCGGGCAGCTATCAAAATTGTATCATCCGCTGTCGATGGCACGCCGCGCTCAAGCCGCCGGCGGCGCAAAGTGCGCCAGCGCATGCTCAGCCAGCACGGCGCCGCATTCGGGCACGAAGTGGCCGCAGGCGGGCAGCACGATGGGCGGCGGGCAGCCGCGGATGTCGGCGTGCAGGGCGCGCATCACGGGCTCGCCCAGCACCGGGTCGGCGGCGCCGATCAGCATCAGGCTGCGCCCCTGCCAGTCGTGGCGCCAGAAGTCGCGCGCCCGCCGGGCCGTGGCGGCGCCCTCGTCGGGCGGCTGCCCGGCCACCAGGGCCGGAAACGCGCGCAAGGCGGCGCGAAAACCGGCGTTGGGAAAGGGCGCCGCGTAGGCCGCGCATTCGGCCGCGCTCAGCTGCGGGTTGCCGCGTGCCAGCAGGCGGGCGATGTCGTAGGCCGGGTTTTTGGCGCACATCTCGCGCCAGGCCACGAAGCCGGCGGGCAGCGGCACCGCGCCGGTGGCCAGCAGCGTGTTCATCACCAGCAGGCCGTGGTAGCGCGCCGGGCTGGCCATGGGCAGGGTCAGGCCCAGCAGGCCGCCCCAGTCCTGCACCACCAGCACCACGCGCCGCAGATCCAGCCGCTCGACGAGTTCCAGCAACACCTGGCGATGCCAGTCGAAGCGGTGCGCCGCCTCCTTCTTCGGCTTGTCGCTTTTGCCGAAGCCGATCAGGTCTGGCGCCACCACGCGCTGGCCGGCGGCGACCAGGCGCGCGATCAGATGGCGGTACAGATAGCTCCAGCCGGGGTTGCCGTGCAGGCACAGCCAGGTCAGCGGCGCGTCGCGCGGGCCCTCGTCGACATAGTGCAGGCGCAGGCCGGCCAGCGCCGGCAGGTCGCTGACGTAATGCGGCGCCCAGGGGTAGCCGGGCAGGCCGTCGAAGGCGGCGTCGGGCGTACGCAGGGCATCTTCGCGCAGCGGGCTGGGGTTGCCGCGCCGGGGCTCGAAGAAGGCGCGCAGCAGCGCCCCGCCCTCCTCGGCCAGCACGCCGCCCTGCACCACGGTCTGGTGATTGAGCCGAGATTCGCCAAAGACATTCAGCACCGAGCCGGCGGCGCCGGTGCGCGGATCGGGCGCGCCGAACACCACGCGCGCCAGCCGCGCGTGCAGCATGGCGCCGGCGCACATGGCGCAGGGCTCCAGCGTGACATAGAGCGTGCAGCCGTCCAGCCGGTAGTTGCCCAGCACGCGGGCGGCGCCGCGCAGCGCGGCGATCTCGGCGTGGGCGGTGGGGTCGTGCTGGCCGATGGGCGCATTGCGGCCGGTGGCGATGACGCGCCCGCCCCGCACCACCACGGCGCCCACCGGCACCTCGCCCGCAGCAGCGGCAGCCCGGGCCTCGGCCAGCGCCAGGCGCATGGCTTGCTCGTCGCTGGCGACCAGGGTGTCGGGCGGTGCAGTCACTATGCTATCGATAGCTGCTCGCGCTTGATTGGTGACGGCTGCAGCCACATTTCGTATAAATCGCGTTATTTGGCTTCGTCCGGCACGTCGCGCGGCGTCTGCAGGGCGTTTTCGATCTGCTGCTTGAACTGCTGCTCGATGCGCTGGCTTTGCTCGCGCACGTTGCCGCTGGCGGGTGCCGCGGCGGCGCCGGCCGTGGCCGGGGGCAGGGCCAGCTGGTTCAGGCTGGCGGTTTGGCGCGTGGCCAGCCAGGCCACCACCAGCAGGGCCAGCAGCACGCCGATAAGTCCCAGGCCGCGCAAGGTTCAGGCTCCTTGCGAGGCGGGTTCAGACGCCATTCCCAGCCGCTCCATCCAGCGCGCCAGCCCCCGTTCGGCCTCGGTGCCGGCCGCGTAATGCGCGTGCATGGCGGCATGCGCCTCGGGGCGGTGCTGGTTGAGCTTGACCGCGCATTGCCAGGATTCGACCTGCAGCTCGAAGGCCACGATGGCCGCCAGCATGCGCTGCTGAAACGCCGCGTCGAGGCTGCGCCACTGCGCGGCATAGGCCGGGTCATGGTCGGCGATCAGCGTCTTGAGCAGCGCGTCCTTGGCGGCCGCATCCTGCGCGTCGATCAGCCGCGCCCGCACGCGGCAATGCACCGCCACGTAGCTCCAGGTCGGCACGCGCGCCTTGTCGGCGTACACGTCGGGCGACATGTAGGCGTTGGGGCCGAGAAAGGTCACCAGCGCCTGCGGCCGCGCCTGCAGCTGCTGCCACTGCGGATTGGCGCGCGCCATGTGGGCCAGCAGGGTCCACGCGCCCTGCCCGTCCACGTTCAGGTGCATGGGCAGGTGGCTGACCTGCGGCAGGCCGGCCTCGTCGGTGGTGATCAGGCTGGCCAGCGGCTGCTCGCGCACGATCTGCGCGGCCACGGCGGCATCGCTGCTGCTGTGCGTGGGGTTGAGGTACATGGCGGAATGCGGGCGTGGGGACGGCAGCGGCGATGGTAGCGCGCCCGGCGGCGCCTCAGGCTGCCTTGCGTGCGATGCGGTACAGCACCGTGGACATCGCCGTCACGCCCGCGGCGGCAAACTTGGCCTCTTGCGCCAGGATGTCGCGCCGCTCCAGCAGCGCCACGTCCCAGTCGGGCTCGTAGTGCTGGCGCACCTCGGCCTCTTCGACCGAGAACGGCGGGCCCTGCATCTCATGCTGCGGGTATTCCAGCGTGACCAGCAGGCCGCGGCAGGCAGCCGGCAGCCGCGCATACGGCCCGGTCACGTAGCGCGCGCGCAGCTCGGGCGGCAGCGCGATCAGGGCCGCGCGGTCGTACACGCCGACGCAGTCGGCCAGCGCGGCCGCGTCCAGCCCGAACACGTCGCCGCAGATCAGCTCGATCGCGCCCGCCACATGGTGCGTGCCGTAGCGCGACGCATGAACGTTGGGCGTCAGCCCGTGCTCGGCAAAGAACTGCTGCACCGCCAGCGGCGACAGCTCCACCCCCAGCACCGGATGGCCCTGCCCGGCCAGCCACAGCATGTCCAGCGACTTGCCCGCCAGCGGCACGAACACGCGCCCGCCCGCCGGCACGCCCACGGCCGGCCAGTGCTTTTGCAAGAGCGGCAGCACGCGCGACTGGTGAAAGCCGGTTTGCCCTTGCTGCCAGCGCTGCAGCCAGAAATCGTGGTCCATGGTGATCGATCCGGATGGGGCCTCGGCCCGATCATCCAGTGTAGCCAGCCGGCACGCATGCGGTATCGTGCCCGCTCGCACGCCACGGGAGGAGATCCGCATGCCGTCAGAATTTCGCCGCCTCGGCGCCGGTGCCGCGCTGGCCCTTGCCCTGGCCGGTTGCGCCGGGCCTGCGCCCACGTCGGCGCCGACGCACGAGCCAGCCCCCGATCTGGTGCCGCTGCACACGCTGGCGCCCACCGTGCAGCAGGACATGCGCTACTTTGGCAGCCACAACTTCATGGGCCGGCGCGTGGCCGGCTACGAGGCGCCGCGCTGCTGGCTGAGCCGCCCGGCCGCCCTGGCGCTGGCCGCCGTGCAGCGCGATCTGGCGCCCTGGGGCCTGGGCCTGAAGGTGTTCGACTGCTACCGCCCGCAGGCCGCAGTCGACGACTTCGTGCGCTGGGGCGCCGACCTGTCGGATCAGCGCACCAAGGCCGAGTACTACCCCAACGTTCCCAAGAGCGAGCTGTTCGCCCGCGGCTACATCGCCGAGCGCTCGGGCCACAGCCGCGCCAGCACGGTCGACCTGAGCCTGGTGGTGCTGGACGCGGCCGCCGCGCGCACGGTGCTGCTGGGCGCCATCGCCGACGGGCACGAGATCGACATGGGCACGCCCTTCGATTTGTTCGACGAGCGCTCGCACACCGACAACCCCACGCTGGGCGTGACCGTGCGCCACAACCGCCAGTGGCTGCGCGCCGTGATGCAGCGCCACGGCTGGCGCAACCTGCCCGAGGAGTGGTGGCACTACACCCTGCAAAACGAGCCCTACCCCGATCGCTATTTCAAGCGGCCGGTGCGCTGAGGGCCGTGCAGCGCCGATCGCGCTCGCTATAATTTTTGGACGCGGCGCGAACCCCCGTTCATGCCGCGCGCTGGGGGTGCCCCGGCGCCCCACAGACCTGTGGGCGTCGCGGCTGAGAGCAAACCCTTTGAACCTGACTGAGATCATCCTCGCGCAGGGAAGCAAGGCCAGCCGCCGTTGACCACGGCACGCCTTCATTTCCTGCCATCGCCCTGGAGCAAGCCGATGGCAACCCCCTCCTCCCCCGACGCCGCGCACGGCGCCGCCCTGCCGATCGGCGCGCACGAGCGGCGCTTCGGCGCGCTCGACCACGCGGCCCTGTGGTTCAGCCTGGGCGTGGGCCTGCTGGTGATGCAGGTCGGCGCCGCGCTGATGCCGGCGCTGTCGCCGCGCGACGCCCTACTGGCCATCGGCCTGGGCTCGCTGCTGGGCGCGGGGCTGCTGGCCTGGGTGGGCTCGCTGGGGGCGCGCCACGGGCTGTCCAGTTCGGCCCTGATCGGCGCGGCGCTGGGGCGCTCCTTCGCGCTGTTGCCGGTAGGCCTGAACGTGCTGCAGCTCCTGGGTTGGACGGCGTTCGAGCTGGTCATCATGCGCGACGGCAGCGCCGCGCTGCTGCAGCGCGTGGGCCTGGGCGGCGCCTGGGCGGCGCCGGTGCTGACGTTGCTGTGGGGCGCGCTGCTGATGGCGCTGGCCGCCGGCTCGATGGTGGGGCTGGTGCGGCGCTTCGTCAGCCGTTTCGGCCTGCCGCTGGTGGTGCTGTCGCTGGCCTGGCTCAGTTGGCAGTTCGGATCGCGCCTGGCCGAGCAAGGGCTGGCCGCGTGGTGGCACCGTCCCGGCACCGGCGAGATGAGCGCGCTGCAGGCGCTGGACCTGGTGATCGCCATGCCCGTGTCCTGGCTGCCGCTGGTGGCCGACTACGCGCGCTACGGACGCAGCACGCGCGGCACGCTGTCGGGCATCTGGCTGGGCTATGTCGTGGCCAATCTGTGGTGCTACGCGCTGGGCGTGGTGGTGGTGGCCACGGCGCCAGCCAACGCCGACCTGCTGGCCACCATGCTGCTGGCACAGGGCGGGCTGATCGCGCTGGGCTTCATCCTGATCGACGAGGTCGACAACGCCTATGGCGACGTGCACTCGGGCGCGGTGTCGGCGCATTACCTGACGCGCTCGCGCTGGAGCATTCGCCGGCTGGGCATAGCCCTGGCGGCGCTGGCCACCGCCGCCGCGCTGGCGCTGCCCATCCACAGCCTGGAGCCTTTCCTGCTGCTGCTCAGCTCGGTGTTCGTGCCGCTGTTCGGCGTCGTGCTGTCGCAGCTGGCGGGCGGCGATCTGCCGGCGGCCCGCGCGGTGCGCGCCGGCCCGGCGCTGCTGTGGCTGGCCGGCATCGCCTGCTTTCACCTGGGCGGCGTGTACTGGCCGCAGTGGGGCTCGGCCCTGCCCTGCCTGGCCTTCACCCTGATCGGCGGCTGGCTGCTGCGCCTGCTGCCGCAAGGACCGCGGCCCAGCGCGTCGGCGCCCGGCGCTTGAAGGACTACCACGCCCCCCGGTGGTCGGGCACGCGCCGCACCAGCGGCAGCGCCAGCAGCAGCACCGCGGCCACGGCGCCGTAGATCCAGGCCTGCATGGCGCCGGGGTCGGCGGCGGCGGCCAGCACGGCCGTGGCCAGCGACACGGTGGCGATGGTGCCGATCTGCAAGAACAGCGTGCGCATGGCGGCCAGCGTCGACGCGTTCTGCGGCGCCAACTGCAGCCCGGCATTGCGGCTGGCCGGGTTGACCACGCCCACGCCGACGCCGACCAGAAAGGTCGCGCCCATCAGCCAGGGGTACGGCGCCCAGCCCGCCGGAGGATGCAGCGCCACGCCCAGCATGCCCAGCACGATGGCCAGCACGCCCAGAACCAAGGGCCGTCGGTAGCCGGTGCGCCGCAGCCCCCAGGTGGCCAGCAGCGAGAACACGATGGCTGCCACGCCCTGCGCGATCAGCAGGCTGCCGGCGGCCAGCACGGCGATGCCGTAGCGGTTGGTGGCGTACAGCGGAACCAGGGCCACCGCGCCGATGCTCATGCCGCCGAAAATGGCGTTGACCGCGTTGACCGCGTTGACCGCGTTGACCGCGCCGAAGCCCGTGCCGTAGATCAGGCGCGGCGCGATGAAGGGCTGCGCCGCGCGCCGGATGCGCACCAAAAACCCCACCCCGGCCAGCAGCGCCACCGCCAGCGCGGCCGCAAACGCCGCCACGCTGGCGCCCCGCTCGCCCAGCAGGTTGATGGCCAGCATGCCGGCCAGCAGGCACAGGCCCAGCAAGGCCATGCCGACGAAGTCCATGCCCGCGCGACGCTCGCGCGACATCGGCCGGTCGCGCGGGATGTAGCGCAGCGCCAGCACCACGATGGCGATGCCGATCGGCGCGTTGACGAAAAACACCCCGCGCCATGACCAGTAGGCCACGCACAGCCCGCCGAAGACCGGGCCGATCATTGCGCCGATCGGGAAAATGCTGCCGAACAGGCTGACGAAGCGGTCGCGCGCAGCGCCGAAGTGGTCGACGATCAGGCCCGTGGCCGACGGCGTGAAACCGGCGCCACCGGCCGCCTGCAGCACCCGCAGCGCAATCAGGGTCCCTATGTCGTTGGCCAGCGCGCAGCCCAGCGAAGCCAGCGTGAACACCACCACCGAGCCGATGAATACGCGCCGGCGGCCCAGCCGCTCGCTCAGCTTGCCGGCGATGGGCAGCATCAGCGCGAAGCCGAACGAGTAGCCGGTCAGCGTCCAGCCGGCCCAGTTGATCGAGGTGTCCAGCCCCTGCTGCAGCGTATGCAGCGCCGTCGCCACGATGGTCGAGTCGATCGACATCATCATCAGCGCCAGCGCAATGGTGGCGAACGCCGGCCCGCGGCGCACCGTGGGCTGCCCGGCACTGGCTTCACGCTCGGGCGCGGACGCGGCCGCGATGGGACGGGGGGCTTGCATGGCGAAGCCAAGCATAGCGGCGCGGCGCTGGCCGTGCTGGTTGACGGTGGCATCAACCCCAGCGAGCAAGAACGCCAGCAGCAAGCCGAGCGCGAGGCCGTGAAAGCCGCCGCCGCCGCGCTGGCCGTCACGGTGGGCGGAGCATGGGCCGCCTACGTTGCCGAGCGCCGGGAGCACTGGGGCGAGCGCCACTATCTGGACCACGTTGCCATTGCCCGCGCCGGTGGCGAGCCGGTAAAGCGTGGCAAGGGCGTCATTCAACCGGGGCCGCTGGCCGTTTTCATGTCCCAGCAGCTGCGCGCCCTGACGCCCGAGGCCGTGGAAAGCTGGGCCGCCCGTGAGGCGAAAACACGCCCGACACAAGCCCGCCTTGCGCTGCGCCTGCTGCGCGCTTTTCTGGCCTGGTGCAAAAACGACTGAAGTTGAAGTTGAAGTTGAAGTCAGAGCATGGCTTTTTGGGTTACCACCAGGATGCGCTTGCCGCGCCCGCGCTGTATCAGCTCGGTGGCCAGGATGCCCGCCTCCAGCGTTTTGCCCAGGCCGACGGCATCGGCAATCAGGATGCGCGAGCGCGGTTATTTCAGCGCTTGCAGGGCCGGGTCGAGCTGGTAGGGAACCAGGTTCATGACACCGCGGTGGCCGAGGTGAATATTCTCGTCATTGGCCACGCTGCGCCGGCGCAGGCTCTCCAGGTACAGGATGGCGGCGTTGTAGGTGGGGCTGGCGTCGGGCACCAGCGCGGTCTTGGCGGGGTCGAGCACCTCGATGGTGTCTTCCAGCGCGGTCAAGAACAATGCCGACTGCCCCCGCACCAAGTCAGAGATACCGTCGCAAGTGAGCAACCAGCCACCGTCGGCGGAGGGGTCGATGCGGCGGATAAGCCATTCTTCATCGCGGATGACGGCGCGAGACCCCGGCGCAAAATTGAGCATGACGAGCGTTGACGGCAAAGGCCGAAACAAGAGAACAATGCAAACTGTAACGTGATGCCCGCCGGGCCCGATCACTCGGTCGCCGCTGCCCGCGGGACGTGGCGGTCGGCCTGCGGCAGATCGGCCATCGCATCCCACGCCTGCACCGCCATCACCATGGCCAGCGTGTCGAACTCGCAGTACCGGAGCTGCGCGCTCTTGCTGGCCTGGAGCCTGGACTCAGGCAAGCCCTCGAACTGCAGGCGCACATACGGGTGAAGATCAGCGGACCGCCGGCTTCTAGCATGAGACATGCATTGCGGCTGACAGGTGACGGCTTCATCGAGCGGTGTGTCAACCATTATTGACTCAGTATATTAATACAGTTATACTGACTCAAATGCCTCGCTACACCCTCGATCAACTGGAGAGCCTGACCGGACTGCCGCGGCGCACCCTGCGCTACTACATGCAGATCGGCCTGGTGGATCGCCCCATCGGCGAGACCCGGGCCGCGTATTACACCGACCGGCACCTGGAGCAGTTCCTGCGCGTTCGTCGATTGAGCGAAGAAGGCGTGTCGCTGGAGCGCATCCGCAACCTGATGGCGGGCGGCGACAGCCCGGTGCCGCTGGCGCCGGCCAGGCCGGGTGCGGTGCGTGTCCTCAGCCATGTGCATGTCGCGCCGGGGCTGGAGTTGCAGGTGGACCCGGAGCAGGCCCGGCTGTCGCCGGCGCAGTTGCGCCACTTCGTGCAAGAAGTCATCAATCTGTTGGAGAAGAACCTTGAACACCACTGATTCCGCGTTGGAGCTGGATGAAACCCAGGGCTGCACGGTGCTGCGCTCGGTGCATGGCCAAGGCCGTATCGACGGCGTGCTGTTGACCATGACGCTGCGCCAGGCCTACCGCAACGACTCCCGCGTGGACATCGAGGCGGTCTACACCTTCCCGCTGGCCTGGGCAGCCACTTTGCTGGAGCTCGGCGTGGAGATCGGCGGCAAGCGCCTCGCCGGTCAGATCGTCGAGAAGGCCCAGGCCGAGCGCGACTATGAGCAGGCCATCGACAAGGGCGATGCCGCCGCGATGGTCGAACGCGCCGGCAGGGATCTGTACACGGTCAGCGTCGGCAACCTGAAGCCCGGCGAGGAAGCCGTCGTCGAACTGCGCTACGCCCAGATGCTGGCGCACGACCACGACACACTGCGGCTTGTCGTGCCAACGGCGCTGGCACCGCGCTACGGAGATGCCGTTGCGGCCGGCAAGCTGCAGCCACACCAGGTGCCGCAGACCGACCTGTTGGCCAGCCAGGACTTTGCACTGGAACTGGGGCTGGCCGGTGCTGCTGCGCAGGGCGTCATTCGCTCGCCCAGCCACCCGATTCAGTTCGCCAGAAGCGGCGATGAAGTGCGCGTCAGCCTCGCAGGTCCGGCCCTGCTCGACCGGGACTTCGTGCTGACGGTGGAGGGCCTGCCTCAGTCGTCCTTTGCCTATGTGGGGGCAGACCCGGTGCGCCCGGGCGAGTATGTGGTGGCCGGCTCCTTCTGCCCGACGCTGGCGGCACTGGCCCCCGCGCTTGCGGTGCATGCCGATTCCCGCGTCCAGGCGACGATGGACGCAATGAGTGACGAAGAACTGCAGACGCTGCTGCGCTTGTCCAGGAGCGCCGGCCGGTCGGTGGTCAACCTGCAGGAGGACGGCCTGCGCAACGAGTGGGCGCGGCGCCAGCAGCGCCAGCAGCACCAGCGCGGCCAGCACCTCGCGCTCAAGGTGTTGGTGGACTGCTCGGGCTCGATGGCAGGCGCAAGCATGGCTCAGGCCCGCGCCGCGCTGGCGGTGCTGCTGGAGCAACTCGACGCCACGGATCAGGTTTCCTACAGCCGCTTCGGCACCAGCGTGGAGCATGTCCTGCCCGAGGTGACGGCCTGCGGCCGCCGGCACCTGGCAGCACTGCGCCAGGCGTTCCAGCAGACGGATGCCGATATGGGCGGCACCGAGCTTGCCCGGGCCCTGAAGGAGGTCGTGGCGCTGCAGCAGCAAGACGCGGACGGCCGCTTGCTGGAGCACCCTGCAGACGTCCTGCTGATCACCGACGGCGAGGTCTGGGACGTGGAAGGCATCATCGCCGGCTTGCGCCACAGCGGCCACCGCGTCCACAGCATCGGTGTCGGCGCGGCGCCCGCGCAGAGCCTGCTGCAGGAACTGGCCGCGGCCACCGGTGGCGGCTGCCGCCTGGTGCATCCGGGCGAGGACATGCGAGTCGCGATCACCGAGCTGCTGCAGGGCTTGCGGCGGTCGGTGCCGGTCAAGCCCTGCATGATGCTTGGAGCCACGGGGCACGGCGGCACGGTCACGCGCCTGCAGCCGAACCAAACGCTGACGCGTTGGGTACGCACCGACCATCCGCCCGAGCGTGCGCCCGTTCTGGTGTTCGAACCGATGGACGGGGCAAGCGTCACTCACGAACAGCCGCTTCCACCCGACTGCGGCATGCACGCACCCGTGGCCTCCTGGGTGCCCGGGGACACGCTCGCGCGCATGTGGGCGCAACAGATGCTGCTGGAGATCGAGAGCAAGGACGAGGCGCGCCAGCTCGCGCTGAACTACCGCCTGTTGTCGGAGCAGACCAACCTGCTGCTGGTCCATGAGCGCGCAGAAGGTGAAAAAGCGACGGGCATGCCAGCGGTGGCGCAGGTGCCGCATATGCTGGTGGCCGGTGTGGGGGGAGCCAGCTCGGCTTTTGTCCCGTTGCAATGTTCGATCGAACTGCCAGCGTTCAGCTTGGATATCGATTGCGAGCACATCGCATTCCAGCGCAAGTCGGCAAGCCCCTTGGAGCACCCGCCAGCCTGGTCCACGCACCCCGTCCCGGGAGACCCGGCGTGGGCAGGCCTGCTCCACGAATTCGACCAGGCGGCGCACCGTCACGTCGAGTTCAAGGATGCGATCGAGGACATGCTGGCGTGCTACTCGTCCGAGTTCGTCGATGAACTCTTCGTTCAGGCCCTTGCCATGAAGCGCGAAGCGTTGGTGATCTGGGCCCTGGTGCTGCGCCACTGGGCGGACGTGCTGGTGGACTCGAACCCGCTTGGCGAAGCGTCCAATCGCATGCTGCAGGCGGCGCTGCAACCACTCGACGAGGGCGAGCGGCAGGCTGCACTGCAAACGGTGCAGCAGTGGTTCGCGGATGGCCGGCTCGTGCCGCGATAGGCGTTGCGGCAAGGACTCGCCACGGCGAGTCCTTGCTTGACATTGCCGTCGCGATTGAGTAAATTAACAACTCGCGCTGATTTCCCCATCAACTTGCAGAGCGCGTTAAAAATCCTGCTAAAGCGATGCAACCCGCTTTGGCGTTGACGAGGCCCCTCGCAAGAACAGCGAGCCGTCTCCTCAAGGATCGAAGCGGGTTTTTTCGTTGATGGGTTTGAAGCTCTTGAGGCCCTCGGGCCTCGTCGCCGGATTTGATCGACATCTTGCCGGGCGACTCACAAATGCAGGCTAAAGCGGCGGCTCTCCGGGTCATTCCGGGAGCCATTTTCGGAAACGACTTTGACTCGGAGAGACACCCCAGTGACCACGCTCACCACCCCGCTCCAGCACATGCGCTGTTGACCTGACGGCTTGATCTGAACTGCCATGCACCGCGACCGCGGTGATGGGCCTTGCTGCGCCCGAAATCCCTCGTGGATCTTCGGCCAGAACGGCTCCTCACCGAAGCGCGGCGGGAAGCTTGCGGCCTCTCGCTTCGTGCGTCGCGGTGTGTCTCGGCATCAACCGAAAGGAGCTACTCATGTCGAACACCGCATTCGTGGAATTTCAATCCGCCGACCCCGTCGAGCAGGCCATCGCCCGCAAGGTGCTGCGCCTGTTGAACGACAAAACCCTGGAGCGCGAGCAGCGCATCGAGCTGGTGCGCCAGGCCCAGCGCCAACTGCTCGGCCACCGGCGCCAGCAGCGCGAAGCCACCGAACTGGCGGCCCGCGTCAGCGCCACGGCGCTGCCCAAGGGCTACCGGGCAGTGAGCGTGCAGGTTCGCCGCGGCCTGGTGCAGGTGGGCGCTGCCAGCGATGGCGGCTTCGCCTGGATCGATGCGGGCCCGGTGCCCGAGGCTCTGGCGGCCAACCTGCCGCCACGGCCGCTGAAGACCCTGCGCAAGACGCCCCGGCGTCCGCGCATCGACCCCATCGCCGCCCGGCGCCGGGAACTGCAGGCCCGTCAGGCCTGAGGCACCGGACGGGGGCGATCACCGGGTCGCCCTCTCTGCCCCACCCATCCCCATCCTCACCGGAGTTACCCATGTCCATGCTTCCATCCAACGCCACCGCCGCCGAGCGCGAGCGGCTGGCCTTCATTCTCAACCGCCCCGAGCACGACGCGGCCCTGCAGTGGCTGGAGGCCCAGGAGCAGCTTGATGCCTTCGAGGGCGAGCTGCAGACCGCCGTCGACAGCGCCTATCGGCGTGGCCTGAGCGAAGGCTTGGGCGAGGACGTTGAGGCACAGCTTTCTGCCCTGCGCAGCGACGTGGACAAGCTGTGCCGGCTGTCTGAAGCGTTGCGAAACGACCTGCGCGAAACCGCCGACTGGCTGACCAGCGCGCCGGCGCGCCTCATTGCCCAGCGCCGCCAGGCCGCAGTCGCGCTGCGCACCCGTGCGGCCCGCCCGCTGCCGGCCACTTGCCATTGACCCTGCTTCGACTGGAAAGAACCATGACCCATTTGATCCCGTTCATGACCGCCGGCGATGTGACCTGGAGCGCCCAGGTGCGGCACCTGAAGACCCCCGGCCATCCCCTGCATCTGCGCCTGACCACCCGCATGGCCCAGACCCGGGACGCCCAGGCCGAACGCGTGCTGCTGGAGCTGACCCTGGGCGAGGCCGAATACCGCAGCCTGCTGCGTATCCTGCTGTCGGCTTTGAATGAACAAGCGGAGCAGTCCTCATGACCGCCGCCTTCATGCAGCCACTGCCCACGCCCATCGGCGACGGCCTCACCAAGCTGACGACTTCGATCCAGTTCGACCCGGTGATGCTGGCGCCACCCGAGCCCAGCCCGCACGACCCGCTCGGGCTGCCGCCGCAGCACCTGCGCGCGGTGCATTGGCCGGCGTTGATTCAGGAGTGCGTGCTCAGAATCCGGGCGGCGCTCGCTCATCCGATCCGCATCCATCGTGCCGGCGCGACCCGCCGCATCGGCGTGCTGGGCACGATCATCTACGAGCGCCAGCCCGACGGCCAGTACCGCCTGTACGAATGGCGACCGGGAGAGGTCTTGCCCGACCCCGATGGCGGCCATCAGCTGGGCTTGCCCTGGCTGCGGCGTGTGCCCGATGGCAAAGTGGTTGCCGACGGCGCACCCTACCAGGCGCTGTGGCTGACGTGCTATGCCGACGGCTTGCGCCAGGCGCTGGAGCTGCAATGGCCCGAGCATCCTCTCATCGACGACTATGTCGACTGGGTGCAGTTGCGGCTGGAGCAGGCGTTGTGGACCCAGAGCACGCAACAGCGCGTGCGGGCCCTGCTCGCCCAAGCCCTGGACCTCGACACCCGGATCGTGCGCCGCGCCCGCCGCTGGCTGCCGCACCAGGACGGCAGCCCGATCCGGCTGGCCGACTACAACCTGACGCTCTGGCGCCGCCAGCAGGGGCCGCGTCTGCAGGCCCAGTCACCGCAATGGCTACCGCTGCTGGCCCAGCTGTGGCACCACCTGCCGACCGAGGGCGAGCCCGTGGCCAAGCTCCGGGCACTGCTGCTGAGCCACGGCGTCAGCCCCGCCATGTGGCGGCTGCTGCACCGCGAGGGCACGGGCTGGATCAGGCCGCTGCGCAACTACTACACCAAGGAAAGCCAGCGCAGTGGGCGTGCCGCGCTCGAGTTGGTGCTGAAGGCGCAGAAATTCGGCACCCGCCAGTTGGTGCCGCGCTGGCTGCTGCAGGCACTGATGAACCTGGATGGCAACCCGAATCTGCCTCGCAAGAGCTACCTGAAGAATCCGGAAGATCCCATCGACGCGCCGATGGCGGCGCGCCTGGGGCAATGGGCTGCCGATATGGTCCTGTCCGGCGACGAGCAGGCATTGCAGCAGTTGCATGATCGGTGCTACCTGCTGCTGAACTGGGCGGCGGCGCACCCACGGTACGTGACCAGTCGCGCCCTGCGACAGGTGACGCTGACCGGGCTGTGGCGCAAGGCCGAGCAGTGGCACCAGCAGGAGCTGGCCAGGGCCAGGCAGCTAAAGCCTTGGCGCGCGCCGTTCGAGCTGACGGCGCTCCAGCACGACGAGTTGGAGCTGGTATGGCTGGGCAGTGCCGCCGACATCCTGGATGAGGCCTGCGCCATGCGCCACTGCGCCGACAGCTATGTCGAGCGCTGCGCGCGTGGCAGCTATGTGCTGCTGTCGGTGCGGCGCAAGGACACGGGCAAGCGCCTGGCCACGGTGGGCCTGCAGTGGGCCGATGGTCGCCTGCAATTGCACCAGATGACCGGCTTTGCCAATGCGCTGGTGCCGCCGCCGATCGCCGCGTTCGCCCAGCAGGCCGTGGCGTCCATGAAGATCAACCAACCGGAGCCCATCATGCACAAAAGCAGCAAGTCAAGAACCTATGTGCACCTCACCGCGGTGTGGGGCAATGACGATGCCGAATCCACCATCAAGGTCAGCCGGCGGCGCTGGCAACAGATCCAGGACGGCGAGCCCTACTGCGCGACGGCGTGGTCCTGGTACGAGGGCACTCGCACGCGCACGACCTGGTCGTTCGGGGACGGCGAGCTCACCATCTCGCAGGACGACGGATTCGAGTGCTATTTGACGATCCGGCAGTTGTACGTCAACGAGGTCACCTCCGCAGCGAGGCCGAAGAAATGACTGGGCACCCGCAATCCTCGGCTGCCGCATCAATCATCGATCCAGGCACGATTCAAGCCTATCGGGAAACCGAGTACCGCGTGCTGGGCGGGCAGCCCTTCACCCTGCGGGTGGGCAAGGTCTGCGCCGACTTGCTGGCGGCCCACAAGTTGCACCAGGTCGATGGCAGTGCCTTCCTGACCGCCTGCAATCCGTTCAGCCAGCGCTCGGGCGACGCTGCCAATGCGAACCGGCAGGCCGAGTTGGCCGCCGAGCTCACGCGGCGCGGCCTGACGTTCGCGCCCGGCATCGGCCAGCATCCGTCCAACGACTGGCCGGGCGAGGACGGTTCCCTGGTGTTTGGTCTCGATCTCGAGGCGGCCAAGGCACTCGGTGCGCGCTTCGAGCAGAACGCCCTCATCTGGAGCGGCGCCGATGGTGTGCCGCAGTTGATCCTGCTGCGCTGAACCCTTCAGGCGTGGTCGGCCTGCCCGCAAGGGCGCAACGACCGGGGGGATTTGATCCAGCTTGCCGCCCCCGACCTCTCGTCAAAGCGGCTAAAGAGGAGTGTTCACATGTTCGTCAATGGCATTGGCTTGGCCTCGTTCGTGGAGGGCCGGTCATGAACCACCCCATCATCCAGCAGCAGGCCGAGGCGCCGCTGTCCATCCACCTGCTGCGCTACCTGCCGCAGCGACGCGGCTTCAACTGGCGCACGCTGGATCCCACTGCGGTTGGATCGGCAAACGACTTGCCGCCCTACCTGATCCTGGGCCCACTGGACAAGGCCAGCTTCAAGCGCTCGGACGAAGGTTGGTCGGCGCGCTGGCAAGGCACCGAGCCCGACACCTGGTTCGAGCTGGCGTATGAGGCTGCAGGGCAGCAGTGGGTGGCCGAGGACCGCTGGCGCGGCATCGCCGGCTCCATCACCACCTACAAGACGCGCATCCCGCTGCCGGTTGTGATCGGCCAGGCCATGTACGGCTGGTTCCCCGAGAACTGGGACCGGGCAGCCAAGGCGCTGCTGGAAGCAAGCTATCAGCTGCAGGTGATCGAGCCGAAAAAAGGGGCGCCGTCGATGTGCGGCATTCCGGACGGGCCGGCGCGGACGATTGCGTTCCCGATCGCGGTAGGCGAGCTGCGCGGATTTCGCGACCGGCTCAGAGACTGTCTGGAGCATTGGCAGCTGCCCTATCCGGTGGCCGCCGAAGCCCGGCTAACCTACCAGGGGGTCTGCTGGCACGAGGGCGAGGCGCCCGGTTGGGCCGACACCACCCGGCCCGAAGACGCCTTCCGGCAGTCGGTGCAAGACACTGGCCTCGTGCCGTTCGGCTACCCGCGGCGCAGCGAGGAGCCCGGCAAACCGGCTGCCTGGACGCACACGCGTGAGCTGTACTTCGTCTACCTGACGCTGCTCTTTGCCGGCCTGACGGATTTGCTGCATCGGCTTGCCAGCAGTCAGGGGCCGATCCGCAAAGTTGACGATCCAGGCTTGCGCTTCGAATGGCAGCCGTTGGTGCTGTCGGCAGGGCTGGAGCACTTGGCGGCCGACCTCACGCTGGACGATGACCCCAGAACTACGCTCGTGTACCTGCGCTTCCAACCGCTGGCCCAGTGGGGCAAGACCGTGACGGCCGGCAAGCTGGTTGACGCGATGCGCAGCGCCGACGATGACCTGGCGCGTGCCGAGGCCATCAGCGCGGGCGTCGTGACGCACATCGGGCGCATCGTCGAGCGGATGGACAGCGAGGAACGGGCATGAACCAGAGACATCACCGCAGCGCGATCGATCCACGATCAAGGTGAGCGGGGCGTTCGGCGGCCAACTGGCTGCATGGGCGATCGGCTTGACTTCGGAGCTTGCCAAATCCCCGTCCCGGTGGCTACACCGTGGCTACACGACCCGAAAAAAGAAAAACCCCGCTACCTTTTGAGTAGCGGGGTTTCCTTGCGGTATTTGGCTCCCCGACCTGGGCTCGAACCAGGGACCTACGGATTAACAGTCCGGCGCTCTACCGACTGAGCTATCGGGGAACAAGCCTCGAATTATAGCTTGGATTTTTGGGCTCTCCGGCGGAACATCAAGCAATTTTTGCAGCGCCGCCGTCCGAGTCAAGCCGGTCGAACACCGCCATGCTTTCCACGTGCGCCGTGTGCGGGAACATGTTGACCACGCCCGCCGCGCTGCAGCGGTAGCCGGCCTGGTGCACCAGCAGGCCGGCGTCGCGCGCCAGCGTGGCCGGGTTGCAGCTGACGTAGACGATGCGCCGGGGCGGCTGCCAGTCGGCCGCGCCCGCCGGCAGGGGCTCGGCCCCTTCGGCGCCGCTGCGCGCCTGGTGGATGGCGGCCAGGGCCTTGGCCAGCGCAAAGGCGCCTTCGCGCGGCGGATCGACCAGCCAGCGGCCGGCCGTGCCGTCGCGCACCAGTTGCTCGGGGCTCATCTCGAACAGGTCGCGCACCACGAACTCGGTGGGCGCAAAACGCTGGCCGTCGCGCGCCGCCGCCTGGTTGGCCTGCAGGTTTTGCCGCGCGCGCGCCACCAAGGCGGCGCTGCCCTCCACGCCCAGCACCTGACCGGCCTGGGTGGCCAGCGGCAGGCTGAAGTTGCCCAGGCCGCAAAACCAGTCGATCACGCGCTCGCCGCGCTGCACCTGCAGCAGGCGCAGCGCGCGCGCCACCAGCACGCGGTTGATGTGCGGGTTGACCTGGGTAAAGTCGGTGGGCCGAAACGGCAGGCTGACGCCGAACTCGGGCAAGGCGTAGGCCAGCGGCGCGGCGCCTTCGGGGTCGAGCAAATGCGCCGTGTCGGGCCCCTTGGGCTGCAGCCACCACTGCACGCCGTGCGTGGCGGCAAAGGCGCGCAGCCGGGCTTCGTCGCCCGCGCTGAGCGGCTGCAGGTGACGCAGCACCAGGGCCGTCACCTCGTCGCCGCAGGCCAGCTCGATCTGCGGGCAGGTGTCGCGCGCATCCATGCCGGCAATGAGCGCGCGCAGCGGCAGCAGCAGTGCGCTGACCGCGGGCGGCAGCACGTGGCACTCGCGCATGTCGGCCACGTAGCGGCTCTTGCGCTCGTGAAAGCCGATCAGCACCTCGCCCTTCTTGATCACGTGGCGCACCGACAGGCGCGCGCGCCAGCGATAGCCCCAGGCCGGCCCTTCGATCGGGCGCAGGATCAGCTCGGGCCTGACCTTGCCCAGGTGCCACAGCTGGTCTTCGAGCGCGCGCTGCTTGATGGCGACCTGCGCACCGGCGTCCAGATGCTGCATCTTGCAGCCGCCGCAGGCGCCCGCGTGCAGGCCGAAGTGCGGGCAGCGCGGCGCCACGCGCAGGCTGCTGGCGCGGTGCACGGCGGTGAGCGTGGCCGCCTCCCAGTTGTTCTTCTTGCGGTGCACCTGGGCACTCACCCATTCGCCGGGCAAGGCGCCGTCGACGAACACCACCTTGCCGTCGGCGCGGTGGGCGATGCCCTGGGCGTCCAGGTCCATCGATTCGATGTACAGCGCGTCCGCCGGCACGTCGGGGCGGGTGGCTTGGTCTTCGGGGTTCATGGTCAAATCAGGCTGTAGCGCTTGTCCATCAAGCGCGACACGCTATCAATTCAATAGTTTTTGACGGATGGCAGAAATGACAACGGGCGCCCACGCGAGCGCCCGTTGCCTGCGGCCGGCCGCGGCTCAGCGCGGCGGCAGGTAGCGCGCCGGGTCCACCGGCTTGCCGGAGCGGCGAATCTCGAAATGCAGCTTGACGCGGTCCGAATCGGTCGAGCCCATCTCGGCGATCTCCTGGCCCTTCTTGACGTTCTGGTCTTCCTTGACCAGCAGCTTCTGGTTGTGGGCATAGGCCGTCAGAAAGGTGTTGTTGTGCTTGATGATGACCAGGTTGCCGTAGCCGCGCAGGCCGGCGCCGGCGTAGACCACGCGGCCGTCGGCGGCGGCCAGCACCGGCTCGCCGGCCTTGCCGCCGATGCCCAGGCCCTTGTTCTTGTCCTCGTCGAAGCGCGCGATCACCGGACCCTTGGCCGGCCAGATGAACTTGATGCTGTCGGCGCCCGCCGACGGCGGCGGGGGGGGCGGCGCCGGCGGCGTTGGCGCCGCTGCCACGGTGGGGGCCGGTTCCGCCGCGGGTGCAGGCGCCGGAGCCGCAGCGGGCGGAGCCACGCCGGGCGTGGTCTGGGTGGCCACGGGGACGGGCGCCGTCTTGCTGGCGGCCGGCGGGTGCGCCGCGCGGGCGCTCTCGACCGGTGCCGGCACCGCTGGCGGCGGCAGCGAGCCCACCGGCGGCACCACGCGCAGCACCTGGCCGACTTCGATGGCGTTGGGGTTCTCCAGCTTGTTCCAGCCGACGATTTCGCGCCAGGGCTGGCCGACCTCGGTGGCGATCTTCATGATGGTGTCGCCGGTGCGCACCGTGTAGTAGCCGGGCTTGCCGGCGTTTTCGGCGCCGGGCAGCGTGGCAGCGTCCACGGCCGCCGTGCCGACGTTGCGGTCCTCGACCGGCGCGCGGTTCATCGACATCGACGAACACCCCGCCAGCAGCGTGGCCGCCAGCACCACAGCCCACCACGCCTTGCGACCTGACACCTGCATATATCTTGTCCTTGACCCTAGGAAACGCCCGATTTTAGAGGCACGAAGTGAACGCCCTCCAACACCGTCTGCCGAATCGCCTGGCGCGTCTTGTCGATCACCACCAGCGCCTGGGCGCCGCCGGCCTGCACCGTGGGCGCCACGATGCGGCCACCATACGCCAGTTGCTCGATCCAGGCCTCGGGCACCTGCTCGCCGCCGGCGGCCGAGACGATGCCGGCATACGGCGCGCCGCTGGCAAAGCCCTGCATGCCGTCGCCCACGATCAGGTGCACATTGGGCACGCGCAGCGGACGCAGGTTGGCGCGCGCCTTCTCGTGCAGCTCGCGCAGGCGCTCGACGCTGTAGACCTCGCTGGCCAGCTGCGCCAGCACCAGCGCCTGATAGCCGCAGCCGGTGCCGATGTCCAGCACGCGCCCAGGCCGGCCGTCGGCGCCGCGGGCCACGCCCTGCATCAGCAGCTCGACCATGCGCGCCACCACGCTGGGCTTGGAGATGGTCTGCCCCAGCCCGATCGGCAGGGCCGTGTCCTCGTAGGCCTGGGCCACCAGCGCGTGGTCGACGAAGCGGTGGCGGTCGACCGCGCCCATGGCGCGCAGCACCTCCGGGTCGCGGATGCCGCCGGCCGCCAGCGCCTGCACCATGCGCCCGCGCGCCGGGATCGCATCGCGCGCGGCGCCGGGCAGCGCGGCGGGGGCCGGCGCGCGGGCCGCC
>OFTX01000330.1_pt1 | contig 27199 bp, 24 predicted proteins | sample 1775051 | NCBI WGS metagenome assembly OFTX01 (sample SAMN08195772, study PRJEB24354) | sludge metagenome | isolation source: sludge from phenol fed wastewater aerobic bioreactor A | place: India: Nagpur | collected 2016-09-15
GCCGTGACGTTGGCGCGCTCGCCCTTGCCCCACTGGCCGTTGATGACTTCCTTCGGGTCGATGCCCTGCAGCGTGCTCATGCACGTCACCAGGCGCGACTCCAGGTCCTGCACCTTGCCGGTGTCGGCAAAGTAGCGCGGCAGCTCGACGAACGCACCCTTGACCACGCCCGGCCCCTTGCCCAGATCGCACTGTTGCAGCGAGGCGTTCTTGGGGCCGCGCTTCTTGCTCCACAGTTCCTCGCCCTTCATCTCGAACAGCTCGGACGGGTTGCCGTCCTGCAGCATCTCGCGATATTCCTCGATGGCCTGGGTGGACGTCTTCTGGGCCAGGGCCGGGGCGCCGAGGGCCAGCGCCCCCAGCACGGCCAGCACGGCCAGGCAAAGCGATCGTGCGTGCATCGTCAAGTGTCTCCTGTGTGTCGATGTCGTCGGTGAAAAGAGCGGGCGGCGCGTGCCGCCCCGGGCCCGCGCCCGGTCTGGCTCAGGAAACGGTGGCCTCGTCGGTGCGGGTGTCGCCCTTGGTGTCTTTCCAGGTGACGGCCACCTTGTCGCCGGCCTTGCCGCCCTTGATGGTGAACTGCAGGAAGGGGTTCTTGGAAACCGCCGGCCCCCACTCGCACGAGAAGACTTGCTTGCCGTTGAGCGTGGCCGTCACGTCGGTGATGTGCCAGGCCGGGATCAGCTTGCCCGAAGAATCCTTGCGTTGGCCGGATTCCATTTCGTGCGCCATCAGCACGCGCACCGTGGTCTTGTCGTCCTTCGCCTGGGCGCGAATGCGCATCGGATCACCCATGTCAATACTCCTGATTCAATGTTCGTTCAATGTTTCGATGAAGGGGCGGGGGCGTGCGCTCAGCCGCCGCAGCCGCCCAGGGTCACCTTGACTTCCTTCTTGGCGTACAGCGCCTTGCCGTCGGTGGTGACGGCGATGGCGTAGACGTCGGAGGACTGGCCCATCTTGGAGCGGGTGGCGAAGTTGGCCTCGACCTCGGGGCTGACGGTGAACATCGCCACCAGGGGAGCGGGGTTCTTCTCGACCATCAGCAGCATTTCCTTGACGTTGGGCAGCGTGGTGGCCACGGTCATGGGCACCACGGCGCCGTTCTCGGCGATGTCGGGCGCGGTGAGCGTGACGTCCTTGCTTTCGGCCAGCGGGCTGTTCACGCCCAGGCCCTTGAGCGCATCGGCCATCTGCTTGCTGTCGAACGCGGCCTTGTTGAAGGCCAGCGCCGGCTGCGACAGCAGGCTGCCCGCGGCCAGCACGCCAGTCACCAGCGCGCCTTGGCGCAGGGTATCGCGACGAGTCTGCATGAATCGATCTCCTTGATCCAAATTAAACAATTGGGTTGATGTTAACGGAAGTACCTGCACTCCCCTGCGCGGGATATCCCCCACGAAGTACGGCCCGCCCCCCTCAGGGAGCCTTGGCCCCCGCGGCCAGCCAGCTGGCGATGGCCTTGGCATCGTCGGGCGAGAGGGTTTGCGCGGGCATGGGCACATTGCCCCACACGCCCTCGCCGCCCGAGACGATCTTGCCCGCCAGGTAGTCGGCCTGGCCGGCGTGCTTCTTGGCCACCTCGGCAAAGCCGGGGCCGACCAGCTTGGCCGTCATGCCGTGGCAGGCCACGCAGCCGTGCTTTTGCGTCAGGGCCACGGCGGCGGCGGCCAGCGGGTCGGCGGCGGACGGCTTGGCGGCGCCGCTCTTGGCGTCGTCGACGGTGACCTCGCCGCGCTGCGGCCCCACCAGACGGTTCTGGTCGCGCAGATTGCCCCAGGCATCGGCCGCGTGCGCGGGCAGGCGCGAGGACACGTCGACCGGCACCTCGCAGTTGCTCATGCAGGCCTTGGCCTGGGTGTCGGGTTTGGTCTTGCCGGCGCTGAACTCGTTGCCCGGCCACATGGCGTGCTGGGTGGTCATGCCGTTGCGGTTGGGCATGAGCTTTTGCACCTCGGCGATGTTCTTGTCCGACAGCGTGAAGTCCGCCGGCAGGACGTCGCCCAGGTTCAGCAGGTAGGCCGTGACGGCGTACACCTCGTCGGGCTTGAGCGACTTGGGCGCGTTCCAGGGCATGGCGCGGTTGATGTAGTCCCACAGCGTGGACACCGTGGGCACCTTCATCAGCGTGGTGCGGCCGGGGTAGTCGGTGCGCTTGAGGGTGGCGACGTGGCCGGTCTTGACGTCGTCCTTGGTGGTGCCGCCCACCAGCGGGTTGAACACCGAGTTGGACTCGCCGAACACGCCGTGGCAGCTGGCGCACTTGGATTCCCAGATTTCCTGGCCCTGGTCGACGCTGCCCGAGCCGCTGGGCAGGCCCTTGAAGTCGGGGCGCACGTCGATGTCCCAGGCCTTGACCTCGGCCGGCGTGGCCGCGCGGCCGATGCCGGGAAACTTGTCCTGCGCCCACGCCGGCAGCACGCAGGCGGCGGCCAGCAGCGCGGCGATGGCGTTACGACAGCTGGACATTCTTCACCTCGCCGCTTTCCTGCACCAGCCAGGACTGGATGGCGTTGTTGTGATAGATGGAGCGCGTGCCGCGCACGGCGCGCAGCTGCCGGTAGTTGGGCTGCACGAAGCCGGTGTCGTCCATGGCCCGGCTTTGCACGATGGCGGGCTTGCCGTCCCACACCCAGTCGATGTTGAAGCGCGTGAGGCACTTGTCGAGCACCGGGGTTTCGAGCCGCGCGGTGCGCCAGTTGCGCCCGCCGTCCACCGACACGTCCACGCGCTTGATCTTGCCGCGCCCCGACCAGGCCAGGCCGCTGACGTTGTAGAAGCCCTTGTCCAGCAGCACCTGGCCGCCCGAGGGCGTGGTGACCACGCTCTTGCATTCCTGGATGCTGGTGTACTGGCGGTGCTGGCCGTCGGGCATCAGGTCGATGTAGTGCACCGACTCGTCCTTGGTGTTCCAGGGCTCGTCGCCCACTTCCACCCGGCGCAGGTACTTGACCCAGCTGACGCCCTGCACGCCGGGCACCACCAGGCGCAGCGGGTAGCCGTTTTCGGGGCGCAGCATCTCGCCGTTCTGCCCATAGGCCACCAGCACCTGGCCGCTGGTGACCAGCTCCATCGGGATGGTGCGCGTCATCGAGGAGCCGTCGGCGCCCTCGGCCAGCACGAACTTGCCCTTCTTGAGGTCGGCGCCGGCCATCTGCAGCAGCGTGATCAGCGGCACGCCGGTGAATTCGCTGCACGACAGCATGCCGTGCGAGTACTGCACCGTGGGCACGGCCACGTTGCCCCACTCCATGCCGGTGTTGGCGCCGCACTCGATGAAGTGAAAGCGCGACACGCTGGGCAGCCGCATGATCTCGTCCATGGTGAAGACGCGCGGCGTCTTGACCAGGCCGTTGACCATGAAGCGGTGCTTGGACGGATCGACGTCCCACCAGCCCTGGTGGTGGCGCTCGAAGTGCAGGCCGCTGGGCGTGACGATGCCGAACAGCGACTGCAGCGGCGCGAAGGACACCGAGGCCTGCGTGGTCTGCGTCAGGCCGGGGCTGGGGCGGCGCTGCACGTTGGTTTCGTACTGGGACGGCTTGCCGTAGCCGTCGGTCACCACCGGCTGGCCCAGGCCGGTGGACCAGGGCGGCAGGTTCAGGATGTTGGGGTCGCCCCCCTCGGTCGGCACCGGGTTGGCCTGCGCGCCGGCCTGGGCCGCGGCCGTGCCGGCCAGCGCGGCGGCAAAGGCGCCACGGATGAAGTCGCGCCGGCCCTTGCGGCCTTCGGCGAACACGGTCTGGACGCCGGCGCGGTCGATAAAGCCCTCGGGCGCCTTGCGCAGGCGACCGTGCGGCGCGCCGCTGGCCGCGTCCGATGTGTGAGGAAAAGTCATATTCATATCAATACATGCGCAATTGCTTATATTAATGCAAGACAACCCCGCTGACCATGGGGTTTGTCCGAGGTCAAACGCCGGGCGCGCAGCCCCGCGCTACTTGGAAAAGTGGTAGTGCTCGCGGTTGAGGACGGCGGCAATGGCGGCCACGTCCTCCGGGAACAGGCCCAGGCCCAGGTCGGTGTTGCAGGCCTCGACCATGGTCATCAGGGCGCTGGAGCTGTTGATGCGCCCCTTGGGCCGGTAGATGTCCAGGCCGTCGCGGCCCCACTTCTGGGCGTGGCACTGGTTGCACTTGTGCTCGACCATCAGGCGCTCGCCGAGCTTCAGGTCGGCGCCCTGGAAGGCGGCCGGGATTTCGGCCTGGGCCCAGCCGGCCAGCAGGATCAGGGCGCTCAGGGCGATGGCACGTTGCATGTGACGGTCTCCGCGGGATGGTCGAGGGCGACGCTAAACAAGTCGGCGCGATGTGGCGCACCCTGGATCGGGATGGGCGGCAAGGCGAAAACCGCAGCGATACCGGGCGGTATCGCGAGGATTTTCAACGCCGCAGACCGCCCGAGCCCAGGGATGCGACGCGCGCGAGGACTGGTTTAGCGTTGCCCCAAAGCCGCCATCGTGCCCAAGCGAGACCGTTGACGCAAGCCGTGCGCCGTCCGGGCCGACTCAACCGGCCAGCGCGCGCCGCGCCTGCTCCAGGCGCTGATCGAGGTAGCCGCTGTAGAAGTCGGGCGAGCCGCCCTCCAGGCGCTCGGCCAGCTCGCGCCCGCCGGCGCCCAGGAACAGCACGGTGGGCGCCAGCTTGACCTTCCAGGCACGCGCCAGCTCGCCGTGGGTGATGGGCGCGCCGTCCGCCGTCTGCGTGGCCAGCGCGCTGCCCCAGTCGACCTGCACCACGTGCAGGCCTTCCTCGGCGTGCATGGGCGCCAGGTAATGCTCGCGCACCACCTGGCACCAGGGGCAGCCGTGCAGGCTGACCATCACCACCAGCGGCTGGCGCGCGGCCAGCGCCTGCGCCAGCTCGGCCGGCAGCGCGCGCGAGGGCGGCAGGGTCTTGGCGGCGGCGCGCGCCGGCGCGGCCAGCCCCAGCGTCGCCAGCGCGCCCAGGCCGGCCAGCAGGCGGCGGCGCTTGAGCGGCGGCACAGGCATCGGCGTCATTTGGTTTCGTGCTCCATCAGCAGGTAGGTGTTGTAGGCGTTCATGCGGTTGGCCGGGCCGAACAGGGGCAGATTTTCCCACTGGCTCCAGTCGGTTGCCTGGTAGGCCTCGTCGAAGGGCGTCATGTCGCGCGCGGCGGCGCCCATGGTCTTGCGCAGGTAGACCAGGTAGTCGCGCGTGAGCTGCATGTCCTTGCGGGCGTCGGTCGAAATCGGCCCGTGGCCGGGCACGATGACCTCGGCGCCGAAGGCCAGCAGCTGGTCGAGCGACTGGATCCAGTGGCCGCTGTCGGCCTCGCCGACGAAGGGAATGCGGTTGCGAAACACCAGATCGCCCGCGTACAGCAGCTTGCGCGCCGGCACGTAGATCACCAGGTCGTCCGGCGTGTGCGCGGGGCCCACGGGCTGCAGGATCAACTTCGTGTCGCCCACCGTCAGCTCGGTGCGGCCGTCGATCCACTGGGTGGCCGGCACCAGCCGGGTCTTGCCGTCGATCCAGGGCGCCAGGTCCTTGCGCGAAACCTCCAGCCGCTGGCGCGCGGTCTCCGAGTTCAGGTACTCGCGCCCGCTTTGCTGCGCGATGATCCTGGCGCCGGCGTCGGCAAACACCTGCAGGCCGTAGACGTGGTCGGCGTGGTAGTGCGTGAGGATGACGTGGGTGACGGGCTGCGGCGTGACCTTGCGGATTTCGCCCAACAGGCGCTCGGCCAGCGCGGGCGAGCCCAGCGCGTCGATCACCACCACGCCCGCCGAGGTGACGATGAAGCCGGCGTTGGAGATGAAGTTCTGGTTGGCCGGCGAGCCCAGCGCCGACTGGCCCTGCACATACCAGCAGCCGGGCGCCGCCTCCTCCGCCTTCATCTCGGGCACGGCCGGGGCGTCCGCCGCCTCGGCGTAGCGCGACCAGGCGCCCGCAAAACCGGCGGTGAAGGTCGCGCAGGCGCAGCGCGCGAGAAGTTGACGTCGGTCAAGGGCAGCTTGCATGCAGCCTCCTATATTCATCATTTAATAAGCAACCACTGATGTAATTATCGGGAATGGCCATGGACTTGACAAGCCTCATGGACCGGCACGGCAGCGGCCCCGTGCTGGCGGCGGGCGGCGCCCTCATCGGACTGCTGTTCGGCTTCTTCGCCCAGCGCTCGCGCTTTTGCCTGCGCGCGGCGGTCATCGAGTTCTGGCACGGCAAGTTCGCCGAGAAGCTGTCGGTGTGGCTGCTGGCCTTCGCCAGCGCGGTGGTCGCGGTGCAGGCGCTGATCCTGCTGGGCGCGCTGGACGTGAGCGGCGCGCGCCAGCTGGCCAACCGCGGCAGCCTGTCGGGCGCGCTGGTGGGGGGCCTGTTGTTCGGCGCCGGCATGATCATGACGCGCGGCTGCGCCAGTCGCCTGTTGGTGCTGTCGGCCAACGGCAACCTGCGCGCCCTGCTGTCGGGACTGGTGTTCGCCGTCACCGCGCAGGCCACGCTGGCGGGCAGCCTGGCGCCGCTCAGGGCCGGGATCTCGGCCTGGTGGACCATCGACGGCGGCGCCGCGCGGCACCTGCTGGAGCGCGTGGGTGGCGGCGCGGCCGACGGCCTGGTGCTGGGCCTGCTGTGGCTGGTGGTGGCGGTGATCTTCTCGCTGCGCTCGGGCAATCGGCCCTGGATGTGGATCGGCGGCGTCGGCACCGGGCTGGCGGTGGCGGCGGCCTGGTGGTTCAGCCACCAGGTGGCCAAAAGCAGCTTCGATCCGGTGCAGATCCAGGGCCTGACCTTCAGCGGCCCCTCGGCCGAGTGGCTGATGCGCGTGCTGACCAGCCCGGCGCCGGCCATCGGCTTCGACGCCGGCATGCTGCCCGGCGTGTTCGTCGGCTCGGCGCTGGGCGCCTGGGTGGGGCGCGAGTTCAAGATCGAGGGCTTCAAGAACGGCTACAGCATGGCGCGCTACATCGTGGGCGCCATGCTGATGGGCTTCGGCAGCATGCTGGCCGGCGGCTGCGCGGTGGGTGCCGGCATGACCGGCGGCGCCATCTTCGCCCTCACCGCCTGGCTGGCGCTGGCCGGCATGTGGGCCGGCGGCGGCCTGATGGAGCGCTGGCTGGCCGAGCCGGTGCACACCACGCAGCCGGCCACGCAGCGCGCGCCGGTGGTGGTGCCGGTGGCGCCTTGAAAAAAGTCGAAGACCGAACGCAGAGGACGCAAAGAAATCGCAGAGGACGCAGAAAAGAATTTTATTGATTAGCTATTAAATACATAGCTGTTTGCGCTTGCCACATGGGCGCTAATTGGCTATTTGATCAAATTTCCTGAATTTTCTGCGCCCTCTGCGAGCCCTTTGCGCCCTCTGCGTTCGGCTGTTCATAGGCTCGTCACCCCCGCAGCACATCCTTCACCAGCGTGCTCTTGCCGAACAGGCTCTCCACCAGGTCCACCACCAGCTCGGCGGTCTGGTTGTGCACGTCCAGGGCAGGGTTCAACTCGACGATGTCCAGCGAGCCCAGGCGCCCGGTGTCGGCGATCATTTCCATGCACAGCTGGGCCTCGCGGTAGGTGGGGCCGCCGCGCACCGTGGTGCCGGTGCCGGGGGCGATCTCGGGGTCCAGAAAGTCGACGTCGAAGCTGACGTGCAGGTGCACGTCCTCGCCCACCGGCGCCAGCGCGCGCGCCATCACCTCGCGCATGCCCAGTTCGTCGACGGCACGCATGTCGTAGACCTCGATGGCGTGCTGCTTGATGAGGTGCTTCTCTTGGTCATCGACGCTGCGCAGGCCGATCTGGCACAGATGGCCCGCCGCCAGCGCGGGCGCAAAGCCGGCCAGCCGCGCCAGCTCCGGCGGCCCCAGGCCGCACAGGTTGGCCACCGGCGTGCCGTGGGCGTTGCCGCTGGGCGAGGTGGCGGGGGTGTTGAAGTCGGCATGGGCGTCCAGCCACAGCACGCGCAGGCGCTGGCCGGTGGCCCGGCAGTGGCGCGCCACGGCGCTGATGGAGCCGACGGCCAGGCTGTGGTCGCCCCCCAGCAGCAGCGGCAATTGCTGCGCCTGCAGTGCCTGGAGCACCGCGTCGTGCGTGGTGCGGCACCAGGCCAGCACCTCGGCGAAATGGCGCAGGCCGGTGGTGGCGTCGCGCGGGCCGCCCGGATTGGGCGGGCCGGCCAGGTTGCCGCGGTCGCGCACCGTGTCGCCCTGGCGCTGCAGCGCCGGGCCGAGCTGGGCCACGCGCAGCGCGTCCGGCCCCATGCCGGCGCCCAGGCGGCTGGCGCCGATGTCGGTGGGCGCGCCGATGAGCGTGAGGGCGAGCGGCGCGGTCATGTGCGATCGGCATCGCCGCCGGCGCCCGCTTCGCGCACCAGGCCGTAGAGGTCCTTGGGGTCGCGCAGCGCGGGCAGCAGCGCCAAGCTCTCCAGCAGGCCGTGGGCGCGGCCCAGCGCCTGCAGGCAGCGCATGACCGAATAGTCCTCGAGCGCGAAGCCGACCGAGTCGAACAGCGTGATCTCGGCCGCGTCGCGCCGGCCCGGCGCCTGGCCGGCCAGCACGCGCCACAGCTCGGTGACGGCGAATTCGGGCGCCATGTGCTGCAACTCGCCTTCGATGCGCGTCTGCGGCTCGAACTCGACGAACACGCGCGCGCGCCGCAGGATGGCCGCGTCCAGCTCGGTCTTGCCGGGGCAGTCGCCGCCCACGGCGTTGAGGTGCATGCCGGGGCGCAGCCACTCGCCGCGCAGCACGGTGGCGCGCGTCTTGTCGGCCGTGAGCGTGGTGACGATGTCGGCGCCCTGCACCGCCTCGGCCACGCTGGCGCAGGGCACCAGTTCGACCTCGACGTCGGCCAGGTTGCCCATCAGCTTGCGCGTGGCCGCCGCATCCACGTCGTACAGGCGCAGGCTGCGGATGCCCAGCAGGCCGACGAAGCCCAGCGCCTGGAACTCGCTCTGGCTGCCGTTGCCGATCAGCGCCATCACGCGGCTGTCGGGCCGCGCCAGCAGGCGCGCCGCCATGACCGAGGTGGCGGCGGTGCGCAGCGCGGTGCTCAGGGTCAGCTCGCTCAAAAAAATGGGCGCGCCGGTGTCGATGCGCGCGATGGCGCCGAAGGCCATCACGGTGGGCAGGCCCAGGCGGGTGTTGCGCGGATGGCCGTTGACGTACTTGAAGGCGTAGTGGCGCGCGTCGGCCACCGGCATCAGCTCGATCACGCCGTCCGGCGTGGGCTGCGCCAGCCGCGCGGTCTTGCTGAACTCGGGCCAGCGCCGAAAGTCGGCCTCGATCGCCTGTTCGACGCCGCGCAGGCACTCGACCACGCCCACGCGCGCGATCAGGCGCGCGGCGGCCGGCAGGCTGAGGTAGTCCAGCGCGCCGGCGGGGGCGGTCGATTCAGCGGCGGGTGGCATCAGCAGGGTTCCTCATGACGACGACGGCTTCGAGTCCAGTGTCGCGCAATCGGCGGCCGCGCGCAGCGGCGCAGGGGCCGCAGGGTCATCGCCGCGCTCAGCGGCCGCTCAGGTACTCGGCCACCGCCGCCATTTCCAGCGGCGTCATCTTCTCGACCACCGCGTGCATCACGGCGTTGTCGTTGTTGCGCGCGCGCTGGCCGAACTGCCGCAGCTGCTTGTCCAGGTAAGCCGCGTGCTGGCCGGCCAGGCGCGGCAGCGCGTTGCTGCCGGCACCGTCGGCGCCATGGCAGGTGGCGCAGGCCGGCACGCCGCTGAAGCGGTTGCCGACCTGGTAGATGTACTGGCCCACGGCCGCCAGCGGCGCATCCTTGGCGGCCTCCTGGTGCGGCGGTCGGCTGGCGTAGAAGCGCCCCAGCGCCGCCATGTCCTCGGGCGTGAGCCTTTCGACCATGGGCGCCATGGCCGTGCTCTGGCGCTTGCCGCTCTTGAAGTTCTCCAGCTGCTTGGCGATGTACTCGGCGTTCTGGCCGGCCAGGCGCGGAAACACCTCGCTGGCCGATTCGCCCTCGGCGCCGTGGCACAGAAAGCACGAGCCGCCGATGATCTGGCGCGCCCGCGCCTCGTCGTCCTGCGCCAGCGCGGCGCCCGCCAGCGCCAGCGCGCCGGCGGCAAGCCACAGCCGCTTCATGCCAGGGTATCGGCCCAGATGTTGCGCGCCCAGGCCATGGCGTAGCGGCCCTCCAGCTCGCTGGCGGCGGGCGACACCCCGCCCGAACCCGGCACCGGCAGCATGGTCTTCTTGTCGGCGTCGTAGCGGTGCACGCTGGCCACGTGCACGACGTCGGTGTCGCTCACGAAGCTGTAGCAGGTGTTGTTGTACAGCGGCAGCGCATTGGGCGCGCGGCCGGCCAGCAGCGCCACGATGGCGGCGGCCGCCACCTTGCCGTGCTGGTTGGCCATGTGGCCCGACTTGGGCATGGCCGGGGCGATCTGCACCGAGTCGCCCAGCACGTGGATGTTCTTGGCGGCGATGGACTCCATGGTCAGCCAGTCGACCTCGCACCAGCGCTTGTTGGCGGTGGTCAGACCCGCCTCGTGCGCCACCGTGCCGGCGCGCATCGGCGGCAGCACGTTCAGCACCTGCGCCTTGAGGTCGTCGTTGAAGTCGAACTTGAGCGTGCGCGTGGCCACGTCGACGTCGACCAGCTTGTGGTTGGGGCGGTATTCGACGATGCCCTTGTAGCGGTCGGCCCAGGCCTTCTTGAACAGCGGGCCCTTGGAGGTGACGTCCTCGTTGGCGTCCAGGATCAGCACCTTGGACCTGGGCTTGGCCTGCTTGAAGTAGTGCGCCACCTGGCAGGCACGCTCGTAGGGGCCGGGCGGGCAGCGGTAGGGCTGCAGCGGGATGCTGATGGCGAACACGCCGCCGTCGGGCATGGCCTCCAGCTGCCGGCGCAGCGCCAGCGTCTGCGGGCCGGCCTTCCAGGCGTGCAGCACCTGGTCTTGCGCGCCGGGCGCGTTCAGGCCGGGCACCTGGTCCCACATGAAGTCGACGCCGGGCGAGAGCACCAGCCGGTCGTAGGGCAGCACGCCGCCGCTGGCCAGGCGCACCTGGCGCTTGTCGGCGTCGATGGCGCTCACGCGGTCGTGCACCAGCCTGACGCCGTGGCGCTTGGCCAGGTTGTCGTAGGGCGTGGTGATGTCGGCCATCTGCTTGCTGCCGCCCAGCACCAGGTTGGAGATCGGGCAGGAGACGAAGGCGGCGCTGGGCTCGACCAGGGTCACCTCGACCTGGCCGTCGGACCACATGCGGATGTACTTGGCGGCGGTGGCGCCGCCGTAGCCGGCGCCGACGACGACCACCTTGCCGCCCGCGCCACCGCCCACCGAGGCGCAGCCCGCGCTGGCGCCCAGAACCGAGGCCGCCGATGCGGCCTGCACGAATTGACGACGATCCATGACGGGGCCCTCCTTCACTTCTTCTGCGCCGCGAACCACGCGGTGATGGCGGCCAGCTGCTCGTCGGAGTAGCCCTTGGCCAGCTGGTTCATGATGGTGGCGGGCTTGGCGCCGCTCTTGAAGTCCATCAGCTTTTTCAGCATCTCGTCCTTGTTGGCGCCGGCCAGCGACTCGTTGCCGGGCTGGGCGTGGCCGCCGGTGCCGTGGCAGTTGGCGCAGGCGGCAGCCCAGCTGCGCACCTGCAGGGCATCGACCTGGGCCTGGGCGGCGCCGGCGGCGGCCAGCAGGCCGGCCGTCAGCGCGGCGGTCAGTAGGGGTTTCATCTCGAGCACTCCTTGTGAGGGGGGTTCGGGCCGGCGGCGAAATATGCACCGGTGCTTATATAGCGCACCGATGATACGGGGCGTTGCGGCACGCGGGCACCGGGGGTTAACCCGCGTCGGCGGCTGCGATGATATCGAAAATATAGCGCCTCGCGCTTGGCTGGCAAGGGCCAGCGCCCGATTTTTCTTGAATCGGGCGGCGCGGATGCGTCAGTGCGCGCTGTCGATGGCGATCTGCGTGCACACCGTGCGGCAGATGGTGGCCACGCGCTCGTCGGCGATGTGATAGTAGATTTGCACGCCCTCGCGCCGCCGGCCGACCACGCCGGCCTTGTACAGCGTGTTCAGGTGCTGGCTCATGTTGGGCTGGGTGGTGGGCACGTCGCGCAGCAGCTCGCCCACGTTCTTCTCGGTCTGGCACAGCGCGCTGATGATCTTCAGCCGCATCGGCGCCGACATCAGGCGAAACAGCTCGGCCGCGCGCTCGAACACCTGCTCCGGCTGGGGCTCGTCCTCGGGCGTCAGCGCGGTGGCTTGCAGCAGGTCGATCGGCGAGATGGGCATCGTGCAAATATAAGCGAAGCACCCGCGGCGCGGGTATCAAGGCTGGGTCGGGCGCTCGCTGCGCAGCGCGCGGCTGAGCAGCATGACCGGCACCAGCCCCACCAGCACCAGCGCCAGCGAGGGCAGCGCCGCCTCGCCCAGGCGCTCGTCGCGCGCCAGCTGGTCGGCCACCACGGCCAGGGTGTCGGTGTTGAAGGGGCGCAACACCACGGTGGCGGGCAGCTCCTTCATCACGTCGACGAACACCAGCAGGCCGGCCGCCAGGCTGGCGCGGCGCAGCAGCGGCCAGTGCACGCGCGCGGCCAGGCCCAGGCCGCCGGCGCCCAGCAGCGCGGCCGACTCGTCCAGGCTGCGCGGCACGCGCGCGTAGCCGGCCTGCATGGACTGCAGCGCCACCGCCACGAAGCGCACCAGGTAGGCCCACACCAGGCCCAGCACCGTGGCCGTCACCCAGCCGCCGACGCCGGCGTCGGGCCAGCGCTGCTGCAGCCAGCCCACCGGCAGCAGCAGGCCCACCACCACCACCGCGCCCGGCACGGCGTAGCCCAGGGCCACCACCTGCACCGCCGCGCGCCGCAGCCAGTCGGGGCGCCGGCGCAGGCTGAAGGCCAAAAACCACGCCGCACCCACCGCCAGCACCGCGGTGATGGCGCCCAGGCGAATGCTGTTCCAGGCCCAGCCCAGAAAGCGGTCCCAGGGCAGCACCGACCAGTCGGCCGACAGCGGCCGCAGCATGAACAGCACCGGCAGCGCAAAGCCCATCAGCATCGGCAGCAGGCACAGCAGCCAGGCCAGCGCGCGGTGCCAGCCGTGCAGCACGATGGGGCGCGCATCGCCCGAGCCGGCGTGCGAGCTGCCGCCGCCGACGAAGCGCAGGCGCCGCTGGGCGCGCTGCTCGCCCCACAGCAGCACGACCACCAGCGCCAGCAGCACGGTCGCCAGCTCGGCCGCGGCGACGCGGTTGTCCATGGCCAGCCAGGCCTTGTAGATGCCGGCGGTGAAGGTCTGGATGCCGAAGTACACCGACACGCCGTAGTCGGCCAGCACCTCCATCAGCGCCAGCGCGGTGCCCGCCGCCACCGCCGGGCGCGCCATCGGCAGCGCCACCTCGCGCAGGCGCCGGCCCAGGCCCGCGCCCAGCAGGCGCGCGGCCTCCATCAGCTGCGGCGCGCGCTCGGCCAGCGCGGTGCGCGCCAGCAGGTAGACGTAGGGGTAGAGCGAAAACGAGAACACCCAGGCCGCGCCCCACACGCTGCGCACCTCGGGCAGCAGGCGCCCCTGCAGCCCGAACGTGGCGCGCAGCCACGACTGCAGCGGGCCGGCGAACTGCAGGAAGTCGGTGTAGGCATAAGCCGTGACGTAGGCCGGCATGGCCAGCGGCAGCAGCAGCAGCCATTCGAAGCTGCGCCGGCCCGGAAAGTCGAACACCGTCACCAGCACCGCCGCCGGCACGCCGACGGCGACCACGCCCACGCCCACCATCGCCGCCAGCCCCACCGTGGTGCCCAGGTACTGCGGCAGCACGGTGCGCGTCATCTCGCCCAGGATCTGCGCCGTGGCGGCGTCCCACTGCGTCCAGGCGCCGAGCAGGGCCAGCACCGGCAGCGCCAGCACGGCGGCGACCAGGGCCAGGATCAGGGTCGGGATGGCGCGCAAGATGGAGGGAGCGTTGCTATTGAATATGAAGCTGCTTGCGCAGACGGGGCGCCGGCTGCAAGCGCATTTTTATCTTGAACCACCGGCAGGCGGCGACAAATGAGAATTGTACGCATCTAGAATCAAGCCCCATGTTCCTCCAGATCGACCAGGTCGACGTGCGCTATGCCGGCCAGGCGCGCGCCGCCGTGCAGGGCGCCACGTTGGGCCTGCGCGCGGGCGAGATCGGCGTGCTGATCGGCCCCTCGGGCTGCGGCAAGACCACGCTGCTGCGCGCCGTGGCGGGGCTGGAGCCCGTCAGCGGCGGCCAGATCCGGCTGGACGGCCAGGTCGTCAGCAGCGCCCAGCTGCACGTGGCGCCCGAGGCGCGGCGCATCGGCATGGTGTTTCAGGACTACGCGCTCTTTCCGCACCTGGACGTGGGGCGCAACGTGGCCTTCGGCCTCAAGCACCTGCCCGCCGCCGAGCGCCGCCAGCGCGTGGCCGAGGCACTGGCGCTGGTCGACCTGCCGGGCAGCGCGGCGCGCTATCCGCACGAGCTGTCGGGCGGCCAGCAGCAGCGCGTGGCCCTGGCCCGCGCCATGGCGCCGAGCCCGCGCCTGCTGCTGCTGGACGAGCCGTTTTCCAACCTCGACGTCGATCTGCGCGAGCGCCTGGCGCACGAGCTGCGCGGCATCCTGAAAAACGCCGGCGCCACCGCCCTGTTCGTCACCCACGACCAGTTCGAGGCCTTCGCCATCGGCGACCAGATCGGCGTCATGCACGACGGCCACCTGCACCAGTGGGACGACGCCTACACCCTGTACCACCGCCCGGCCACGCGCTTCGTCGCCGACTTCATCGGCCACGGCGTGTTCGTGCCGGCGCGCATCGTGCACGACGCCGCCGGCACGCACGTGCAGACGCCGCTGGGCGAGCTGCGCGATCACGCCGAATGCCCGCTGCCCGAAGCCTATCCCGATGGGCGCTGCGATTTGCTGCTGCGCGCCGACGACATCGTGCACGACGACCACGCGCCGGTGAAGGCACGCATCGTGCGCAAGGCGTTTCGCGGCTCGGAGTTTCTCTACACGCTGCAGCTGGCCAGTGGCGAGACCGTGCTGGCGCACGTGCCCAGCCACCACGATCACCACGTGGGCGAGTGGATCGGCATCCAGCCCGAGGTGGACCATGTGGTGGTGTTCGCGCCCGAAGCGCCGGCCTGACCGGGCGCGGCGCCCGGCCATGTTCCAATAGCGCCGCTCATGTCCACGCTCCAGCGCTTCCGTCGCCACGGCGCCGGCCTGCTCGGCCGGCTGGCGCTGCTGTGGTTCGCGCTGTCGCTGGGCGCCGCGATCGCCGCGCCGATCGTCAGGCCGGTGGCGCTGGAGCTGGTGTGCACCAGCAGCGGCGCCATGAAGTTGGTCGTGACGGGCGACGAGGGCCTGCCGACCGCCGGCGCGGCGCACCTGGACTGCCCGCTGTGCATGCCGGCCGGCGCTCCGCCGCCGGTGGCGGCCGGCGCCCTGCCCGCGCTGCCGCAGGCGCCGAGACACGTGGCGCCCCTTGCGGCGACGGCGCACCGCAGGGTCGCTGCCGCGCCGCCGCTGCCGGCGCGCGGCCCGCCGGCCGCCTGATTCGCTCCTGAATCCGAAGCACGCTGCGCTTGTCCCGAGCGCAGCGTGGCCGCTTCGCTTGATATTCCACGTCCCGCCTGCGGGACTGCCACCGTGCCGTCATGAACCGCTCGGCACCTTGCATCACCCCCATTCAACCCATCGAGAAAACCCATGTCCCTCCATTCCAGACTTCTTGTCGCCGGCTTCTTGAGCACCGGCAGCGCCCTCGCCTTCGCCCACGTCGCCCTGCCGCCGGGCCCGGCCGTGGCCGGCAGCGCCTACGAGGCGGTGTTTCGCGTCGGCCACGCCTGCAAGGATGCCCGCGCCACCACCGCGCTGACGGTGCGCCTGCCGCGCGGCTTTGCGCTGCAGGAGGTGCCGGCGCACGCCGGCTGGACCAGCACCATCGACCGCAGCGGCGACGGCACGGTGCGCTGGACGGCCGACCGCGCCGACCAGGCCCTGCCCGGCGAGCAGAAGGGCGCGTTCGTGCTGCGCGGCCAGTTGTCGCCGCAGGCCGGGACTTTGTATTTCAAGGTGCTGCAGACCTGCGACGTCGGCAGCGCCGACTGGTCGCAAGTGCCGGCCAGCGGTTCAGCGGCAGCGCCGGGCGAGCAGCTTGCCTTTCCGGCCGCACGCCTGCAGGTGGTGGCACCTGGCACCGCCCCGGTGGCGACCAGCGAGGCCTGGGTGCGCGCGGCGGCGCCGGGCCAGGGCGTGACCGGCGGCTTCATGAAGCTGGCGGCCGGCGTGCCGCTGCGGCTGGTGGGCGTGAGCACGCCGGCCGCGGGCGTGGCCGAGGTGCATGAAATGAAGATGGAGGGCGACGTGATGAAGATGCGCCCCATTGCCGCGCTCGAATTGCCGGCGCATCAAAGCGTCGCGCTCAAGCCCGGCGGATTCCATGTGATGCTGATGAACCTGAAACAGCCGCTCGCCGTGGGCCAGCAGGTGCCGCTGACGCTGAGCTTCGAGGATGCGCAGGGCACCAAAAGCACGCTGCAAGTGCAGGCGCCGGTGATGCAGGCGCCCGCCGGCGGCGCGCACGCGCCGGCCCACCGGCATTGAGCTGAGTCAGCTTACTCGCCGTGCGCCCAGTAGCCGCCCACCAGGGTGCAACGCACACGGCCGGTGAGCTCGCGCCCATCGAAGGGCGTGTGCTTGCCCTGGCTGCGCAGCGCGGCGGGGGTGACACGCCAGCGCGCCTGCGGGTCGAACACGCACAGGTCGGCCACGCCGCCTTCCACCAGGCGCCCGCAGCTGGCCTGCAGGGTGCCCAGCGCGCCGCCCAGCACTTGGGCCGGGCCGTGGGTGACGGCGGCCAGCGCGCGCATCGGGCCGGCGCCACCCTGCCCCCATTGCAGCGCCAGCGGCAGCAGCAGCTCGAGCGCGGTGGCGCCGGGCTCAGCCTCGGCAAAGGGCAGCTGCTTGGCGTCGGCATCGACCGGGGTGTGGTCGGACACCAGCGCGTCGAGGGTGCCGTCGGCCAGCGCGGCGGCCAGCGCGTCGCGGTCGCGCGCCTGGCGCAGCGGCGGGTTCAGGCGCGCGTGGGGGTCGAAGTGGCCGATGTCCTCGTCGGTCAGCAGCAGCGAGTGGATGCTGACGTCGGCCGTCACGCGCAGGCCCTCGGCCTTGGCCTGGCGCAGCAGGGCCACGCCGGCGGCGCTGGACAGGCGGCACAGGTGCACGCGCGGCGCGCCGGCCATGCTGCGCAGCAGCTCGAACACGGTGTGCAGGGCGATGGTCTCGGCCATCACCGGCACGCCGGCCAGGCCCATGCGCATGGCCAGCGGCCCGCTGGCGGCCACGCCGCCGCCCAGCCAGGGGTCGAGCGGGCGCAGCCAGATGGCGTAGTCGAAGGTGCTGGCGTACTGCAGCGCGCGCTGCAGCACCTGGGTGTTGACGATGGGCGCGTCGGCCTGGCCGAAGGCGATGCAGCCGGCGGCCGTCAGCAGGCCCATTTCGGTCAGCACCTCGCCCTGGAGCGCGCGCGTCAGCGCGCCCTGCGGAAACACGCGCGCCTGGTGCAGCTTTTCGGCGCGCATGCGCAGCATCTCGACCAGGCCGGGCTCGTCCAGCACCGGATCGGTATCGGGCGGGCACACCAGGCTGGTGACGCCGCCGGCCACCGCGGCGGCCATTTCGCTTTCGAGCATGTGGGCGTGCTCGTGGCCCGGCTCGCGCAGGCGCGCGCACAAGTCGAGCAGGCCGGGCAGCACCCAGCAGCCGGCGGCGTCGATCGTGCGGCTGGGCGTGAAGCCGGGGGCCGCGCGCCCGATGCTGAGGATGCGGCCGGCGGCGATGGCGACGTCGGCCACCTCGTCGCGCCCGCTGGCCGGATCGATCACGCGGCCGTGCTGGATCAGGATTTTCATGGTTTATGAATCAAATCGGCCTATGGCCCGCATGCAGCAAGCGCGAGCAGCTATGGTTTTGATATTTTTCGTCATGCCTCGTTGCCCGCCACGATGCTCATCACCGCCATGCGCACCGCCACGCCGAAGGTCACCTGCGGCAGGATCACGCTCTGGCCGCCGTCGACCACCTGCGAGTCGATCTCGACCCCGCGGTTGATGGGGCCGGGGTGCATGACGATGGCGTCGGGCTTGGCCCAGGCCAGCTTCTCGGGCGTGAGGCCGAAGCTGTTGAAATATTCTTGGCTGGAAGGCAGCAGCGCGCCGCTCATGCGCTCGTTTTGCAGCCGAAGCATGATGACCACGTCGGCGTCCTTGATGCCCTCTTGCAGCGTGTGGCACACGCGCACGCCCATGGGCGCCAGGTCGCCCGGCACCAGGGTCTTGGGGCCGACCACGCGCACCTCGGCGGCGCCCAGCGTGTTCAGCGCGTGGATGTCGCTGCGCGCCACGCGCGAGTGCAGGATGTCGCCGACGATGGCCACCACCAGGTTCGAAAAGTCCTTCTTGTAGTGGCGGATGGTGTACATGTCCAGCAGGCCCTGCGTGGGGTGCGCGTGGCGCCCGTCGCCGGCGTTGATGACGTGCACGTGCGGCGCCACGTGCTGCGCCAGCAGGTAGGGCGCGCCGCTTTCGCTGTGGCGCACGACGAAGATGTCGGCCGCCATGGCGCTCAGGTTGGCCACGGTGTCCAGCAGCGACTCGCCCTTGGCGGTGGACGAGCGCGCGATGTCCAGCGTGTAGACGTCGGCCGACAGGCGCGTGGCGGCGATGTCGAAGGTGGTGCGCGTGCGCGTGCTGTTTTCGAAGAACAGGTTGAACACGCTCTTGCCGCGGAGCAGCGGCACCTTCTTGACCTCGCGGTCGCTCACGCTGACGAACTGCGCGGCGGTGTCCAGGATGTGGGTGAGCAGCTCGCGGCCGAGGCCCTCGGTGGACAGCAGGTGGATCAGCTCGCCGTGCGTATTGAGTTGGGGGTTGGTGCGGCCCAGCATGCTCAGCTCCGTGCCTCGATGCGGAAGCTGAAGGCGCCGTCGCCCTCGCGCGCCAGCTCCAGCGATTGGGTGGCCGGCAGCGTCACCCGCGCGGCGGCGAACTCGGCCGCCACCGGCAGCTCGCGCCCGCCGCGGTCGACCAGCACCGCCAGCCGCACGCGCGCCGGCCGGCCGTAGTCGAACAGCTCGTTGATCACCGCGCGGATGGTGCGGCCGGTGAACAGCACGTCGTCCAGCAGCAGGATGTCGGCGCCGTCGACCTCGAAGGGCAGCGTGGTCTGCCCGTTGCCGGCCAGGCCGCGCTTGGCGAAATCGTCGCGGTGCAGGGCCGAGGACAGCGCCCCCGGCGCGCCCGCGCGCCCCAGCTCGCGCTGTAGGCGCTCGGCCAGCCACCAGCCACCCGAGACCACGCCCGCCAACTGCGTGTCGGCCCCCAGCAGGCCGCGCACGCCGCGCGCCAGCTCGCCGTACAGCGCCTCGGCATCCAGCGCCAGTGAACTCATGCAAGACTCCTCAAGAACTGCTCCAGGATGATGGCCGCCGCCGCCGCGTCGGCGTCGCGCGCGCCGGCCGCCAGCGCCTCGGTGGTGCTGTAGCGCTCGTCCACCTCGTACACCGGCAGGCCGAAGCGCGCGCGCAGCTGGCGCGCAAAGCGCTGGGCGCGGCGGGTGTTGTCGTGCGCGGCGCCGTCGGGGTGGCGCGGCACGCCCACCACCAGCGCGTCGGGCTGCCACTCTGTCACCCGCGCGGCGATCGGCGCCCAGCGCGCCTCGCCCTCGGCATGAATGCTGCCCTGCGGCGTGGCGCTGTGCGTGATGCGATTGCCGCTGGCCACCCCCGTGCGCTTGAGGCCGAAATCGAAGGCCAGGAACTGGCTCAGGTGCGCGGGAACGTCGTCGGCCATGGCCCCGCGGGCGTCCATCAGGCGTGACCCGCTTCGGGCGCCAGGCGCCAGGCCTGCAGGCCCAGCAAGGCCAGCGCGCGCTCGTAGCGCTGCTCGATGGGGGTGTCGAAGATCAGCTCGGCGTCGGCATCGACCGTGAGCCAGCTGTTGCCAGCAATTTCGGATTCGAGCTGCCCGCCGTCCCAGGCCGAATAGCCCAGGGTAACCAGCACCCGGCGCGGCCCGCCGCCGCTGGACAGGGCCTCCAGCACGTCCTTGGAGGTGGTCATCTCCAGCCCGCCGGGCACCGCCAGGGTGGACGCGTACAGCGATTCATCCGGCGACAGGCCCTCGGCCACCACCGGCTCGTGCAGCACGAAACCGCGCTCGGTCTGCACCGGGCCACCCTGGAACACGGGCTGCCCGCCCAGCTCGGCGCGCGCCAGCGGCAGATCGACCTTGTGGAACAGGTCGGCCATGCTGATGTCGCCCGGCTTGTTGATGATCAGGCCCAGCGCGCCGTGCTCGCTGTGCTCGCACACGTAGACCACGCTGCGGGCAAAGGTACGATCCTCCATGCCCGGCATGGCGATCAGGAAGTGATTCGTCAGGTTGATGGACGGGGCGGCGTCGGCCATGCGCGCATTTTAGCGAGCGCGGGCTCTCTGCGCCGCCCCGAGGGTCACGATCGGCCTGCGCGCGTCAGGCCACCGGCTGCGCCGCCACCGCCCGCGCGTGGCCGCGGATCAGGCCCAGCAGCTCGTCCTCGGAGTACGGCTTGCCCAGGTAGTGGTTGGCGCCCAGCTGGCGCGCGTGGTCCTGGTGCTTTTCGGCCGTGCGCGAGGTGATCATGACCACCGGCAGCTCGCGCCATTCGGCGTTGGCGCGGATGTTGCGCAGGAAGTCGAAGCCGTCCATGCGCGGCATCTCGATGTCCGACAGCACCAGCGCCGGGCGCTCCTGCTGCAGGCGCTCCAGGCCCTGCAGGCCGTCGGCCGCCAGGGCCACGCGATAGCCCTCACGCTGCAGCAGGCGCTGCGTGACGCGGCGCACGGTGATCGAGTCGTCGACCACCAGCACCAGCGGGATGTCCGAATGCCCGACCGGCCGCGGCTGGCTGGTGGCCGGCCCGGCGGGCGCCGTGGCGGCCGGCGCCGCCTGTTCGGCCCAGGCGCGAATCTGCGCGCCATGCACCGCGGCCAGCGCCACGGGGTTGTAGATCAGGGTCACCGCGCCCGAGGCCAGGGCGGTGATGGCCACCAGGCCCGGCAGGCGCGACAGCTGCGGGCCCAGCGCCTTGATCACCACGTCCTGGTTGCCCAGCACCTCGTCCACGTGCAGCGCCAGCCGCTGCGCGGCCGAACGCAGCAGCAGTACCGGCGTGGTCTTGCCGCGCGCCTCGCCGCTGCGCACCGACTGCTGCAGCACGGCGCCGCCCCAGAAAAAGGGCACGCGCTCGTCGCCCAGGGCCAGCGCGCCCTCGGCATAGGCCCGATCCAGCTCGGCCGCGGGGCTGCGGTGCACGCGCTCGACCAGGCTGGCGGGCACACCCACCACCAGCGCGCCGACGCGGATCATCACCACGTGCGTCACGGCGGTGGTCAGCGGCAGCACCAGCCGGAACGTCATGCCCTGGCCGACGCGATCGGCCAGCTCGATGCTGCCGCCCAGCGCCTGCACCTCGGAACGCACCACGTCCAGGCCGACGCCGCGTCCGGCCAGGCCGGTCACCTCGCTGGCAGTCGAAAAGCCCGGCGTGAACACCAGCTGCGCGATCTCGCCGTCGTCCAGCGCCTGGTCGGCATGAATCAGCCCACGCTCGATGCCCTGCTGGCGCACTCGCTCGCGGTTCAGTCCGCGGCCATCGTCGCGCACCTCGACCGACACCTCGTTGCCGGCCTGCTGCACGTCGATGGTGATCACGCCGCTGGGGTCCTTGCCGGCGGCGCGGCGCTCGTCGGGGCTCTCGATGCCATGTACCACGCTGTTGCGCAGCAGGTGCTCGAACACCGGCGTCATGCGTTCGAGAATGCCGCGGTCGACCTCGATGCCGCCGCCGACGATGTCCAGCCGCACCGGCTTGCCGGCCTCCTTGCCGGTCTGGCGCACCAGGCGGTACAGGCGCTCGGACGCGCCGTCGAACTCGACCATGCGCGTGCGCAGCAGGTCGCGCTGCAGTTCGCGCGACTGGCGCGTCTGCGCGACCAGCTCGTCCTCGCTGGCCTCGATGGCGCGCTGCAGGTTGCGCTGCACGGTGGCCACGTCGTTGACCGATTCGGCCATCATGCGCGTCAGCTCCTGCATGCGCGTGAAGCGGTCGAACTCCAGCGGATCGAAGCTCTGCTGCGCGTCGCGCGACTGTGCCAGGCGCGACTGCATCTGCGTTTCGGCCTGCAGTTCGACGTCGCGCAGCTGCGCGCGCAGGCGCTCGACGTTGCCGGTCAGCTCGGCCAGCGCCGCGCGCAGCTGGTTGACGTCGTTGTCCAGGCGAGCGCGCGAGGTCATCACCTCGCCGGCCTGCGCCATCAGGCGGTCGAGCAGTTGCGAGCGCACGCGCACCGTCTGCCGGGCGCTGGCGCGCGCGGCGACGAAGGAGAAGGGCGTGGGCCCGGCCACCTCGCCGCGCTCGGCGGGCGCGGCCGGCGTATCGGGCAAGTCCATGGCCTCGACCACGGGCGCAGCAGTCGGCACGGGCGCGGCGGCCGGCACCGCGGGCGACACCCGCGTATCCGGCACGGCATGTGCCGGGGCCTCGCCGCCGGCGGGTTGGCGCAGTTGCTGGAAGTCGGCCTGGATGCGGTCCAGATGCTCCAGCAGGGGCTCGAGGTCGGCGCTGACGAGGTTCTCGGTGCCGATGGTCTCGATCGCCGACTCGGTGCGGTGCGCCATCTCGCCCAGGCGCAGCGCGCCGGCCAGGCGGGCGCTGCCCTTGAGCGTGTGCAGCACGCGCAGTGCCTGGGCCCGCGCCGCCGTGTCGTGCGGCTGCTCCACCCAGCGGCGCAGCGCGGCGCTGAGCTGAGGCAGCAATTCGTCCGCCTCTTCGGCAAAGATTTCAAACAGGTCGGCGTCCACCGCGTCGACCGCGTCGATGTCGTCTTCGACCAGCGATCGCGCGGGCGCCGCCTCCACCGGCGCGCCGGCCACCGCCTCGCGGTCGGCCGCGGCCCAGGGCAGCGGCACGAAGCCGGTCGTCGGTGCCGGCGTCGGCGCCGACCCCGCTTCACCGGGCTCCAGCGCGCGCACGGCGGCCAGCAGCGACTCGTCCGGCTGCTTGAGCAGCCCGGCGGCAAACTGGTGCAGCAGGCTGCGGATCTCGTCGGCCGCCTGCGCCAGGACCTGATGCTGATGCGCCGTGCCGCAAGCCTGCCCCTGCAAGCGATCGAGCGCGTGCTCCACCGCCCGCGCCAGCTCCGACAGCGCGGCAAAGCCGACGGTGGCCGAGCTGCCGGCCAGCGAATGCGCGCGCGCCATGGCGCGTTCGGAGATGGGCTCCTCGACGTGGCGGCCCCACTCGGCCACGTCGTTCACCAGCTGGTCCGACCACTGGTCGGCCTCGCTCAAATACACGTTGAACAGCGGCGTGCTGATGCGCAGCGGGCCGACCCAGGTCACCGCCGCCTCGGCGGGGGGCGCCGGCTCGGCATCCGCGGCCTCGGTTGGCAGCGCTTCAGCCGGCGGCTCGAACGCGTCCGCGTCGGCGGGTGCCATGACAAGGGGCGGCTCGACGGGGTCGTCCGCCGGCGTGGCGACCGCGAGCACGTCTTCCGGCGCCGAGGCAATGGGCTCGGGCCACTCGATCGAAGCCTCCGGCTCGGGCGTCCCGGGCTGCGACGACACGGCGATCGAACCGGTGGCGGGTGGCAACTCGAACTCGAAATCCAGCGCCTGCAGCGGTGCCGGATCTTCCGGCGGCACGACGGGGTGGTCGGTGTCACGGGCCAGCGTCAACGCATCCGCATCGAGTTGCAGCTCGGCCAGGTCCAGCGCATCGGCCATCGGCTCGTCGGCACTCAGGGTCACGAGATCGTCGGGCGTCGGCGCCGTCAGCTCGATGGGTTCGGACAGCTCCAGATCGGGCAGGTCGAAGGCCTGCAACAGACTCTCGCGCGGGTCGCCGGATGGTGCCAGATCGGATGCCGGCTCCTGGCCGAGGTTCAGCTCGTCGGCCGGGACCTCCATCGACAGCGCCTCGAGAGGCGGTTGGTCGACGTCCTGCGCGGGCGATGTGAGGCGCTCGACGTCGATATCCAACAGAGCATCTTCGGGCAGCAAGCCCGCCGCGGGCTGTGGCGCCACCCCCGACGGCGCGCCGACCTGCATCGCCCCCGCTGCCAGATCCCTGCGCTCGCCACGCAGGCGCAGGGCATCGGCCATGGTCTCGAACGGCGCGGCCGACCAGTCGCCGGCCCGCTGGCCCGCGATCGCCTCGACCCAGCTCGAGAAGGCCTGCAGCGCCTCACCGGCCACGCCGCGCAAGGCGTCGTCGGCGGGCTTGTGCTCGGCCAGCCAGGCGTTGAGCAGTTGCTCCAGCGACCAGGCGGCGGCGCCGAATTCGCCCAGCCCCACCATGCGCGAGCTGCCCTTGAGCGTGTGGAAGGCGCGCCGCAGCGTGGTCAGCTGTTCGCCGTCTTCCGGATCGTGCTGCAGTGCGCCCAGCGCTGCCTGGCCCGCGCCCACCACTTCGCGGGCCTCGTCCAGGAAGATGCCCAGCAGGTCATCGTCGTCGTCTTCTGAAGTGGTGGCGGCGGCGGGCAGTTCCAGCGGCGCGGGCCGGCTCGCGGCCTCCACGGCCTGCAGCCGCTGCAGCGCCGTGTCCAGCGAGGCGGGGTCGTCGTGCCGCGCTGCCTCGGCCGCCTGGCTGGCGGCCTGCGCCAGCGCCGGGCGCTCGTCCAGCGCCGCCAGGGCGGCCACCTGATCGAGTTGTGCCGGCGTGTGCGGCGGCTCGGACGTCACGCTGCCGGCGTCGCTGATGCCGCCGGCATCAGCCGGCGTCGCAGGCGCGGCCGGCGTGCCGGCACCCACGCGCCCGCCCACGAAGCGGAATTCGTCCTGCGCTTCGTCGTAGACGAACAGCTTGCGCGCCAGGGCCGGCTGGTAGCCCAGGGTGTCGATCAGAAAACCCAGGGCGCCGAGGCTGGCGCCCAGTCGCTCGAACGTGCCGTCGGATGCCGGCGCCGGCACGGCGGCCTCGTCGCGCAGGGCATCGACGCGCTCGCGCATGCGCGCGACCGCCAGCGCCGCCTGGTCGAGCCCGAGCACCGACAGCACGCCGCGCATCTGGGCCAACTGCTCGGGCACCGCGTCGAGCCCGCTGCGGTCGTCCGGCTGGCGGAAAAACTGGTCCAGCCGCTGCTCCACCTCGGCCAGCGTGACACGCAGCTCGCCCACCACGGTGCCCATGGTCTGGCGGTCGCTCACGCGCCGGTACAGCTCTTCCATCCAGGGCTGCAGGCTGGCCACGGGACGCCCGTCGGCCGCGGCGTCCAGGCGCTCGGCCAGTTCCTGCTGTCGGCCGGCGAAGGCTTCGTCCTGCGGCTGAAACTCGGCAAACGACGCCTCCAGAAACAGCACGGCGGTGGCCACTTCCATCGCCTGCTCGGCCGAGGGCTCGCGGCCCGAACGCCGGACCTGCTGCGCCACCTTGTCCAGCGCGCGCGCCAGCGGCTGGCTGCCGGGGTGCAGGCGCTCCAGCGATTCGACCACCAGGCCCAGTTGGTCCACGCTGGGCTTCAGGCGCGCCAAATCGCCGCCGGCCAGGGCCGACCAGTTTTCCTTCACCGACTCGACGCGCCGCCGCGCCTGCGCCAGCACGGCCGGGTCATACAGGCCGAAGGCCGGCTGCTCGTAGTCGACCGGCGCGTGTCCCTGCAGGCCCCAAGCATGGCGCACGGCGGCCAGGGCCGGCGTCGCTGCAGCCGGGTCGGGGCGTGCCTGCGCGCAGAAAAACAGCAGGTCGTGCGCCAGGCGTTCGGACAGCGTCGTGTCGCCGCGCGCCAGGCTGGTGTATTGCAGCAGCACGCGGGACGCCGCGCGCTTGACGTACAGGTCGACCGGCACCAGGCGGGCCGCGATGGCCTCGAAAAAGCCCGCCGACAGATGCCAGAAGCTGGCGACCTGCCCCGCCGATCCGCTGGCCAGCTGGCTGCTGACGGCCGCCAGGTCGGCGGCGGCGCGCGGCTCGGCATGGCGCATCAGGCGCAGCACGCCCTGGTCGAGCCGGCTGCGCGCGCCGGTGCTGGGGGCCAGGGGTTCGGCCGCCGGCATCCCCTGCGGCTCGGCCCAGCGCCAGGGGACGGCCCAGAGGTCGGCCGGATGGATGCGGTCGGCGCCGGCCAGCTCCTGCACCTGCCGATAGTGGGAAAACAGGCCCAACGCGCTGCGCGGACGCTCGGACAGCTGGCTTTCGACGAACTCGATCAGCGCGAAGCCGCTCTTCTCGAGCGCGGCCGCGGCGGCCTCGGTGCAGCTTTCGGGGTGGGCGATGAAGCGCTGCGCAGCCGCCTCCATGCCGCGCACCATTTGCGCGGCCACGGCCTGCCCGACCATCTCGAGCGCGCCGGCCACCTGGTGCAGTTGCTGGCGCGCGACCCGCAGCTGGCTGGCATCGACCGAGGCCAGGTCGACCCCGCGCGCGTGCTCGGCCTCGTGGGCAAAGCGCCGCAGGGCCTTGGTGGCTGTCTGGACGGTCTTGCGCGTCTCGTCCAGCACCCAGGCCAGGGGCCCCAGATCGCCGACGGGAACGCTCGGCTCGACGGAGGATTCGGAGGAAGGGCCGATGAACATGAGGGGATGCGCTCCAAAACCTTGTACTCAGGCCGATGTGCCGCGGGACGCGCACATCGACGGGTGCTCCGTCCGCCGTCAGGCGATCTTGAACCGCGCCACCGACTGGCGCAGCTCGTCGGCCATGCGGGCCAGATCGCGCACCTGCTGCGCGGTCGAGCGCGTGCTCTCGCCGGTGTGCTCGGTGGTCGCGAAGATGTGCTGGATGTTGCCCGCCACCTCGTTGGCCTGGCCGGCTTCGTTGGATGCGGACACCGAGATCTGCTCGATCAGCTGCGCCAGGCGGCGCGAGACGCTGTCGATCTCGGTCAGCGCGGTGCCGGCGCGGTCGGACAGCTGGGCGCCCTCCACCACGCCCTGGGTGGACCGCTCCATGGCGGCCACGGCGTCCTGCGTGTCGGTCTGGATGGTCTTGACCAGCGTGGCGATCTGCCGCGTGGCATCGGCCGAGCGCTCGGCCAGACGCTGCACTTCTTCGGCCACCACCGAGAAGCCGCGCCCCGCATCGCCGGCGGAGGCCGCCTGGATCGCCGCGTTGAGCGCCAGCACGTTGGTCTGCTCGGTGATGTCCGAGATCAGTTCGGTGATTTCGCCGATCTCCTGCGAGGATTCGCCCAGCCGCTTGATGCGCTTGGAGGTTTCCTGGATCTGGTCGCGGATCGAGT
>OFTX01000331.1_pt1 | contig 27179 bp, 18 predicted proteins | sample 1775051 | NCBI WGS metagenome assembly OFTX01 (sample SAMN08195772, study PRJEB24354) | sludge metagenome | isolation source: sludge from phenol fed wastewater aerobic bioreactor A | place: India: Nagpur | collected 2016-09-15
CACTTCTTCTGGCCCGATCAGGGCTGGCGCCACGCGCAGGGCATGCTGCACTACGAGCTGGATCAGCTCTCCACGCATTTCACGCGCAGCGCGCTGGTGCAGGAGCCGGGGCGCACCGCGCACCGGCTGGTCGAGCAGGGCTACGACTGGCTGTTCGTGAAGAGCGGTCTGCTGGACTGGATACGCGACGCCTCGGCGCAGGCCAGCGCCGGCAGCCATCGCCCGACCAAGGATTTCCGCTACTACCTGGGTCTGGTCTACGTGCATCTGGAGAGCTACCTGATCGCGGCGGCCTACACGACGCTCGTCTTTCTCGTGCGGCTGCTGGTGCTGTGCCTGACCCTGCCGCTGTTCCTGATGGCCGCCTTCGTCGGGCTGGTCGACGGCCTGGTGCGCCGAGACATCCGCCGCTTCGGCGCGGGACGCGAATCGGGGTTCATCTATCACCGCGCCAGGGCCAGCCTGATCCCGCTGGCCGTGCTTCCGTGGGTGACATACCTGGCACTGCCGGTCAGCGTGAACCCGTTGCTGGTCCTGCTGCCCAGCGCCGCATTGCTCGGCGTGGCGGTGTGCATTGCGGCGGCGACGTTCAAGAAGTACCTGTAGATCACTCCGGCTGCCAGGCGCAATCTGCCCAGTGCGCTTCGTAGCGTTTCACAAAGTCTTTCATCTCCCGGATGTTGACGGCAGGTTCGCGGCAGGCCCGGGCGCAGGTAGAAACGACATCCCGGTAGAGTTCCGGAGCGACAGTCCTGATGCCGTCATAATTCATAAGCAAATCCGGAAGACGCTCCGTGATACTTGCTCCGCGAGGTGCCATCACAATGCTCGGGGGCTCTCCATACGTATTGATCAACACGTATCGCCAGCTTGGGTCTGCGGCTCCCTGGCGAGGGACAATCTCACAGGGACGCGCGTCTCCGCCTTTGGAAATGGCTTCGTAGACCTCCTTGATGGCCTGGGGTTTGTGGGCCACCAGGACATAAGGCCCGGCCCCTACATAACTACCCATGCGTTCGTCGTATTCGATGCCGAGCAAGTCTTCCAGGTCAAAGCGTGCATGTCGGCCCAGGGGAGCCTTTCCCGAGGTGAACCATTGAAGTTCCCGCAGGGTGATCCCTGCACACTTGGCAACGTCTGCAGGCGAATTGGGCCAGCACGCCACGAGGTTCTTGACGATCTCGGCTGCGTTGTCATAGTCACTGTCGGCCCAGAAATCGTCATCCTCAACGATGTCCTCCGGTGCCTTCTCACCTGTCACCAGCCAAGTCCTGCCATCGAACCCGTCGAGGTTGAAATAACGGGGCTGATCGGGCGGCAGAGAGGTCTCCCAGGACGACATCCATGGACCGGGTTCCCAGTCGAGCCCACCTGTCATTGTTGGCACCGGTACTTGCGCCGGTAAGGCCAGCCACTGCTGGATTCTGTCCTCGACCTCGCGGCTGTTCACGCCTCTGTGACCATCCCTGATACGAAAATCGTGGTCATTTTGAGCGTCCCGGCAAAGGGCCTGGATGGACCCGGTAAGAGACCGCTCTTTTCCGTCGTGCTTCCTCAGCAGCCACCGGCTGGAGTCCTGGGCTGAGCGCAGGGAAGCTGGAAGGGATTTCTCCTTGGCATCGGCGACCTCGACCTGGACTCCGATTTCCGCCATATCCCGTGCCAGTTCAGGGCTGGCTGTCGCGAGGTGGCGGTTGATCCTCAGAATGTCCGGTCGGCCACGCAAGCCCTTGGCGTTACGCCACGCATCCAAAAGAACATCCCGGAAGGCCCTGGGCTGATCGGCTGGGGTAAAGGTCATCCACCGAATGGGCAACCCGGCAACGGTCAATCCATAGAGTATGAGGGGGCTGAGCCCGTACCGCTCTGCGTCCTTGACCTTGATCGGGTCCCGCACAGACACAATGTCGTGCTTCGGATGGTGAAAAAGAAACTTGGCAATCGCAACGTAGAAATGATGCTCTCTTGGTGATGGCTGCGTCTGCTGATTCATGCCCCGCCCCTCCTGGGGAAATGCGAGCTTTCCCCGAGAACTATCGTAGGCTCCCCGCTCTGCCAACAGCCGGGCCAACAGCAGGGCGCGAAATAGTTCGGATCGATGATCTGGATTTCCTGAGCCAACCGTTATCCTCCCCGTTCAGTCAACACCCCAGAAGTTCATTTTTGATCGCCAAGCGGTTCGTAGTACGCCTCGCTGAGCACACCAAGCGTGACGATGGCGGGGGCAGCATCGTCTTCTGAGTCACGGGCAAGCGCGCCGTCGAGCACGCGCACCCGGGTGCCCTTCTTGAACTCGCCGGGCTGTTGGACCCTCAGCAATGCTGGCATCTTCGCCGGGAGATCACGCGCACGTACGACTACAGCGTCCCAACTCGTCGGGCCGTGACGCCCGGTGATCTTCAATTCGATATCGCAGTAGCGTCCGTCATCCGAGACCACCTGCGTGGCGCTGGCCCAATATGCGTCGCAGAGTTGGCGCACACCGCAGTAGCGACACGACTCGGTGTTCGGGCGTGCCGAGGGCGGGCGTGCGGCCAACGCGGCCTCCGCTGCCTGTCGGCGCGCGAGGAGTTCACGACCGATTTCATCAATCTCCGATGTGATCGGCGGCGCGACGTCGACATCCTGGTTCTCGTACGCGAGCACGAGCCGATCCACTACGCGCCCCGACGGGTTCAGTTCGTCGTCGAGCCGCCACATCACGGCGTACGCCCGGACCTGAAACTTGTGCGCCTCGTCAGTCACGCCGGTCTTGAAGTCGGTGATCTGGCACGCGTCGTCGCCGAGAACAAGGAGATCGATCTTCCCCTTCCACCCGATGCTCTTCGCGTGGACCTCCACCTCGGGGTAGATCCCGTTCACGAGCGGGAGCCGTGGCGGTGGTCCGCCCGACTTCGGCGCTGACGCGGCAGGTGCTGGCGGAGCACTATTCGGCAACCGAAGTCGGCTCAGCATCGACTGTACGCGCACTCGAAGCGTCGGCACTTGGCCGCGCAGGGCCCGCTGTGCATGCTCCATCAACGCGCCTGCGCGCGGGTTGTCGATATAGCGTTTGAGGATGCGCTCGACGCACTCCTCCACGACGCGCGTGTATCCGCCGAGTTCCCGCAGCACCTGCGGGGCGCTCGGGTCGCTCAGCGAAGGCACGCCCGCTCGCATAAGCTGCTTCATGATGATCTCGAGCGCCAAGTGGACGACGCTGCCCGCCAGCGCAGCGACTTGGAGCTTAGGCGGGTAGCCTCGCCCGCCCCAAAGCTCCGGATACTCGGCAGAGCTGAGCGCCCAGCGCCGTGGGCACTCTTCGATCTCCGCGTATGTCGACACGCTCATCTCGGCCGGTGGAGCGGGCCACGTTGCCGGTGTGACGACGCGCCAGTGCGTCTTCTCGTTCGTGCTCACCGGGACTCCTCAGCCGAGCTTTTCGATGAGCTTCTGCGTGGCGAACGGGAGGTTGCGCCGCACGACCAATTCATCCTCGAGGTGGACGGTCAGCGACGTCGCGTACTCCATGATGTCCTTGAGGTCCGCGTCCGTCGGTTCGTTCGGCGTCAGCGGACCATGCAGCCCAATGGCGAACTGCGCGCCGCTCGCGTTCGTCACGAGGATAGGCGCAATGACGTCGCCGAGGCCCGCGACCGAGATCTTCTTGTAGCGCTCGAGTGTGAGCCCTTCGATGTCCTGCCGATCGAGGTCCTCGAACAGGAGGTTGGTCGAGTGCGCGACGCGATTCGGGCTCAGCGTCGGGGCCGAGTTGTTGAGGATGAACCGCAGCAAACTCGCCCCGAGATGGCGGTCGAGGAGGTCGTGCTCGAACTTGTTCTTGTAGCTGCGAAGGCAGCGGTAGCAGGAACGGTCACAGTTGTCCGGGCACACCTCAAGAAGCTTGAGCGCGTCCTCGAAGATCGGGAGCCCGATATCCCCAACGCGCTTCGCGAAACCGGCGCCGCCGGGCAGTGTGTCGTAGATGTAGATCTCCGACTCAAGCCCCGCGCGGCCCTCTGGCGTGAGCGCTGGGCGGTACTCGGCTTGAAGTTCGTTCGCCTCCAACTCAAGCCGCGCGCACGCTGCCTTGGTCACCGCCTCGCAGATCGTGCGCAGCGCGACGTCGGTCGCAAGCACGCCGGGCACGAGCGTGATAGGCGCGTCGACACGGATCGCGACGAGCAAGACGTCGGTGATGAAGTCCGTACCGAGGACCAAGCCCTTCGTCGCGCCTCCTCCGGGGCACATCGGCTCCTTGATATCCGGATACGGCTTTCGGTGCGCCGCCGCGACGGTGCCCTTCGGGTTCGCAGTGGGCTCGATGAGCCCGCACTTGGTGCAGTACGTGTAGCCCTCCTCCCGCGGACCTCGGTTCGTTACGAGCAGGTGCTGCCGCGTGTGGTGGACCCGGAGGCGCTCGTTTAATTGCTTCCACTTCGAGGCGTCCGCGGGGGTCGGCGCCGTCAACTTCGCGCGCGTCGCGTAGCTCTTCGCGGGCATGTCGTCGGGCGAGGTGCCCTCCGGCTTGCTCACAGGGTGCGCGAAGCCAGGCGGGCGGAGCCACTGCGTGGCAGGGCCAAAGGTACCCACGCCACCGCACGCCTCGCAGTCCTTGGTCTCGCCACGCGAGCCACCCTCGAAGGTCGTGGTCCTCGCGTAGTGGCACACGCTGCATTCGTAGTAGAGCCGCCGTCCCAGCCAGGCGCGATATCGGTCATCGCGCATCGGCGAGTAGATGGCCTCGGAGGTCCAGAGTTTGTTGCCAATCCAGACCTCCTTCCCGGGCGCGTACTGCGAGAGCGCAATGGTGAGGCCCTGTGACGGCGTGAACTGAAAAGCGGGTCGGTACATTGTCGAGTTGACCGGGTCGAACACGTGGAACGTGGCGACGTCGGTCGGGAACGCGTAGCGAGGGAGAACACCCCGGTAGAGGAGCCGGTCGAGCAGGTTCTCGGAGGCTGGGTCACGCCCCGGCTTCTCCTCGCCCTCCTCGTCAGGCGCCTCGAGCGCGGTGTCCGCGCTCGAGGCCGTGGACGCGTCCCCAGAGGCGGCGGGAGCGGGCGCGGCTGCCGGCGCAGACGCTGCCGCGCTTGCCGGAGGCTCGAACTCGATCGCCGCGTCGATCGGCTCCATCGTCTTCGGCACAAGTTCGTCGAGGAGGCGCTTGCGTTCTGCAGTCGAGAACTGCTGCGGGAGCCAAGCGTCGACCTCGGCGCGCAGTGCCGCCTCGTTCGCCTCGAGCCAGTTCTTCAGATCCCATCGGTTGAGCACCTTCGCGGACTTCTTGAAGTCAGCCACGGTGCCGAGCACCGCGAAGAGGTGCGGCTGTTCCTCCGGGTTGATGGTGGGCAGCTTGTCCTGGTGGTAGCGCTGCAGCAGGTACGCGGTGACGTGCCGTCGGATGATCTCGGCGTTGTCGAGCGTGAGGAGCGGATCATCAACTGCGCCACGGATCATCTGGTCGGGGTTCGAGAAGTAGTGCTCGTCATGGCTGTCCGCGCTGCCGAAGGCCGTGACGGTCGCGACCGCGTTCCCTCGACGACCGGCGCGACCTGCGCGCTGCTGGTAGTTCGCGCGCGCCGGCGGCATGTTCCGCAGCGACACACCCGAGAGCGATCCAATGTCGATACCGACCTCCATCGTCGTCGTACAGGAGAGCACGTCGATGGCCGGCCGATCATGGCCGGTCCCGTCGTTGCCGAGGTCCACGTCTTGGAAGAGCAACTCGTGCTCCTCCGCCTTCGAGAAGACCTCGTCGGCCTGGGCAGTGTTGAGCTGGGCGGTGTGCTCCGCGGCGATGAGCGCCATCGGCGGCGACGGCGGGACCTTCAGGGCATCGACGGTGCTCGCGCGGTAGTAGCCCTTACGCGCGACGAAGACCTTGTCGGTGTTCGGATCGATCGCCGTCGCGGTGGGCTGGCCGCAGTTCACGCAGGTCGTGCGTCCGGGGAACGGGCGCTGCGCCGTCTTGCATGACTGACAGTACGCCCATGGACCGCCGACGTAGAGCGAGAGTTCGCTGCCCTTCAGGTAGAACTTGTTCGGCGCGACCTGCTCTCCGAAGCGCTGAAGCAGCTTGGGTAGCCACTCCTTATTGAAGAACGTTCGCGCGGGCTTGTCCGCGATGAACCGATCCATCTCGTCGAACTTGCCGGAGCGCGCCTGGTACTGCCGGCTCGAGTTGCGCCACGCGGGCGGCATCTGGCTCATCCACAGGCCGGCGCGGCCCCAGCACCGTATCCATGAGCGCGCGGTTGCCAGCTTCTGCTCTGGCGTGGTCGCGAAGCTAGGGATGTCCGGCAGCGCCTCGACCCATGTCGTGTGGTCGCCGCGCTCCCGGAGCGACGCGATCGCGAGCGCCTCGAGACCGTAGTATCGGTCGCCCAGCGAGTTCACGATCGCGCGTAGCAACGACTCCGGCGGTCGCGATGCGCGCAACTTGCCCCAGAGCGGCATCAGCGCCGCAGGGTTCGTCAGCGCCCCGCTCTTGATGGCGGCGTCCACGTCGAGTTCGTCCTGGAAGCTCTCGCCCGCCTTTAGCTCTGGCCGGAGCCTTACGCCCAACTCCTTCGCTGCAATGAGCACGCCGAAGTACAGGTCGTCGAGCGAGAGATACGGAGCAATCGCGGCCGTACTCGACAGCCGCTGGTAGCCCGCGACGATGAGGGGACGGATCGCGTCCTGCGTCGAGTATGTCTGCAGGTTCGGCGCGAGGCGCGCCGCCGTCTGTCGCGAGTCGGAGAAGATGAGGACCTTGCGCCCACGCAGCGGCGCGAGGCGGGTCGCGGGCACCGGGCTCGGGGGCTGCACTTGGATCTGCTTCGCGATGAGCGCCTGGAACGGCTGGTCGCCCTTCGTCTGGTGATCCTGGACGGACGTGCGCCCAAACGCCGCACGCCCTCCGCATACGGCGCAGGGCCGGAACTCGCCCGGGTTCGCGTCCTGCGGCTCATCGTCCGTCACGGGCTGGGCCCGCCCCGCCCGGATGTAGACTGTTCTATTCCGTGTTCCGAGCTTCTGCGGGTTCAGCCGGCCAGTGATCAGGTCGTACTCAGCGGGCTCCGCCAAGTCATTGAAGACAGGCTTCTCGAGGAGGAGGTCGAGCGGAGCGATCTCGTCGACAAACCCGGCGAGCGTCCGGAATGCGCCGCCTGGCTCCGCCCACAGGAAATCCGGGTTGTTGACGTCGTTGGTGTACGCGCGCGCGTGAGCCGTGCCGCAGTTCCTACACGTGAAGAGTTCCAACACGCGCGCGCCGCACTCGCACGTGTCGCGCGGCTGGCTGTAGAGCTTGCCCGCGGGGCCGCCACGCTGGGCGGCGGGGATGCTCGTGCAGTTCGGGTCCATGCAGACCCACAGGCCCGCGAGTCCACGGTAGAAGGAGTGGACTCGACACGGCAGCAGACCAGGCTCCGTCGGCTCCCTCCGCGCCACGCTGCCGAGCGCGATGAGATTCGTGACTGCCCGCGCAGCGACTTCGGCAGGGACGTCCGCCTCGAACAGCTTGGCGCCCAACTCGTCGACGGGCTGGGCCTCCTTCATCGTCGAGTTGACGAGGCTCGACATCGGGCCGAATGACTCAAGCGCCTTGTAGAGCGAGGGCTGCAGTTCCCACGGCGCCGTGACCTTCCGGTACTTGAGGAAGCCCTCGATCACCTTGAGACGGTCTGCGTCGCTGGCCGCCTCGTAGAAGTCGTTGAGATCGAATGCGTCCAGCGCGGCTGCGTCGGCGGCCGTCCCCTTCGCCGCACCGGGGCGTTCTAGGAGGTCCCCCTGGACCTTCCGAAAGTCGGTGGGGTCCTTGCCCGAGAGTTGCGCGCCGAACTCGACGGCGTAGTCCGCGTCCTTGAAGCTGGCACTCGTGCAGATGACCTGCAGGCGTTCCGGGGGTATGCCGAGGCGCGTCCGCAGGCGTCGGATAAGCAGCGCCACCTCGGCGCCCTGCGCGCCGCGATAGAGGTGGGCCTCGTCGATGACGAGGAGGAAGCGCTCTTCGGGATTCTTCTGCAACCACTCGCGCGTGCGGTCGAAGATGGGCCGCTCAAGCGGGCGCATCAGCATGTACTCGAGCATCGAGTAGTTCGTGACGAGGACGTCGGGTGGTGCCGCGTGGACCTCGTGACGGGTGACGAGTTCGGGGTCCTCCGGGAGCGTGACGCAGCGCTTGAAGTCGCCATTCTTATCGAGCCAGCGACCATTGCCATACCATGCCGCGAGGTCGGGCTTCGCTGGCCACTTGCCGCGCTTCTTCAACTCGTCCACGAGGTGAGCGGCCGCCGCTTGCTCCGGCGACGGAGGACCGGAGGCTAGTTCAAGCGCCTTGACGTAGTATTTCCCGATGGGCTTCAAGCGGTCTTGGTCTTTATCCTTGTCGCGAACGCCGGGATACAGTGTTCGGCTCGTGTATCGCGCGAAGCGCGCAGGGCGCCCGGACCAGCCGACGAAGCGTTGGACGACACGCGGATCGCCGAGCAACAATCGGAGACGTCCAAGCTGATCATTGACGAGCGCGTTCATCGGGTAAAGCACCATTGCGCGCACGGCGCTGCTCTCGCCGAACTCCTTGCCCTTCGCCTCCGCTTCGGTGGCGAGTTTGCCGAGGATCGGGAGGAGGAAGCACTCGGTCTTTCCTGAACCGGTACCGGTCATCACCACGAGGCTGCGTCCGTCGACGAGCGAGAGTTGCGTCGAGAGCGCCTGATGCTGGTACGGCGGGTCGTGAATGAGCAGCCCGAGGTCGCCCTTCGCGGCGGATACCGACGCGAAGATGTCGAGCGCCGCAGGCGGGAGGCCGAGGTCCACGAACTTCTTTCCAGGCTTGTAGCGTGGTGTGCTCTCAAGATACGGACGCTGGTGGATGATGCCGACCTGATCGAGAAGCGCGCTGCGCTGTTCGACGAGTGTTCGGTGGCTCACGTGGTACGTGGCCTCGATGTAGTCGCGCAGGGCGCGGTGGAGTTGCTGGGTCGTCTCGCCAATGGTCAGAGCCATATCAGCCTCTTTCTCTCCAGAATCATATTCCCGCAATTGGAGCGTTCGATCTCATCGCTGCGTTTCTCTGCGCCGCATGAACTCTTCGTCCAACGCCTCCCAGTACGGTTCGTACAGTTTGAGCAGTTCTGTCGGGCGCATAACTGCCAATCCAAAAGCATCGAGTTCAACGCGGTGCTTCCAAAATGTTCGCCGGTCTGTTGTCAACAACACCGGGACGTTCGCGATCAAGGCCTCGGCGGCAACCATCCTGTCACCCTCATCCGGAAGGAAGGATAGCGGACCTCTTACCGAATGGATCTCGTCCACAGACGTCACGCCTAACCCACGTAGTAGCAGCGGTGACACCCGAATGCTTCGACGAGCGGACAATAGTCCCTTCGCGATACCAGGGTAGGCGTCGTCGGACCAGTCATCCTGGTGACCACGAAAGAAGCCGAGCAGCGATAAGAGCCTCACGCCTTTGGCTCCATCGGCGAGACTCGCTTCCCCTTGGGCCGCCCGGGAAACCAGCCAAGGATAGCCAGAGCGATCCTCGAATTCCTTGTAAAGAATGCCGAGGTCTATGAGGTCGTTCGCCAATTCAGCGCCGTATCTCTCCGTGAGGTCGGCGACTGCTCCGTCATCCCACGTAAGGGAGCCGTCTGACTCAGTCCGGCGGTCGACCCAGTCAAGATTCTGTAGAACGCATGTGTCAAGCAGTTGAGGTTCGGGTGGACAGAGTTCCTGCTCGATGATCTCAATACGGCGGGCGGCATCGACTTCTTGCTCCAGCCTCGCTTTAAGCGGACTTGTCATTTCTCAGTACCTCGCCCCTCCGAACCCGTCGTCATCTCTTCAAGCCAGAGCGCTTCGTGCGCAAACCGCCGCTCCTCTTCGATCTCAGTCTTGGGTATCCGATAAGCGAAGAGGCAGCCAGCGCTCGGAACCGGCTCGCCGATTGCGTCCCAACGTCGACGCGCCCATGCAGGTGTTGGCGAAAACAACTCGAGGACCATGGCGTCACCACTTGGAGTGACGCGGAAGCGCTGTGGCGAACCTCGCTGCGCGTCGATCGCCATCTGGAGGTGCCAAGCTTCGTCGCAGCCGCGCCACCGACTCCCCCGCTGCGGAAGGTCGATCATCCGCTCTGGGTGGCCGTTAGTGAGTTGGACGTAGCACCAGAGATCGGCGCCGTAGGCCTGCTGTCGCCGCGCCATAAAGCGGCCCGTCTGCGTCTTTGGCTCGGTCCAGCGTCCCCGGTAGTATCGGACCGGCTTCGTCGGATCGAGGAGCAGGAGCCCCGGGATGTCCCTCGACGGCGGGGCGACGTCGAGGGCTCGATCGCTCGCGGCAACGGCCAGCGATGCGGCGCAGGGCTTAGGGCCTTTCAGCCACGCGTCGGGAGTGAGCTCGAACAACCCGAGCTGGCGCAACTCGCTGCGTAGATCCTCGGCCCCCGACGACGGGCTCAGCCTGCGTACGTGCCCGAGGTATTCGATACGACGTTCAAGCTCCGAGGGCAGCGGCGAGAGTTGGTCTGCGGTGACACCGAGGAGGATCACGAGCCCGCTCTGACGGACGACGAAGCTCGCGGGCGCGGCGTAGAGCAGTACACGCGCTGTCGACGTCCCGTCTTCTACCTCAGGCTGCTCGAGGATGTCGCCGTGCGAGATCATCGCCTCGAGAGTCTCCTCGACGAGTTCTTTCGCCTTCTCGAGGTCGGGCACCAAACCCCGCAGTGGACGCACAACGGCGCGCACGAGCGTCGCCGCAGAGCACGGACACAGGTAGCTCGCAGCCCGGCGCAGCGCGCCTGCAAGCCCCTCCGGCGTCGTCAGGTCGAGCGCCTCTGGGTCGAGCCCGAGTTCTCGGATCTTCTGCGCGTGTACTTCTTCGATGGTAAGGCGCCTCATGACCACCCCCATCCGGCGTATATCTCACCAGCACCTGTTGGCACAGTCCTCATCTGATCAACAGCGAGAACAAAGAAGCGTGCAGTGCAAGCAAGCGACGGCGCGTCCAATAATGTATTGATTCCTTTTGCGAGGAGGGAGCCCGCCCAATTCTCAAGGCTGTCAGGGGCGCTTGCCATCCGCAGTGAAAATTCGGAAAGCCAGAGCAAACTCCCTTCTTGTTCGAGACTTAGGCTATTTTCAGCAAAATCCTTAAATGCAGCGCCTCGTTCGGCCAAGGGCGTATCCGCTAGTCGCGCCAAGATTTCCCGGGGAAAAATCTGATCAACAGTAATTAGCCGCCAACCATTATTTTTCTGATGCCGCTGCATCGGAATCGCCCGCCTCAGCGCTCCTATTCCTATTTCTTCTCGAGAAAAATCTCGTTCACATCTGCTCCAGTTGTCTCCGGCGATCAGAGATGCAATGCGCGTCGCAATAGCTCGTGAGATAAGCCGCTGGCGCGCGCGCCCAATAAGTTCGCCAGAGTGCCGTGCCGAGTTCCAAAGTCTAGCCAATGCCAAGAGTTGAGCTACTGATTCAACCGTGCGACCTCGAACGTCAACCCGTGGCTCAAACTGTAGATCCGCAAGCGTTTCCACGACAGGCGGAACAACAATTGCCGCCTTGAAATCACCGGTCGTTGCAACGTATAGACCACCAATGCGCGGTACGTTGTGTTCCACAACGCTCGGAAGTTTCTCTCCGATGGCTGGAGTCTCAAACGAATAGCGCTCGATGACCGGCGCGTCGCTGTCAGCGTCGTCTCGCAAGCGCGCTACGAACCCAGAGGAATCCCTCCGCAATGACCATCGCAGCGGCGTGAATTCGCGCTCGCAGCGAAGCGTGAACACACCAAGTTCGTCGGCGGTGAGTTCGACCTCACAAACGTGTGTGTCGTCGTATGCGCCTTGCGCGCTCTTGTCATTCTTGATGTGTGCCTCGAAGTGGCGCGTCCATTCCTCGCTTGAAAGCGGTAACGTAACCGGCGGCAGTTGACGCTCGAACAACGGTGCTTCTCCCGCTTTCACGAACATCTGCACCCGGACCATTACCTGGCGCCCAGTAGGACCACGCACCAGGACGGCGGCTTTCCCTTCCCAGAGTTGTTCGAGCGAGGGCGCGGCGGGGTCGAGTTCCATTTCGAGTGGACCGTGCGAGGTCGACCCAGGCGACCAAGGGCGGGCCTCGCGGACCCGCATGACGACATCGAGGTCGCCGATCACCTCGGAGTCTGCGCTGCTCCCGCTGCGCGCTGCGACGCTGAACTTGTGGAGCCCGACTGGCAACGGCGGGAGTTCGACGAAGACTGCCTCGCCGGGCGGCGTGTCGGTCAGCGTCAACGAGAGCGACGGGCCATCCCCCATCGCAATGGTCAACTCGTCCATCGAGTGGTCCGATCGGATAGCGAGGGTCGGTGTCTCCGACGCGAGCCACTCGCCATATCCCTCACCGTCCCACGCGACCGCCGCGAGCCCGGCGGGCCACACCTCGATCGATTTCGCCTGGGTGACCTGGAACTGCTTCAGCGCCTGCTCCCACTCCGGCGTGAGCGCTGCGGGCACGTCGAGGAGCACGGCGTGTACGCCTTGGCACGTCAGCGCGACGGGGCGCGCGATGGGTGAGCACGCAAACGACTCTGTGCTCACCAGCAGGTATTTCGAGTCCGCACGCACGCGCATGCCGCGAGACTCGTAGGCAAGGCCATCACTGGCGACCTTGAAGAGCCACGAAGTGCCCGGACGGAGCATGCACTCCGCGCGCAGGAGGTACTCGAGTTGCGCGTCGGTGCGCTCGAACTTCAACAGCACATCGTCGGGCCGGGGCCAGTGGCTGAGCGGGACGCGTTGGGGGCCGTGCAGGCAGCGTCCCCTCGCGAGCGGGCGCCCCACCGCGCCCGCGACGGTGCATCGCGATTCGGTGAGGGCCTCTCGCACCTGCGGGAAGCGGAGGAGCAAGTGCGAGAGGTCTGGGATTTCGAGCGAGACCTCCCAGCGTGACCCCTCGATGGGTCGTAGCACGAGGCGCGGCTCGATGCCGAGTCGTACGACTTCTTCTCGAGCCTCCTCACGCCTCTGGAACGTCGTGTTCGTTGACCTGCCGATGGTCAGCCCTCGGATCTTCGCCCGCTCCTCCGCCGCGCGGCGTGCGCCGCGCAGCCAGTCGCGACCGCGACGTTCGCGGTCGACGTCATCGCTGATGCGCTTCAGCGTCGTCGGGTGGAGCAGCGTCTTGAAGCCCTCCTTCCCTTGGAGAAGGAGCGCGGCGGCGATCTGGCCGACGAGCGCCGGCGCCTGCACAAGGTTTTGGAAGCGTGCCGACGTGTTCCAACTCCGCGCCGCGATGAAGTCCCCGAGGCGCTGCGGCTCATCGAAGAGTTCGCCGGAGAACGAGTGCCGAAGTTCGTAGAGGATGCGCGCGAGTTGCTGTTGCAGGTCGCACGGGAGGATCGCGTGCGTGATGGGCCACGCAATGATCGAGAACTGCTCCGCCCAAGGGCCCGACGGCTTGGCGCCCGCGAACTTCCTCTGGAAGGCGACAAAGGCGTCGCGAATCCAGTCGCGCCTACCGTTCAACGTCCAGCCCGGCGTCTTATCCTCGAAGGTCTGCCAGTACTCGCTCCCCGCATAGCCGTAGCCGATCTCCGCCGCATAAACGACCCAAACGAGTTGGTGGTCGCGTGCGGGCGCCGAGACCTGGATGTGGGCGCGCAGCGTGTTCTGCAGCGCTAGCAACTCGGCCTGCGCGAGGCCGTGCTCCAAGGCGAAGACAGGGATGTCCTTGCGGTCACGCGCGAGGGCGCCGAAGTGCGCTGCAAGTCGCTGGTTCCACGCCCCCAGATCCATCACGACACCTGTTCACTTCCCGAGCCGCACAGTTGCACGCTGCGCGTCGGTCGTCGTCAGGTGAGGAGACCGAGCGCACCACCCCAGCGCGCACGCAGGGGAATGCGTCGCGACTCCCCGCGCGAGCGCGGTGTTCTCTCGGATGTCCCTGAACTTACTCATCATCATCCTTCTGGAACTTCAGGAGAGATCGGAGTACATGGGCTGCTGGGGGGCGGCGCGCTGGAGAGGAACACGAGCCCCGTGGGTGACCGGACGGACGGTTGTGTGCCGCTCGATCTCATCGAGGACGTCATCGGAGATAATCCGATTTCGTAACCACCGCTCGCGCCACCACGCGCCGATCGCCGCCGTCGCCGCCACGCCCTCGTTGACCGGTACTATGTACTCGGGCCGCTTGGCGGCGCCGATGAGGTAGTCGTCGAGGTTCTTAATAAGGCTCACCGCGTACACAACGCGCGGACGGTGGTGGCGGAGGAGCATCCCCGACGGCAGGTTCAGCAGATCGAGTGCTTGTCTTACCTTGCGCAGCTTGGGGCTCACGCCCTCACCGAAAATGCTGTTCACACGCTGCGCGTCGGACTGCTGCACAAGGTCGACAAGCGCGTCGACCGTCTCCTCGGAGTATTGCGACGTGCCAAACGCCTCCGATCGACCCAACTCAGCGTATCGGATGACGTCCTCCGCATTGCCCCCGAGACGCTCCGCCGGGATCTTGATGCGGTTGTACTGGCTCGACCCCACGCCGTAGAGCGACGTCGTACCGAGGAGCACAAGCTTCGAAGCACGCACGATGGGTCGCCCAGCCATCGAGGACGCGATCTCACTCTCCGCCTGTGCGTACCGTCGACGGTACTGATGCACGACCTCTGGGCTCGCCGCCATCATGGCAGCGAGCTTGCCGCCAAGGAGCGCGTTGTAGGGCTGCACCGCGCCGCACACCGAGATGTCTGCGACCGCGATGCCGACCCGGTCAGCCTTCGCCTTCTTGAGCACCCTGCGGATCGCGTCGCTGCCATACCCGGTCTTCGCGAGCGTGGCGAGCTTCTCCGCCGTCGGCTTGCCGCCGAATGCCTCGTCGAGAACCGCGCGCGCGCGGAGGTACGTTGAGAGGGCGAGCGCGCGCTTGCTGCGGAACAGGTGCGTCCTAGCCTTCGCGATCCAGTACTCGTCGCCATGGAAATCTGAGCGCTTCTGCTTGTGGTCACGCGAGCGCGCGAAGCGGTGGTGCTTCTTGCGCGCCTCGGCGCTCTCTTTCAACAGTCGTTCGATCACTGCCAACGAGGGTGTCTTGAGATCGCGCGTCGAGAGGATGCCGTCCTCGATCAGGTCCGCCACGTAGATTTCGTCGATGGCGGCGTCGAGCGTGTCGACGAGCCACTTAGCGAGTTCTCGCGTCGGCGCGGTCCGCACGCGATCAAGGAAGGTCTCCGGGTGCCACCCGATCCACGAATCGCGCTCGCGGATCTGCATGATCGGGCTGCTCAGCGCGCCGATACCCATCACCGGGTGGTTGGCAGCGGCGCGGTCGCGCACGAGGAAGACCATCGTCCGGCCCGGCACGCTCGTGTACTGGTTCGTCCACGTGTGGCGGAAGTAGCGCCACACGTCCATCAGGCGCAGCCCTGTGAACTCACACGCGGTGTTCTCAGCGGTGACGAACTGTAGGTAGGGATCGACGAGTTTCGACAGCGCGTCGGCCCAACCGTTGTTGAGGTGCGTCCGGGCCTCCCGAAGGCCCTCCGCAAGATCTCGCCCGTCGCGCATGAGCGAGTAGATCGAGACGTACCTCCCATCGTGGAGACGCTGACGTTCCATCGAGTCCAGGAACCGCTGCACCGACGGCTGGCGGAGTTGTGCGTTGCGCTTGACCAACTCCTGCCGACGAATGCGTGCCTTCTCGGCGAGCGGGTCGGTGACGGGGTCAGGCGGCTTGACCTCGACGCGCTCGCTGCGCACGCGGACCGTCCAGCCCTGCGTCGCGAGGTCGGTCATGACGAGCCCCGCCGCGAGCAGCGCCTGTCGATCACTGCGACGACACGCCGTGACTTCAGCGACGAACGCGCCGCGCGCCTTCTCGATCGCCTCCTCGGTGCGCTCCCGCCGGCACACCTTCGCCAGCGCGCGCGCGTGCTCCACGAAGGCGTTCTGCGACGCCTTGCTCGGGAGCGGTGGCTCCAGCGTGGTCCACGTGTTACCGGGCACGTTGGTCATTTGTCGTTCAGGAAGGCAGCCAAGGTGTTACTCCACTCGAGCCGATGCTTTGCGAGCGCCGGGACCTTCCCGCGCGCGGCCGCTTCGCTCCGCGCCGCCGCGAGGAGGAGCAGTTCGAGTTTGGCGCGGAGTTGCGGATCGCGAGGGGCCTCGCCCTCAGAGAGCGGCTTGTAGATCTCGCGGTAGAAGGGGTGATCAGGGTTCAATACGAGCACAAGCCTGTCCCCGTCGTGCGCGAGGGTGAAGAACGACGTGTCCTTCACCGAGTGCTCGATGATGCTGTAGCGGTCCGCCTCGTTAGGGCGATCCCGTAGCGTCGGGTGACTCTCCTCCAATTCACGCATCAGCGCCCGCGCTGTCGGATCAACACTGCGCGGGAGGGGGCGTAGGAGGTGGTCCCGCTCATTGGCGATGCGCTCCGCTTCGGAGAAGCGCTCGCGCGCCTTCACGGCTGTGTGAGCCTTGCGTGCGCGGCCATTGAGGGCACGCGCGGTCGCCTCGAGATCCGGCGAGAGTGCCTCGATGAGGTGCGCCTGGGGGCGAGCCTGTTGCTTCGTGTGTGTAATGCCAAAGGCTTCGTCGAGGATCGGATCGAACTGGATCTCGCAGCGCCACCAGTCGTCGTAGTTCTCTCGGTGTTTGCTGCCCATGAAGAACCAGCCGTAGTCTACCTCTCGTCCTCCACGGACGATTGAGACGCCGGCACCCTTCGAGAGGCCGATTCGGCGCTTCTCGTCGTTCGAAAGTTTGTGCCACGCGTGGACCGGCAGTTCCGTGAACCGCACGCTCACCCAACCAGTTTTTCGCGAATCGAGCGGATCGGCGCGGACTTCGAAGCGCATCTCCTCACCGAAAAGTTGGGCACCAGAAATCTCTGCTTTCGGGTGTAGGTAAAGCGGATCGAAGGCGTCGAGTGTATCGCCGTTGATGGTTATACGGAGTCCCTTCCAGATGAAGTGCCTAAAACGTCGACCGAGTTCGACCTCAAGCTTGCGCACGATGGTAGAGACGCGGCGATTGTCGAGCCTATCGCACTGCGACCAGCAAACGAGGGTTCCCGAGTTCCCTGCGCACTCACTTGGCGACACCTTCACCACCTTCGGCTCGGGCACCTCGATCATTTCGCAGCGCACGATCTCGTCGACGTCGAGGTATGACGAGTACACGGTCGGGGTGTCATGCCCACGCGCGCCCTTCGGCGACTGCCACGTAAAGACCGCGACACGCCGCGCTTGGCTCAGCGACGCATTGGGCAGGCCCATGCCGTACCGCCCAAGTCCTCGGCGGTCTCCGAATCGAGTGCTCCCGCCGAACCGGAGTGCCTGACGCAGTGTCGGCGGGTCCATCCCACAGCCATTGTCCAGTACCGAAACCTCTATCGCCTTCTCCTCGTCGTCGCTGGTCTTGGCCGCGACGGAGATCGCGATGCGTGTGGCACCCGCTTGGATAGAGTTGTCAACGAGTTCTGAGATCGCGCTCGCTGTACCCTTGTACCCAGAGTCTCGGGTCGCTTGGATGAACTTGTCGAGCGCGATGATCGAGCAATCGGCGCGTCGAACTGAGTGCACGGTCTTCGTCATAGCCCTACTCGCTGCAGCTTTAATCATGCGCCCCCCCTGCAGTTGTTCTTGTTTCGTCAGAAGGCTGAATTGCAATGCCACGCCGCTCACAGTGGCCCCGAATCAGAACTTCGACCATGTTCGTTATGGATCGATGTTCTTGTTCCGCCGCGATGCGAAGCGCTTCTTTCAATCCGGGATCGATCCGGAAAGTCAGCGTGGCGGTCTTGCCTGTAGCCATCAGCTTCTCCAGGAAGCACTGCAAATGTACTGCAATGTACAGTATTGCGCGTCGGTCTTACAACACAATGCCGTCAATGCGTGCTTTTTGCTGAGAGCAGACCGCCTCCGAACGTCCGAACGGGTGAGGCTATTTGCGGTAGCGCCAACCACCTCCCGCTCCGAGAGCGCCCGTCGACCACAGAAAATTCCGGTGCACCACCAGTTCCGATTGTTTGCGGCACACCCAAGCTTCACGCCGCAGCATCCCGCCATCCAGACGACTGTGGAACGGCGTGATGACACCCCTTGGCAACCCGACGCCCCCCTGCCGCCGTGTGCCGGCCCTGGCCTTGGCGCTGACCATCGCGCTGGCCGGCGCATCGCCCGCATCGGCCGGCGATGCCACCGCTGAACACGAGCAACTGGCGGCCCTCACCCGCCAACTCGACCTGATCGACCGCCTCACCGAGCACGCCGCCAATACCGCTCCGCAGGAACGCGCCCGCTATCACTTCGACTACGCCCGACTGCGTGCCGACCTGAAGCGCGTTCGCGCCGGCCTGCAGGACTACCTCGTGCCCCAGCGCGCCCAGCCGCGCGATCCCGTCCCGCTGGCCGGCGATTACGTCCGCCGCAACCGCGCCGACGACGAGGAGCCGTCGCCATGACGCCCTCTGCCGATCAGGTCGCCGCCTTCCAGGCCAACGGCGGCTTTGCGCCTTCGGCCGTCTCTGCCGTGGTGCTGGGCTTCGTGTTCGCCGTGTTGCTGCTGTGGGGCGTGTGGGCCATGCGCACCGCCTACGTCGGCTGGGCCGAGCACCGCATCACTGAACGTCAGTTCCTCGCCGTCGTCGTGCGCTTCGTGGCGATGTACCTGGTGCTGACCTTCTTCCTCCTCTCCTGACCGTCACGAAAGGCCATACGCCATGAACATGCCACCGACACCCCATCGCATTTCGTCCCGCATCGCCGCACCGCTGCTGCCGCTGGCGCTCGCAGGCCTGCCGCTGTCGGCCTTCGCGCAGGGCCTGCCGACCATGGAAGACCCATCGCGCGGCCAGGGCAGCGGCATCCTGCAGACCTTGCAGAACTACGGCTACGACATCGTGCTGCTGATCGCGCTGCTCGTGGTCGCCTCGATGTTCGTCGGTGTCTGCTATCACGCCTACACGCGCTACTCGGAGATCCACACCGGCCGCGCCACCTGGGGCCAGTTCGGCCTGACGGTCGCCGTGGGCGCGATCCTGCTGGTGGTCGGCATCTGGCTGCTCACCAAGGCCACCGGCGTGCTGTGAGGGCGGCAAGCGATGGCCGTCCCTTCGGAGACCCCGCAAGACACGCTGGTGACGTTCCTGCCGCACCGGCTGAACCGCCAGCCGGTGGTCGTGCGCGGGCTGACCGCCGACGAGTTGTGGATCTGCGCCGGCCTGTCGGCCGCAGCCGGGTTCGCGCTCGGCCTGCCGCTGGCCTGGCTCACGCACAGCATCGCCATGGTGCCCACGCTGATCGTCGCCGGCATCGCGCTGGGCGTCTTCGTCGGCGGTGGTTTCCTGCGCGCGCAGAAGCGCGGCCGGCCCGACACCTGGCTGTACCGGCAGCTCCAGTGGCGGCTGGCCCTGCGGCACCCGGCGCTGGCAGCGCTCCTGGGCGGCCGGCGCCTCATCACCCGCTCGGGCTACTGGACGACCCGGCGCAAGGCCGATCGAGGGGCGCCATGAGCCGTTTCAGGAACGAGGTTGCGCACCTGCAGGCGCATGTGAAGACGCTGCGTCTGGGGGCCGGCGCACTGTTCGTGGTGGCGCTGCTGCTCGGCTTCGGTTGGTGGAGTGCGCCGAAGAGTCTGACCATCCATGTGCCGCCGGACCTGCGCTCGGGCAGCACGCGCAAGTGGTGGGACGTGCCGCCCGAGAGCGTGTATGCCTTCTCGTTCTACATCTGGCAGCAGGTGCAGCGCTGGCCCACGAACGGCGAAGAAGACTATCCGCGCAACCTGCGCGCGCTGTCGGCCTACCTGACGCCGGGCTGCCGGGCCTTCCTGCAGCAGGACTACGAGTACCGGCGCGCCAGTGGCGAGCTGCGTCAGCGCGTGCGCGGCATCTACGAGATTCCCGGCCGCGGCTACGGCGATGATCCGGCCACGCGCGTCAAGGTGGTCTCCGACCGCGACTGGATCGTCACGCTCGACGTGAGCGCGGACGAATACTACGGCTCCGAGCAGGTCAAGCGCGCCCTGGTGCGCTACCCCATCAAGGTCGTCCGGCTGGACATCGACCCCGAGCGCAACCCCTTCGGCCTGGCGCTGGACTGCTACGCCAGCGCACCCCAGCGCATCGAACCGCCGCCGACGCCGACCCAGGCCGGCGTGCCCGCCAACGCCCCCGGCCACCTGCAGGGAGACTCCCCATGAAGCCCGTTGCCTTGTCGGCCCTGGCCAGCGTCCTGCTGATCCTCGGTGTCGTGCCGGCCAGCCAGGCCGTGGAAATCCTGCGCTGGGAGCGGCTGCCCCTGCCGGTGCCGCTGGTGGTCGGCCAGGAGCGCGTGGTCTTCATCGACCGCAATGTGCGCGTCGGCGTACCGGCCAGCGTCGGCGACCATCTGCGCGTGCAGAGTGCGGGCGGCGCGATCTACCTGCGGGCGAGCGAGCCGATTCCGCCCACGCGGCTGCAACTGCAGGACGTGGAATCCGGCGCGCTGATCCTGCTCGACATCGCCGCCGAGCCGGCGAAGGACGGCCAGGCGCCGCTGGAGCCGGTGCGCATCGTGGAAGCGGAGGCCCCCGCGAAGCGCTACGGCGGCGGTGCAGCAAGTGGCGCGGACGAGCAGGCCGATGCGCCCGCAGACAAATCCGTTCCCCGGCGCGAAACGCCGGTATCGGTCGTGCTGACGCGCCATGCCGCGCAGAACCTGTACGCGCCGCTGCGCACCGTCGAGCCGGTCGCCGGCATCGGCCGCGCAAACCTGCGCCGCGGCCTCGCGCTGGACACCTTGCTGCCGACACTGCCGGTGCATGCGCGGGCACTGGCCGCGTGGCGCCTGGAAGACCAGTGGGTGACGGCCGTGCGGCTCACCAATACCTCGGCGCGCTGGCTCGACCTCGACCCGCGCGCCCTGCAGGGGAACTTCGTGGCGGCGACCTTCCAGCATCCGAACCTGGGGCCGGCCGGCACCGCGTCCGACACCACGGTGCTCTACCTGGTCACGCGCGGCCACGGCCTGGCCGAGTCGCTGCTGCCGGCGCTGAGCCCGATCGACGCCACCGTGAACCTGCCGCCGGCCGCTGCGGCCGGTTCGACCGGAGGAGCGCGCGATGAAGAGTAATCCGCTGCTCAAGTGGCTGCTGATCCCGATGGCGCTGCTGCTGGTGTTCGTCGGCATCAAGCTGTTCTCCGGCGCCCCCGGCGGCCAGCCCGCCCCCAAGGGCGCGGCCAGTACGCTCACGCCCGAGGAGATGAAAGCCCTGGGCATCGCAGGCGACACGCCGCGCGATACCGTCGCCACGCTGGTGGCCCAGGTGAAGCAGTTGCGCACCGAGCTGCAAAGCGCGCTCGGCGACAACAAGCAGCACAAGGCCGAGAACGAGCGCCTGCGTGCCCGGGAAAGCGCGATCGACCAACGCATCCAGAGCGCGCTGGAAGGCGAACGCAACCGCCTGGAGCAGGAGCGTAACCAGGTGGCCAGCGACAGGCAGCAGACCCAGGGGCTGCTGCAGGATCTGCAGCGGCAACTGGACGGTCTTTCCGGCAAGGGTGGCCCGTCCGACCTGCCCGTCGGGCTGGGACTGGAAGAGGGTGACGGCAAGCGCTTCAACCGCGGCGTCGGTGGCACGCAGTGGGTCGAGCCCGACGATGCCAAGGTCGACGCCAAGAACGGCAGCAAGGAGCCGAGCTTTCCCCTGAGCTTCGGGCCGGCCCAGAAGAGCCTGTCGGCCGCAGTGGAATCCGTCGCCGACGTCGGCAGCCGCGCCGTGGGCGCATCCACGAAGGCTGTCTACACCGTGCCGTCGAACTCGACGCTCATGGGGTCGATTGCCATGACGGCGCTGATCGGGCGCGTGCCGATCGATGGAACCGTCAACGACCCGTACCCGTTCAAGGTGCTGATCGGCCCGGACAACCTCACGGCCAACGGCATCGACATCCCCGACGTGGCCGGCGCCGTGGTCAGCGGCACGGCCTCGGGCGACTGGACGCTCTCGTGCGTGCGCGGGCAAATCCGCTCGGTCACGTTCGTGTTCCAGGACGGCACCATCCGCACGGTGCCGGAGGACAGCAGCAAGGGCAGTAGCAGCGGCGGCAACTCGGGGCACAACGGCGCCAGCATCCAAGGCGGCCTGGGCTGGATCAGCGACCCCTACGGCATTCCCTGCGTCAGCGGCGAGCGGCGCAGCAACGCCCAGCAGTACCTGGGCAGCCAGGCACTCATCACCGCGGCCGGCGCCGGCGCCGCTTCGCTCATCAAGTCCGACAACGGCAGCGTGGCCGTGGTCGCCAACAGCAACGGCTCGCTGGGCACCGTCGGCATCAGCGGCAACGAAGCGATGGGCCGCATCCTCGCGGGCGGCGTGCGCGACATGGCCGATTGGGTCAACAAGCTCTACGGCCAGGCCTTCGCGGCGGTCTACGTGCAGCCCGGCGCCAGGGTGGCCGTGCATCTGGAGCAGCCGCTCGACATCGACTACGACGCCAAGGGGCGTCGGGTCCACCACCGCACCGGAGAAGCCCATGCCTCGGATCTGGATTGACGCGGCCGCCGTGCTGCTGGCGGCCACCCTGCTCGGCGGCTGCGCCACCAGCAAGGAGAAGCTGCTGCCACACGGCGACAGCACCATGCTCGACATCTGGCATCAGGAGACCGGCGGCAGCGCGGGCGGCGGCCAGGCCGCGCGGCAACTGCTCGATGCGCGCCAGGGCCTGCGCCGGCCGCTGGCCGATGCCGATGTGCAGGCGGCGCCCGGCGTGCAGGCGCGCTACACCCGTACCGCGCAGAACGAGATCTACCGCCAGTTCCACCGCCTGCCGAATCCCGACCTGGTGATGTACGTGTTCCCGCACCTGGCGGGCACCGACCCGGTGCCGGTGCCCGGCTACAGCACGGTGTTCCCGCTCTACCAGCGCGTGCAGTACGCGATGCCGGGTGAACGCGTGGAGGACTACTGATGGCCTGGTCGCTGCCGTGGTCACGCAAGCCCGACGCATCGCCTGCTGACGCCGTGGATGCGACCGATGATGCCTGGGCACGGCACGTGGCGGCCTTGGTGGCACAGGGTGTCGCCGAGCCGGGCAGCGCGCTCGGCCGGGGCCGGCGCAGGCCGGCCACCCAGGCCGACCACGATGCGCTCTATGGCGTCGCGCCGTCGTTCGCGGACTTGCTGCCCTGGGTCGAGTACCTGCCCGGCAGCAAGTGCATGTTGCTGGAAGATGGCCAGTCGGTGGCGGCCTTCTTCGAGCTGGCGCCGGTCGGCACCGAGGGCCGCGAGATGGCCTGGCTGTGGCAGGCGCGCGATGCGCTGGAGAACGCCCTGCAGGACTCCTTCGACGAGTTGGACGACAACCCCTGGGTGGTGCAGCTCTACGCCCAGGACGAGGCCAACTGGGACAACTATCTGCGCTCCCTGGCGAACTATCTGCAGCCGCGTGCGCAAGGCAGCGCATTCAGCGACTTCTACCTGCGTTTCTTCGCCCATCACCTGCGGGCCATCGCCAAGCCGGGTGGCCTGTTCGAGGATACTGCCGTGACGCGCCTGCCTTGGCGCGGCCAGGTCCGGCGCGTGCGCATGGTCGTCTACCGCAGCACGTCCGCGGCCCCGGCCTCGCGGCGCGGCCAGTCGCCCGAGCAGGCGCTGACGACGATCTGCGACCGCCTCGTCGGCGGGCTGGCGAATGCCGGCGTGAAAGCCCGGCGTCTCGGCGCGGCGGACATCCACGCCTGGCTGCTGCGCTGGTTCAACCCGAATCCGACTTTGCTCGGCGCCACTGCCGAAGATCGGGAACGCTTCTACGCGCTGACCCGCTACCCGGAAGAGCGGGAGGAGGGCGAGATCGAACTCGCCAGCGGCACCGACTTCGCGCAGCGCCTGTTCTTCGGCCAGCCACGTTCGGACGTGCCCAACGGCCTGTGGTTCTTCGATGGCATGCCGCATCGGGTGATCGTGATGGATCGTCTGCGCACGCCGCCGGCGACCGGCCATCTGACCGGTGAGACGCGCAAAGGCGGCGATGCCATGAACGCGCTGTTCGACCAGATGCCCGAGGATACGGTGATGTGCCTGACGCTGGTCGCCACACCCCAGGACGTACTGGAGGCGCACCTCAACCACCTCGCCAGGAAGGCCGTCGGCGAGACCCTGGCCTCGGAGCAGACCCGGCAGGACGTGCAGCAGGCGCGCGGGCTGATCGGCAGCGCGCACAAGCTCTACCGTGGCGCGCTGGCGTTCTACCTGCGCGGCCGCGACCTGGCCCAGCTCGATGCGCGCGGCCTGCAGCTCGTCAACGTGATGCTCAACGCCGGCCTGCAACCGGTACGCGAAGAGGACGAGGTGGCGCCGCTGAACAGCTATCTACGCTGGCTGCCGTGCGTGTTCGATCCGGCGGCCGACAAGCGCCAGTGGTACACCCAGCTCATGTTCGCGCAACATGCGGCGAACCTGGCGCCGGTCTGGGGCCGCAGTCAGGGCACGGGGCATCCGGGCATCACGTTCTTCAACCGCGGCGGCGGCCCGATCACCTTCGATCCGTTGAACCGCCTCGACCGGCAGATGAACGCGCATCTATTCCTGTTCGGCCCCACGGGTTCGGGCAAGAGCGCGACGCTCAACAACATCCTGAACCAGGTGACGGCGATCTACCGGCCGCGCCTGTTCATCGTCGAGGCGGGCAACAGCTTCGGCCTGTTCGGCGACTTCGCGGCACGGCTGGGCCTCACCGTGCATCGGGTGAAGCTCGCGCCCGGCGCGGGCGTCAGTCTGGCTCCGTTCGCCGACGCCTGGCGCCTGGTCGATACGCCGAGCCAGGTACAGACGCTGGACGCCGATGCGCTCGACGAAGACCAGACCGATGCCGGCATGGCCGTGGAAGGCGACGAGCAGCGCGACGTGCTCGGCGAGCTGGAGATCACTGCACGGCTGATGATTACCGGCGGCGAGGACAAGGAAGAAGCGCGCATGACGCGCGCCGACCGCAGCCTGATCCGCCAGTGCATTCTCGATGCGGCCCAGCATTGCGTGGCGGACAGACGCACGGTGCTCACGCGCGATGTGCGCGACGCGCTGCGCGAGCGCGCCCGCGACGCCACGCTGCCGGAGATGCGGCGCGCACGGCTGCTGGAGATGGCCGACGCCATGGATATGTTCTGCCAGGACGTGGACGGCGAGATGTTCGACCGGTCCGGCACGCCGTGGCCCGAGGCGGACATCACCATCGTGGACCTGGCCACCTTCGCGCGCGAGGGCTACAACGCCCAGCTCTCGATTGCCTACATCTCGCTCATCAACACCGTCAACAACATCGCCGAGCGCGACCAGTTCCTGGGCCGTCCGATCATCAACGTGACGGACGAAGGCCACATCATCACGAAGAACCCGCTGCTCGCGCCCTACGTGGTCAAGATCACCAAGATGTGGCGCAAGCTCGGCGCCTGGTTCTGGCTCGCCACGCAGAACCTCGACGACTTGCCGAAGGCGGCCGAGCCCATGCTCAACATGATCGAGTGGTGGATCTGCCTGTCGATGCCACCCGATGAAGTGGAGAAGATCGCGCGCTTCCGCGAACTCAACGCTTCGCAGAAGGCGCTGATGCTCTCGGCACGCAAGGAGGCCGGCAAGTTCAGCGAGGGCGTCATCCTGTCCAAGTCGATGGAAGTGCTGTTCCGCGCTGTGCCGCCCAGCCTCTACCTGGCGATGGCGATGACCGAGCCCGAGGAGAAGGCCGAACGCTTCCAGTTGATGCAGCAGCACGGCATCAGCGAGCTGGATGCCGCCTTCCGCGTGGCCGAGAAGATCGACCGTGCGCGGGGCATCGAACCGCTGGCGCTGGACACGTTGGCCTGACGGGAGCGACACGATGCGCATGCCTTCCTTCGCCCGCCGTCATCCCCGGATCGGTCTGCTGATCGTGGTGACGATTGCGGTGGCCTCGTGGATGCTGCTGCGCGCGCCGCATCCGGCGACCGAGCCCATGTCCCTGGCCGCCGCCGGGTCCGAAGCGCCGAAACCGGCCGGCCCGCCCTGGCTGTATGGCCGTGCCGATGCGCGCTTCACGGTGGTCGGGTACGCCGACCTGGAGTGTCCGTACTGCCGGGCCTACTTCCCCGCGCTCAAGCGCTGGATCGACGCCCATCCCGAGGTGAACTGGCAGTGGCACCACCTGCCGCTGTCCATGCACGAGCCGGCCGCGACTGCCGGGGCACGCCTGGTCGAGTGCGCGGGCGAGACGGGCGGACATGCCACGTTCTGGCAGGCCGTGGCGTGGCTCTACTCGAACACCCGCGGCGACGGCCACGGCCTGCCGGAGGGCCTGCGCTATCCCGACCTCACTCCAGCCATGCAGGGTTGTCTCGACAGCGATCGCCCCGATGCCGTCATCCGCGCCCAGGCGGTGGAAGCCGCAGAGCAGGGCATCGCGGCCACGCCGGCCCTGCAACTGCGCGACCGCGAGTCCGGCAAGACCCTCCTGCTGCACGGCCCCGTCGAAGGCGATGCCTTGCTGTCGGCCATCGACCTGCTCGCTGCCGGCAGCACGACCGCAGCCGAACCTGCCCATTCCCCAGACATGCCCGCCGGCGTTGCCGGTGACATGCCCAGGTAGCCATCGATCTTCAAGGCTGCGGCGCGGCTCGTCCGCGTTGATCGAAACCCGTTCGCATCGCATCCCTTGACGCGAACGGCCACCGCATCCGCGGTGGTGGATGCCCGCTCGTCACCCGTTCCATCCCCATCGTCCCCAGGAGGGTTTGCCCTCCAGGGGCAGGCGCCCTCCGATCTCATCCATTGGAGGTTCGCCATGTCTCTTGTCATCGCCGACTCCTGCCCGGAGTCGCTCACCCTGATCGCCGCCCAGCACGAAGACTGGATCATCCGGCAGGCCATCACCCTGCTGGAGAACCGCGTGTTCAAGGCCGGTCCAGCGCTGGGCAGTCCCGCCGCCGTGCGCGACTACCTGCGCCTGAAACTGGTCGCGGAGCCGAACGAAATCTTCGCCGTCGTGTTTCTCGACAACCAGCACCAGGTGCTCGCCTACGAGCCGCTGTTCAAGGGCACGGTCGACCAGACTTCGGTGTATCCGAGGGTGGTGGTCCAGCGTGCGCTGGCGCTCAACGCTTCGGCGCTGATCCTGGTGCATTTTGTGGCGCGCCACAAAATGCGAATTTTGTGCCCTGTTTTCTTATGTGCCATCGAGGATTGATCTCGGCGCACGTGAGCGGTTTCCGACGGGCGG
>OFTX01000333.1_pt1 | contig 26922 bp, 33 predicted proteins | sample 1775051 | NCBI WGS metagenome assembly OFTX01 (sample SAMN08195772, study PRJEB24354) | sludge metagenome | isolation source: sludge from phenol fed wastewater aerobic bioreactor A | place: India: Nagpur | collected 2016-09-15
CGCACCGTTGATGTCTTCGGCGTGAGCACCAATGCGCGCTACACCTATATCGAAGGGTTCTGCCGCGATCGCATGGCGGATCGAACGTTTCGCGTTGATCGCATCGTTGGTGACCTGACGGACATGGATACCGGCGAGCTGATGCCCGTCGCTCGGTTGCTGGAGCTTGTGCCCTGGCGCGAGCGCATGGACTATGTGTCGGCTGCGCCCGCAGCTCCAAACCGCTCCCCCAAAGAGTGGCAGACCGCCGTGCTCTTTACGGGCTTTTCCGCCAAGCGCCGCGAAAAGCTGGAGGCCCTTGCCGACGCCGCCGGGTTGGACGTTCGTGTGACCGTTAGCAGCACCCTGGATTACCTTGTGACAGGCCCCAGGGGCGGGCCGTCCAAGGTTGCGAAAGCCGAAGAACTCGGGGTCAGCGTGATCGATGAAGACGAGTTCATGGCGCTCATTGGTTTGTAGATGACTTCAGGAAGTGACCTATCCATGTCCGACAAAAATACACCTTCAAAACCTCTTCCCCCACGCCCGCAGCCGGAACCCGTTGGGCGCGATACGCCCCTTCGCGAATCCGTGAATCACGATGAAAATGTGCGCCAGTCGGGTGACTATGTGACGCGCAACGTGGCCCCGCCGCCCGCCCCGCCCATGCCGCCCAAGGGCAAGAAGTAATCGGCCTTGAGCATTGGGTGCTTGCGCCCTGGCACCTGCGGCGCAAGCGGGCGTTGTTGCGATGCGGTTGATGACCGATCAGAATAAGGTCATGACAGCCATCACCACGCCTGACCTCACCGAAGAAGACCGTCACTCTTTGTGGGAGCGGCGCCACGAGCTGCTCAACTGGGCGAACATCACCTATCGCTACCACCGCAAGCGCCAGTGGTTTTTCGACGTGCTGGAAAAACTTACGCAAGCCGCTGTGGTGGGCGCAGGCGTGGCCGTCGCAGGCAAGACCGTCGTGGACCAGCTGCCGCTATTGGGCGGGGCCATCGCTTTCTTTGGCCTGCTGGCGCTGGTGTTCGGCTACTCCGACAAGCGTCAAGCCTACAAGGAACTCGCCCAGGAGGCGATCCAGCTCGTGGGCGATATCCAAAGCACGTCCTTTGACGCACTGACCGAGTCCGATCTGTGCGCCTGGCAGCGCACCCGAGCCTGCATCGATCTGAAGGAGCCGCCCAATCTCAAGACCCTGGTGGCCAAGTGCGAATGGGAGCAGGCCGTGAGTGAAGGCCATGCCGACTGCGCGCCACAGGTGCGGTGGTGGCAGCAGGCTTACATGCATTTCGTGTAGTCGCGCTGCATCGGCGCGGCGCTGCTCTGAAAGGTAGCGCTATAAATTCCGAGATACCTACGGCCCGCCCTTTATAGATCACGGCGCTTTTCATCCTGGACATGTCAATCGCTCCCCCTGCGCTCCATCTCCATGCGTGTGGTCAATCCGTTGTCATCGAGCGTGTGCTCCACTGTCTTGCATAGCCAGTCGGTGCCGTCGATTTCGGGCTTGAAGCCGCGCACGTTGACGGGGGTCTGCACCATGAGCGCGGGCTGGCCGATGGCGAGGGTGATTTCCAGCGTGGCCGCGCCGCGCTCGATGCGCCCAAGTTCGGACTCGGCGGCGGCCATGGCGTTGTCTTCGGTGTCGTAGGTGTCGGGCAGGGTCTTGAGGTTGTCCTCGGTGCCGGCCACGGCGCCACGGTCTTGCGCTGCGCGCTTGTCGTGCCACTTGGCGCGCACTCCGCTGTAGCTTTCGCGCGCTGCCAGGTGGTAGCGGTGGCGGTCCCCGTCCGAGCGGGTAAGCGTGATGGAGTCGAGCTGCTGGCCGCTGGCGGTGCGGGTGCTGCCGATGGGCAGGAACACCAGCAGGCCCTTCTTCACGGTGGCCACGGCGTCATGCTGGCGGCCGATGCGGGTGAGGAAGTGCACGTCGCTTTCGTTGGTCTGGTCTGCATGCTCCACGGCCACGCTGTCCAGGCTGTCGGCCACGCGCGCCTGCATGCCGTTGCGCGCGGCGATGTCGCGAACGATGGCACCCAGCGTGCTCTCGTGCCAGCTGTGGGTGTTTCGCTGGCGCAGCGTGGCGCGCAGGTTGGCGCTGCGGCAGCGCAGTTGCACGGCGTCAGGGGCGCCGCCGTGCTCGATTTCGTCCACGATGTACTCACCCTTGTCCACCATGCCGGTGTGCTCGTAGCCGAGCTGCAGCGCCACGCGCGCGCCCACGGGCGGCAGGGCGAGGTTGCCCATGGAGTCGTCGAGCGTGATGTCGAGCTGGTCGGCTTCTTCGCCGCGGCTCTCGCGCAGGCTCAGGCGCATGAGCAGCGGGCGCACGGTCTGCGATATGTCGCGCCCGTCCACGACCAGCGCATAGCGCTCCTTGCGATATTGGGTGCCTTCGGTCTGCATCACCCGATCCACCAATCCCAGTCGCTGCTGGACCACCAGTCGCCCCAGTCGTCTCCGCCATCGGTGCCGCCAGCGGGCTCGGCCAGCGCGTCGTCCACGCGCGCCAGGCTGACGCTGAATTCCACGCGCCGGGGCACGCCCTCGCGCACGAAGAGGCTACCGGTTTCCTCCACGGTCTCGATCACCCAGGCGCCGAAGGCCTCGCCCGCACCGTTGACCAGCGCGTAGGCCTTGCCGTCATCGGCCATTTCCCTCAGGCGATCGAGCGCGCTCCTGTCACCCATGAATTCGGGCGCCTGCAGGCCGGTGAGGGTGATGGTTTCGTCGCCCGGCCCCACGTACTGACGCGCCGGGCGCGCGCCCACGCGGCTGTTGCTGGGGTGGCGCCAGCTACTCGCGCGGCGCAGCTCCTGAAAGGCCAGCGTGTCGAGCTGGAAGATGAATTGTCCAAGCGCGGCCATCATGTCGAGTGCACTCCCATCAGTCGATGTCGTCGAGGCGGCTGTAGCGTCGGCTGGCCTGCGCGCGCTCGCGCCGGTCGAGCTCGCTGGCCACGGCGCGGGCGATGGCCTGCTGGTCCATGCCCGGCGCTGCGTTGATGGTGATCTGGTAGGTGCTGGCGGTTGCCATGGGTCCCGCCGGCGCAGCGCCGGCACCGGCCATGGCGGCCATGGGCACCATGGCGGCACCGGCCATGCCGATGGCGGCGCCGCGCACCAGGCCCGCCCCCTGGCGGATGCCCAGCGCCGCGCCCTCGCCCACGTAGCTGCCGAGCTGCATGAAGACGCGGGATGGGCTGTTGATGCCGAGCTTTTCCTTGAACCAATCTATGGCGCCAGTGGCCGCCGAGCCGATGGCGTCGCGCACGGCGCCGAGGCGGCTGGTGATGCCGTTGTACATGCCCTGCATGATTGCGGCGCCCGCGTCGAAGAAGCGCGCGCCCAGGCCCATGACGTACTGCGCCGCGCCCGAGACGGCGGCGCCGATGTCCTGCATGAGCAGCTTGAAGCCGCCCACCACGTCATCCCAGCGCGAATACAGCATGTAGGCGGCGGTGGCCAGCAGGGCGATGGCGAACACGATGGGGTTGGCGATGAGGAACGCGGCCACGGCCCGCAGGCCGATGAGCAGCGCCGAGCCTGCCGCCTTGAGCCAGACGAAGGCGCGCCCTAGCATGAATCCCGCGCGGTATAGCAGGCCCATGGCGGGCGCGGCGGCTGCGGCGGCAGCGCCTGCGCCGAAGAGCGAAAAGCCCATCCGCGCCAGCACCCATCGCAACAGCGCACCCTTGGCCAGCAGCACTCCCATCGGTATCAGCAACACGCCCAGCGCCGTGGCCGTGCCCAGGATGATGGCGGCGCCGTAGCCCAGCGCCTTGGTGAGCATGGGGTATTCGGTAGCCAGGCGATTCACGCCCTCCACGATGCGGGTGAGCATCTGCAGCAGCGCCACGTAGCCGGGCATCACGGCCGAGCCCAAGCGCTCGTACAGCGCGTTCTTGCGCGCGCGCAGCTCCAGCTCCCGGCCCTGTGGCGTCCCCTGGGAGCGCCCGTAAAGCGTGTCCACATTGTCGGCACGCTCATTGAGTGCGTAGCTCTTGTTGATCATCGCGCGCTGCTGGTACATGGTGGCGAACACCTGTGCCGCACTGCGGTTGCTGAAGATGCCGCCCATGGCGTCCAGAACCTGTTTCTCGCTGGTGAGGCCATGCGACGCCAGTGCAGGCAGCAACACCTTTTCCATCCACTGGAACTGACTTTTCTGGAACAGCTCTGCGCCCTTGAGCGCGCCCACGCCCAACTGCGCCACCTGTCCAACCTTGTCATGCTTGACCTTGCTGGGGTCGGCGATCAGACCGAGTTGATCGAGCAGCACGGCCGCGCGCTTGGTGGTCTTGCCCTGGTAGATGTTCTGGTAGGCACTCATCATCCCCGTGCCCAGGCGAAAGCCGCCCATCTCCTGCACCAGCGGCTCCAGCCGGTAGAAGAATTCTTTCTCGCCGATGCCCTTGGCGGCCACGCCGCCGGTCTTGATGAGCTGCAGCCAGTCGTCGGCGCCCACGCGCCCGCCCGTGGCGGTGATGACCTGCTGCACCAGGTTGGCGTTGCGCTCGAAGTCCGTGCGATTGTTGGCCCCGTTGCGCATTTCGATGACCTTGAGCATGTCCATGAACTTCTTGTCCTGCTCTTCGCCGTGCTCCGCACCGAAGGTCGCCTCATTGGCGAACTTCATTTTCGTCAGCAACGGCATCGCATCCCTTGCATGGTGCACGTCGTTGAAGACGGTAATGGCGTCGCGCATGAGCGCGAGGTTGTCCACGGTGCTGTTGCCGTAGGCCTTGAACTCGCGCGCGAACCCGATGGCTTCTTCCGCCTGGCTTTGCTCCAGGCCCAGCGCGCGGATGCGCAGCTCTTCGAGTGCGGAATTCCTGCCCTGACCGAGCGGCCCGCCCAAGGCATGCAGCGCGCGCTGGCCGCCGTAGGCCAGCCCGTAGCCCGCGCCCGTCATGGCGGCACCGCGCACGGCCATGGCGTTGCGCGTGCGCTCCAAGCGCTGCAGACGCTCGCGCGCGGCTTGCTGGCGCCTGATGGCCTGGGTGGTTTTTTCCACCTGCGCGGCCAGCCGCGCCTCGGCGGTTGCCGGGTCGGTGATGCCGCGTTCCTGCATGACGGCCCGAGCGCGGCGCACGCTGGCGGTCTGTTTGTCAAAGCTGATGCTCAGGCGCTGCACGACGGCCTGGGCGGCCTTCATCTGCGCCGCATGTGCCCTTTGCGCTTCTTGCGTCGTATGGGTTTGCACTGCCAGCTCGGCCAGCGCGGCGCGCGCGGACTGCAGCTGCTGGCGCGTGGCGCGCATCTGGTCGCTCGCTTGCTTAAAGCCTGCGAGCGCCCGCTGCTGGCTTTGCAGCTTTTTGAGCGCTGTCACGGCTTCGCCTACGGCTTGAGCCGTTTTCTTGCTTCCTTGCGTGATATTTCTGAGCGGCGCCGTCACCTTGTCCACGGCTGATAGCAGCACCTCAAGGCGCAATTTGTCAGCCATGGCGCGCCCCTTGCGCCGGGGCGCTGTGCGTCAGTTGATGGGCGGCAGGCCCGCAGCGGCGCGGGTCTCGCGAATGAGTTGCTCGATGCGCGCATCCTCTTGTGCACTGGCCGCTTGCCGCTGCGCATCGTCCGGACGCACCCCGAGCGCCCAGCTCATGGTGCGGCTCGCTGTAACGCCGCAAAGCCAGGCAAACGTGAGCAGCCCTCCCAGCAGTGCAAGAAGGGCCAGCACGACCAGCACGGTGACGATAAAAGCGCTCATGGCGTGACATGTTACCTCTTCATTTTTCAGGCTGCGCATGCATGGCGTTGTGGCGTTCCACGGCCAGCGCGCGCCAGTCCATCAGCTCGCCCAGTTCCATGGGCTGCATCACGGCGGGCTGCCAGTGGAAGATGAGCGCCACGTCGGCCATGGCGCTCTCTACTCGGTCAGGGATTCCATGGCTGCTTTCGGCACCAAAAAACCGGCCACCTCCGAGGCACAGACCACGAGGTCGGCGGGGTCCATTTCGTCCACCTCGGCCTTGATGAGCGTGGGGGAGCTGATGCGCGTGAGCAGCGTGGCGATGGCTTCGGTCTTCATCTGCAGCACTTCGGCGAGCATCAGGCCGCGCAGGTCTCCTGTGCGCGGCTTCATGAGGGTGAGCGTGGTGATGGTTTCGCCCTTGCGCACGATGGGGGTCTGCAGCGTGACTTGCACGCTGGCGCGTGCCGGTTGCGCCTGGGTGGTGGGCTCTTCGGTGGTGGATTTCATGGCGTGACCTCAGTCCGTGAAAAAAAGAGCAGCGGCCGTCCTGTTGGCAGGCCCGGGCCGCTGCGGCAAGCCGGGCGCTGGGCCCGGCACAGGAGACAACTCAAATACCCAAGGCGGCGCGGGTGGCGGCGAGGTTGTCGTTACCGGCGACGTTCTCGATCATGTTGACCAGATCGATCTCGATTTCTTCCTGGCCGTCGATCACTTCCTTGTAGTAGCTCAGGACGTATTTGTAGGTGCGTTCGGTGGCGTCGCCCGCCTTGTGGTTGCCCGGGTCGCGTTCGGAGAGGCGCCCGCGCATGGTCACTTCGACGGGCAGCACGGCCTCGGAGTCGTCGGCCTGGACGGCACCGGCGAAGCGGATGAGCACGGCATCGTGCACGCCCGCGCCCCACTTGTCGGCCAGGCCCGCGATCCAGCCCGCGCCCTTGATTTCGGCTTCCATCTTTTCTTGTCCGAAGTCCAGGCTGACGGGGCCGTTCATGCCGCCGCTGCGGTATTCCTCCATCTTGCGGCTGAGCGTGGGGAGCTTGATCTCGGGCACTTCGCCCATGTAGTTGGTGCCGTCCACGAAGGCGGCGAAGGCTTTGAGTTTGCGCGGCAGTGCCATGGCGGTGTGTCCTCGGTGTGTGGGTTACGGTCGGCTCGCGCTTACTGGCCCGTGGCCACGCGGATGGCCCAATCGGCGTAGTAGCGGTCGGTGATGCGTTGCTTGAAGCCCAGGTCTTCCAGCGGCGGGATGGGGGTGTAGTCGTAGTCGATGGTGAGCTTTCCGCTCTTGAGGGTCTCGGTGGTGTTCACCTCGTAGTCGATCCAGGCCTTGCCGTCGAGGATGTAGCCGCCGGCCTTGAGGCTGCGCATGCGGGCGTTGATGCCTTCCAGGATGTCTTTGACCAGGCTGGGCGTGAGCGGCTTGTCGATGAACTCGAAGTGGCCATCGGCCATCGTGTCTGCGAGCACGTGCGCGGTGCGTGTGGCTGTCTCGAAGCTGAAGGCGACGTCGGTGCTGCAGGTTCGGTTGCCCCAGAAGCGAAAGCCCTGTTTCCGGATGAGCGTGGTGACGTTGCCTTCGTTGAGCAGCGTGGCGTCGCTGGATGGGTTCTGCAGGTCGAAGAAGACGCTTTTGGTGATGCCAGTGGGGCCGTTCACCGGCACGTTGGAGAGGCTCTTGTGCCAGCCCTGCGCCTGATCGATGGCGGCGCGCAGACCCATGGCGTAGGCCACGGCGGGCACTTCCTTGACGGCGCTGGTGAGAGTGTCCCAGCGGGTGAAGTTGGGCCAGATAACCATGGTTTCGCGCTTGCCGAAGCCAGTGGCATAGAGCAGCGCCTCGCTGACGTCCTGCGCGGCATCGGCGTACACGTAGGCCATGGCGCGCATCTTTTCTGCGACGGCGGTGAGCGCGTCGGCCACGGGCTTGGTGTCGAGGCCCGGGGCGCCGAGGATGCGGGGCTTCACTCCGAGCGAGCTTTCCGCATCGAGCAGTGCCTGGATGCCGGTGCGCTTGCCGCCCACGTAGTCTCCCACGACCTTGCTGGTCTGGTCGGCGGCCTTGGCAACCTCATCAATGCCTTCGCCATCGGCCACGCGCACGATGACAAGCACGGGTCGCGCCTGGTCGGCGATGGCGGCCAGCGCCGGTCCGAGCGTGCCGAGCGTGCCCGCCTTGGCCTGGGCCTTCGCGATGCTGGTGAAGAGCACCGGGGTGTCGAGCGGGAAGGCGGTGGCGTCTGCATCGCTTGCGGTGGCCACCAGACCGATGACGGCGGTGGAAACGATGCGCAGCGTGGTGGTGCCTTCGGTCAGCTCGGTGACGCGTACGCCGTGGTGGAAGTCTGCAATGGGCATGGTGTCCTCTTCGGGTTGCCTGGCGGTGGTGGCGATTTCAGTCGGTGCGCTGATGGTGGCGCGCTGCTCGCGCGAAGGCCAGCGCGGCGCGTTGTGGCTGCGCGCGGCACACCCGGCGACGGCTCATACGGCCGGCTCGCGCGAGACGATGGGGTAGACGGCCCAGGTGACGCAGGCACGCAGCGCAAAGCCGGGTAGCGGGAACCAGCACTGCACGCGCCGTCCGTTCACCACGCCGAAGACGTTGCCCACCTCGAAGCCGATGTGCGTGAGCAGCTTGATGGGGCCGATGCACTTGCGCAGCGCATCGATCTGCCAGACGGTGCCACAGCGCAGCACGGTGATGCCCGGCACGGACCATTCCTGCACCTTCACGGACGGATCGACAGGTGCGCCGAGTTCCCATGCGCTGTATTCGCAGGCGTTGCGCCGGTACCAGGCCGCGCGCGACTTCTGGCTTCTGGGGTGTTCTCCCGGGCACCAGTAGTTGGCTGCGACTGCGCCCTTGTATTCCTCGCTCTCGGGGTCTTGATTGAGCCAGGCGCCCATCATCGGGCGACCACCCTCTGGCGTCTCGATCCACGGGATGTTGTCCCCGTGGCCGGTGATGTTGAGCGCTGGGGCGATGTCCCACTCGGCAAGCTCTGGATGCAGGTCGATCAGGCGTTCGTCCTGCCAGCGCATCAGGCGCGCGATTTCCCTCGCCCTGAACCAGCGCACGAAGAACTTGGGCAGCAGCAGGCCGCGCGAACGACCGCGCGCGACTTCGATGGATTGAATGGCCTGCAGGTGCAGGTCGGTCGGCACGCCGGCGGCGGTGAGCAGTGCGGCGATGTTCATGGCGTGGTCCCCAGTATTTCGGCGGCTCGGCCAGCGGCCAGGACGCCCGAAAGTTCGAGCATCTGGATGCCCATGATGGTGGCTTCGTCGTCGAAGTTGACGACCTTGGCCATCGAGAAGCGGCGCATCCAGGCGTCCATGGCGGCGCTGGTGCGCGCGGCCTCGGTCATGGCCTCCCATTCCGCCGCAGTGAAGAGTTTGATGAGCTGCTCGTGCGTGAGCAGCCTGGGCACGGGCACGGTGACGTCAGCGGCCGTCCAGGTAAGCGCGCCCAGCTCTTGCAGGGTGGTGCAGGCGTTGACCGCCGCCTCGGCGGCATCGGAGCTGCGGCGCACGGCCTCGCGCTGGGCCAGCACCGCATCGACGGCGGCCAGCGTGGCCCAGCCTGCGGCCTCGCGCTCTTGCGCGCGCTGCAGGCGCCAGTCGGTAGCCTGGATGTACTGGGCGGCCTCGGCCTTGATCGCCTGAATCCGCGAGGCCTTGGCGCGGGTGAGCGTGAGCGCTGCGTCGTGCACCAACGCGCCGCCTGACACAAACCACTCGTCTGCTGTACCGAGGTCGAATTCCGGCGGCGCCTCGATCAATAAATGGCCTGGGTCAATGGTGTAGCTACCGCTGTTCACGGCACCGAGAACCGCCCCTCCGGGACTTATAAGCACGTACATGAAGCGCTCCTTATGCGTCGCAGCGCACGGTTCCGATGAACCATGACCAGTTGCTGCTCGAATTGCTCAGCGAAAAAGGCGAGACCAGGGGTATGGCGACGGAATAAGTCTTGCCGTCAGTCGCGACTGGCTTGTCCACCGTCACAGCCGCTGACACCGTTGAGCCGGTTCGCTTCGTGGCCAAGGTGACGATGCCGCTTGTTCCGTTGCTTGTGCTCAGGCCCACCACGATGTATGAGCCGGCGGCTGCGAGCCCGGCAATAGCGCCATTCGTCGTTGCGGCGGACAACTGGTAACCGGCCGACGCACGCAAGGTCGTCAGCGCCGTGGCGGACGCAGCAATGGCAGCGAGTGCCGTGTCGCTGTTGAATACCGCCATCTTGGCCGTGCTGGATGCTGCGACAGCAGCCATGGCGGTGCTGGATGCTGCGACAGCAGCCATCGCGGTCGAGGACGCCACGACCGTGTTCAACGCAACGCTGCTCGCGATCACCGCATCCATGGCGACGCTGGATGCTGCGACAGCAGCCATGGCGGTGCTGGATGCTGCGACAGCAGCCATGGCGGTGCTGGATGCTGCGACAGCAGCCATGCTCGTGGTGTTGGCAGCGACGGCGGCGATGCTCGATGGCGCGGATATGAGCTGCTGGAACAGCGCGAGCTTGCCCGCGGTGGCGATCCACGTGGCGAATGAGGCCGGGGTGATGGCTGGGTCGAGCAGCTCGCTGATGGCTTCGGGACTGCCGTTGAGCAAGATGAAGTGCTCGCGCAGTTGCGCGATTTCGTCGAGGGCGAAGAGGTCTATGGACATGGCTTGTGGTCAGGTGGTCATCCCGTTGATGCGGCCGGCGCCGTCGCGGGTGTAGGTTTCGGTGCGGGTCTTGCCGTCGTAGGTGATGGTGGCGGCGCTGATGCGGCCCTTTACATCCCGTGTAAAGGTGGTCGTTTCCACCTTGTCGTCGATGGTGCGTTGCACCGTGTCCAGGCGGGCCTGCGCGTCGAACGTGGCCGCGATGGCGCTGCCCTGCAGGTCTACCGGGCGCAGCGTGACGGCGGGTCCAGTGTTGCCGTTGACGGTGGCGACTTTGTTGCTGGAGAGGAAGGAGACGGACGTGTTCAGGTTGGCGATGGAGCCCTGCAGATTGGCGATGGCGGCGTCGTAGTCCTGCTGGCTGACTTTGCCAGCGACGGCGAGCTGCAGCGCCCCCCAGGCGCTGTCCACGCCGGCCAATGCAGCGCGCAGGCGCAGGACGTCTTCCTGCAGCTTGTTTTCGGGGTGCGGCAGTGGCAGGGCCAGGCCGGTGGTCAGGTCGTTTTGCATCAAAGCACCACCGCGCGCAGGTTGGCCATCCATGGCCGGGCGCTGAAGCCGCCGTGCAGCGCCACGCGCAGGCGCAGGCGCGTGGCGTCGAAGGCTTGCAGCTCGTAGGTGAGTTCGAGCACGCCGGCGGTCATCGGGCTGGATGACAGGTAGGGCACGTCGGTCCACACGGCGCCGGCCGCGTCGGCCATGGCCTGCACGGTGAGCGATGTGCCTGCGGGCAGGTAGGCCTCAAGCGTGACGCGCACGGTGTTGCTGCCGCTGGCGCCGAGCATGGGGGTGATGTAGTCGCCGTCGTCTTGCAGTGACCCGGCCACGAGCTGGATGCCGGGCTCCAGCACGGCGGCAAAGTGGGCATCGCCGCGCAGTCTGGCCTTGACGTTGACCGGGCCGCTGTAGCGTGACGGCAGCTGCACCACCTGCCCTGCTGCGGCCTGCACGGTGTGCGCGATGGCGGTGGCGCTGATGTCGAAGACGGCGGACGCCGCGGCCGTGGGCTGGTGCGCCCATGCCTGCACGGACAGGTCGGTGGCGTCGGCGACGGTGACGGTACCCAGGTCGATGACGCGCTCGGTCTCGGTGTAGTCGGCGGCGAGCAGGCGGAACGTGAGGTCTTGATCCTGGTGAGCGGTCCAGGTGCTGGCGTTGGAGCTGGAGAGCATGACGCCTACCTGGTAGGGCTGGCTGGTGACCCAGCGCAGGGCGTTCATGTCCCAGCCGCCGAGCTGGGCGAGTGAGACGGCGGTGGTGTCGTCGTCGGACAGGACGACGATGGCGTATTCGCGCCCGGCGGCCAGCAGCACCGGGCTCCACTGCGCGGCGGTGGGGGTGCCATCGGTCTTGATGTCGGCGGGCACCAGGCGGGCGGAGCACAGCACGCGAGGCGTGGGGTAGCCGTTCTCTGCCTCTTGTATCTGCACCATGGCGCCGGTGGCGCCGGTGGCGGTGAACCACAGTTCCACGCCGGTACTGTGCACGGGCTGGTCGAGCGTGAAGGTTTGTGCCAGCGGGTCGATGCGGTTGACGAAGTAGATGATCTGCGAGAGTTCGCGGTCGATGCGCTCGCCCTGGCCGGTGAAGAGGGCGCTGGCGACGCTGCCGCCGCTGCCACGGAACTCCACGGTCTTGGTGCCCGCCGGGATGTTCGGCGGGATGGTGAAGGTGCCGGACAGGCGCCCGCTGGCGTCGGCCACGAGGGTGCCGCCTGCGAGCGGCTCGGCCTGCATGGCGATGCCGTCGAAGGTGAGCGACTGCAGGGTTTCGAGCGCGCCGAAATCGAGGTCGAAACGCACGTCGATTTCGCGCAGGAATTCGAGCGCCGACGTGGCCTCCTTGACCACCTTTTTTTGCCCGGTGGCGCTGTACCAGGTGCCGATGAGCGTGGGCGCGCCCAGGGTTTCGTGCACCTCGGTCCAGCGGTCTACGGCAGGCGTGAGCGTGACGGGGCGCGGCAGCGGGTCGAAGGCGTTGTAGGGGTTGACCAGCATGCTGGCGGTGCGCGCGGGCTGCGCGAGCGCGGTGCGGTGCTGGTAGGCCGGGCTTTGGCGCGTGGTGATGGCGGTGCCGATCTGGTGCACGGTGAACGTGATGGGCAGACGCAGCGCGCCACCGACGACGAGCGCGGTTTGCGGCTGGCCGGCGTCGCGCATTTCGTTGGACAGCATGGGGTCTGCGAACAGGCCTTTTTTGATGCCCGAGTAGCGCCCCGAGATATCGACAGCGAGCCGGATTTCGGCCTGGTCCTGGCGCAGGGTGGCCATGGTCTCGCCCATCTCGGCCAGGTCCTGCATGGGCACGACGCGCACGCCGTCGAGGGTGACGCGGCGCTGTTCGTCCCAGCTTTGATAGATGGAGGCGATGCCGAGCACGTTTTGCGGGATTTGCGGCGCCAGAGGCGTCCACTGCGCGGGCACGCCGCGCACCCAGGCGATGGTGCCGTCGCCGTCGAGCGTGAGCCGGTCGATGCGGCGCAGCGCGAAGTTGTACGAGAGCATGACGGTGGTGCCTGTGACAGCGCCATCGACGGTGAGGCCTCGCGAATCGACGCCCGTGGGCTCGATGACGGCGATGTACAGGTAGGTGACGCTGTAGGTGCTGCCGGGCGTGGGCTCGATGCCTTCGGGGCTCCAGTCCACCTGCCCCGCGGTGAGCTTGTAGTCGGCGGGCTGGTTGTAGGTGGTGGCGCCCTGGATGACGCTCTCGATCTGCTGCACGCTGGTGTCCGGCAGCGGATCGGCGGCGCCGGCGAAGCCGCCGTGGATGACGTCCACGGTCTTGCGCTTGATGGCGCGCACCTGGGGCACGCCCACCATGGGCCAGCGGTCGAAGTCGATGCGCTGGGCGCCGCCGGTGGTGGACAGGTGCGGCTCGGAGTCGATCCACTGCAGGTCGGGCTGGGCGTTGTAGACGATGCGCCGGCCGCTGGGCAGCTCAAGCGCGCGCCCGGCGATGCGGGCGGAGCCTTCGGCGAGGTTGTAGACCTGCTCGCCCGTGAGCAGGTCTTGCGCCTGGCGCAACTGCAGGCCGCTCACGATGTAGGTGCCGCCCGCGCTGTCGCGGTCGTAGCGGGCAATGGCCTGGGTGACGGCATCGATGTTGGGCGGCGCTTCCTTGGGACGCACCCAGCCATCCTCTACGGTCCAGACGGGGAAGAAGTCGCCGGCCTGCCCGCTGGCGGCCACGCCCCAGGCGAGCAGCACGCGCTCGCGCGCTGCGCCGGGTTCGTTGTAGCCATCGGTGCCCACTGCGGGGTTGCGCAGCGCGGGGTCTTGCTCTTCGGTGATGGTCTCGCGCGTGAGGTAGACGCCGACGAAGACGGTGCCGATGGTGGCGATGGTGAGCTGAGCGGGTGCGATACCGCGCACGGCGCCCGCGACGTACAGCGCGCCGCTCTCGCAGGTGACGGCGCCGCTGTCGTGGTTCACGATGATGCCGGCGCCGCTGATGATGGAGCCGTCTTTCAGCAGGATGTCCGCGATGCCGCGAATGCGATCGTGCACGGCGCTCTGCACTTCGTTGAGCTCGGCGCTTTGCAGCACCTTGTCCGCGCGAAACAGATGGCGGTCGTAGTTCTTGGCCGGGTCGTACCGGTTGTAGATGGCGAGGGGGTTGCTCATGGCGTCTCTCTGCTGGGCCGTGGGTCAGAACGGCAGGACGTATTCGTAGGTCTGGCGCACTGCGCCATTGCGCACGAATGCGGGGATGCGCTCCAGTGCGTACAGGCGCCCGGGCACGTCGATTTCCGCCGGGAGGAAGTAGCGCTGCCCGGCGGGCAGGCCCGCGACGGGTTGCGAGCCGAAGATGACGGCCAGCTCGCGCAGGGTTTCGCCGGCGGCGTCGTCGAACTCGAAGACGACGCGCACGTAGAGCCAGCGCGTGGGACCCGAAACCACGGTGTATTTGCTGCCGCTGGGCAGCTCCACCTCGCCCGCCGGATCGGGCTGCACGTAGCCGACGAAGGTGGCGAGGCGGCGGCCGACTTCATCGACCAGCGCCACCGCGTTGGTGGGTTCCGGCTCGGGCACTGTGTCCCACGCGGGCAGGCCACGCCCCCATGCCAGGTGCACGGGCATTGCGGCCATGGCCGTGGCCAGTGCGGTGCGGCCGTCGTCTTGCAGGGTTGCCATTTAGATGCTCTCCGTTTGTCTGGATTCGATGTTGATGGGTAGCCAGGTGCGCGTGTCCCAGTTGCCGGTCCAGCTTTGCGGCAGCGGGATGACGGCGGGCAGCTCTTGCGCGGTGGTCTGCTTTTGCGCGGTCAGCGCGGGCGGCGCTGGCCATGCGGCCGACGTGATGTCGGTGACACCGGGCATGCCGCCTTCGGTGGGCTGGCTCTGGTACTGCGGGACTTCGCGGCGCAGCAGCTCGCCGAGGCCGCCGAACTCGGTGGCGAGCAGGCGCGAATCGAGCCGCCAGCTGTCGAGCACGGCTTTGTCGTTGCGAGAGACGCGGCCGATCAGTTCGGCGAGCGCCCAGGCGAGCGGCTGGCCGGCGGCGAGGGTATCGACGCCGCCGCGGTGCACCTGGCCGAAGCTGGCCTTGACGGGTTCGCCGGTGGCGACGCTGATCCAGATGCCCGAGTCGTCATCGAGCATGGCCTTGTCGAGCGGCTGGCCGCCATCGAGGCGCAGGGTGCGGCGATCGTGCACGTGGTAGACGCGCCAGAACTGCACGTGCGCAGGCACGCTGGCGCGCACGACGTGGGCGATGCGGCTGATTTCTTCGGCGGTGGCGATGCGGCCGATGTCGATGTGCAGGCGCGCGCCGACTTCTTCGACGCTCACGCCAGCGAAGCCCACCCAGCCGAGCGCGGCGGCGACGCCTGCGGCGGTGCCGCGCGTGAAGAGCCACGGCAGGCCGGCGTCCATGAGCTGCTGCACGGTCTCGAAATAAGGCGCGAATTCGGCCAGGCCGTATTCGGCCGCGTACCACGGCGTGAAGGCCGGGCTGACGCCTTCGCTGGGGGTGCGCAGCGCGTCGGCCAGCGGCTCCCACGCGGGCAGGGTTTCGTCCCACGCGCGTTCGAGGTGCGTGGTGGCGGGCGGCAGGATGTGCTCGCGGGCGCTCACGCGACGCCTCCATCGGTGAGCTGCACGACGCCGAGCACGGGGTATTCGGTGGCGGCGATGGGCGTTATTTCAGCCGGTGCGGCGGGGTCTGGGTAGCGCACGCTGGTGATGCCCGCAACGTGCAGCCGGGTGGTGATCCAAGAGCGCGAGACGGCACCGCCCAGGCGCGCGAAGGCGGCCAGCTCTGCCGCGAGCGAGGCCTGCACCTGGGCCACGATGTCTACCGGCGCGGTGGCCGCGCGCGTGAGCGTGGCGGTGATGTCGATGGGCTTGGGCGTGGCCAGTGCGACGGTGACGATGACGCCGAGCGGGCGGGCGTCTTCGGCGTTGAGCGCGGCAAGCACGATGGCGGCGACGGCGGCGGCATCTGCCCCATCGACCGGCCACAGCAGCACGGACACGCGCCCGGGCTGCGGCTGGGTGGCGATGGCGTCTCGCACGAGCAGGCTGGCGCTCAGTGCGATCTGCTCGTAGTGCTCGCGCGTGCCGTTGCCGGCGATGGCGCGCACGCGCAGCTGGATGCGGCGGCGGTAGCGTTCGTCGCTTTCTGTGGCAAGGCGCGCGACGCCGTAGAAGGCGCCCTTGTGGTCGAGGTCGGCGCCTGTGGCGAAGGCGAGCAGGTGGGCGAGTGCGGCGTCGTTGACGCGGGCGCGGTAGAGCAGCTCGCGGTAGGCGTGGGCTTCGAGCAGCTTGACGATGGGCTCGGATTCAAGCTTGAGGATGTCGTCAATGATGGGCAGGTGCTCGCGCAGGCGATTGGCGAAGTCGGCCTTGGCCGCGGCGAGGATGGCCTCGAATGAGAGCAGTTCAACGACCTGCGGGGCCGGGAGGGCGTTGAGGTCGATCATGCGGCGGCCGACGTGCCTGTCAAGGCGACGCCCAGTGGGATGGAGAGGGTGAGCGGCGCGGCTTCGCGGCCGAAGCTGCCGATGAACTCGCCGGTGATGGAGATGGTGACGCGCCCGGGCTGGTCTGCGTCGCGCTCGATGGCGGTTTGCTGCAGGCGCAGGCGCGGCTCCCAGCGCATGAGGGCGCTGGAGATAGCCGCGAACAGGCGCGTTTGCGTGACGAGATTGTCGGGCTGGTCGATGAGCGCGGGCACGAGGGAGCCGTAGTCTCGGCGCATGACGCGGCTACCGATGGGGGTGCAGAGGATGTCGCCGATGCTCTGGCGCAGGTGCTCGATGGCGCGCAGGCGCTGGCCGGTGCTGCGGCTCATCATCGCGGCGCTCCCGTGTTGTCGCCGCCGGCGGTGACGCCGCCGTGCACGTGGTGCTGGGCGCTGATGCTGCCAGAAATGATGTCCACGTCGGCGGTGATGCGCCCATTGGCCAGGGTGAGCGTGGCGCCGCCGGCGCTGATGGTGATGCGATCGGGCAGCATGTCGATGCTGCAGGCGCCGCCCACCTGCAGGGTGATGCGATCGGGCAGCATGTCGATGCTGCAGGTTTCGCCGACTTCAAGGCGTATTTCTTGCTCAAGATGCACGGTGCGGCGACTCTCTCGGTACTGTGCCCAGTCCAGCTCGCTCCATTGGGTGTGTTCCACGCCCGCCTCGCTGGCTGGCGCGGGGAAGGCGTCGCTGTACACGCCGAGCAGCGCAACGCCCTGCCCGAGGTCGCCCCCGGGCGAGATCACGAGGCACTGCTCGCCGATGACGGGCGGCCACCAGTGACTGCCCTGCCGGTTCGCCGCGCGGTGGGCCAGCCACGGGAGCCAGCCGGTGGTGGTCTCGCCCATCTGCACGCGACAGCGCGCGGGCGAGCCCAGACGCACGGCGGCGATGGTGCCCAGACGCGCGAGGTTTTCCAGGCGGCGGCCGGTCTCGCGCGGGGTGTCTTGCTGTGGCGTGATGGGTGGCATGCGGGCATCGTGCCGGTGGCCTCGCGCGAAGGCCAGCGCGGGGCGTTGTGGCTGCGGCTGGGACATTTTTTGCCCCCGGCTATCAGTCTTTCAGGTGCGCGAGCAGCGCGTCGCGCAGGGTGTCGAGGTCATCGTCTGCGATGCCGAGAAGTTCGCGCGCGGGGTAGTGGTAGCGCGTGCCGCCTGGGTTGACGGCATCGGTCTCGCCGAAGTGGTGCACGCGCGCGATGCGCTGCGCGCGGTCGGCGAATTCGACCACGGCGGTGGTTCCGGTGACGCGGGCCTTGAGGTGTCTGGCCTGGCGCAGCTTGACGAACATGGGCTGGCGCTGGCGGGCCTGCTGACGCAGCTTTTCGCGCTGGCTGCGCAGGGCTGGGCCGGGCGGCTTGCGCGGCTCCCAGGCGTTGCCGTCAGGGTCTTGCTGCGCGCGCATGCGCCGGGTGTTGCTTGTGCGCAGGCGCCGCGCCATGTCGATCATGAGGCGACGCTGCTGGGCGGGCTGGAGCTTGCGCAGCACGGCCTCGGCCCACTGTTCAAGTGCCTGCAGTTCGGCCATGGCTTAGAGCGCGAAACGCGCGATTTCTGGCGGCGGCGCCATGTCCCACTGCGCGAGCAGCTGGTCTTTCATCCACAGCTCCCAGCGTTCGAGCTGGTCTGTCGCGCTGCCTTCAACAAGCGAAGGCTCGGGCGGATGGGTGACGTTGAAGCGCGTGGCGTGCGCGGGGTCTGCGCGCACGATGGCGCGCTCGGTGAGCGGCACGCGGATGCCGATGTCAACGGCCGCGGTGTTCAGGTGCTCCACGTTGAATTCGATGCCGCGCGCCTGGCTGGTGGGGTTGTCGAGCAGGTCGCTCTGGTTGACGCGCACCCACGCGAGTATGGGAACGAACAGCGCGTCGGTGTGGCCGGTGTAGTCCAGCACGGTGATGGCGGCGGTGTAGCGGTATTCGAAGGACAGGCCGCCGGCGAGGGTGCTGACGGCCTGGCCGTCGTTGGCCATGACGATGAGGCGCTCGGGGTCGCGCGCAAGGTCAGGCACGGCGGCCTGGACAAGCTGGCGCAGGCTGTTGAGTTTCCACATGGCGCGCCCCTATTCGGTCATCAGCGCTCGGGCGGCGTCGTAGGCGCGCTCGCAGGTGGCGCCGCGCGCGCGGGCGGTGTCAGCGATTGCAGCCAGCTCTCCCGCGCGCGTGTCAGCGCGCTGCTGCAGGTCGGCAAGCAGATCGATGGCTGCGGTGTCTGGCGGGCACTGGCCGGCAGCGGCGCGAGCGATGGCGGCTTGACGATGGGCGGCGATGAAGTCGGCAAGCTCGCGCTGCATCCGCTTGCGAGCAGCACGAGCGCGATCAGCGCCAGCATCAGCAGCAGCAATGGCGGCCGATCCTGCGGTCTCGATTTGCTGGATTTGTACACGGTGCTCTCCTTCTTTTTGACGGTAGTGCTCGGATTGCAGGAACGCGGCCTTTGCGGCGCTGGCGCGCTCGGTTTGCAGGGTGGCGTGGGCCTTGGCGGCACTGGTCTGCGCGTCGGCCAGGCGCAGGGTCTGCACGAGCAGCAGCGCGGCGAGCGCGACGGCGGCGAGCTGCCAGAGGTGAGCCTTGAGGGTGGCGATCATCGGCGCAGCGCCTTGTAGATGAGCGCGATCAGCACGATCAGGATCACGGCGAGCAGCGCCCAGCCCGCTGGCGTGAGCAGCAGAAACAGCGCGGCCTCGGCCAGCGGTGGCAGGTAGAAGCCGCTGGCTTGCGCGGGCGACGCCACGAGTACGATCAGCAGCGCGGCCAACATGATGGCGGGGTTCATGGCTCGGTCTCCGTTGCCTGCATGGCCATGCAGGCAGCATGGCGGCGCTGCTGGCGCGTCCATACGCCACGGCATCCCCGCGGCCCCCAGTTGACGGGCTGCGCGCAGTCGCGCCGGTTCTGGAACCGCCACTGCAGCAGCGCGTCACACGCACCCACGTAGTCGCCTGCGAGCAGCCAGGTGCGTGGGCTCTTGGGTTTGCGCCAGTTCCCGATACCGTACTGACCGGTGAAATCAAGGTATAGGTCGAACTCGCCCGGGTAGAGCTTGACTCCGGGCAGGCTGGCTTTGAAGCGGCGCTCTTCCTCGCTGTGCAGGTTGCGCGCGAGCTGTTCGGCGCGCGCCGGGGTGATGGGCGGGTCTGTGAGGCGCACGGGGCGGCCGTCTTCGTAGCGGGTGGAGCCGTGGCCGATGGTGGGCACGTCGCCCGCGGTGGGGATGTACGGCGTGCTGCTGAATCCTTCGCTGACCTTCCAGGTGGCGAAGCCGGTCGATGACAGCGTGAGCAGCGTCACGGCCACGCGCGCGATGGTCTGGCGCGTGGTGGCGTTCATGGTTCGGCCTTCACGGCCTGGCCGTTGGCCGCGCGATACCAGCGCCAGAGCAGCCACCCGATCTGCAGCACGAGGTAGACGATGGTGAGCGTGAGCACGGTGTCGTTCATGCTCCAGCCGTGCGCGATGTCGGCGGTGACGACGGCCACGGGCGGCGCGGCCTTGGCGCCTTCGGTGGCGATTTCCTTCATCATTTCCTTGCTCATTTTTTTTATTCCCACAGGTAGACCATGGGCCGCGCGGGTGCACTGGCACGCACGAGGCGCACGGGGTGGCCTTCCGGCAGGTGTGGGCCAAGGCGGGCAAGGCCCGGGTTGGCTGCAAGCGTGGCTTCGACGTGGCCGGCGGTGGCGCCAAGGTGGCGCCATGCAAGCGCGTCGAGAAGTTCGTGCTGGTGTGCGCGCACGGTGGCGCTTTGCGCTGGCATGAGCGCTGCGACTGCTGCCATTTAAAGCAGCTCCACGATGGCGCGCGATGCGCCGCGCAGATCCGCAATGGCCCAGCGCAGTTGCTGGTTGAAGCCGTCGATGCGTACATCAAGTGCCGTGAGCACGCGCGGCTCTTTCCCGGCGCCCTGCGGCAGGGTGTCGATGTCGCGGTAGGCCTCGGCGAGCTGGGCTTGCACGTGGCAGTAGATGGCACGCAGGTACTGCAGGCGCTTGACGCTTTGGCCGCCCAGCTGTGCCGCTGGCACGTCCGCGATCGTTGCGTGCCCGGCGGCGATCTGCTCTTCCTGCCAGTCCCGCAGCTCGGCGTTGATGGACCACATGGCGGCTTCGAGCGCGCCGCGCAGGCGATCGGCCGTGACGGTGCCGTCGAGCCGGATGTCGCGGCGCAGCTGCTCGCGGTCGATGTCGGGCCAGAACCCGTCATTGACAACCACGTCTTCGACGGTAGCGGCTGGCGGGTTGGCGGTGGCGATGAAGCTCATGGTTCAGTGGTCTCGCTGGTGTGGCGGTGGCCCAGGGCGTTGCAGGGTTCCCAAGTCAATGGCCTGCAAGCCCTGGGGCCGCCACGGCGCGGGGTGCGCTCGGTTTGCAGCGGCTGGTGCGCGTCAGTCCTGTTTGGCCAGGCGGCGCTCCAGTCGCTCGATGTCTTTTTTCACGCCGGTGCGCGGGTCCAGCTGCAGAGCGCGTTGCAGCAGGGGGAGCGCGGCGGCGCAGGCTTTGATGGACCGCTCTTTCATGTCCACGTCGTGACTGGCGGTTTTGCGCAGGTGCGCCCACCCGGCGGCTTTGTAGAGCTTGGCCTTTGCTTGGTCCGGCGTGTCGGCGTCTCGGGTGATCTGCATGGCAGTGGCGGCCACGTCGATTGCGTCCGCCCCGGTGAGGCGGCCGGTGAGGATGGCTTCTGCCACTTCGTCCTGCACGATGGTGGGCAGGTCGCGGTTGTAGCGGTCGGGCGGGGTCATGCCGCTGGCAATGGCGTACTCAGCAAGCTGCAGCGCTCTCTGGTAGGTGCCCGCGTCGATGTGCCAGATGAGCGCCGTGGCGAGCACTTCGTCTTGCGTGCCCGGGCGGGCTTCAAGCACGCCGTCGAGGTAGGCGTCGTATTCCGGCAGGATGGCGCGCTTGGCCTCTATTTTTTTCTCTACGCTTTGCAGCTCTTTCAGGCGCAGGCGGTGCTGGTGCAGCTGGGCGAGCTGCAGCTCGTAGGCTGTGCCGGTGGTGGCGCCGTGTGCATCGACGCCCTGGGCCTGCGCGGTTTGCTGCAGGACCAGGGCGCGCATGCGGTGGCGCTGAGCTGGTGTCTGGTGCATTGATGTTCCCCCCGTGCCTTGTGTTTTGCCTGCCTGCAAATAGCGGCCCCTTTTTTTAGGGCCGCCATTTGCTGCGCGCCGATCAGGCGAGCTCGATGTTTTCGACCAGGGCGCACTTGCCGATGTCTTCGACCACGAATGCGTCGTTGCTTGACTCATATGTTTCGATGCGGTCGCGCTTGGGGTTGTCGATGACGGCTCGGCGGCGCTTGCCGTCCTGGTAGTAGATGGACAGGTTTTTCAGGCTGGTGACCAGCACTGCGTTGGCCGGGAAGAAAGGCACGGCGACGGCCTGCAGGCCGCCCAAGCGCGCCTGGCTGCGCACGATGTCGGCGGCGAGCTGTTCGGTGGGCGCCTGCTTTTCGTTGACCAGCGGGAAAAGCTTGTCGTGCAGGAGGGCGCGGCCGCAGATGGCTACGAGATCACTGGCTTCGGCGTGCCACGGGTCAAGCAGGGTCGCGGTGACGTCGTACACCAGACCGTCAAGGCTCTTGTAGTCGCCGGTGGCGCCGACAGTGACTTTGCCGGCGGTGGCGCCTTCTGTCATGACACGCGCGGCGGCGTTTTCGCGCAGGTACTGCAGCCAGCCTTTGTTGACGTCTTGCAGCAGCGGGTTGGTGGTGCGGTTGGTGTCGGCGGCGATGCTGGTGCCGTTGAAGCCGATCATCATGCGATCGAGCGCGCACTGCGTTTGGATGACGCGCGAGAGGCGGATCTGGAAGTCGGGGAACTTGGCCCACATGTCCAGCGTGTTGTAGCGCACGTGGGTGTCGTAGTTGGTCTGCGAGCACAGGTAGCCGAGTGCGTCGAGCGCGGAGACGTCGGCGGTCTCGCGGTCTTTGGTGGTGGTGTCGGTGCGGCTGGCGACGGGGCCGGTGGTGCCCAGGCCCAGCGTCTCACCCTGCATTTCATCGACCGGCACCACGTTGATGCTGCCGAGGAATTCACTCGATTCCTGGATGCGGTTTTCCAGCTTCTGCTGGATGCTGGGCGCAACGGCGAATTTCTGCGTGATGGTGGGCACGCCGTTGAGCGCGGCCTGGTCTTCGAGGTAGCGCTGGAACAGCAAGCGGGTTTCGTTTTTCATGGTGGTGGCCTTCGGTTTCGGTGGTTGCTCGGATGTACGGTGCCCGGTGTCAGCAGTCGGCCTTGAGAGCGACTTCCGCTCCGGTGGCTTCGGGGCGTTTCCTGGTGCTGCCGTCTTGCTTGCTGAGTTTTTCGGTGAGAGCGCTGAATTCGGCCTGCAGCTTGGTGAACTCACCGGCGAGCTTGACGTGCGCGGCCTGCGCGGCGGCAAGTTCGGTGGCCTGGTGTTGAATGGCTGCATCGGCGGCGCCGAGCACTTCCAGCGTCTTGACCGCGAAGGCCTTGTCGCCTTCCTTGGACTGGGACTTGGGCGCGGTGATGCCGCGCAGGCTGGCGAGCATTTCCGTGAATTTGTCCATGAGCGAGTTGGCGACTGTCTCGGCATCTCCTTCCAGGCCGAGGTCGGTTTCGATGGCGGCGGTAAAGAGCGCGCCTTCGGTGTGCTTCTTGCCCTTGAACGGGCTGACGTCGGGGTTTCCGGCGGCGAACTTAAGCACCTCGGTGCCGAGGCTGGCCGGGCTGTCGGTGACGGCCAGGCCGGTGAGGTAGGCCTCGCCGGTGCGTGCGAAGTTCGGATCCAGCTCGATGCTGGTGTAGATCTTCTGCTTGGCCTTGTTCATGGCCACCAGGGCGGGCAGTGCCTCGATCTGCGCGAACAGTGCGAGCTTGCCGTCGTCCACCTCTCGGGCTTCCACCGCGAGCACGTCGCCCAGCGCGGCAAACACGCTGTCGGCGGTGACGCCGCGGTAGTGCTCGAGCCAGACGCGGGCGCCGTACTTTTTCGGGTCGAAGTTTTTGGCCATCTGCTCGATCTGCACGCGCTGGATTTCGCGGCCGTCGGTGGTGGCGCCTTCGGTGGCGACTCGGAAATATTTGGAGGGCATGAGGCAGGTCCGTGGCTGGTGGTTGTTGTGCATGGATGTTGTGCATTTATCAGCGCTCTCGCAATTTGATTGCGCTGTGGCTGCATTTGCGACATTTTTTAGAGGGCGACTTACCCGCGCGCGCGGCACACACTGCGGCGGCATGACTGCCGCCAATGCAAAAAAACGCCATTCGCCGCCACGAGAGCCCGCAGCCACCGACGCGCTCAATCCGGGCGTGGACGGCGCCGATCGCTCCGCTGGCAAGCGGCGCGAGGCGCGCGCGCTGTACTGGATGGGCTGGCGCCTGACGCACATTGCCGAGCACCTGGGCGTGCCGCGCGCGACGCTTTACGGCTGGATGCGCGCCGAGGGTTGGGCCGACGCGCCTGCGGTGCAGCGGGTGGAGTGCTCGCTTGAGACGCGGCTGGTGACGCTGATCGCAAAAGATGCGAAGACGGGCGGCGACTTCAAGGAGATTGACCTGCTGGGCCGGCAGATGGAGCGGCTGGCGCGCATCGGCAAATACGAGCAGACGGGCCGCGAGGCGGACCTGAATCCTGCGATCGAGGCGCGCAACGCAGGCCCGAAGAAGCGGCGCCCAAAGAATTTCCTCTCCGATGAGCAGGTCGAGCAGCTCAAGAGCGCGTTCCTCGATGGGTGCTTCAAGTATCAGCTGCAGTGGTGGCAGGCGAGCGGCGAGCGCACGCGTGCGATCCTGAAATCACGCCAGATCGGTGCCACTTTCTACTTCGCGCGCGAGGCGCTGATCGATGCGCTGGAGACGGGGCGCAACCAGATTTTTCTATCGGCGAGCAAGCTGCAGGCGCATATCTTCAAGCAGTACATCCTGGCGTTCGTGCGCGATGTCACTGGGGTGGAGCTGCGCGGCGATCCGATCGTGCTGGGCAATGGTGCGACCTTGTATTTTTTGGGCAGCAATGCGCGCACGGCGCAGGGCTACCACGGCAATTTTTACTTTGATGAGTTCTTCTGGGCGCAGGACTTCCTGCGGCTGAACAAGGTGGCCAGCGGCATGGCGATGCACAAGCAATGGCGCAAGACCTACTTCAGCACGCCCAGCAGCATCCAGCACGCGGCCTACGGTTTCTGGAGCGGCGAGCGCATCAAGCGCAAGGACAAGATCGAGGTCAACATCGGCCACGACCGCCTGGCGGGCGGCTTCACCGGCGAAGACAAGATTTGGCGGCAGATCGTCACGATCCTCGATGCGCAGGCGGGTGGCTGCGATCTTTTCGACCTCGATGAGCTGCGGCTTGAGTATTCGGACGCGGACTACGACAACCTGCTGATGTGCGGGTTTGTCGATGACTCTTTCTCGGTCTTTCCGCTGTCGATGCTGCAGCCTTGCATGGTCGATAGCTGGGAGCTGTGGCGCGACTTCAAGCCATTTACCCAGCGCCCGCTGGGCTGGGCGCCGGTGTGGGTGGGCTATGACCCGAGCCACACCGGCGATAGCGCCGGCCTGGTTGTTGTGGCACTGCCCAAGCACCCTGGCGGGAAGCTGCGCGTGGTGCACGCCGAGCAGTTCAAGGGGATGGATTTCGAGGCGCAGGCAAAGGCGATCAAGACGATCACCGAGCGCTTCAACGTTGCCGCGATGACGATCGACACGACGGGCATCGGCCAGGGTGTCTATCAGCTGGTGCAGAAGTTCTACCCCGCGGCGCACGGTCTGAATTACTCGGTCGAGAGCAAGACCATGCTGGTGCTGAAAGCGCAGCAGGTGATCAAGGCCGGGCGGCTGGAGTTTGACGCGGGTAACCGTGAGCTGGCGAGCAGCTTCATGTCGATCAAGCGCGAGCTCACCGCATCGGGCCGCAGCGTGACGTACGCGGCTGGCCGCGGCGGCGACACGGGGCACGCCGATCTGGCGTGGGCATGCATGAATGCGCTCAGCCACGAACCCCTCGAATCGGGCACCGGCCTTGCGAGTGAGCAGGGCCAATCTTTCCTCGCAATGTCGGAATGACCATGAGAAAACGAAACCTCACGACGCGCACCAGTGCGTCCACCGAATCCACTCAACACGATGCGCCAGCGGCGCCTTCGTCGCAAATGTTCACCTTCGATCTGGGCGAGCCCGAGCCGGTGCTGGGCGGGCGCGCCGCGCTGCTGGAATACGCCGAGTGCCTGCAAAACGGTGACTGGTACGAGCCACCCGTCAGCCTGGCCGCGCTGGCGCGGCTGTTGCGTGTGGGGGCGCACCACGAGTCTGCGCTGCGCTTCAAGATCAATGTGCTTACCAGCACGTTTTTGCCCTCGCAATGGCTCAGTGCCGAGACCTTCAAGGCCTTCGCCCTCGATTTCATGGTGCTGGGCAACGCCTATCTGGAGCGTCGGCGCGGCAGGCTGGACAATCTGCTGACGCTGCGCCATGCCCTGGGCAAATACGTGCGCCGCGGCATCGACCCGCTGCGCTACTTCTTCGTGACGGATCTGCAGAGCCCGCACGAATTCGAGCGCGGTGACGTGTTTCAGCTGCGCGAGCAGGACATCCACCAGGAGATTTACGGCGTGCCGCCCTACCTTGGTGCACTTCAATCAGCGCTGCTCAATGAGTCTGCGACGCTGTTTCGCAGGCGCTACTACAACAACGGTTCGCACGCCGGGTTCATCCTCTACGTCACGGACGCAGCTCAGCAGCAGGGCGACATCGACAAGATGCGCGAGCAGCTGATGAAGGCCAAGGGAATCGGCAACTTCCGCAACCTCTTTTACTACGCACCGAACGGGAAGAAGGACGGCATCCAGCTGATCCCGATCAGCGAAGTGGCGGCGAAAGACGACTTCCTGAACATCAAGAATTCCAGCCGCGATGACGTGCTGGCCGCGCACCGCGTGCCGCCGCAGCTCATGGGCATGCTGCCCAACAACGTGGGCGGGTTCGGCGACGTGGAAAAAGCCGCGATGGTCTTCGCCCGCAATGAGATTGCACCGCTGCAGGCCGCGATGGCCACGGCCATCAACACCTGGGCCACCGTGCCCGCCTGCGCGTTCAAGCCCTATCTGCTGACCGAGCCGCAGTCGTAGCGGCCGCTCCACCCACCCTACAAGCCCGCCAGCGCGCGGGCTTTTTCGTGCCTGCTCCGCCCCCTGCCGCCCCCGCCACGGGCGCGCCGCGGCCCCGCCCGGCCCGCACCGCCCGCCGCCCCACCCAGACCGCTGGCGCGCCGTCGAGACCCCGCCGCGCCTGCCCGCTTGACCCCTCGTTTTTGTCGCTCCTGTCAGCACAGCGGGTTTTCAGCGCTGGCGCAGCCTCGCCCCCCTATTTGTAACCGTGCCTCAGTGTCCGGATTCGTCGGTTTTTTGCGCTATGGAAGCTGCATGCCCCAAGACCACAAACATGCCCGCCACGGCCTCTGTTCGCGCCGTGGCGCGTTTTTTTCTTTTGGCCCATGGGATTGGCCTGTGATGATGCAAAATCGCCGCCACGCGCCTGTTTTAGGGTGTTTACCTCTGCCTCTGCCGCATACCGGTACTTTCTTCCGCTGGTCGCCGTGAGATCGACGAAGTGCCATTCATCGCGCCCCTTCTTT
>OFTX01000334.1_pt1 | contig 26882 bp, 23 predicted proteins | sample 1775051 | NCBI WGS metagenome assembly OFTX01 (sample SAMN08195772, study PRJEB24354) | sludge metagenome | isolation source: sludge from phenol fed wastewater aerobic bioreactor A | place: India: Nagpur | collected 2016-09-15
CCGGACCGACCGCCAGCACGGTGCCCTCCTGGGGCTTCTCTTTTGCAGTGTCCGGAATGACGATACCGGACGCTGTCGTCGTCTCGGCCTCGTTGGCCTGGACGAGGATCTTGTCCTCGAGCGGCTGGATGTTCACGCTCGCCACGATGTGACCTCCCCCTTCTGGGGTTCGCTGTTTCGATGGGACTTATGCGCCGCCCGCAGCTACCGTGACCCGTCGTCGCGGGTGCCGAGCCATGGACTGGGGCAGACATCTAGCACTCTAATAGCGAGAGTGCCAAGACTCAACCGCGGGGGTGCTGAAACGCGCGCCGCCGCGGATCCACGGCCCGGGGATCTACGCGGCGTGGACCACCTCGACGGGTAGGCCGGGGTCCGCGCCCAGGTGCGGGGACGAGGCCACGGCCCCAACGGCCGCCACGTGCGCGCCCACCGCGGCGATCATCGCTCCGTTGTCGGTGCACAGGCCGATTCGCGGGATCCGCAGTTCCAGTCCGGCAGCCGCGCACCGCTCGCCCGCCAGCGCCCGGAGCCGCCCGTTCGCTGCGACACCGCCGGCGACGACCACCGTGCCGATGCCGAGATCCGTTGCGGCGCGGACGGTCTTGGCCGTCAGCACGTCGGCAACAGCCTCCTGGAACGAGGCGCAGATGTCTTCGACGGGCACGGCGCGCCCATCCCGGCGCAATGCCTCCACGTGCCGCGCCACCGCCGTCTTCAGCCCGGAGAAGGAGAAGTCGGAGCGGTGCGCGGCGTCGTCCTTCGCGGCGGTGAGCCCGCGCGGGAAGTCGACCGCTCGTGGATCACCGGTCGCGGCGAGCGTGTCGATGACCGGTCCCCCCGGGTAGCCCAGGCCGAGCAGCCGCGCGACCTTGTCGTAGGCCTCGCCGGCCGCGTCGTCGATCGTGGTGCCGAGTTCCGTGATCGCGTCCGGCACGTCGCCCGCGAGGCTCGTCACCCTGAGCAGTTGCGTGTGCCCGCCGGAGACCAGCAGCGCCAGCGCGGGTTTCGGCAGCGGGCCGTGTTCCAGCGTGTCCGCCGCCACGTGCCCGGCCAGGTGGTTGACGCCGAAGAGCGGCACCTCCCAGGCCGCCGCGTAGGCTTTCGCCGCCGCGAGGCCGACGAGGAGCGACCCGGCGAGCCCCGGTCCGGCGGTGACGGCGATCGCATCCACCTCGCCCTGCTCGATCCCAGCGGCATCGAAGGCGCGGTGCACGGTCGGCACCAGCGCTTGCAGATGTGCGCGGGAGGCGATCTCCGGAACCACGCCGCCGAACCGGGCGTGCTCGTCGGCGCTCGACGCGAGCGCGTGCCCGAGCAGCTCCGGCGCACCGTCGGTGACCCGGACGAATCCGACTCCCGTTTCGTCGCACGAGGATTCGATTCCCATCACGACGGATCCCGGGGCCAGCCTGATGATGTCGCCCGGGGCGTTCGCAGTCTCACTCACCGGACCAGTATCCCGCCCGCCCCGGGATGATCATCTGTGGTGTGGAATTTGTTGCGGATTCCGGAACGAATCGCACACGACAGATGATCATCCGGGCGGGGGGCGGCGGCGGAGCATGGTGTACGCGTCCGCACCGGAGGGTTGGTAGTACCGGCGGCGCAGGCCGATGCGGGCGAATCCCTCGGACTCGTATAGCGCGATCGCCGGCGCGTTGTCGGTGCGGACCTCGAGGTACACGGCCCGATTCCCGGCTGCGCGCAGAAGATCTCGCAATAATGCTCGGCCGATTCCGCTCCCCTGCGCCTGTGGGGCGACCCCGATGGTCTGCACGTCCGCATCGTCGGGCCCCGTCGCGAGCCCGGCATATCCGAGTATGACGATGTTCTCGGGGTGGGCCGGTCCGTCAGCCTGCGGGCCCACGGCGGCACCGGGGTCGTCCGAGGGCCTGCCTGCGGCGGACCACACCACGTAGTGGTGCCCGGCGGCGAGCGCGGACCAGAACATGGGCTCGGTCCACGGAGAATCCGTGGCGAACAGCACCCGTTCCAGCGCCGCAATCGCTGGAATGTCCCACCAGCGCATCGGTCTCAGGTGCCCGGCGTGCCGTACGGGCGGAGCGGCGAATGGCGTCATACCCGGTCGGTCACCGAGCGGCGGGTGCGTGCGGTTCGGCGGGCAGGACGTGTTTGGGCGTGCCGGGCTCGGCAGCATCCGGACGCCGCAGATACAGCGGAGTGAGCGGTCCGGGGACCGCGCCGGTCACGAGTGCGCGGGCGGCGCAGGCGATGAGCGCCTCGGAGAGCGTGCCGGACGGCTCGCGCACCGGCAGACCGATCACGGCCGCGACCAGGTCCGCCGCGGCCCCGGTGGCCCATCGCGGCGACAACCCCGCAGCCGCGAGCAGCTCCGGCACTGCCGCCGGCGCGAGGACCGTGGGGCCGTGCTGCCCGGCGCCTGTCGCGCCGTAGGCCGAGAGGTACACCTCCCGTCGTCGGGCGTCGGTGACCACGAGGAATTCGCCGCCGTCCGTCACGCCGGCGGTCCCCGCCGATATCGCTTGGCGTGCTACGGCATCGTGACTCGGCACGCCGTGCACGGGCACATCGAGGGCATCGCCGAGCGCCGCAGCGGTGACCATGCCTACCCGCAACCCGGTGAACGGCCCGGGCCCGATCCCCACCACCACGGCGTCGAGATCCCGCACCGCGTGGGCGGTTTCGCCCAGCACCGCGTCGATGAGCGGCATCAGGTGCTCCGCATGCCCGAATGCGTCCGTAACGCTCTGCTCGGCCAGCAGCCGGATCGGGGAGCTAGGCGGCTGATCGGTCCCGGGGTCGACGGCCAGTTCGTGCGGCTGCCTCAGCTGCACGAGGCCCGCCGTGATCACCGGCGTGGACGTTTCAATCGCGAGGACCAGCACGGTTGTCCATGCTACGGCCCGGTCGCGGTTCCGCCGTGGCGCGGCGGGCACCTTGCCACAGGCCCCCGCTACGGGTCCGCGCCGCGGCTCCACGTCGCGCGTCGGTACGTTAACGTCATATCCCAGACGGCGGAAGGAGCACCGTGCCCGGGCAGGTGACATTGGCTCAGGTCGCGGCGGCCGCCGGGGTGTCGTTGGCCACCGCGTCGCGGGCGCTCAACGGGTCGACGGGTCGCACGGTGGGCGCCCCGCTCGCGGCCCGGGTGCTGGCCGCGGCGCGCGAGCTCGGCTATTCCGTCAACGCCTACGCCCAGGCGATGGCCCGCGGTGCGACGACGACCGTCGGCCTCGTGGTGCACGACATCGCGGACCCGTATGCCGCGGCGATCGCGTCCGGCGTCATCGCCGCTGCCGCCGAACGCGGGCTCATCGTCACGGTCGCATCCACACTCTCGGATCCCGCGATCGAGATCCGTCATATCCAGGCGCTGCTGCAGCAGCGGGCCACCGCCGTGATCCTGGCCGGCTCACGGTTCGCGGACCCGCAGGTCACCGCGACCACTACGGAGCTGCTCGCATCGGTCGCCGCGGCCGGTGGGCATATCGCGTCGATCGGCCAGGACATGGTGGGCGTCAACACGCTCGCGATAGCCAACCGCGACGGCGCGGCGCACCTGGCCCGCACCCTGCACTCGCTCGGCTACCGGAACTTCGCTGTGCTGGCCGGGCCCGAGCAGCTGCTCACCAGCGAGGAGCGCCTGGCCGGCTTCCGGGACGGGCTCGCCGGGTGCGGCGTGGAGCTCGCGGCGGAGAACATCATCGGCGCGCAAGCCACGCGCGACGGTGGATATGTGGCCATGGCGGAGCTGCTCGACCGGGGCCTCGACGCGGAATGCGTCTTCGCGGTGAACGACGTGATGGCCGTCGGCGCGATGGCCGCCCTGCGCGAACAGGGGCACCACGTGCCGGGGGACGTGGCGCTAGCCGGGTTCGACGATATCGCCATGCTCCGCGACATCGAGCCGCCGCTCACCACGGTGCGCGTGCCACTCGCCGACATCGGGCGCGCCGCAGTCGATCTCGCGATGGGCACCGAACCGTCCGCGGCGCCCGTGGTGCGCACCGTGCCGACCGAGGTGGTGGTGCGCGCCAGCACCCCGGGGCGGCCGGCGGAAGAATGAGAAATGCCGCGGCGGGTCGCGCCGTCATATTGCGCGGTCGATGGCCGGTGCGCCGCTCCGGGCCGGGAGCATCGAGTATGACGACGTTCTGCTGCCGGGCTCAATCCGCCGCGGCCGCACCCGATTCACGGATCCCGGCACCGGGTGCGCCGACGCCGTCGCTGGGGTAGAGGTGGCACGCGACCCGGCCCACGCGGCCGGCCTGCGGGGTGAGCAGCGGCTGCCGGAACGGGGCGAGGTCGAGCCGGAGCCCGCCGTGTTCCACGCGCATCCCGCGCAGCGCCGAGAAGAACGGCTCGTCGGGTTTCGCCGCCCTCATCTCCTCGACGATGCGGGCGAGCTCCTTGGGGTCCGAGCTGGGGATCACCGACACGGCACCGTCTTTGGACACCGTGGTCCGGACGGCGTCCAAGCCCTTGACGAGCGCCGATTCCCGCCGGTAGACGTCCAGACCGAGGCCGGTCCAGCGCTCTTCGAGCAGGGTGCGCAGGTCGCGGCCCTCCCAGCCGCAGGCGGCGAACGCCTTCGGGCAGCGCGGGTGGAAGGAGCAGCCCAGGGGCGGCCGGGCCGCATCGGGGATCTCGCCCCGGGGCAACTCGGTGACGGTGTCCTTGCGATGCGAGATGTCCGGAATCGCCCGCAGCAACGCCTGCGTGTACGGGTGCTGCCGCTGCTCGAAAACCTCTTCCGCAGGCCCGATCTCGACGATCCGGCCCAGGTACATGATCGCGATCCGGTCGCAGAAGAACCGCGCGGAGGCCAGATCGTGCGTGATGTACAGGAACGCGATGCCCAGGTCCCGGCGCAGGCCCTCCATCAGGTCGAGCATCTTCGCCCGCACGCTCATGTCGAGCATGGAGATCGGCTCGTCCGCGATCAGCATCTCCGGCCCCAGGCAGATGGAGCGGGCGACGACCGCGCGCTGCTTCTGCCCGCCGGACAACTCGCCCGGGTACTTCGGGATGAAGCGGCCGGCCGGCGCCAGCCCGACCCGTTCCAGCGCGTCGGCCACGCGCCGTGGTCGCTCGGCCTCCGGGATGCGGTGGATCTTCAGCGCGTCCTCGATGCCCTCGCCGATCGTCATGGTGGGGTTGAGCGCCGCCGCCGGGTCCTGGAAGATCATCTGGATCTTCCTGCGGTAGGGCCGGAACGCCTCGTCGCCGAGGCCGGAGATGACGCTGTCCCGGTACGTCACGGTGCCGTGGGTGACGGGCGCCATGCCGAGCACCGCCCGGCCGAGCGTCGACTTGCCGGACCCGGATTCGCCGACCAGGCCGACGATCTCGCCGGGAGCGACATCGAGGGAGACTCCGTCGAGAGCCTTGACCACCCCGCGGGAGCGGCCCAGCAGGCGACCCACGGACGACCCGCCGAGGGCATAGTGCACCTCGACGTCCGTGAGCGACACGATCGGCTTCGGATCGGCGACCGCAGTACTCGCGGCCCCGGCGGGTGCGTCAGGCTTCATCTGCGGCCTCGAGTTCGGCTCGTTTCAGGGGAATGCGGTCGTCGGCGCTCAGCGTGTCGTCATACAGATGGCATTCGACCTCGCGCCCGTCGACCACCAGCGGTCGCGGCGATCGCTTGAGGCACACCTCCATCGCGAACGGGCAGCGTTCGGCGAATCGGCAGCCGACCGGCAGGTCTGCGAGGTCCGGCGGGGCGCCCGGAATGCTGCGCAACTCGGTCGTCTCCAGCGAGATCGTCGCCCCGAGCAGGGCCTGGGTGTACGGATGCTTGGGGTTGTCGAAGATCTCGGCCACGGTGCCCTGCTCGACGATCCGCCCGGCGTACATGACGGCGACCCGGTCGCAGACCCGGCCCACGATGCCGAGGTTGTGCGTGATGAGCATCATCGCCGGGTGGAAGGTGTCCCGGATCTGCCCCAGCACCTCGATGATCTGCGCCTCGACGAGCACATCCAGCGCCGTCGTCGGCTCGTCGGCGACCACGAATCCCGGTCGCATGGACAGGGCCAACGCGATCATGATGCGCTGCCGCATGCCGCCGGAGAACTCATGCGGGTAGTTCTTGTACCGCGACGGCGGGATGCCGAGCGCGCGCAGCGAGTCCAGCGCGCGCTCGTCGGCCTGCCGCCGGGAGAGCTTCTCGTGCGACCGGAGCGCCTCCCGGAAGTGGTCGGACACCCGCATCAGCGGGTTGAGCCGGGTCATCGGTTCCTGGAAGATCATGCCGAGACCGGCGCCGCGCACCTTCTGCCATTCGCGGGCGGAGAGGTCGAGTAGGTTGGTGGCGCGGAACTCCAAGCGGCCGTCGATCCCTGCGGTCGATGGGCTGAGCCCCAGCATTGCCCGCCCGAGAGTCGACTTGCCGCAACCGGACTCGCCCACCAGGCCGAGGACCTCACCGCGCTTCAACTCGAAGCTCACGCCGTCGACGGCCTTGACCGGCGCGCCGACCCCGGCGTACCAGACGCGCAGATCCTGCACCGAGATCACCGGTGTGTCGGCGGACCCCGCTGCGCCGGCGCCCGGGTGCCGGCCGCGGCGCGAGGGGCGTGGCCCTTCGGAACTCGCCGGGCCCGAGGATTTCGTCATATTCGGTGAGTCGAATGAGCCGTCGACAGTGCCCGCGCCGGCCCTGGCCGGCAGAATGACGTTGCGCAATCGGCGGCTGCGCAGCAGCGGGTCGACGACGTCGTTGAGGCTCTCGCCGATCAGCGACAGGCCGAGCACGAGCAGCACGATGGCTAGGCCTGGGAAGATGGCCGTCCACCAGACCCCGGAGGCCATGTCCGGCAGCGCCTTGTTGAGCTGGTATCCCCATTCCGCGGCGGCGGACGGCTCAATGCCGAATCCGAGGAAGCCGAGGCCGGCCAGTGTCAGTATCGCGTCGGCGCCGTTGATCGTCGCGATGATCGGCACGGACTGCACCACGTTGCCGAAGACGTAGCGACGCATCACCTCCCCCGGTCGAGCACCAAGTGCCCGGGCAGCCTCCACGAACGGCCGCTCCCGAACCGACACCGTGGCGTTGCGGACCACCCGGAAGTACTGCGGTATGTACACGACGGTGATGGACACCGCGGCCGCCAGGATGCCGCCGCCCTCGCTGGACTGCCCACCGACCACCGCGATCGACACGACGATCGCCAGCAGCAGCGACGGGAAGGCGAAGAGGGCGTCGGTGATCAGCACGAGAATCCGGTCGAGCCAGCCGCCGACATAGCCGGAGATCAGGCCGAGCGGCACGCCGACGATGATCGCCAGCAGGACCGAGAGGATGACGACTTCCAGGGCGGTGCGGCTGCCGTAGATCACCTGCGACAGCACGTCGACTCCGCCGCCGGTGGTGGTGCCGAACCAGTGCGCGGCGGACGGCGCCGCCTGTACCGGGAAGGAGACGCCGTTCGCGCTGTTGTCGTTGAACCCGTACGGGGAGAGCCACGGCGCGAAGACCGCCAGCACCGCGAAGAACACGACGATGATCGCCCCGCTGGCGAGCATGCCCATCTGCACGCCGCCGGCCTGACGCAGGGTGCGCCACGCACGGGAGAAAAACCCCGGCTTGCCATCCGGCCCGCCTGGCGCGATGGCGCCCATCGGCGCGGCCGAAATCAGTTCCGCGCTCACCGGTATCGCACCCTCGGATCGATCAGCGCCGTGATGATGTCGATCAGGAAACTCGCCACCACGACGATCATCGCCATCACGGTGACGATGCCCTGCACGGCGACGAAGTCACGTTTCGTCAGGTACTGGGCCAGCATGTACCCCAGACCCTGCCACTCGAACGTTTCCTCGGTGAGGATCGCGCCGCCGAGGAGCAGCGCCGCCTGCAAGCCCATGACGGTGACGACGGGCACCATGGCGTTGCGGAAGGCGTGTTTGCGGTTGATGCGGCCTTCGTTGATGCCGCGGGCCCGGGCGGCTTCGACGTAGTCGTCTTTCATGGTCTGCAGCAGGTTCGTGCGCACCAGGCGCAGGAAGATGCCGCCGACGAGCAGGCCCAGCGTGACGGCCGGCATGATGGTGTGCCAGATGACGTCCCAGATGTACTTGGGGTCGCCGTAGAGGATCGCGTCGATGAGGTAGATGTTCGTCTTCGGGCTGACGTGGCTGATCGCGAGGATCGTCCGCGGGTTGGCCCGCCCGGAGACGGGCAGCCAATCCAGCCAAACGGAGAAGACGAGCTTGCCGAGCAGCCCGACGAAGAACACCGGCGCGGCGTAGAACAGCACGCCGGACACCCGGAGGAAGACGTCGGGGATGCGGTCGCGATGCCGGGCCGCGATCCGGCCGAGCGGGATGCCGATCGCCAGCGCGATCAAAAACGCCCAGAACGCTAGCTCGAGCGTGGCGGCGCCGTTGACCTTCAGCACGTCGGAGACGGGGCGGTTGTCCGTCAACGTCGTCCCGAGGTTGCCGTGCAGCAGCTGCCACAGGTAGTCGCCGTACTGGATGAGGATGGGTCGGTCGAAGCCGGCCGCGTGGCGGCGTTCGGCGAGCTGGTCGGCGGGCAGCCGCCCACCCAACATGGCCTCGATGGGATCCCCGATCCCGCGCATCAGGAAGAAGACCAGGGTGATCAGGATCCAGATCATCGGGATGACCAGCGCAAGGCGGGTCAGCAGATACCGCGGCAGGGATCCCGCCCGCGCCGTCGTGCTGCTCACGGTGTGCTGTTCACAGTGCTTGTCGCGATGGTGGTCGCGGTACCGCTCACGGCGTTTCTCATGGTGTTTCTCATAGGCCCTGCCACTGGGTTGTCACGCACTTGAGTGTCACGGCCTCCCGTCGAACCGAACGGACGTGGGGGGCAGGGCTCGCCTACCCCCCACGCCGGTCAAGGGTGAATCAGGAGTTCTTGCCGATCTTCCAGAAGCGGAACAGGAACGTGGCGTCGAGCGTGTCCTGCACGCCGGTGACGTTGGTCCCGGTGACGGCGATCTGCTTGCCCTGCAGCAACGGCAGGGTCGGCATCACACCGCTCGCGGAGATCTTCTGGATCTGCTCGATCGCCGCGATGCGCGCGTCACCGGTCTGTGTCTGTTCGGTGGTGATCAGCGGCAGCACGCCGTCCTTGTCGCACGGGCGCGACCCGACGGGCGCATCCGCGTCACAGTAGTGCGCCTGTACGAAGTTGTTCGGAACCAGGAACGGGCTGATGTAGTTGTCCGCATCCGGGAAGTCCGGGTACCACCCGAGCTGATAGATCGGGTAGGCGTCCTTCGTGCGTTCCTTCGAGTACTGCGTCCACTCGGTCGACTGCAGGTTGACCTTGAACAGGCCGGTCGCCTCCAGTTGCCGCTTGATCTCGTTGAACTGCAGGTCCGAGGCCGAGCCGTAGTGATCCGGGTTGTACTGGATTGGCAGGGTCACCGGGGTCTTCACACCGGCGTCCGACAGCGCCTTGGCCGCTGCATCCTTGTTGGGGGAGGCGCCAAACTCGTCCTTGAAGGCGTCGATGTGGCCCGGGAAGCCGCCCGGAACCATCGAGTAGGCGGGGGTGTACAGGTCCTGGAACACCTTGGTGGCCAGCTCCTGCCGATCGACCGAGTAGGCGATGGCACGGCGGATGGCGAGCTTCTGGGCATCGTTGTCACCCGGCATCGTCTTCAGGTTGAAGACGATGTAGCGGTCCTCGCCGCCGGGGCCTTCCAGCACCTTGACCTTGTCGTTCTTGCGAAGGTCGGAGATGGACTGCGCGTCGAGCGTGCGCCACGCGACGTCGATGTCGCCCTGCTGGACTGCCAGCTTCAGGTTCGACGCGTCGGTGTAGTACTGCAGTGTGACGCCGGCGTTCTGCACCGCGCCGCCGTTGCCCTGATAGCCGGTGTTCGGGACGAGCGACACGAGCTGGTTTTTCGAATACGAGTCCAGCTTGTACGGCCCGGAGCCGATGACCTTCGCGTCGTCGAGCAGCTTGTCGGCCGGGAAGACCTTGGAGTCGACAATCGGGCCGGCAGAAGTGCCCAGCACGAACGGCCAGGTCTGGTCGTTCGGGTTGTTCAGGGTGAACACGACCGTGGAGTCGTCCGGAGCGGCCACGGACTTCATGTTCGCCAGCAGCGACGCCGGGCCGTTCGCGTCGTTGATGTCGACCACGCGCTTGAACGAGAAGGCGACATCCTTCGCGGTGAGCGGATCGCCGTTGGTGAACTTCAGCCCCGGCTTCATCTTGCAGGTGTAGGTCGCGCCGTTATCGGTGAAATCGCAGCTCTGCGCGGCGTCCGGGGTGGGCTGGGCCTCGCCGGCCGGAATGATCATGAGGAACTGGTAGAGCTGGACCTCCAGCATGAGCGAGCCGTTGTCGTACGACCCGGCTGGATCCAGCGACACCACCTTGTCGGTGGTGCCGATCGCGATCTGGGCACTCGCGTTACCCGAGTTGCCCGAGCCGGTCTCGCTGCTGGTCTGCGAGCTCTCTCCGGACCCCGAAGGGGAACTCGACCCCTGCTGCTGGGAGCTCGAGCTGCCGCTGTTCGAACTCGATGAGCCGGTGTCGGTCCGGCCCGCGCCACACGCGGCGATCACCATCGCGGCAGTCACCCCCAGCGCGGTGACGAGGGTGAGCTTGGCGGACTTGTGCACAACTACCTCCTGGTAGTGAGGCCAATGGGGCTCGCAGGGGTACCTGCTGCATCCCGTGGGTAGGCGGTCTGGCCCTACGCCACGGCGCCCGTACGGCCTCGTGGACGGATGCCAGACCTTGGGCACCACATACGAGGTACATGTGAAGTACACCTGTACGCGGTGATGGCCAAAACCCTATGGCATATCTGCAAGGCGTGTCGCCATCGCGAGGTCACGAATAGGCATCGATCGCGGCACGAACCGCGCAGATCGACCATGGTGCACACCATTCGGCTGGCACATGGTGTGTCGGATTACCGGGCTGCCGAGGCACCTGTGCGCTGGATTTGTGGTTGCGCACCGCGGTCACGCACCGCGGTGCGCAGCGGCGCCAGCGATCTCTTCAGCCAGCCGCGACCACCGTTCGCCGGTGCCGCTCAACTCCGCCGTGCGGGTGTCGTCCGGGTGCCGGGTGAGCCTCACGAGCAAATGGTCGGCCGCGAGTTGCTCGGCGCGTCCCTCGCCCCATTCGACGACGACCGCGGCCGTCGTCATATCCGTGTCGAGATCCAGGTCATCGAACTCGAGCCGCCCGCCGAGCCGATACGCGTCGACGTGAACCAGTCGGACGCCGCCGGGCGTCGCCGGGCGATGCACCCGTGCAATGACGAACGTGGGCGACATCACGATGCCGGTCACGCCCATCCCGACGGCGATGCCCTTCGTCAGCACCGTTTTCCCGGCGCCCAACGCACCGTCCAGGATCACCAGGTCGCCCGCGCCCAGCAGCCGCCCGATCCGCTCCCCCAGCGCGTGCGTGTCCTCCGCGGTCGGCAGCATCAGGTGTCTCACGAGGCCGCACCCGCCGCCAGCCGCGGGCCGGGCAGGGCCGGCGGCGCCGTGGATGCAGCGGATGCAGCGGCTCGGCCGACCGTGCCGCCGTCGAAGTGGCGCGCAGCATCGATGAGCCGGGCCAGCCCTGCCGTCACAGCCTCCGGCGCCTCCATCATCGCCATGTGTCCCGCGTCCGGAACGGTGAACAACTCGGCGCGCGGAAGCGCCTGGGCCATGGCCTCGGATCGTGACGGCGGGGTCATCCGATCCTCCGCGCCGACCACGATCAACACGGGCAGGCCAGCCAGCAGGGGCAACGCGCCACGCTCGTCATGGGAAAACAGAGCGGGCGCGAAATCCGCGATCACGTCCACCGGGGTGCCGGAGATCATCTCATCGAGGTAGTCGACGAGCGGCGCGGGCACCTTCGGGTCCGCGAAGCCCAGCGTGCGCGTCAGGAGCCAGACGGCGTCGCGACTGGCGCTCCGGCTGCGCTCCATCATGCGCGGGTACCGCGAGGCGAGGGACATCATCCACGGGAGCAGCGGATTCGAACCGTTGATCTGCAGATATCGGCCGAGTCCGCGACTGTCCTCGGCCGCACTGGTCGAGATCAGGCCGACGCCGCGCACGCGCTTCTCGAACAGCGCCGGGTCCTTCTCGGCCAGCGCCATCAACGCCATCCCGCCCATCGAATGCCCGACCAGCACCACCGGGCCGGTCGGCGCCGCTGTGGCGATCACCGTGGCGAGGTCGCTGGCGAGGTCGTCCATCGTGCTGTGCCCGGCCGGCGCGCGACTCGACCGTCCGTGCGACCGCTGATCGTAGAAGACCAGCCGCAAGGGACTGTCAACCGCCGATGACGCCGCATCCGCTGCCGCGCCGGGCCCGTTCTTCGCGGTACCGGAGGCGGCGGACCGGGCTCCTCGCGGCCCGCTCCGGGCGCTCATCGACGGCCCGGACAGCGAAACCCGTTGGAAATACCACGATCCGAGCCGAAGCGTCCACCCGTGCGCGAAGATCACGGTGAGCGGCGCGTCTGCCGGGCCAACCTCTTCGACATGCAACGCGACACCGTCGGCCGTCGCGACCGAGTAGCTGCGATCCGTCGGCGGGGAGTCGAAGTCGTCCGCCGGATCCCACCCCGGGACCTGATCGAGCTGCCGATAGCGGTGCAGCGCCATGCGCTGCGCCGTCATCCCGCCAAGCGCCGCGGCAGTCACCACACCGCCGACGACGGAAATGGATCCGACGACCCTGCCCAAAGCGCTCACTGCGCCGAACCTCCCGCGCCTGAATCCGTGGCGCCCACTGCTATGTCGCCCACCTCTCCCCAACTCCCGCCGACATAGCGACGCCGGACCCGCGGAGCGATGCGCGTGACGATCTCATAATTGATTGTGTCGCAATAGCCCGCCCAGTCGTCGGCGGTCGGTTCGCCCTGGTCACCGGAACCGAATATGACGACATCCTCGCCCACGCGAATGTCGTCATCCCCGCAGTCGACGACCACCTGATCCATGGCGACCCGCCCGGCGATCGTGCGCCGCTTGCCACCGAGCCACACCTGGCCCACGTTGCCGGCCGAGCGCGGGATCCCATCTCCGTAGCCCAGCGGCACGAGTGCCAGGGTCGATTCGCGTGAAGTGCGATAGGTGAACCCGTACCCGACGCCCTGACCAGCCGGAACGCGCTTGACGAGCGCCACGCTCGCGTGCAGCGTCATGGCCGGACGCAGGCCCGCGCGGTCCGCGAACGGCGATAGCCCGTACAACCCGATGCCGCACCGCACCAGGTTGAAGCGTGCACCGGGCACGGCGAGGGCGACGGCGGTGTTGCCCAGATGCCGCCACCGCGGGATCAGGCCCGCGGCTTCGGCGGCGGCGATGGCATTCTCGAACGCGCGCACCTGCACGTCGATCGACGGGTCGCCGGGAATGTCCGCGCACGCGAGATGGCTCATGATTCCGCGCATCTCGACGTCGCCCACCCGCTCCGCGGAAGCGATCGCGTCCAGCAGCCGGGTGAGGTCACCGGGCATGACGCCGTTCCGCCCGAGGCCTGTATCGACCTTCAGGTGGATCGGAACGCGCCCGGCCGGCGAGTCCGAGTTCGCCGGGGCGACGTCGGCGGACAACCGTACCGCGGCGAGGTGGTCCAGGCTGGACACGCCGATCTGCACCCCCGCGGCGATCGCCGCCCGAACGTCCTCGCCCGGTGTCCACAGCCAGGCCGCGAGCGGTGCCGCGATTCCGGCGCCGCGGAGTGCGACCGCCTCCGGCAGCGTCGCCACCCCGAGCATGTCCGCGCCGCCGGCGAGCGCCGCACGCGCGACCGGGGCCGCGCCGTGCCCGTAGCCGTCGGCCTTGACCACCGCCATGAGCGCCGCACCGGCCGCCGCGCGACGGAGCAGCCGGGTGTTCGCCTCGACCGCGTCGAGGTCGATCACCGCCTCGGCGTGCCGCACCTGCCGTCCGGCCTGCACCGCCCCGGCTTGTCGGCGTGAGATTTCCGCTGTCACCCCCAGATGGAATCACAACTCGTGGCAGCTCCGCGCAGACGCTCGCCGCGTTCCATCCCGCCGAGCGGTGCGAAAAGTCGGGCAAACCGGACAGAAAGTGGTGCATTTCGCACCGCTCGGCGGCGTTAGTGCAAGGCGTTAGTGCAAAAGGTCGAGCAGCGCGGACGCCCCTGCACGCCAGGCAGCCGCGGCCCGCTCCCCGGCGCGGCCGTGCATATGCGCGGCGAGAGCGACGGCGGTGAGCGGATCCAGGCCCGTCGCCAGAAGGGATCCCGCCATGCCAGCGAGGACGTCGCCGGACCCCGCGGTCGCGAGGCACGGCGAACCGGAGGTGTTGATCATGGTGCGGCCCGCAGGGTCCGCCAGCACCGTCCGGTGCCCCTTGAGCAGCACGATGGCGCCGGATCGTGCGGCTGCGGCCCGCACCGAGGCCGGCCGGTCGGCGGGGTCGAGATCGGGAAAGAGCCGGACGAACTCCCCCGCGTGCGGGGTGAGGACGGTGACCGCTCCGCGGCGACTCCGGCGCGCGAGCAGCGACGGCACCGCCGCGAGCAGGGTGAGCCCGTCCGCATCGACGAGCACCGGAACGTCGGCGTCGAGCACGTCCCGCAGCGGTGCGAGCGCCTCACCATCCGTGCCCAGGCCAGGTCCGGCGATCCAGGCCTGCACGCGCCCGGCGGTGGCGGGATCGGCGCCGACCACGGCCTCCGGCCAGCGTTGCACCACGGCGAGCGCCTGCGGGCCGGCGTAGCGCACCAGCCCCGGCCGCAGTCGCACCGCACCGCCCACCGCCAGCAGCGCCGCGCCGGGATATCGCGCGGAGCCGGCGAGCACACCGGTGACGCCGAGCGAATACTTGTCGTCCCGGGCGCCGGGCTGCGGCATGAGCGCGGCGACGTCCTCGTCCGTGACGATGTTCGCGTCGTAGTCGATCGGTCGACCGGAGGCGTCGGAGAGCGATGCCGGGTCCATGCCGACGCTGGCCACCCGGACGTCGCCCACCAGATCGCTCAGCAGCAGGCCCGTCTTGAGACCGCCCATCGTCACGGTGATGTCGGCATCGAAGGCGGCGCCGGGCGCCCGGCCGTCGTCGGGGTCGATCCCGGACGGCAGGTCGACCGCGATGCGCCACGCGGGGCTGTCCGTCGCGCGGCGGACCAGGTCATCCATCGGAGCCCGGAGCGGCGGCCGAGCACCGATGCCGACGAGCCCGTCGACGATGGCAGCGGCACGCCCGATCAGTCGCGGCACATCCGGCGAGCCTGCGGCGATCACCCGGCCACCGCGGCGACACAGCAGCGTCATACCCGGAACGTGGGCACGGTCGGGGTCGGCGAGGATGGCGGTCACCTGCATCCCACGCCGGCGCAGCAGGGCGCCCGCGTACAGCGCGTCGCCACCGTTGTTACCGGGCCCCACCAGGAGCACCGCCGCGCGGCCGGGGATCGGCGAGGGCATCGTGCTTAGCACCGCGTCGGCGACGGCCCGGGCGGCCCGCGACATCAGCGCGCCCTCCGGCGTCCGCGCGAGCGCGATCCGCTCCGCGTGCCGAATCTGCTCCGCGGTATAGCTCTGCTTCACGGGTCTACTGTCGCACGGCCGGGCCCTCGCAGGCGGCCCCGTGTGCCGGGACCGTTGTCAGGCGGACGCGAGCACCATCGCGGCGGCGATGCCGGCGTCGTGCGAAAGAGAAATCTGCCAGTGCCGGATGCCGCGCCCGGCGCAGGCGGCGGCGACGGTGCCGGTGATCCGCAGCGTGGGCTGGCCGCTGTCCGCGGAGACGACGACGCAGTCGTGCCAGTCCATCCCGCGCGGGACGCCGAGCGCCTTCGCGACGGCCTCCTTGACGGCGAACCGGGCGGCGAGCGAGGCAGCCGGGCGGGCGCCGCCGCGCGGGGTGACGAGTTCGGACGCGGTGAACAGCCGTGCGGCCAGCGTGGGCGTGCGCTCGAGTGCCCGGGCGAACCGGTCGACGGACACCACGTCGATGCCCACACCGAGCACACCGCGGACGCCGCCGGCCCCGCCGCCGAAGGCGGACACTACGTCATAGCCGGTGTCACGGCCGGTTCCAGCGGTGCCCACGCGATCGATCGCCACCCCGCTGATCCCTTCCGGCCCGGCCCGCACTCTCGCCACCTGCCCTTGCGCAGCGCCGGCCTACTCGACGGTCACCGACTTCGCCAGATTACGGGGTTTGTCGATGTCGTAGCCGCGGGCGCGGGCGATTTCGGCCGCCAGGATCTGCAGCGGTACCGTCGCCACCAACGGTTGCAGCAGCGGCGGGACGATCGGCACCTCGACGAGCGTGTCCGCGAACGGCGCGACGGTATCGTCCCCTTCTTCGGCGATGACGATGGTGCGCGCCCCGCGCGATTGCACCTCGCGGATGTTCGAGAGCATCTTGCGGTGCAGCATCGGGTGCGATTTCGCCGACGGCATCACGACCACCATCGGCAGCCCGTCCTCCACCAGCGCGATGGGGCCGTGCTTCAGTTCCCCGGCCGCGAAACCCTCGGCGTGCATGTAGGCGAGTTCCTTCAGCTTGAGCGCGCCCTCCAGGGCAACCGGATAGCCGACGTGCCGCCCGAGGAACAGCACGGCGGGCGCGGTGGCCAGGTCTCGACCGAGCCGACGGACCGGATCCATCCCGGCCAGCGTCGCGCGCACCGCATCCGGGATCTGCGCCAGCTGGTCGAAATCCGCGGCGATCTCGCTCGGATACTTGGTGCCGCGCGCCTGGGCGAGGGCGAGACCGAGCAGATAGTTGGCCGCGACCTGCGCCAGGAATGCCTTGGTGGACGCGACGCCGATCTCCGGGCCGGCGTGGGTGTAGAGCACGGCGTCGGATTCGCGTGGAATCTGCGCACCGTTCGTGTTGCAGACCGCGAGCACGGTCGCCTTCTGCCGCCGCGCGTGCCGCAGCGCCTCCAGGGTGTCCATGGTCTCGCCGGACTGGGACACCGCCACCACCAGCGTCGCGCGATCGAGAATCGGGTCCCGGTAACGGAACTCGCTCGCCAGTTCCACCTCCACGGGCAGCCGCGCCCAGTGCTCGATGGCATACTTGGCGACCAGGCCGGAGTGGTACGCCGAGCCGCACGCGACGACGAAGACCTTGTCGATAGTGCGCAGATCGTCGTCGCTCATCCGCTGCTCGTCCAGCAGGATGTGGCGCCCGTCGAAGTGCCCGCGCAGCGTATTGGCCAGCGCCTCGGGCTGTTCGGCGATCTCCTTGTCCATGAACGTGGGGTAGCCGCCGCGCTCCGCTTCGGCGATCTCCCAGTCGACGTGGAAGTTCTTGCCCTGCACCGGATTTCCCGAGATATCGGTGACGGTGTAGCTGTCGGCGGTCAGCGTCACGACCTGGTCCTGCCCGAGTTCGACGGCCTCCCGGGTGTACTCCAAGAACGCGGAAACGTCGCTGGCCAGGAACATCTCGCCGTCGCCGACCCCGAGCACCAGCGGTGACGAGCGCCGGGCGGCGACGATCTCGCCGGGCCGGTCGGCGTGCAACGCCACCAAGGTGAAGGTGCCGTGCAGCCGACGACACACCGCCTGCATGGAGGCGGTGAGATCGCCGGCGGTCGGGCCGGCGGCGAAGGCTGCGCCCAGCAGGTGCGCCACCACCTCGGTATCGGTATCGCTGACCGGCTCGACGCCCGCGGATTCGAGTTCGGCGCGCAAGGCGGCAAAGTTCTCGATGATCCCGTTGTGGATCACGGCGAGCCGCCCGGATCCATCGGTGTGCGGATGGGCGTTGCGGTCGGTGGGCCCACCGTGGGTGGCCCACCTGGTGTGGCCCATACCGGTGGAGCCGGCCAGGTCTGCGCCATCGCCGTTGGCGGTCCGCCGGTTGTCCAGGACGCCTGCCTTCTTGGCGGTGACGAGTTCGCCGCCGGGCGACTGGATCGCCACACCGGCCGAGTCGTATCCGCGATACTCCAGCCGCGCCAAACCGCCCATGATCAGCGGCAGAGCCGCCCGGCCCCCGACATACCCGACAATCCCACACATGGTTGGCAGCCTAGCGGCGGCGAAGTACCGGCCCGGCCGGTATCGGTGCCGGGGCGGGCCGGGATCGGCGAACAGCGTCACACCCGGTGATCCGATTGCGTGCATCTGCCCGCCACCGTCGGCCTTGCGGCAGGATCGCGCACGCACTTCGTTTGTTGAGCGGCACAGCTGGGTAGGCGGCTCGGCTGGGCAGGCAGCCCGGCTTAGTGTGTGGCAGCGGGTATGACGGGTATGACGGTGAATCGGCGGTTGGCCAGGCTGGGATTCGTGGCCCGCACCGCCGCCACGCGCCCGGGATCGATATCGGCGATCGCGATGCCGGGCGCGGCACCGGCCCCCGCGACGACCGCACCGGCGGGATCGACGACCATGCTCTGCCCGCAGCACACCGGGCCGGTCTGGCCCGCGCCGGCCACGTAGACGGTGTTCTCGATGGCGCGGGCGGCGAGCAGTGTCGCCCAGTGCTGCTCCTTCGCCGGGCCGGCGATCCACGCCGCCGGCAACGCCACCACCTCGGCGCCAGCATCGACCACCCATCGGAAGGCCTCCGGGAAACGCAGGTCGTAACAGGTCAGGGCGCCGACTCGCACGCCGGCCACGTCGAACAGCAGCGGGGCCTCGATCGCTCCCGGCAGGTACAGATCGGACTCCCGGAACCCGAACGCGTCATAAAGGTGGATCTTGCGGTAATGTCCGATCCGCTCGCCGCGGGCGGAGATCGCGATCAGCGTGTTGAAATCGCGAGCGGCACCGTCCGGCGCATCCATATCCCCCGCGGTTTCCAGCATTCCGGCGAGCACCGCGATGCCGCCCGACGACGCTGCCTCGGCGATCGCCGCCGCGAACGGCCCGCCGAGCGCCTGGCCGTGCGAGCCCGGACCATCGGTGTGTTTCGGGTCGAAGTACATCGAGACCTCCGGCAGCACCGCCAGATCCGCGCCCCGCTCGGCCGCCTGCCCGATCAGTGCCACGCACGTCCGCGTGTTCTCGGCCACGTCGGTGCCGGCCGCGAATTGGCACACTGCGATCCTCATGGCTCTGCCCTCCGCGCGTTCGGCACCTGACCTTCGCCGTCATTATCGTTGGCCGCGACAGGTCACGGCCTGGGGCGGGGCGCTACCCTACGAGCCAGGTCTGATGTGCCGGTGGAGAGGAGCACTGCGGTGTCCCGGAAGGTTCCCCTGTACTCCGCCGAACGGCCGTCGATCGAGTACCTCACACATCGCGGACCGCACGAGATCGCCGCCGGCACGCTGGACGAGATCGGCCTGCCCGGACTGGTTTTCGCGCCGCGGACGGGACCGCGCCTGCCGGCAGTGGTCCTCGGGCACGGGTATCTGCAACCCGTCAACCGTTACGCCTGGCTGCTCACGTTCCTCGCCTCCTGGGGTTTCGTCGCGGCCGCACCGGCGACCGAGCGCGGGATCGTGCCCTCGCACGCCGGGCTCGCGCTCGACCTGGCACGTACCCTCGACCGGCTGGCGGACACCAAACTCAACAACGGCCGGGTGACCGTCGACCGCCAGCGGCTCGCCGTCATCGGCCACGGGATCGGCGGCGGCGCAGCGGTTCTCGCGGCTGCTGCGGGCGCCCCGCCGGTGCGCGCCACGGCGACGGTGTTCGCCGCCGCGACCTTCCCGTCCGCTGTCGAAGCTGCAGCGACGGTGACGACGCCCGGCCTGCACCTGGTGGGGTCGGCCGATACGGTGGCGACGCCGGACGCCGACGGTGGGGCGATCGCCCGCGCGTGGGCCGGTCCGGTGCAACTGCGGCGCATCAAGGGCGCCACCCATCTCGGCATGGTGGAGGGGCGGCATCTCACGTCCACGCTGCTCGGCGATCGCGGCTCGCGCAAGGTGCGTCGCAGTGTCACCACGGCGATGACGGCGTTCCTGCTGTGCCATGTCGCCGGACACGCGCAGCTGACGGAGGCGCTCGACGGCACGATCGCACACGCGGTGCCCGTTCCGCTCACGTCCACCTCCGAAGACACAGCCGAGGGCGCCGCTCGTTGACCCGCCATCGCATCGCCGTGGGAGCGCTCGTGTGCAGTACCTGGGGTGCAGAGTGATGTCGACCACGGCCCAGGCCCGGGCGCGCCGCATACACTGAACGCCGCGAGGGTCGATCGGCGACCGGGGTGCGGGATTCGGGAGCGCAGATCTGATGAGCAACGACATGGCCACGGCCGACCTGATGGACCCCGCCACGTGCGACTTCCCCCAAGTGACAAGGGATACCGCCGCCACGCAACTCGTGCGAGACGTGATGCTGCGCAATCCGAAGACGCTCCGCGGCGACGCGACGGTCAACGATGCGCGGGCGATGTTCGCGGACCCGAAGGTGGTCAGCGCGATCGTGGCGGATGGGACGGTGTTCGTCGGGCTGTTGAACCGCAGCGACATGCCCAGCTTGCTCGCCGGGAACTCGCCGATCCGCACGTTCGCGCGTCGCACCGTCCCGACGATCACGCCGGGGCGGCCCGTCACCGAGGCCGTCGAGATCCTCGACGATCGGCGGCTGGCACGCCTGGTGGTCCTCGAGGAGGATGGGGTCACGCTTGCCGGTTTGCTGTGCCTGGACCGGAAGCGGGCCGGATTCTGCCGAGGATGATCCCGTCGGCGGATCGAAGCGTCAGACCGCGGCTGTGTGACCGAAACCAGTGGTCGCGGACTGCGTCACAGCCGCGGCGACCCGACCTGCGATACGACGCGCATCGTCCTCGTCCGCAGCCTCCACCATGACTCGGATCAAGGGTTCGGTGCCGGAGGGCCGGAGCAGGACACGGCCGGCGTCACCCAGTTCGGCCTCCGCTTCGGCGACGGCCGTTCGCACCACGTCGGACGCGACGGCCGCGGCCTTGTCGACAACCTCGACATTGATGAGAACCTGCGGGAAGTGCGGGATGTCGGCCGCGAGCTCCGCCAGCGGGCGACCGGTCGCGGCCACGATCGCCATCAGATTGAGCGCGGTCAAGAGCCCGTCCCCCGTGGTGGCCATCGACGACAGGATGATGTGCCCGGACTGTTCACCGCCCAGCGTGTATCCACCGGATTGCATCTCGGCGAGCACATAACGATCGCCCACCGCAGACGTCCGCACGGCGATGCCGGCCTTGGCCATCGCGCGATGGAAGCCGATATTCGCCATCACCGTTGTCACCACGGCGTTCCCGGAGAGCTCATTGCGTTCCCGCAGGGCCATCGCGAGCAGCGCGAGGATCGCGTCACCGTCGACCAGAGTGCCGTCCGCAGCGACGGCGAGACACCGATCGGCGTCCCCGTCGTGGGCGATCCCGAGGTCGGCACCGTGGTCGATGACCGCCTGGCGGAGGCAGTCGATATGGGTCGATCCGACGCCGGCGTTGATGTTCCAGCCGTCCGGCGACCCGGCGATCACCACGACCTCGGCACCGGCCCGCCGATACGCCTCGGGCGCCACCGCCGATGCGGCACCGTTCGCGCAGTCGACGACCACCCGCAGACCGCTGAGTGCGTGCGGCGTGCCGATCAGCAGATGGTCGGTGTAGCGGCGAGCCGCCTCCGGCATCGGGCGGATGCGGCCGACTCCTTCACCGGTGGGAAGTCCCGCGAGGTCGGCCATGCCCGCTTCGATAGCATCCTCGGCCTCGTCCGACAGCTTGCGTCCGCCGGGGCCGAAGATCTTGATGCCGTTGTCCGGCATGGCGTTGTGCGACGCGGAGATGACGATGCCCAGGTCCGCGCCCAGATCCGCCGTGAGGAACGCGACGGCGGGTGTCGGCAGGACGCCGAGCTGCAGCACGTCGACCCCGGCAGACGCGAGCCCGGCGGCGACCGCGGCCTCCAGCATCTCGCCGGATGCGCGCGGATCCCGCCCGAGCACCGCGAACGGCCGATCGCCGAGTCGCGGGGTGCCCGTAGCCTCGGGATCGGTGCCGACTCCCCCGCCGACCTGGTCCAGGTGCGTCACGGCGCGACGGGCGGAAGCGGCAAGCCCGCCTGCGCGCGTCCGGTCCATCGACTCACACCACGGTGCGGACGTGAGGACCCGCGCCGCCGATGTCGCCAGGCTGAGCGCCAGGGCCGGCGTGAGATCGGCGTTTGCGAGTCCGCGAACGCCGTCCGTGCCGAAGAGTCTGGGCATCAGCGCTTCGAGTACTGCGGAGCCTTCCGGGCCTTCTTGAGACCGTACTTCTTGCGTTCCTTCACGCGCGCATCGCGCGTGAGGAACCCGGCGCGCTTGAGCGGTGGCCGGTCGTCCGGGTTGATCTCGATCAACGCACGGGCGATCCCGAGTTGCAGGGCTCCGGCCTGACCGGTGACCCCGCCGCCGTGCAGGCGTGCGATGACGTCGAACGATTCGGCCTTGTCCAGCACCGTCAGCGGCTCTTTGATGTGCTGCTGATGCACCTTGTTCGGGAAGTACGAGTCGAGCGTGCGGCCGTTGAGCGTGAAGACGCCGGTACCGGGCACCAGGCGAACCCGGACGATCGCCTGCTTGCGGCGGCCGACGGTGATGATCGGACGATCCGCCGGGACGCGACCCGATGTCGCAACGACCACAGGTGCCACCTCGGGGCGGACCTCGACCTCCACGCCGTCGTCGACGGCCACGACGTCCGTCACGAGATCGGCTGCAGGGTCGGCGGTTTCCGCTGTTTCAGCGGCTGCGGTGTCGACTGTGGGATCGGTCACAGAGATGCTCTTCTCGCTCTCGGGGGATGGGTCGTTCGCGGCGGTCACGGCGCTGCTCACTGCGCGACCTGGAGGATCTCGAACGGCTGCGGCTGCTGTGCCACGTGCGGGTGCGCCGGGCCGGCGTAGACCTTGAGCTTGCGCGCCATCTGCCGGCCGAGGCTGCCGTGCGGCAACATGCCGGTCACCGCCTTCTCCACCAGCTTCTCCGGCCGGGAGTCCAGCAGCTGGCCGACCGTCTGCTCGCGCAGGCCGCCCGGGTAGCCGGAGTGGCGGTAGAGCTTCTTGCCTTCGCGCTTGTTGCCGGAGATGGCCACCTTGTCCGCGTTGATGATCACGACGAAGTCACCGGTGTCGACATGCGGCGCGTAGATCGCCTTGTGCTTTCCACGTAGGAGCTGCGCGGCCTGGCTGGCCAGTCGGCCGAGCACAACGTCGGTCGCGTCGATGACGTGCCAGGCGCGAGTGATATCGGCCGCCTTGGGGCTGAAGGTGCGCACGCTGATGCCTCTTCGTTTCTTCATCCAGGTTCGGGTGCGAGGTTCGACCCCCGCGGGTGCGGGTGCTGAGCCCCGCCCGATTCTCCGGGCCGGCCTGTCGACCGGGCCAGCGGACAAGACAAGTGACACGCCAGTACAGCCGGCCGCCCTCCAGGCGGCGCACCAAGCGACAAGACTACCAATTCCCCGGTCCCGGGGTCAAAGTGAGCGAGGCCGGAGCGGGCACGGCCCGCAGCCACGCAGTGGCAGGGCCGCCCGCGCAGCGCCAAGCGAACAATCGGGCACCGCGAGCGAGGCCGGAGCGGGCACGGCCCGCAGCCACGCAGTGGCAGGGCCGCCCGCGCAGCGCCAAGCGAACAATCAGGCACCGCTCACCGATGCGGTCCGCGCAGCGCCCTGGTCTGCGCGGCTCGGGCGACCAGGTCCGCATCCGGCGGATAGTCGACGCCCATCAGGGTGAGCCCATGCGCCGGCGCGACGGCGATCTCCGCGGTGCGACGGCCAGCGGCCAGCAGTTCGGCGGGGCGTTCCACAGCGGTCCGGCCCTCCCCCACCGCGAGCAGGGCACCGACCAGACTGCGCACCATCGAATGGCAGAACGCATCGGCGGTGACGTCGATCAGCAGCAGACCCGCGCCGTCGGTGGCCCGGTCGCCGCCGGCTGTCACCGTCAGAAGCTGCAGGTCCCGGATCGTGGTGGCGCCGTCACGGGGCTTGCAGTAGGCGGCGAAATCGCGCAGGCCGTAGACACGGCGCAGGGCCGCGTCGAGACGCGTGCGCAGCCGGGCCTCGGCCAGTTCGATCTTGCCGGAGACCGCGGCGCGGAACACGCGCGGATCGGAGATACGGTAGGCGATGAAGGCGTCGACCTCGTAGAACTTGCCGCCCGAAACCTGGACGCGGATGTTGTCGAGATCGAAGCGCAGGACGCGGTTCTCGAGCATCTGCACCGTATCGGCGTCGAAGAAGGAGAACGGCAGCTTGAAATAGATGCCGGGCTCGGTCTTGACGTCGACGATCTCGCCGAAGCGCAGCACGATGGCCTGCTGGCGGGCGTTGACGACGAAGATGGACGAATAGACGAGGAACAGCACGATTGCCGCGAGGACGGCGACGAAGGGCCAACGGTTGTTCATCACGGCTTGCCTCCGGCGTTCGCATTCGGCGCGGTGGTGGGCGTCTTCGGCAATTCGGGCAGCGGCAGGTAGGGCAGCACCCCTTGCGTCTTGCCGTCGCCGAGGATGACCTTGTTGGAATCCTTCAGGACCTTCTCCATCGTTTCGAGATAGAGGCGCTTGCGCGTCACTTCGGGCGCCTTGGCATATTCGTCGTAGACCGAGATGAAGCGTTGCGCCTCGCCTTCGGCCTCCTGCACGACGCGGTTCTTGTAGGCGGCCGCCTCCTCGCGGACCTGCGCCGCCTGGCCGCGTGCCTGGCCGAGCTTCTGGTTGGAATACTGGTTGGCTTCCTCGACGAAGCGGTCCTCGTCCTGCTCGGCGCGCTGCACCTCGTCGAAGGCGTCGGCCACTTCGCGCGGCGGCGCGGCGTCCTCGATGGAGACGGCGTTGACGTTCAGGCCGGCCTTGTAGCCGTCGAGCGTGGTCTGGATGATCTGCCGCACCGATTCGGCGATGCCCTGGCGGTCGTCGCGGAAGATGTCTTGCGCCGGGCGGCGTCCGACGGCCTCGCGCATGGCGCTCTCGGCCACCTGCCGAAGCATCCCGTCCGGATCGGAGACGTCGAACAGGTAGGCACGCGGATCGGACACCTGATAGGCGACCGAGAACTGCACGTTGACGATGTTCTGGTCGCCCGACAGCATCAGGCCCGACGTGTCCGAGGAACGGGCGCCGCCGCCGATATTGACGAGCTGTTCGGAAATCTTGGCGGTCTCGACCGTCTCGATCGGCCACCAGTGGAAATGCAGGCCGGGCTCGGAAAGCTGCTGCTTGGGCTTGCCGAAGCGCAGTTCCACCGCCACCTCGTCCGGCTGCACGGTGTAGACCGCCTTGAAGGCCCACAGCACCGCCCGCACGAGCAGAAGACGCCGCCAGAAGCCCGGCGCGCCCCCGCCGCCGCCCGGCAACACGGAACGCAGCCGGTCCTGGCCGCGACGGATGATGTCTTCAAGGTCTGGCGGGGTTCCCTGCGGTCCGCCCGGTCCGCGCGGCCCCTGCCCCCATGGTCCCTGATTGTTGCCGCCGCCGCCCCACGGGCCGCCGCCGCCGCTCTTGTCGTTCCAGGGCATGATGTCCTTTCGCTAGGTTCCCTCTGGCGCCGGGGGCGCAACGCCCCGGGACACACTCCACCGTCCTTCTATAGGGACGCCGCCACGCGCTTTCAACGTGAAGCCTGCCGCTTCCGGCCGTTTGCAATGCCGCACCCGCTCGATTGCCGTCGGCGGCGGGTCTTGTCAGGCCGATTTCTGCCGGCGTTCGTAGACGACGTGGCGCGTCGCATGGCTGTCCTTTTCGCCGGCCGGCACGTTCTCGGCACTGACGACGCGCCAGATTTCCGGATCGATGGCGGGAAAGCGCGTATCGCCCTCGACAGCAGCCTCGACATGGGTGACGGAAAGCCGGTCGGCGAGCGGCAGGGCCTGCGCATAGATCTCGCCGCCGCCGACGACGCAGATTTCCCCGATGCCGGCCATACAGCGCCCCTTTATGCGCGCCAGCGTCAGCGCGTCCTGAAGCGAGTGCACGACCTCCGCTCCCTCCGCCCGGTAGGCCGGATCGCGCGTGACCACGATGTTCAGCCTGCCCGGCAGCGGCCGCTTCGGAAAACTCTCCCACGTCTTGCGGCCCATGACGATCGGCCGACCCATCGTCTCGGCCTTGAAGCGCTTGAGATCGGTGGACAGCCGCCACGGCAGGCCTCCGTCGCGGCCGATGACGCCGTTTTCGGCGATGGCGACATGGATGACGACGTCCATCAGTTACCGGTCCTGCTGCCGAGGTCCTGCGGCCTGTCGACGAACAGGACGTCGATGTCGTGCGCGGGATCGAAATCCCGTGCCGTCATCTGGAAGGTGGTCGGCCCGATCTTCTTCACGCCCGTGCCGCAGAAGGAAACGAGACTGGCCGGATATCCCTTGTCCACCGTCAGCTTGAACGTGCCGATGATGCCGCCGGCCCAGTTGCCGCCGGTGGTCAGAATATAGGAAAGACGGCTCTCGTAGCGTGGCGGATTGCCGTCCGGGCCGGCCACCGCCATGGCCTTGCGCACGGCTTTCTCGAAATCCGCGTCCATGCAGTAGCGCGTCCGGTAAGCGTCGTACTGGTCTCCGAACTCGCCGTTGACATAGAAATTGAGGCCAACCGTCGCGCCGACGCTCGGCTTGTAGCGATGCGAGACGCGCACCGGCTTGCCGGCCGGAAAGGTGGCGCGCCACCAATAGGTCGACCGCAACTGCCAGTACGGCCTGCGCACCGTCTTCCAGCCCGAACCGTCGTCGAATTCGTCGAGGACGATGATGCCGCGCGCCAGCCAGTCGTCGGCGACCTGTTGCGGCAGCTTCGCCAGCGCGTCCCTCGAGTCCGCGCCGCTGACGATCAGCTGCACGGGGAAGGTGCCATTCTCAAGCGTGATCACGCCCGCGCTGGACCCGGAGAGCGCATTGCGCACCAGCATGCCAACCTGCGCAGTGGTCGTGCCAGCGGCAGCGGCCTTCTGCGGGTCGATCGTGACCTGCAGCTCGGGCTTGGCGGCCACCACATCGTTCTCGACGTTGGCGAGGTTCTCCAC
>OFTX01000336.1_pt1 | contig 26602 bp, 28 predicted proteins | sample 1775051 | NCBI WGS metagenome assembly OFTX01 (sample SAMN08195772, study PRJEB24354) | sludge metagenome | isolation source: sludge from phenol fed wastewater aerobic bioreactor A | place: India: Nagpur | collected 2016-09-15
GCCTCCCTCACCGGCGCTCTGCTGTCCGGGGACACCGATGACGGTCCCTGAGAGGCAATGCCATGTCGCGGGGCGGGCGGGATGGGCGCGGACGAGAACCTCGTCATCGGCGATCTGCACCACACGATTCCGCGGGGCGGAAGGGCGGCCGGGCACCGCGCAACCGGCGCTCACTAGGGTTCGATGAAGACAGCAGTATGCCGGCGGCAAGCGCGGTCCGGGAGGAAGCATGACTGAATCAACGCGAAACGCCTTCATTGTGGGGGGTGTTCGCACGCCGTTGGGTCGGTATGGCGGGATCTTGGCGTCGGTGCGGCCGGATGATTTGGCGGCGTTGGTGATGCGGGCGGTGGTGGATCGCGCGGGCCTTTCCGATCCGGGTGAGTTGGACGAGGTGGTGTTCGGGTCGGCGAACCAGGCGGGCGAGGACAACCGGAATGTGGCGCGGATGGCGTCGCTGCTGGCGGGGTTCCCGGTGTCGGTTCCGGGGATGACGGTGAACAGGCTGTGCGCGTCCGGGCTGACGGCGGTCGCGACGGCGGCGTCGATGGTGCGGGCCGGGGATGCGGATCTGGTGCTCGCGGGCGGGGTGGAGTCGATGACGCGCGCCCCGTGGGTGATGGCCAAGCCCGAGAAGGCTTACGCCAAGCCGGGTGCCGTGTTCGATACGTCGATCGGCTGGCGGTTCGCGAACCCGCGGTTCGCGGAAGTCGATGGCGGTGAGGCGACGTTCTCGATGCCGCAGACGGCGGAGAAGGTCGCCGAGATCGATGGCATCAGCCGCCAGGACGCAGATGCGTTCGCGCTGCGCTCGCACCAGCGGGCCGTTGCCGCGATCGACGCCGGGTTCTTCGCGCCGGAGATCGTTCCGGTGCCGGTGTCGACGAGGGCCGGGATGCGCGTGGTCGACACCGACGAGGGTCCGCGCCGGGATACCAGCGCCGAGGTGCTGGCTTCGCTGCGCAGTGTGGTGAAACCGGGCGGGGTGGTCACGGCGGGGAACGCGTCCTCGCTCAATGACGGGGCGGCGGCGGTGTTGGTCGCCTCCGAATCGGCCGTGCAGCGCTTAGGCCTTCAGCCCCGTGCCCGGGTGGTGGCGTCCGTGTCGGCGGGGGTGGCGCCGTCGGTGATGGGTTTGGGCCCGGTGCCGGCAACGCAGAAGGTGCTGCAGCGAAGTGGTTGGGACCTTTCCGATGTCGGTGCGGTCGAGTTGAACGAGGCGTTCGCCACGCAGTCGCTGGCATGCATGCGGCGTCTCGGGTTGGATGCCGGGATCGTGAACAACGACGGCGGCGCGATCGCGCTGGGTCATCCGTTGGGCTGCTCCGGCACCCGGATCCTGATCACGCTGCTGGGCCGGATGGAGCGGGAGGGCGCGCGCCGCGGGCTGGCCACCCTGTGCGTGGGGGTCGGTCAGGGCGTGGCGATGCTCGTCGAGAAGCCTTGAGCCTCACCGGGTCGCGCGTCTTGGGCGGGAGGGGAACAGATGGAACCTGATGTTCCTGCGCACGTGGGTGTGGTCGGTGGTGGGCGGATGGGTTCCGGTATCGCCCACGCGTTCCTCGTTTGCGGATCGTCTATGACGTTGATCGAGGCTGATGCGGCTCGGGTCGCTGCTGCCCGGAACGGGGTGATGCGTGCGATACGCGGCTCGGTTGCCCGGGGCGCGGTCGCCGAGAGCGAGGAGACGATCGCCGCCCGACTGACGGTCGTCGCCGATGTAGCAGCGCTCGCGGACGCCGGGCTGGTGATCGAGGCGGTCCCGGAGATCGCAGGGCTGAAACATTCGGTGCTGCAGGCGATCTCGGAGGTGGTGGGGCCGTCGGCGATCATTGCGAGCAACACGTCGTCGATGTCGATCTCGGAGCTGGCCGGCTGCGTCACCTTGCCGGAGCGGTTTTTGGGCTTGCACTTCTTCAACCCGGTTCCGGCATCAACGCTGGTGGAGGTGGTGGTCGGGCGGGGCACTGCGCCGGCGACGGTCGACCGCGCCCGGCGGATCGTGACGGCTTTGGGCAAGACGGCTGTCACGATCAATGACTCCCCCGGGTTCGCATCCTCCCGGCTTGGGGTGCTGCTCGGGCTGGAGGCGATCCGGATGGTCGAGGAGGGCGTCGCCACCCCGCAGGACATCGACGCGGCCATGGTGCTCGGCTACAAACACCCGATCGGGCCGCTGAAACTGACCGATCTGGTCGGGCTGGATGTGCGGCTAGGCATCGCCGACTACCTCGCCGCGAAGCTCGGCGACCGGTTCGCCCCGCCCCGGCTGCTGCGCGAAAAGGTGGCCCGCGGCGAGCTCGGGCGTAAGACTGGACACGGGTTCTACGACTGGAACGCCGGCAACGGACCGACGTGAGTCCTAGGACGACTCAACTGCAGCAGGGTTCGACGATGGGAGCGCAGGCGGACGGCCGCCGGCGCCGGATCGCGGGGAGGCACCATGGCGGTGACATCAAGTGCAACGACATCGGGTGCGGCGACATCGAGTGCGCCGGTGGCCGCGGGGCCGTTGCGCAGTTTCATTGCCGGGCATTGGGTCGCCCCCGGCGGGCGGGAGACGCCGTTGCTGGACGCCGCGACCGGGCGGGAGGTCGCCACCATCGCCGACGGCGAACTGGATATCGCGTCGATGGTCGACTTCGGTCGCACCGTCGGCCACCGGGAACTGGCCGAACTCACCTTCCACCAGCGCGCACTGATGCTCAAGGCCCTGGCTCAGCACCTGATGTCGATCAAGGACACGCTGTATCCGCTGTCGTATGCGACCGGCGCGACCCGGTCGGACTCGTGGATCGATATCGACGGCGGCATCGGCGTGCTCTACACCTACGGATCCAAGGGCCGCCGCGACATGCCCAACGACACCGTGTATCTAGACGGGCCAGCCGAGAAGCTCGGCAAGACCGGCACGTTCTACGGCCAGCACCTCTACACCTCACTACCCGGGGTCGCGGTGCAGATCAACGCGTTCAACTTCCCGGTGTGGGGCATGCTGGAAAAACTCGCACCCGCGTTTCTCGCGGGCCTACCCACCATCGTGAAACCGGCCACGGCCAGCGCCTTCCTCGCCGAGGCCACGGTGCGGGCGATCGTCGAGGCGAAGATCCTGCCGCCCGGCGCGCTGCAACTGCTCACCGGGCCGGCCCGCGGCGTCCTCGATCACCTCGACGAGCGAGACCTGGTGGCGTTCACCGGATCCGCATCGACCGCCCGCACCCTACGGCGGGACGACGCGGTCATCGTCCGGGGCACCCGGTTCACCGCCGAGCAGGACTCGCTGAACTGCTCGATCCTCGCCCCGGACGCCACCCCCGGCACGCCCGAGTTCGACCTCTACGTGAAAGCTCTCGTCACCGAGATGACGGCGAAGGCCGGCCAGAAATGCACCGCGATCCGCCGTGCCCTGGTGCCGGAGTCGCTCCGGGAGGCCGTCATCGACGCCGCGCAGGACCGGATCACCGCGAAGGTCCGCGTCGGCGACCCCCGCACCAACGGCGTCACCATGGGAGCACTCGTCTCCACCGCGCAACGCGACGAGGTGCTCTCACGGGTCCACCAGCTCATCGCCGACGGCGGCGAGCTCGCCATCGGCAATATCGACCGTTTCGCGGTCACCGGGGCCGACGCCGAGGCCGGCGCGTTCCTGCCGCCGATCCTGATCTCGTCGCCCGCCAGCGCCGACGCCCCGCACCGCGTCGAGGCATTCGGCCCCGTCGCCACCCTCATCGGCTATAGCGACCTGGACCACGCCGCCGAACTCGCCGCCCGCGGCCGCGGCTCCCTCGTCGCCTCGATCATCACCCACAACCCCGACAGCGCACGGCATCTCACCCGAGCACTGGCCCCGTGGCACGGCCGCATCCTTCTGCTCGACCGGGACGACGCCGCCGAATCAACCGGGCACGGCTCCCCCCTGCCACACCTGGTGCACGGCGGCCCCGGCCGCGCCGGCGGCGGCGAGGAGATGGGCGGCATCCGCGGCGTCCTGCACCACATGCAACGCACCGCGATCCAGGGCTCACCGAACCTGCTCACTGCCGTCACCGACCGGTACGTCCCCGGCGCGCCCATCCGCACCCGACAAACCGCCCATGACGACATTCCGTGGGAACACCCCTTCCGGAAACCGTTGTCCCGCTTGCGGATCGGCGACGCCGTGCAGGCCGGGCCGCGCCCCGTCACACTCGACGACATCGAAGCGTTCGCGCACACCACCGGCGACATGTTCTACGCCCACATGAACCAACAAGCCGCCGAGGCCAACCCCCTGTTCGGCGGCCGCGTCGCACACGGCTACATGCTGATCTCCTGGGCCGCCGGGCTTTTCGTCGATCCCGCACCCGGCCCCGTGCTCGCCAACACCGGCCTGGAAGACCTACGCTTCATCACCCCCGTCAAGCCCGGCGACGAGATCACCGTCATCCTCGTCGCCGCCCAGATCACCCCGCGCGAAACCGACGACTACGGCGAAGTCCGCTGGGCCACCACCATCACCAACCAACGCGGCGAAACCGTCGCCACCTACACCGTTCTGACCATGGTCGCCAAGCAGTAGCGGCCGTTCGACCCAGGGACTCCGCATCAGGCGCACCGCGCCCGCCGCGGGTCTACTGCCGGAGGTCGTAGACGCGGCGGAGCTTGCCCGCCGACCGCTCCAGGGTAGCCGGGTCGACGACGGTCACGGTCGCCGTCACGCCGATCCGATCCCTGATCCTGTGAACCAGACGCCCGGCGACGGACTCCCGGTTCGCCGGGTCCGACAACCCTTGGCTTGCTTCGACCTTGATCGTGAGCTGATCCATGCGGGCTGGCCTGGTGAGCTCCAGGATGAAGTGCGGGGACAGGCCCGGCGTTGCGACGACGATCTCCTCGATCTGGGTGGGGAAGACGTTGACGCCGCGGATGATGAGCATGTCGTCGGTGCGACCGGAGATTCGCTCGATGCGGCGCATGGGCCGAGCCGTGCCGGGCAGCAGGCGCGTGAGATCCCTGGTGCGGTACCGGAGCACCGGCATCGCCTGTTTGGTGAGCGAGGTGAACACCAGCTCCCCCAGCTCACCGTCGGGCAGCGGCACCCCGGTCACGGGGTCGACGATCTCCGGGTAGAAATGGTCCTCCCAGATCGTGATGCCGTCCTTGGTCTCGACGCATTCGCATCCGACGCCGGGGCCGATCACCTCGGTCAAGCCGTAGATGTTCAGTGCATGCAACCCGGCGCGTTCCTCCAGGTCGTCCCGCATGGCGTCGGTCCACGGCTCGGCGCCGAGCACTGCGATCCTGAGGCTCGCCTTCCGCACGTCGATACCCGCGTCGGCGAACCCGTCGAGCACCGTGAGCAGGTAGGTCGGCGTACAGCAGATGACGTCGGGAGCGAGATCGTTGATGAGCTGCACCTGCCGGGCCGTCATGCCGCCGGACACCGGCACCACCGTGCAGCCGAGCCGCTGCGCGCCGTCGTGCAGCCCGAGCCCGCCGGTGAAAAGCCCGTAGCCGTAAGCGTTGTGGACGAGATCGCCGGCGCGCACCCCCGCCGCGCGCAGTGAGCGCGCCACCACGTCCGCCCACATATCGAGGTCCGCGTCCGTATACCCCGCGATCACCGGCCGGCCCGTCGTCCCGGACGATGCGTGCAGCCGCCGGACCTCGTGGCGCGGCACGGCGAACAGGCCGAACGGGTAGTTCTCCCGCATCTCGGCCTTGCCGGTGAAGGGCAGGGCGGCGAGCTGGCCCAAGCCGGTCACGTCCCCCGGCGCAATGCCGGCGGCGTCCATGGCCTTGCGATAGTGCGGCACGTTCTTGTAACAGCGAGCGACGGTATCGGCGAGACGCCGGTTCTGCAGGTCGGTGAGTTCGTCGCGGCTCATCTTCTCCGCGTCATCGAGCAGTTCCGGCGCCGGGGCCAGGCCGAGAGTCGTCATGGGGCACATCCTTTCGACGGTGTGCGGTTGCCAGGTGAACGACGTGTTATGACGCGGCCGGCGGGCCGGCGCCGTCGATCCGGCCGGGCGCCGCATCACCGTCTGGAGCCGCATCGTCCGGAGCTGCGTCATCGACGGGAACTTCGACGGGCGCCGCGTGACCGGCGGGCGGCGGCGGCAGCGTGCGCGACCGGCCGCGGAACTCCGCAACAACCTCGGCGCCGGCACCAGCGCCGCGCGTGACCGTCACGTCGTAGATCCCGGATCTGCCGCGCTTGCTGCGCAGGGCCGCGACGGCTGTGAGCTCATCGCCTGCGCGCCCCGGCGCGATGAACGAGATATCCGCCCCCGCAGCAACAGTCACCGAACCGGCCTCGTTGCAGGCGCAGGCGAAGGCGGTGTCCGCGAGCAGGAAGACGTAGCCGCCGTGTGCGATGCCGTGCCCGTTGCACATGTCCGGTCGCAGTCGCATTCGGACGGTCGCGGTACCGGGTCCGTCGGCGACGAGCTCCATACCGAGGGACCGGGAGGCGACGTCGGCGGCGAACATCGCGCGGGCGCCGGTCACCGCGGCAGTACCGATTCCACTACCGGGTCCTTGGCCCGTCATGGCGATCGCCGGCGCCGAGGCCATCGCAGAGCCCATAGCAGAGGCCATCTCGCTCCCTCACGTCATGCGTCCCACTCCCGCGGCACTACCTCGGAGCGTAGGCCGGTAGGTGACAACTCGCAGCAAACCCTCACCGTGGGGGCGCCGCCCGGACGGCAGACCGGGTGCCGGCCGGGGCGCGCAGTCCCCCGAACACCATGGCGCACACGGCATCCGCGACAGCCGCCGCGCCGTCGACATGGGCACCACCGGTATGAGCACCATCGGCCCGTGGCCGGTACCACTCGGCGAGCGAGTTGACGGTGCCGAACACCAGCCGCGCAACCAGGGCCGGGTCGAGGTCGTCGCGCAGCGCACCTTCGGCGGCGGCCTGCCGCACCAGGGCCGCGAACCTCGCGTCGATCGCACGTCGACGGGCCAAGGCGGCACGCTCCACTGCACTGTTGCCGCGCACCCGCAGCAGCAGCGTGACGCTCGGCAGCTCCGCGATGAGCGTGGCGATCGACCGCCGCACCACCCGTTCCAGCCGATCGACGGCCATGACGACGTTCGCGGCGGAGCCGTCGGGCGCTGTGCTGACAGCCGTGCCGTCGGCGTCCTCGTCGAACACCGCTTCGAGCGCCCCGAGCGCTCGGTCCAGCGCGCGCTGCAGGATTTCCTCCTTGCCCGAAACGTGGTGGTACAGCGACGATTTCGCGATCCCGAGCGCGGCGGCAAGATCGTCCATGGTCGCGCCGTCATACCCGCGCTCGGTGAACACGGCGATCCCTGCCGTGACCACGGCCTCCAGATCGTGGCCCGGCCGGCCGCGGCGCCGGACACGCTCTGCCAGCGGGGCGGCCGCGGTACGGGACGACGTCATACTCGTCATACTCGATCGCCCCGTCCCAGAATGAGCTTTTCTGGCCAACTGTCGCATCCCCAGGTACATTACCGACTAGAGAGTCGGTTATTCAATGCGGAGGCGAGCATATGGAGAGCACCACGCCGACCGGGGCACCCGCAGTCGACCCGGCACACGACGCGTCGAGTGACGCAGCATCCGCCGAGTTCGATGCGGTGATCGCCGCGGACGGCCGCATCGAACCGCGCGACGCGATGCCAGACGCGTACCGAAAGACATTGGTACGGCAGATGTCCCAACATGCGAACTCGGAGATCATCGGCATGCAGCCGGAGGGCAACTGGATCACCCGGGCGCCGTCGCTGATGCGCAAGGCGATCCTGATGGCGAAGGTGCAGGACGAGGCCGGACACGGGCTGTACCTGTACTCGGCGGCGGAGACCCTGGGCACGTCGCGCGCCGAGATGACGGACGCGCTGCTCGCCGGCACCGCGCGCTATTCGTCGATCTTCAACTACCCCACCCCCACCTGGGCGGACATGGGCGCAATCGGCTGGCTGGTGGACGGCGCTGCGATCGTGAACCAGGTGCCACTGTGCCGCTGCTCCTACGGCCCGTACGCACGGGCGATGGTGCGGATCTGCAAGGAGGAGTCGTTCCACCAGCGGCAGGGCTTCGAGATCCTGCTGACGCTCTCGCGCGGTACCGCGGCGCAACACGAGATGGCGCAGGACGCCGTGAACCGTTGGTACGCACCGTCGTTGATGATGTTCGGCCCGCCCGATGCGGACTCGTCGCACTCTGCGCAGTCGATGGCGTGGAAGATCAAGCGTTTCTCGAACGACGAGTTGCGGCAACGGTTCGTCGACATGCTGGTGCCGCAGGCCGAGGCACTCGGCCTCACGCTTCCGGACGAGGGCTTGCGCTGGAACGAACAGCGCGGGCACTACGACTACGGCGAACTGGACTGGGCGGAGTTCAAGGCCGTGTTGCGCGGCGAGGGACAGTGCAACGCCCAGCGTCTGACACACCGGCGGCGGGCGCACGAGGACGGGGCCTGGGTGCGGGCGGCCGCGTCCGCGTATGCGGCGAAGCAGGCGGCGAAAGACGATGCGCGGCAGGAGGTGTCGGCGGCATGAGCGGTTCGGCAGGGGGCGGTGCAGCAGTTGACGGTACGGCGGGCGCGGGTTCGGCGGGCGGCAGCGCAGATCCCGGACGCAGCGCCGTCCCGGAGAAGGCCTGGCCGCTGTGGGAGGTCTTCATCCGGCCGTCCCGCGGGCTCTCGCACACCCACGCCGGCTCGCTGCACGCCGCGGACGCGACGATGGCCATCGCCAACGCGCGCGACCTCTACACCCGGCGCGCGGAGGGCGTATCGATCTGGGTCGTGCGCTCGGCGGACCTCGTGGCCTCCTCTCCGGACGAGAAGGACGCCCTGTTCGACCCGGCGGGCGACAAGATCTACCGGTACCCGACGTTCTTCACGGCGAGCGAGGGGGTGCCGGGGCTGTGACAGAACAAGCGGTGACACAACAAGCGGCGAACGGGCCTGCGACGGGCACAACGTCATCGCCGTCATCCGCGGTGGACAGGCGCGATATCGCAGAATACGCGCTGCGCCTCGGCGACGACGCGCTCGTCCTCGCCCAGCGCATGGGCGAGTGGGTCTCCCACGCGCCGGAACTCGAAGAGGACGTCGCGCTCACCAACATCGGGCTGGACCTGCTCGGCCAGGCCCGCGCCTTGCTCGGCTACGCGGGCTCGCTGACCGGCCGCACCGAGGACGAGCTCGCCTACTTCCGCAGCGATCTAGAGTTCCGCTGCGCGCACCTGATGTGCCTGCCGCGCGGCGATTTCGCCGCTACCATCGGACGGATGCTGGTGGTCGCCGCCTACCAGTGGGAGCTGTACGAGCGGCTGTCCGAGTCCGCCGACGAGACCCTCGCGGGGATCGCGAAGAAGGCCGTCAAGGAGGTCGCGTACCACCTGGAACACGCGCGCATGTGGACGCTGCGGCTCGGCGACGGGACGGACGAGTCGCACCGGCGGATCCAGGTGGCGATCGACGACCTCTGGCCGCTGGTCGACGAGCTCTTTCGCACGGACGACCTCGAGCAGCGGCTGGCGACGGCCGGCATCGCGGTGGACTCGTCCGCGCTGCGCGGCCCGTTCGACGCCGTGATCGACCCGATCCTGGCCGAGGCCACGCTCACCAGGCCCGATGTTCCCGCGGCCGCGGGCGGCGGGCGGCACGGCCGCCCCAGCGAACACCTCGGGCACCTGCTCGCCGAGATGCAGGTCCTGGCCCGACAGTTCCCCGGCGCGAGTTGGTGAGCCGGCGATGACCCGACCCGCGACGTTCCGCTCGCCCATCGCGGAGGGCCGCCCACCGGTGCGCCTGTCCGGGCCGGATGCCGACCGCATCGCCGAGATCGCCGGCGCCGTACCGGACCCCGAGTTGCCGATGGTCTCGCTCACCAACCTCGGCGTGCTGCGCGCCGTCGACGTCGACCCGGACAGCGGCGCCATCACGGTCACCATCACGCCGACGTACACGGGCTGCCCCGCCATGAACACCATGGCCGAGGACGTCGTCATAAACCTGCGCGCCGCGGGATACCCGGACGTCACCGTGCGGAAGGTACTCAGCGACACCTGGTCCTCCGACGACCTCACGCAAGAAGGGCGACAAGCGCTGCGGGACAATGGAATCGCCCCGCCCGCGGCGTCGGCCACCGACCGCGCGGCGGCCGACGCGCCCGTCGCCTGCCCGCTCTGCCACAGTTCCGATACCGAGCAGCTCTCGCGGTTCGGCGCCACGAGTTGTAAATCGCTCTACCGTTGCCGCGCCTGCCGGGAACCCTTCGAATACTTCAAGGTCCATTAGCCACCGAACCCCGCCGATCGCGCCGCCTCCGAAACGATGGTCGATATGACAACCGCGCTCCCCTCCTCCCCCGCGCAGACGCACCTGCTCCGCCGCCGACGCCTCGCGTTCCATCCGCTTGAGGTCGCCGCGATCAACCGGCTCACTGCGGATGCCGTGGAGGTCGTCTTCACCGTGCCGGAGTCGCTGGCCGACGAGTTCGACTACCTGCCCGGCCAGCACATAGCGGTGCGCGCGCACCATGACGGCAAGGAGATCCGCCGCTCATACTCGCTGTGTGCCCCGATGGGCGACGGCGAACTGCACATCGGCGTGAAGGTCGAGCCGGGCGGCATCTTCTCGACCTTCGCCAACTCGGAACTGAAGGTCGGCGACACCGTCGATGTGATGACGCCGCAGGGCAGCTTCACCACCCGCGTCGATGCGAGGGCCACCGCGCACATCGCGGCGGTCGCGGCCGGGTCCGGCATCACGCCGGTGATGGCGCTGGCGACCGCCGTCCTCACTGGCGCGCCGGGCGCCACCTTCACCCTGGTGTACTCGAGCCGCTCGGCGGACCAGGTGATGTTCGTTGACGAGCTGGCGGACTTGAAAGACCGCTTCCCGGACCGGTTCTCGGTGCACCACGTGCTCTCGCGCGAGCAGCGCTTCTCCCCCATGCACACCGGCCGGCTGAACCCCGAACGGCTCGATGTGCTGTTCGACCGGCTGGTCAAGCCAGCGACCGTTGACGAGTGGTTCCTGTGCGGCCCCGTCGACCTGGTGCAAGAGGTGCGCGCGCACCTCACCGCGCGCGGCACCGACCCGATCGACATCCACGTCGAACTGTTCACCACCGGAGCGCTGCGCCGCGACGTGCTGCCCGCCCCGAGCGCCCCCGTGCCGGACCTGAAGCCTGGCAGCCACACGGTGACCATGACACTCACCGGCCGCACCTCCACCCTGACCTGCGGCCCGGACGAGCGGATCCTCGACGCCGCGCTCCGCATTCGGTCGGACACCCCGTTCTCCTGCACCGGCGGCGTGTGCGGCACCTGCCGTGCGAAGCTCAAGTCCGGGACCGTGGACATGGAGGTGAACTACGCCCTGGAGCCGGACGAGATCGAGGCCGGCTACATCCTCACCTGCCAGGCCGTGTGCACCTCGGACGCGGTCGAGGTCGACTACGACGCGTGAGGCGGACGTCGCCCCCTTTCTCCTGGGTACGCAGGCCCTTCGACCCTTGATGCCGCTCCCCAGCGTGCGACCGTTGAAGGAACAACGCAGAGCGGAGGTCACGATGACGATCATCTGGCTCATCGTGTGGTTCATCGCCAACAACATCGGCGGGCACGAACCACTGCTGTTCAATCCGGTCAACGTCTGGACCGCCACCCTCATCCTGGCGGTCGGGATCGACCTGAGCGCCGCACACGCCCGCGGCGCTGCCAAGCGACGCTGACCGCGCCGGAGAACCACCTTCCGGGTGCTCGGCTGCCCGGCATGGTTGCCGGAGAATCGCCGCGAACAACGTCATACACGACGGTTCCGGTAAAGCGCGGCACGATTGTCGGCGGGAGCGCCTCCGGCCCGGGCGAGGCAACCCCATAGGCTAGGCGGCGTGGCTACAGACAGACTGGTGTGGGTCGACTGCGAGATGACGGGCCTCGACGCGGCGAGCGACGCGCTGATCGAGATCGCCGCGCTGGTGACCGACGGCGAGCTGAATATCCTCGGGGCGGGCGTCGATCTGGTGATCCACGCGCCGGACGAGGCGCTCGACCGCATGCCCGAGGTGGTGCGCGCCATGCATGCCAAATCTGGCCTCACCGATGCGGTCCGCGCTTCGACGGTGACATTGGCCGACGCCGAGGCCGCCGTGCTGGAGTACGTGCGCGCGCATGTGCCGGAGGCCGGGAAGGCGCCGCTCGCCGGCAACTCGATCGCTACCGACCGCGGGTTCATCGCGCGAGACATGCCGGCATTCAACGACTTTCTGCACTATCGGATGATCGACGTCTCCACGATCAAGGAGCTCACCCGCCGCTGGTATCCGTCGGTGTATTCGTCGCAGCCGGCCAAGGGCATGGCGCACCGGGCGCTGGCCGACATCAAGGAGTCGATCCGCGAGCTCGCGTACTACCGCGCGGCGGTGTTCGTGCCCGAACCGGGGCCCACAGCGGAGCAGGCGACGGAGATCGCGACAAAGGTTGCCACGGCACTGGCCGCCATCGGCTAGACTTGCATTCCGGCCGCCGCGCGATCCCTGATGGGGCCCACTGTAGGCGGCCATGGTGGATGTAGCTCAGTTGGTAGAGTCCCGGCTTGTGGTGCCGGTTGTCGCGGGTTCGAGCCCCGTCATCCACCCCGACGAAGGCCGAGGGCAGACGAGCTTGCTCGTATGCCGAGGCCAAGGAGAGGGTCGGACGCGAAGCCGAATACCCCACGTTTGTGCAGATTGCGGGTTCGGCCGAGCGCCCCGTTTTTCGGGTATGACGATGTTCTCGTGGCAGACCCGATCCGGACATCGGAGGCATTCATAGCTACCTCGGCGTACCGCTCACGGTGGTGGTGGGCGCCCGCGACGGTCGGTGCGGTTACGGCCGTGAGCGCGCTGCAGATGATCGCCGAACTGTTGTGGATCGGACGGAACTCCGTGGACCCCGGCCAGGGCCTAGGCTTCCTCTTTGCGGTGCACGCAGTCGGCGGGGCGGTCTGCGCGGTGGTGTTCGGCATCGCGGCCGCGGCGCGGTCGGGCAGGCGTCCGTCATCCTTGCCCTATGCGGAAAGGTTCCTGATCGGAATCGGCTACGGCATCGCGACGTCGATGGCGATCTGGATCACGGCAGGGATTCTGGCCGCTGAATCCTTCGGCGGCGCCGTCGAAGCGATCGGCACGTTCCTGACGGCTTCGATCATCACGCTCGAGTTGCCGGTCGCCTGCATCGCCGGCGGGCTCGCCTGGCACCTGCTGACCAGGGCGCGCGGCGGCAGCGCCCCACCGGCCCGGCCGCGGCGGCCGATCGAGGATCCCGAATAGGGGACTCCGCCGGATCGGCTACACAGCCATCCAGCGCCAGGTACCGTTGTCATTCACACATTTGATCGCCTTGCCGGACCCGGCCACACCGGCGACACCGTGGTCCTTTTTGGCGCAGAACTGGCCGGGCATGTAACAGTTCCCGGCACTCGACAGCGGATGGCAGCCAGCGGGTTTCGGAGCGGCCGTGGCGTTCGACGGCTTGGCCGCGGACGTCGCCATCGGCGGTTTCACAGTACTCGCTGGCGGCTTCGCGGTGCTCGCCGGCGGCTTGGCCGCGGACGTCGTCATAGGCGGTTTCGAGGAGGCGGACGACACCGCCGCCGACGGGACGCTCGCGCCGCACGTCGCCAGCACGCGGAGAATCGCGTCCTTCTCCGCCTGCGTCACCCACAGGTGGTACTTCGCCTTCACCTCAACCTGGCGCGACACGTACGTGCAGCGGTACGCCTTGTTCGGCGGCAGCCAGGTCGCCGCGTCGCCAGCGCCCTTCTGCTCGTTGGTCGGACCGTCCACGGCCTGGAGGTTGAGCGGGTCGTTCGCCAGGTTCTGGCGTTGCGCGGCCGAGAGCTGTTGCGCCCCCTTCTGCCATGCGTCGAGCAGCGCGACCACGTGGTCGATCTGCACCGCTCCGGAAGTCGCCTGGCCGCGCGTAAACGCGATGGTCTTGCCGGTGTAGGCGTCGTGCAGGGTGCCCGTGAGCACCGTGCAACCGGCGGTGTCGGCCTTGATGGTGAGGCCCATCAGATCGCGGCGCAGGATGTCGTTGCGGGTGTCGCAGCCGTTGTGGCCACCGTCGACGGTGACGTCGTCCGACCATGACGGGCCGAACTGCGCGCGGCTGTACCCTGTCTTGGGCGCGCGGCCCTTCACCGCGAGAGTGCCGAGCACGCGGGCGATCTCGTTGGGAGATGTGACCGCGGCCGGCGTCGTGGTGGGCGAGGCCGGGCTCGGAATATCGGCTGCGGCGGGGGCCTGCGACGAGGACATCGTCATATTCGGCGACCTGGACGCGGAATCCGGCCTGGACGGCGACACCGAGTATGACGACGTTCCGGCCTCGGACCCGCTCGACAGATCGGTGGCCCGCGCGCCGGTGGGCGACGTTTCTTGCGCTGCAGCGGATGTCGCGCCGGTTGACGTGGATGATGCGGTGTTTCCGTCGAGCGACGACGACAGCGGACCGGCCGCACCGCAGCCCGCGACCAGGACGGCGGCGGCCACGAGGGCAGCGATACTCCGCACTGTGCGCACACTCAGCTCCACGATTGTCCCCGCCGCGCGACCTCGATCACCATATCGGCCGACCGCGCGTGTGAGTTGAAGGCGCGACGACCAGCCAGATTTCGCTCGCGCAGTGAGGATCGCGGGGCGCATTCGGATGAGAGCGTCACCACGCCGAGTAGTTCCGGCGCAGTTCGGGAGTAGGGCCGGTGGGACTCGAACCCACACTGGCACGGACCTAAACCGTGTGCCTCTGCCAATTGGGCTACGGCCCCAGCGCAGCCGGTGATGCGGCGCTGCCGCCGTGCCGACTACCGATGCAGATTATCCGATGCGGGCGATTCGATATAGCGCAGCCGGCGCCGCCCAGCGGCCGCGGATCAGCCGGGATCGGTCGACCGGCACGGCCCGATCCGCGCCGGTCACCCGATCCCCAGACCCTCCAGCACCCGCCCGACATGCCCGGTGGCCTTGACGTTCCGCCAGACTCGCGTAATTTTGCCGGAGCTGTCGATCGCGAACGTCGAGCGGATCACGCCCTGCACAACCTTCCCGTAGTTCTTCTTCTCGCCGTAGGCGCCGTACGCGCGCAGCACCGCCCGATCGGGGTCGGAGAGCAGCACCACGTCCAGGTTCTCCTTTTCCGCGAAACGAGCGAGCTTCTCGGGCGGGTCGGGGGAGATGCCGATCACCGTGTACCCCGCGCCGTCGAACCGCGCCCTTGCGGCCGTGAAGTCGCAGGCCTCGGTGGTGCACCCGGGGGTCATGGCCGCTGGGTAGAAGTACACGATCACCGGTTTGCCCGCGAAGTCGGACAGGGACACATCGTGACCGTCGGCATCGCTCAGCGTGAAGGGTGGGGCTGCGTCGCCCTCGGCCGGAAGGTGAGTGTCCATGGCGTTAGGGTAGAGCCTGTCGCCGTCGCCGCGGCACATGGCCGTTACGACCGGGAGGTTCTCGTGGTTCGCGATGCGCAGACGATCCAGGCCGAGATCGAGCGTGCCCGTGACGGTTTGGCCGTGGCGGTCGACGAGCTGACGACACGCCTCGACCCGAAACGCGCGGTCGACGAGGGCAAACGCCGCGCACAGGCGATCTGGTCGAACCCCAAGGTCAAGCTGGCGGTGGTCGGTGTGGGAGCCCTGGTTGCATTCGTGGTGATCCGCAAGATCTTTCGGTAGGTTGCGGCCATCACGGGCAAGAGTCGCGGTGCGCCATCAGGGACTCGAACCCCGAACCCGCTGATTAAGAGTCAGCTGCTCTGCCAATTGAGCTAATGGCGCCTGACATCCTGGCCTCAAGCCCCCGGAGCCTCGTTCACTGTACAGCCTCGCCGACCCAGACGAGAAACCGGCTGGTTAATGGATCAGCTCGCTCCGTGGCGCGCCCAGGCTCCCATCGGCGGCGCGCAGCGCGACGAAATCGGCGAGCCAGGCCAAGAACGGCGCGGCCAGATCGTCGCGTTCGCAGGCAAGTGCGACGACGGTCTTCAGGTAGTCGAGCCGGTCACCGGTGTCATACCGGCGGCCGCGGAAGATGACGCCGAGAACGCCGCCGCCATCGGCCGGGTCTTTGTCGGTCAGCGCCGCGAGCGCATCGGTCAGTTGGATCTCCCCGCCGCGACCCGGAGCCGTCTGGGCGAGCATCTCGAACACCGCCGGCGTGAGCACGTAACGGCCGATCACCGCGAGGTTCGACGGCGCCTCGTCGGCCGGAGGTTTCTCCACGAGGCTGGACACCGACACGACGTCACACCCGGACTCGCGGATCCCAGGCACCGAGGCGAGTGCCGGCGACACCGGCTCCACCCCGGCGCAGCCATAGAGCTGGATCTGATCAGAAGGCACCTCCATCAGCGCGACTACCGATCGTCCGGTCACCTCGTGAACGGCGATCATGCCGGACAGCAACGGGTCTCGCGGGTCGATCAGGTCGTCACCCAGCAGCACGGCGAATGCCGCCTCGCCGACGTGCGCCCGGGCGCAGGCGACCGCGTGTCCCAGCCCCTTCGGGTCGCCTTGCCGGACGTAGTGCAGGTTCGCCAGGTCGTTCGCGTACTGCACCAGGTGCAGCCGGTCGAGGTCGCCCTTGTGCGCGAGGGCCGATTCGAGCTCGTAGTTGCGGTCGAAGTGATCCTCCAGCGGGCGCTTGTTCCGGCCGGTGACCATGAGCACGTTGGTCAGCCCGGCCGCGACCGCCTCCTCCACCACGTACTGGATGGCCGGCTTGTCGACGACCGGCAGCATCTCCTTCGGCGTCGCCTTGGTCGCGGGCAAGAACCGCGTGCCGAGTCCGGCCGCGGGGATCACCGCGTGGGTCACGCCGCGCCGAGGTCGAGGTGGAGTTGCCATATATCCGTTGCCGCCCTTCAACATCGTTATCAGGTGTTTCGTTGTGCTAGGTCAGGAGTTGAACCCGACGCCGCACCGGTCGAGGGTCCGCAGCAACATGCCCCGTCGGCCGGTGCGATCCTCGCGGGCAAGCGCGGCGCGGGTCGCCTGGACGCCGAGATACCTGAGCGGCTCAGGGGGAAACGGAACGGGGCGTGATCCGACGAATCGCGGAACGGGCCGGCCGGCCAGCGCATCGAGCATCATGATGGCGGCGAACCTGCTGAAGGCGACCCCAAGCCCGGTGAAGCCGATGGCATGCGCGACTCGGCCCGACCTGTCCGTCCCGATGTACGGGGTGAACCTGCTGGAGGTGTCGATGAGGCCCGCCCAGCGGTGCGTGAAACGTAGGTTTCCGAGTTGCGGAAACGTGCCCATGAACTGCTTGGCCAACAACTCGTGCGACGCATCGCGCTGCTCACGGGCGCGGCCCCGGTGAGATCCGAAGTAATAGATGGCGTCGTAGCCGCCCCACAGGATTCGGCCGTCCGCCGTGGGCCGGTAGTAGTGGAACTGGTTCCCGGCGTCCGTCATACCCTGGCGTTCCGCCCAGCCGACGGACTCCCATTGTTCCGGGGGCAGGGGTTCGGTCGCCAGAACGTGGTCGTACACCGGGACGATGTACCTGCGCAGGCGGCGAAGCGGGTTGACGTAGGCGTTGGTGGCGATGGCGATCGCGCCGGTCCGGATCGATCCCTCGCCGGTCTTCACGAGGCCCGGCGAGATGGCCGTCACCGGCGTGCGTTCATGGATACGTACCCCGAGCCGGAGAGCCCAGTCCCGCAGGCCGTAGGCCAGTGCGAGCGGGTCGATCAAGCCGCCGCCGCTGCGCACACGCATTCCCGCCAGATACGTCGGCGAGTGCACATCGGCGCGCACCTCGGCCGCGGTCAACAGGGTGACGTCCTCACCGTGCGCGGCGAGCTGCCGCGACACCGCTTCCAGCGCAAGCACTTCGTGGGGTCGCGTCGCGACCACGGTCTTTCCGGCGAGGCGCAGTCCCGCGTCGATGCCCGCGTCCGACAGATCCTTGGCGAACGCGGCGAGGTTCTCCCGGCCGGCGCGGAGGATCCTGTCGAGGCTCTCCGGCCACAGGGCGAGGCCGTGCGCGAGGCCGTGCGTCAGGGAATCCGACACGAAGCCGCCGTTGCGCCCGCTCGCGCCGAAACCGATGTGCTCACCTTCGACGAGGAGCACGTCTCGTGACGGATCGCGTCGTTTCGCGGTAACCGCGGTCCACAGACCGGTGAATCCGCCGCCGACCACGACGAGATCGGCGGAGTCACGGCCGACCAGCTTGTCGGTCACCGGAGCCGAGCCGTGCATGCCGTGCCAGAGCGACACGGGCTCGGCGTCGGCGAGCAACCGCCGTCCGCTCATGCGACGATCACTGCGCTGTGCGAGGGCCAGGCCAGCTCCACCGCGGTGTTGTGCGCGAAGGTGGGGAAGCCGGGTTGGGTGACCGAGATCGGTTGCCGCGACAGCGTTTCGATGTTGTCGGGGATGACGGACGTGACCGTCGTTCCACCGCTGAACTGGGAGTCGACGACCGTGCCCGTCAACACGGGACTAGGTAGGCCACCGCGAGGCGCGATGCGGATGTCCTCCGGCCGAACGACCAAATAGGATCCTTCGCCGTGACCCGGCAGGATTCCGATGTTCGGCACGCGCAACCCCCGGGGCTCGGCTTCGCCCTCGAAGATGTTGCTGCGTCCGATGAACTCGGCCACGTGCCGGTTCGCCGGGCTGCGGTACAGATCCTCGGGGGTCGCGACCTGTTGCACCACGCCGTGCGACATGACCGCGATCCGATCGGCCATCGACAGCGCCTCTTCCTGATCGTGGGTGACGATCACGAACGTGATTCCCACGTCGTGTTGCAGCCGCTTGAGTTCGGTCTGCATCTGTGACCGCACATTGCGGTCGAGGGCGGACAGTGGCTCGTCGAGAAGGAGCAACCGGGGCCGATTCACGATGGCACGGGCCAGCGCAACCCGCTGGCGTTGCCCGCCGGAGAGCTGACTCGGGCGACGGTTGGCCAGGCCGGCCAGGCCCACCGTCTCCAGGACCTCGGCGACGCGTCGGGCCACTTCCGCGCGCGGTACGCCGGCACGTGCCGGGCCGTACCCGACGTTGCGCTCCACCGTCATATGCGGAAACAACGCATACGACTGAAACATCATGTTCACCGGCCGCCGGTTCGCCGGCATCGCGAGTAGATCGTCACCCGCCAGATAGATCGTGCCGGCGGTCGGTGCCTCGAACCCGGCGAGCGAGCGCAGCAGGGTTGTCTTGCCGCATCCGGACGGGCCCAGCAGTGCGAAGAACTCGTTGTCCCGGATATCGAGAGTGATGTTGTCGAGTGCCTTCACCGAGCCGTAATGCGCGCAAAGACCGCGGATCGTCACGAGTGGCTCTATCATTCTTTCTCCGTCATTCCTTCTCCGTCCTGCGTATCGCCAGGGCGCCGATGATCACTGAGGCGATCGTCAGGACCAGCAGCATCGCGGCCAAGGCGTTGATTTCGGGTGTGATGCCAAAGCGCACCCGCGAGTAGATGGCGATGGGCAACGTCGTGGTCGTCGGGCCATTCGTGAAGAACGCGATCACGAACTCGTCCAATGACAACGTGAAACTCAGCAGGGCTCCCGCGAGAACCGCCGGCGCGATCGTCGGCAATGTCACCCGCAGGAACGTGGCGGATCGTCCGGCGCCGAGGTCTTCCGATGCCTCTTCCAGGGAGCGGTCGAGCTGCACAAGTCTGGCCCGCACCACGGCGACCACGAACGCAACACCAAAAGCGGCGTGGGCGATCGTGATCGTGGTCAAACCGAGCGGGATCCCGCCGAGCGTGAAAAAGGCCAGAAGGCCGATGGCGAGCACGATGTCGGGCATGATCGCGGGCCCCATCGCCAGCGAGTCGAGGAACGTCGATCGGGCGTACCGGACCAGGCCGACAGCCAGCAGAGTACCCACAACCGTCGAGAATGCGGCCGCCGACAGGGCGACGGTCAACGAGCTGAGCAGCGCGCGGACCATGTCCGCATCGCGGAAGAACGCCGGATACCACCGCAGCGAGAAGCTCTGGAAGTGCAGCGCGGAATTCCCGCCGTTGAACGACATCGCGACCACGGTTGCAATCGGGACGTACAGGAACAGCAAGCAGACCACCAGAGGTAGCCACAGCCAGCCCAGTCGCCGCTTCCGCGCCGATCCAGGCCACGCCACAGATCGATTCTTCTCCACGGCGGCCGTATTGGTTCCGGGATTCATCACGATACCTCGGTGGCGAAACGGCGGCTCACGATTGATTGCAGCGCAAACAAGCCGAACAACAACACGATCATGATGAGTGCCAATGTCGCCCCGAAAGGCCAGTCCCGCGCCTTCAGGAACTGGTCACGGACGAGGTTCCCGACCATGACGGTCTTTCCACCACCCAGGAGTTCCGGCACGACGAAATTGCCGAGACTCGGTACGAAAACGAAAATGGAACCCGCGATGACGCCGGGGAGGCTCAGCGGCAGGGTCACGCGCAAGAAAGTAGTCACCTTGTTGGCGCCGAGGTTCGCGGACGCTTCGCGCAGCTCGACGTCGAGGCGCGCCACCGAGGCGTAAATCGGCATGATCATCAGCGGCAGGTAGACATAGACCAACCCCGCGACCACGGCACCCTTGGTATAGAGGAGAGTGAGCCGTTCATTCAGTATTCCGGAGCCGACGAGGACATCGTTGACCACGCCCTGGTTGCTGAGCAGGATCACCCACGCGTAGATCCGGATCAGGAAATTCGTCCAGAACGGAATGACGACCGCGACGAGAAGCACATTGCGCCACCGGCCGGGCGCCTGCGCGATCGCATACGCGGCCGGGTATCCGATCGCGAGCGCGATGGCCGTCGCGGCTGCAGCGATGCCGACCGACTCCACCAGGACCTTGCGGTACGTCGGTTCCCATGCGCGCAGGAAGTTGTCGAGCGTGAAGATGTAGTCCACGCCGCCGAAGCGTCCGCGCAGGAAGACCGTATAGCTCACCACCAGCAGGACCGGAACCGCCACGAACAAGGTGATGAAGACGAGGCCAGGACCCAAGAACACCAGCCGCTCGACACGACGGCGTCCTTGTGCCCTGGGCGCGTGTCCGAGGGTCACGACGATGTGACGTCAGTGGTCAGCTTCGTGTATTTCACCGCGTCAGGGCCGATGTCGACCAGGCCTTCGCCCTTCGTCAGATCATCGGCGCCAACATTCAACGCAGGGAATTTTTCCTTCAGCGTCGGGTCGACGAACTTCTGGGCCGCTTCGTTCGGAATGTTGTAGTAAACGTTGTTCGTCACCCAGGCGTGGATTTCGGGGTCGAGCATCATATTGACGAACGCGAACGCGGCATCCTTGTTCTTCGAGCCCTTCAGTACCACCATGGTGTCGACCCACAAGTCCGTTCCCTCTTTGGGAATGGTGAACTTGATGTCCGGGTTCTCGGCGATTCCGTAACCGCACCACCCGTCCCACGCCTCGGCCATCACGGCGTCTCCGCTGATCAGCTTCTCGTAGAAGATCGTGTCGTCATAGCCGAGCAGATGCTTCTTGGCGTCAATCAGCAGATTCTTGATCTGCGACAGTTGGCCGTCGTCCACCGCGTTGACGGAGAATCCGAGCGCCTTCTGCGCCGGGAGCGCGAGCCAACGCTCCGTCGACAGCATCGTGATCTTGCCGTCGTATTGGGGGTTCGGTCTGAGGATGTCCATCCACGACGTCGGGGCGGCATCCACCAGGTCCGAGCGATAGCAGATCCCCGTGTTCCCCCACGTGTACGGAACCGAGAACGTGTTGCCCGGGTCGTAGGCGAGTTTCGTCGCGGCAGGGAACAGATTCTTGATGTTCGGGACCTTCTCGCTGGTGATCGGTTCGAGCAGCCCGGCGTCGTTGAGGGCCTGCGCGTACTGGCCGGAGACGAAAGCGACGTCGATGCCCACGGCGCCGCCGGCCGTCAACTTGGCCATGACCTCCTCGTTCGTCGCGTGCTCGCTGACCGTCGCCGAGGCGCCGGTCTTCGCCTTGAACTGCGCCGCGATGTCCTCCGGCATGTACCCCGCCCAGTTGTCGATCACGATGGACTGCTGGGACAAATCGGTTGCGCTACTGCCGGATGGACCTTGCGATGGCGCGGTCGTGCCGCCTCCCGCTGAACTGCCTCCGGCTGAACTGCCTCCCGCTGAACTGCCTCCCGCTGAACCGCATGCCGCGAGCGCCGCGGCAGCGAGCAGGGACGCTGCTCCCAGCAGCGCGATTCGTGAGGATCCGGGGATGGCCATGGCGCCTCCTTGCGAGGGGTGGACAGGGCGTTGTTGGGCTACTTTGCACGGCCGTTCAGGAAAGTGCAAGTGTTTTCCAGCAGTTCAGACCGATCGACGTCAAGAAATTTGAACATCCCTTCAAACTATGGCCGACTTGTGGCACAGTGTCGTCATCGTTCGGGTGCGAGCCGCGGGCGCAGGTCACCGGGGCAGCGTGGGGAGTGCGGATGGCGAAGGGCAAGTCGCGACAGGCGCGTCGCGAAACCTTGGTGGGGGCAGCGCGGCAGGCCGTTCTCGAGTACGGGACCGATGCCAAGCTGGTCCATGTCGCGCACGCTGCGGGCGTCACCTCCGGTGCGGTGCTCTACCACTTCCCCGACGTCAAGGAACTGCTGCTCGAAGCGAACCGAGCCGGCCTCGAACGCTTCTATGACGAGCGGGTCGCCGCGTTGGCGACATTCGACGATCCTGTCGAACAACTCGTGGTCACTGTCCGCAACGGTCTGCCGGTGGACAGTCACGACGGCTCGGTGCGGCTGCTCTGTGAACTCGGTGGCGCCGCCGGCCGGCAACCCGTGTATGCGGCATTGCTGACATCCCTGTACGACCGGCAGGTGGCCATGTACGAGTCCATGCTCAAGGTCGGTGCGGCACGCGGGGTATTCCGGCTCGCATCCAACGCTTTGACGATCGCGCGGAACCTCGTGGCGCTGGAAGACGCCTACGGGTACCGCATCATCGCGGGCCACCCGACGATCGACCGTGATATCGCGGTGTCGCTCATCCTCGACTACGCGCGCACCGCAACCGACAATCCGCTCGTAATCAACTCCGAAGGAGATGACGAACAATGACCGAGCAGTTGACCGTGATGTTCATGCCGGAGTCGGCATATGGGCCGACCAACCAGTGCATCGGGCTGGGGAAGGTGCTGGTCGATCGGGGCCACCGCGTCATCTTCGCGTCCGAGCGTTCCTGGGAGGGCAAGCTCGAGCCGTTCGGATTCGTGGAGGCTCTCGTCGATCTCGCCGAGCCGGATCCTGCCGCGGGCCAGGAAGCCGCTGGCCAGTTCTGGATCGATTTCATCAACGACACCGCGCCGGAGTTCCGCAAGCCGACCATCGACCAACTCGCCACCTTCGTGCAACCGACATACCAGGCGCTCATCGACGGCGCGCGTTACGTCGAGCCCCAGCTCAAGCGGATCATCGCGGACTTCAAACCCGACGTGATCGTCGAGGACAACGTCGTCACGTTCCCCGCGCTGCTGACGTCCGGAGCCCCGTTCATCCGGATCGTCTCCTGCAATCCGCTGGAGGTTCGCGGCCCCGATATCGCGCCGGTGTTCTCCGGGTACGCCGCCGACGACAAAGCGGCCTGGGAGCCATTCCTAGCCCGTTTCGATGAAACCCACCGCGAGATGTGGGAGACGTTCAACCAGTGGGTCGTCGACCAGGGCGCGCCACCGCTGCCGCCTCGCGAGTTCATTCACACCTCCGAGGTGGCCAACCTTTACGTGTTCCCGGCGGAACTCGATTACACCGCTGCCCGGCCGCTGGGCGACACGTGGCATCGGATGGACTCCAGCGTGCGCGAAACAGATTCGCGCTGGGACATGCCCGACGCGTTCACGAATCGACCCGACGATGCCGCGCTGATCTACCTCTCGCTCGGGTCACTCGGCGGCGCCGATATCGGACTTCTGCAACGACTGATCGACCTGCTGGGCACGACCCGGCACAAGGTCATCGTCAGCATGGGTCCTCGGGCGGCGGAGATCCGCTTGGCCGACAATATGGTCGGTGCGGAATTCCTCCCCCAGACGAGCGTCATCCCACAGGTCGATCTCGTCATCACGCATGGCGGCAATAACACGGTGACCGAGGCGATGCACTTCGGCAAACCGATGATCGTGCTCCCCCTTTTCTGGGATCAATACGACAATGCCCAGCGGGTTCACGAGATGGGCTATGGCAGAAGGCTTTCGACCTACGCGTTCGCCGACGAGGAATTGTTCGACGCGGTCGACACCCTGGTCGGCGACACACGGGTACGCGAGCGCGCGGCCGCGGCCGGCGACTCGATCCGCGCGAGAGACGGCCTGCGCGTCGGCGCCGCCGTGATCGAGCGCGTGGGCGCCGAGTACCGCTCCTTAAGACGATGAGACACGCCGATGCACGATTCCCCCTGGCCATAGAACGGTATGACGGCGGCTACCGAGTCCTGCCGGTGGGCGACGGCGCCAGCACACGGCTCATTGCGTGGCTCGCGCGGCGCGACGAACCACCACCCGGTTTCCGGCTGCTCCGCGGGGTCGTGCCCCCGATCGAATCCCCCGCCGTGGAACGGCCCGTCACAGTCGATCAGACGAACCGGTCCGTGATCGTCGCCGAACGCGCCGTCGTGAAATGGATGTCGGGCGCGCTTCGCAGCCCCCATCCGGCGCCCGAGCGGCTGCGGCGGCTCATGGCCGCCGGATTCAGCGCAATGCCCGCACTCTGGGGGCTCGTCGAATGGCAACTGCCCGGTGGCGAATGGGCGCCGGCCGCGATTATCACCGGCCTCGTGAAGCAGGCGACCGACGGATGGACCTGGTGTCTTGCCCAAGCGAAGGCGGCCATGGGTCTCGCCGCAGAACCCGCCATCGCCGCCCACCGCACCGGGGAATTCGAATTCGCGGCGCAGCTCGGCGAACTCACGGCACAGATGCATCTCGCTCTCGCGGACACGCCGACCGGTCCCGTCGCCGTGCACGGCGACTTTCACGTCGGCCAGATTCTGCGGGACGGCGCGGGACGCCTCTACGTCACCGATTTCGACGGGAATCCGACGGTCAGTGCGGCGGAGAACGTCAAGCACCGACCGGCCGCCTACGACGTCGCGGGCATGGTGCTGTCCTTGGAGAACGTCGGGCATGTGGTGCAGCACTATCACCCGGACACGCCGGAGGCCGTCATCGACGGGTGGGTCGCAGCGGTCCAAACGGAATTTCTCGACGCGTACCGCCGGACCGCTGGCCGGCTTCTCGACGAGGCACTGTTAACGCCGTCCATCGAGGAACAGATTCACCGCGAGCTGGCGTACGCCGATGCGCACCTGCCTGAGTGGCGTTACGTCCCCGAGGCGGCGCTGCGGCGAAGGCGAAGGCAAAGGCAAAGGGGGACGCTGTGATACCCGAGTTGTTCCTCGCCGACCTCGAGGAAAAACCCGATCGGCTGCGGAATTGGCGCAAGCGCGCGACGTGGGCGCTACCCACGCCGCCCGCGGAGATTCTGCTGCTCGGCATGGGCTCCTCCCATTTCGCGAACATGGTCGGGGCGGCGCGCCTGCGGAGTGCCGGCATCCGTGCGGTCGCCTAGATCGCGAGCAACGACGTGCTGCCCATCGTCGGGCGCGAGACGTGCGTCATCGCGGTGTCGGCCTCGGCCGAGTCCGCCGAAACGATCGACGCCGTCGAGCGGCTGGGCGTGCCGTTCATCGCACTGGCGAATCGGCGGGGGCGCCTCACCGACATGGCCGAGCGCGTGGTCTGGATGGAGGCCGGGGAGGAACGCGGCGGGGTGGCCTGCCGGTCCTACCTGCACACACTGGTCCTGCTGCTCGATCTCTGCCACGAACTCGCCGGGACACCGCCACCACCGGTCGACGACACAGCCGCGGCCACCGAGCACCTCCTGCACACGCGATCCGACTGGTTGACCCCGATGTCCGAGTTGCTGCTCGGGCCGGACGGGACGGCCATCGTGGCGCCCGCCCGCCGGCTCAGCTCGGCCCAGCAGTCGGCCCTCATGCTGCGCGAAGGCCCCCGTCGACCCGCCGTCGGGTGCGAGACAGGCGACTGGAGCCACATCGACGTGTACCTGACGAAGACCACGGACTACCGGATGGCCCTGTTCGCAGGATCGCGGTGGGAGCCGCAGCTGCTGGAGTGGGCCCGCGAGCGCGGCTCCACGGTGGTCGGCATCGGCGGGAATATCCCGGGCGCGTCATATTGCCTGCGCTATCCGGCGGATCAGAACGACGATGTTCGGCTGCTCACCGAAACGACCGTCATGGAACTCATCGCGGCGCACACATGGGTGGACAACGGCGAATTCCGACGGCAGGAACGGCAGGAACGGCAGGAAAGGAACTGAGGCATGCGCGGAATATCCAGCGGAATACCCAGCAGAATATCCAGCGGAGTTTTCAACGGAGTCTTCATCGGCGGCGAGCCCGCCGACGGCGGCGGCGCGGCGCGTGAGCTGATCGACCCCGCGACCGGCGTCGCCAGCGGCGCCGTCACCCAGGCCGGCGACGCCGATGTGGACCGGGCCGTCGCGACCGCGGCCGCTGCGGGGCCCGACTGGGCGGCACGCACCCCGAGTGAACGGTCCGCGATCCTGTTCGACGTCGCGGATGCGATCAAGAA
>OFTX01000338.1_pt1 | contig 26498 bp, 20 predicted proteins | sample 1775051 | NCBI WGS metagenome assembly OFTX01 (sample SAMN08195772, study PRJEB24354) | sludge metagenome | isolation source: sludge from phenol fed wastewater aerobic bioreactor A | place: India: Nagpur | collected 2016-09-15
TTGATACAAATATTGTAGCTGCTCGCGCTGGCCTGGCAAGCGCTGGAGCTCGATTCCTCTTGCAATCAGCTCTTTGTCCAGCACCTCGGGCGCGGCCTGCGCGAATTCGGCCAGCCACTGCTGCAGGCGCTGGCGCATCTCACCGGCGGCCTTGCGGGTGAAGGTGATGGCCAATATCTCTTGCGGCGCGGCGCCGTCCAGCAGCGCGCGCAGGATGCGCGACACCAGCATCCAGGTCTTGCCCGCGCCGGCGCAGGCTTCCACCGCCACGTGGCGGCGCGGGTCGCAGGCGATGGCGTAGAACGCATCCCGCGTGCAGGGCTGGTCGTTGTGTTCGTAGGCGGGCGTCGTCATGACCAGAAGTCCCTGCGGCACAGACCGCGCGCCGCGCACCAGTCGCACACGCTGCCCTCGCCCAACGGGCGCAGCGGGTGGCCGGCGGCGATGCGGGCCAGGTCGTCCTCGATGCCCTGGTGCAGCGCGGCGGCGTGCTCCAGCAGCTGCGCCGACGCATACAGCCTGGCGGGCTCGCGCTCGCCCACGTTCAGGTAGGCGGCCTGCGGTGCGTCATGGCCGGTCAGCAGGGCGTAGAAGGGCAATTGCGTGTCCTCGCTGCCGGCCTTCAGGCGCGCCTGGGTGCGCGCGGGGCTTTCGGTCTTGTAGTCGATCACCAGCGGCGCGCCGTCCGGCAGGCGGTCCACGCGGTCGAAGGTGCCCAGCAGCGCCACCTCGCCCACCTGGCGGCGCACGCCTTGCTCGCCTTCCTCGAACACGGCGCCGGTGGCGGCCTCGTGCCCGGCCAACCAGTCCAGATAGCCATCACGCACAGCCGGCCAGGCGACGGCGAAGGGCAGGAAAGCCCCGCCCTGCAAGCCCAGCGCCTGCATGGCCTGCTCTGCGGCAGCGTCCAGCAGGGCCGCGCGCACGGCAGCCGGGTCGGCCTGCAGCGCCCGATGAAAGCGGTGCAGCACCTCGTGCAGCCAGATGCCGAAGTCGCGCTTGTCGACCTCGGCTTCCAATTCACCCTCTTCGGCCAGCCCCAGCTGGCGCAGGGCAAAGAATCGGTACGGGCAGGCGCGCAGCATCTCGTAGCTGCTGGCCGACAGCGGCTGCGTGGGCAGCGCGGCGCCACTCGGCGCAGGCACCGCCACGGGCTTGGCAATCAGCGCGCGGCGGGCGCGCGGATCGACGCCTTCGCTACTCTGCCCCTGCAGCCGCAGCGCCTGCACCCAGGGCGAGGGCAGCAGCGGCTCGCCGCTGTCGTCGCTGGTGCGCCACAGCACGTCGATCTGCGGCACGGCCAGCGCGACGCGCCAGGCCGCCGCCTGCGCCGCCGCCAGCTGCTCGCGCAGCGGCAGGTGCAATGCCTGGCGCTGGGCGGCGGTCCAGGGGCCGGGCGGCTCGGGCGCGGCGGGCAGGCGCTGCTCGTCGGCGCCGGGCAACACCAGGGCGACAAACGGGCGGCCCAGCAGCTGGCTGAGCGGCAGCACCACCACCGGTGCATTGGGCGGGTGCGGCGGGCGAAAGCTGGCGGCCTCCAGCGTGTCGCCGACCCAGCGCGTGAACTCGCGCAGGCCCAGGCGCCGCCGGGCCGCGGGCCAGGCCAGCCAGTCGGTGTCGGCGCCGGGCGCCAGGCTCAGCGCATCGGCCACGGCGGCGCCGGCGGCGTCGTCCAGCAGCGGCTGCCAGGCGCCCCACGCGGCCAGCGCCTCGCGCAGGGCGGCCAGCCAGTCGGCCAGCGGGCGCGGCGCCTGCAGCGCGGCGCGCAGTGCCTCGACCCGATGGGTCAGCGGCTGGCCGGCGGTGCGCGCACTGGCCTCCAGCCAGTCGCGCACGCCGTCCCGGCGCAGTTGACGCTCCAGCGTGCGCAGGGCGGCGGCGTCCGCGTCGGGCGCCAGCTTGAGCCAGTCCAGCACCGCGTCGGTGGACGCACCCCGCGCCGCCGCGCGCAGCAGCGCCACCAGCCGCGCGGCGGCATGGGTGGTGGACAGCGTCCAGCCCGTCTCGTCGCGCAGCGGCACGCCGCGTGCGGCCAGCAGCGCGCTGATGCGGCGCGTGAGCACGCGGTCGCCGGCCACCAGGGCCACCGGCGCGCGGCCCTGGGCCAGGTGTGCCAGCACGCAGGCGGCGGCGCGCTCGGCCTCGTCCTCGCCGTCGGCGCACACGTGCAGCGCCGGCGTGGCGCCGGGCGGGTCGGCCGGCAGGGCAAGCCAGGTCGCCTTGTCGGCGTAATGCTCCGCCAGGTGGGCGGTCAGCAGATCGGGTTGCAGGCCGGGCACGATGACAAGCGCGTCCAGCGTCTGGCCCACGCGCGGGCCGAACAGCACGTCGGTGGCGTAGTCGGAGCTGCCGGCCCAGGCCAGCGCGATGCGGCCCAGCGCAGCCTCCAGCGCCATCGGGCCCTCGCCCAGCGGCGGCAGCGCGGCGCGCGCCTGCTGCGCCCAGTCGGGACGCAGCGCGGGCGGCAGGCTGGCGGCCACCGGCGCCAGCGGCGCCGCCCACTCCAGCAGCAGGCCAGCCAGCGCCTGGCGCTGGGCGCCCAGGCCGGCAGCCTCCAGCAGGCCGGCGGCGGTGAGCCAGTCGCGCCCATGCTCGCCGCTGAGGTCGGTGGGCGCGGGGCTGAACATGCCCACGCGCGCTGCCCAGGTGCGCGTGCTTTCAAAGCGCGGCGCGTAGCCGTCGGGATACTGCGCCGCCCACAGCCGCGCCGCCAGCGGCGCCAGTTGGGCATAGGGCAGCAGCACCACGGAGCGCGCCGGATGCGCGGCCTGCTCGTGCAGGCTGGCGTGCACGCGGGCCAGCAAATCGGCCCAGTTGGAGGGGGTGGGCGCCTGATTCGTCACGCTGGGGGCAAGCATCGGCGCGTCAGTGGATATGGGTTTCTGTCACAATGACCCGCACTGTAGCCGCAGCGTCGGCGCCCACTTTTCTCAAGGATTGCCTCATGGCCAGCGACCTGATCAAACACGTGAGTGATACCTCTTTCGAAGCCGACGTGCTGAAGTCGGACAAACCCGTCCTGGTGGACTTCTGGGCCGAATGGTGCGGCCCCTGCAAGGCCATCGCGCCTTCGCTGGACGAGCTGGCCGGCACCTACGACGGCAAGCTGACGGTGGCCAAGGTCAACGTCGACGACAACCAGAACATCCCGGCCAAGTACGGCATTCGCGGCATCCCGACGCTGATGGTGTTCAAGAACGGCCAGTTGGCCGCCACCAAGGTGGGCGCGCTGTCCAAGGCGCAGCTGGCGCAGTTCATCGACCAGCAACTGGCCTGAATTTGGCGCAGTCTCGACTGCGCAACAGCCCACGCCGCGCCGCTCGCGCGGCGTTTTGTTTTCCTGCCATAATCTGCCCCTGAGACCGGCGTTCAGGTAAGCGCCGGCCGGTGTCCTGCAACCCAGGTGCACCTGCAGCAATGCCCCATGCGGGCCTTGCCCGCCTCCCCAAATCCATCCGCTTTCTTTCCCGTCATCGCACGGTCTGGCTCGGCCCACCCGCGCGCCCACACGCACCGACCACATTTCCCATGCATCTGAACGAACTCAAAGTGCTGCACGTCTCCGAACTGCTCAAGCAGGCCGAGGCGCTGGAAATCGACAACGCCAGCCGCATGCGCAAGCAGGAGCTGATGTTCGCCCTGATCAAGAAGCGCGCCAAGGCCGGCGAGCAGGTGTTTGCCGACGGCGTGCTGGAGATCCTGCCCGACGGCTTCGGCTTTCTGCGCAACCCCGACACCAGCTACACCGCCAGCACCGACGACATCTACATCAGCCCCAGCCAGGTGCGCCGCTTCAACCTGCACACCGGCGACATGATCGAGGGCGAGGTGCGCATCCCCAAGGACGGCGAGCGCTACTTTGCGCTGACCAAGCTGGACATGGTCAACGGCGACGCGCCCGAGAAGAACAAGCACAAGGTGATGTTCGAGAACCTGACGCCGCTGTTTCCGCGCGAGCAGATGCGCCTGGAGCGCGACGCCTTCAAGGGCGAGGAGAACATCACCGGCCGCATCATCGACGTCATCGCCCCCATCGGCAAGGGCCAGCGCGCGCTGATCGTGGCGCCGCCCAAGAGCGGCAAGACGGTGATGATGCAGACCATCGCCCACGCCATCGCCGCCAACCACCCCGACATCCACATGATGGTGCTGCTGATCGATGAGCGGCCCGAAGAGGTGACCGACATGCAGCGCTCGGTCAAGGCCGAGGTGATCGCCTCGACCTTCGACGAGCCGGCGGCGCGCCATGTGCACGTGGCCGAGATGGTGATCGAGCGCGCCAAGCGCCTGGTCGAGCTGAAGAAGGACGTGGTGATCCTGCTGGACTCGATCACCCGCCTGGCGCGCGCCTACAACAACGTCGTGCCCTCCAGCGGCAAGGTGCTGACCGGTGGCGTCGACAGCAACGCCCTGCAGCGGCCCAAGCGCTTTCTGGGCGCGGCGCGCAACGTCGAAGAAGGCGGCAGCCTGACCATCATCGCCACCGCGCTGATCGACACCGGCAGCCGCATGGACGAGGTGATCTTCGAAGAGTTCAAGGGCACGGGCAACAGCGAGATCCACCTGGACCGCCGCCTGTACGAGAAGCGCGTGTTCCCCTCGATTCAGCTCAACCGCTCGGGCACCCGCCGCGAGGAACTGCTGCTGGCGCCCGAGGTGCTGCAAAAGACCCGCATCCTGCGCCAGTTCATGTACAACATGGACGAGATCGAGGCGATGGAGATGGTCATCAAGAGCATGAAGGCGACCAAGACCAACGTCGAGTTCTTCGACATGATGCGCCGCGGCGGGTAAGCCGCGGCAGCACGACTGGGGCGCCGCGGGCTTACGAGGCCGTCGCCGGCCTCTTGCCGTAGGCGCTGCCGCCGGGGTTGTCGATGGTCGAGTGCTCGCGGTTGTCGTGCATGAACAGCACGGCGATCAGCCCGAACACCGCGACGACCGTCACGTACCACGGGAACACCTCGCCAAAGCCGTGCTGCTTCATGAACAGCGCGACGTATTCGGCCGAGCCGCCGAACAGCGAATTGCCGATCGCGTAGGTGAAGCCCACGCCCAGCCCGCGGATGTAGGCCGGGAACATCTCCGCCTTCACGATGCCCGAGATCGAGGTGTAGAAGCTCAGGAAGAACATCGCCAGGATGATCAGGAGGCCCGCGTCGAACAGCGAGGTCTGCCTGCCGATGGCGTTCAGCACCGGCACCGGCAGCACGATCATGGCGACGGCGAAGATCAGCATGCTGTTCTTGCGCCCGATCTTGTCCGAAATGGCGCCGATCACCGGTTGCATCAGCATGAAGACGAACAGGCACACGGTCATCGTGTCAGCCACGTCGCCCTTGGAAAAGCCGCCGGTGTTGATCAGATACTTTTGCATGTAGGTGCTGAAGGTGTAGAAGGTCAGCGAGCCGATGCAGGTGATGCCGAACACCACCCAGAACGAGCGCTGGTGGTGCCAGACCTCCCTGAAGGTACCGGCGCCCTCGTGATGGCGGTCCGATTTCGAAGTGGTCTCGGTCAGGCCCGAACGCAGCCACAGCGACACCAGCGCCGCCACCGCGCCGATGACGAAGGGCAGGCGCCACCAGCCGGCGGTGATCTGGTCGCCGCCCAGGGTGTGGGTCATGATCACGGCCAGCAGGCTGGCCAGCAGCTGGCCGCCGATCAGCGTCACGTACTGGAACGACGAGAAAAAGCCGCGTCGGCCGGGTTGCGCGATCTCGGACATGTAGGTCGCGGTCGAGCCGTATTCGCCGCCGACGGCGATGCCCTGGATGCAGCGCACCAGCAGCAGCAACACGGGCGCCCAAGCGCCCACGGTGGCGGCGGTCGGCAGCGCCGCCAGGCACAGCGAGCCGAAGCCCATCATCAGGATCGACACCACCATGGCGTCCTTGCGCCCGAAGCGGTCCGATATGCGCCCGAAAATGTAGCCGCCCACCGGGCGCATCAGAAAGCCGATGAAAAACACCCCGGCCGCCTGCATGAAGGCGCCGGTCTGGCCGGTGCCGGTGAAAAACTGCTCGGCAAAGTAGACGCTGAAGAAGGCGTAGATGTAGAAGTCGAACCACTCGACCAGATTGCCACTGGAGGCCTTGACGATGGCCCAGACGGTCTCTCGGGTGGAGAGCTGGCCCATGATCGGGGCCGGCGCCCCGGTGGGTGCCGGCGCCGCTGCTGCATTCGCCATGACGAGACCTCTTTCCTTGCCTTGATGCCGGCAAATACTACTCCGCCGCCGGCCCGCGCGTCAGCCCGGTTGCGCGCGCCAAGACCCATTCGCCGCACGGGCAACACCGCCCTTGGCGTCCATACCCGGTACCGATATAATGGGCGGTTTTTTCGGCAAGTACGTCGGATGGGCCGGCGCGGCTACCGCAGCGAACCCCCAAGGATTTCATCATGCGTGAAGGCATTCACCCCGCGTACCGCGAAGTGTGCTTCGTGGACCTGTCCAACGGCTTCAAGTTCGTCACCCGCTCGTGCGTCAACACCAAGGAAACGGTGAAGATGGACGACGGCCGCGAGCTGCCCCTGTTCAAGCTGGACACCTCCAGCGAGTCGCACCCCTTCTACACCGGCACGCAGAAATCGGTGGACAACCTGGGCGGGCGCGTCGAGAAGTTCCGCAACCGCTACGGCAAGGTGGCCCGCTAAAATCGCGCGGCGCCTTTTCCGGCTCTCGAAGGGCAGCACGGGCAACCGCGCTGCCCTTTTTCTTTCCTTGATCCGCCTGCCTTGAACGAACCCAGCCCCGCCATCGTCGCCCAGGACGCCGTGCGCCGCCTGCCGCGCTGGGCGCTGCTGCTGCTGTGCCTGGCCTACGTCGTGCCGGGCTATGTCGGGCGCGACCCCTGGAAGAGCGCCGACCTGGCGGCCTTCGGCATCATGCGCGAGCTGGCGGGCGAAAGCGCGTGGTCCGCCTGGTGGCAACCCAGCCTGATGGGCCTGGCGCCCGACACCCCCGCCCTGCTGCCCTACTGGCTGGGCGCCTGGGCATTGCAATGGGCGCCGGCCTGGGTGGCGCCGGACTTCGCGGTGCGCCTGCCCTTCATGGCGATGCTGGCCGGCACCTTGGCCGTGACCTGGTACGCGGTGTACGACCTGGCGCGCCATGCCGGTGCGCAGCCCGTGGCCTTTGCCTTCGGCGGCGAGGCACGCGCCACCGACTACGCCCGCGCGCTGGCCGATGGCGGCCTGCTGGCGCTGATCGCCACGCTGGGGCTGGCGCAGTTCTCGCACGAGACCACGCCGGCGCTGGGGCAGCTGTTCTTCTCGACCCTGGTGTTCGGCGGCCTGGCCGGCCTGCCGTTTCGCCCGCGTGCCGCCCCGGTGGCGCTGCTGATCGGCCTGCCCGGCCTGGTGCTCAGTGGCGCGCCGTCGATCGCGCTGATCTTTGGTGTCGTGGCCACGCTGGGCCTGCTGCGCCCCTCGGCCGATCACCTGCCGCCCGCGCTGCGTCGGCGCGCCGGCTTGGTGCTGGGCGTGGCCACACTGGCCAGCGCCGTGCTGGCGTGGTTCAGCGGGCTGCTCAGCTGGCAGCTGGCCGTGCCGGGCTCGGGCTGGGGCAACCCGCGCGCCCTGAGCCAGCTGCTGCTGTGGTTTACCTGGCCGGCCTGGCCGCTGGTGCTGTGGGCGCTGTGGCGCTGGCGCGGACAACTGGGCCAGCTGGGGCGCCAGCGCCATCTGGGCCTGCCGCTGCTGATCGCCGGCGTGCCGGTGGCCTGCACCGTCGCCACGCCCGCGGGCGACCGCGCCCTGCTGCTGGCCCTGCCCGGCATGGCCTGCCTGGCCGCGCTGGCGCTGCCCACCTTCAAGCGCAGCGCGGCGGCGCTGATCGACTGGTTCACGGTGCTGTTCTTCAGCGCCTGGACCCTGGTCATCTGGGTGGTGTGGATCTCGATGCAGACCGGGGTGCCCGCGCAGCCGGCCGCCAACGTGGCGCGGCTGGCACCGGGCTTTCAGCCGAGCTTTCAGTGGTTGGCGTTCATCGCCGCGCTGGCGGCCACCATGGCCTGGATCGCGTTGGCGCGCTGGCGCACCGGGCGCCATCGCACCGCACTGTGGAAAAGCCTGGTGCTGCCCGCGGCCGGCGCCACGCTGTGCTGGCTGCTCCTGATGACGCTGTGGCTGCCGGCCCTGAACTACGCGCGCAGCTACGCGCCGCAGATGCGGCAGGTGCGCCAGCTGGTGGGCGAGGCGCCCTGCGTGCAAGTGCATGGCCTGTCGGTGGCGCAGGTGGCCGCCGTGCGCTTTCATGGCGGCTGGGACACGCTGCCGGCGCGCAGCCTGGCCAGCTGCCCTTGGCTGCTGGTGGACGTGGACGCCACCGCCAGCCTGCCGGCCATCGTGTCGATGTCGCACTGGCGCCTGGTGGGCGAGGTGCGCCGCCCGACCACCAAGGACGAAGACCTGCTGGTGTACCGGCGCGTCGGCGCGCCCTGACGGGCGCGGCGCCGGGCGCGCCGTTCAGGCCGCGGGCGCCTGCAGGTACGCGCGCCGCAACTGCTCGCGCGCGGCGCTGCCCACCCCCAGTTGCCGGGCCAAGTAGGCGTCCAGGCCGCCAAACTCCTCGTCCACCGTCTGCAGCGCGGCGTCCAGGAACGGGCCCTGCACGCGCCACAGCACCTCGCGCACCTCCTGCGCGACGCGCGGGTCGCGGGCGGCGGGCATGCGGTAGTGCTCGTTGGTGAGCAGGTAGTCGTGCATCACTTCGCCGCGCGGCACACCCAGCGCCAGCAGGATCAGCGCGGCGGCGTAGCCCGTGCGGTCCTTGCCAGCGGTGCAGTGGAACACCAGCGGCTCGTCGCTGCGCAGCAGCTGCGCGAACAGCTCGGCAAAGCGCGGCGCGTTGTGGCGCACGAAATTGCGGTAGGTCAGGCACATCAGCTCGACCGTGCGCTGGGCCGTGAGCGCCTCGCCGGCCGCCAGGATGCTCTGCATGCCCTGCACCACCGTGGGCTCGATGGGCAGCGGGTGCTGCACCACGCCGGGCAACTGGTAGGCGGCGGCGGCACGCTCGCTGCCTCCGCGAAAGTCCAGCGCGCGCGAGACACCCAGCGAGGCCAGCACCTGCGCGTCGTCGACCGTGAGCGCCGCCAGGTGGTCCGAACGGAACAGGCGGCGCCAGCGCACCACGCGCCCGTCGTCCGTGCGGTAGCCGCCCAAGTCGCGGAAATTGCTGGCGCCGGACAGGTGCAGGGAGCGGTCGGGAGACGGGGTCATGGGCAGGGCAGTGGCAAGCAGGTCAACCAAGTATTGTCGGACAGGCCGCCGTGACCCCGTGTCGCCCACGGGGCTGAAACCTCAGTCAACGAGCACTTTGCCACGCAGCGAATGCGGCAGGGCCTCGGTGATGGTCACGTCCAGCATCTGCCCGACCAGGCGCGCGCCCTGGGGGCCGCCGTCGAAGTTGACGATGCGGTTGCACTCGGTGCGGCCCATCAGCTCGCTCGGGTTCTTGCGCGAGGGCCCCTCGACCAGCAGGCGCTGCACGGTGCCGACGCGGCTGGCGCTGATCGCGCGCACGTTGCGCTCCACCACCGCCTGCAGGTGCTGCAGGCGCGCCAGCTTCACCTCGTGCGGCGTGCGGTCGGGCAGGTTGGCGGCGGGCGTGCCGGGGCGCGGGCTGTAGATGAAGGAAAAGCTGGCGTCGTAGCCCACGTCCTCGATCAGCTTCATGAGCTGGGCAAAGTCGTCCTCGGTCTCGCTGGGAAAGCCGACGATGAAGTCGCTGGACAGGCTGATGCCCGGCCGCACCGCGCGCAGGCGGCGGATGATGCTCTTGTATTCGAGCGCCGTGTAACCGCGCTTCATCAGCGACAGGATGCGGTCGGAGCCATGCTGCACCGGCAGGTGCAAATGACTGACGAGTTTGTCGACTTTGCCGTAGACGTCGATCAGCGCCGGCGTGAACTCGTTGGGGTGGCTGGTGGTGTAGCGGATGCGTTCGATGCCGGGGATTTCGGCCACGTATTCGATCAGGGTGGCGAAGTCCGCGATCTCAGCCGTGTCACCCATCCTGCCGCGATAGGCGTTGACGTTCTGCCCCAGCAAGGTGACCTCGCGCACGCCCTGGTCGGCCAGGCCGGCGACCTCGGTCAGCACGTCGTCGAAGGGACGGCTGAACTCCTCGCCGCGCGTGTAGGGCACCACGCAGTAGCTACAGTATTTGGAGCAGCCCTCCATGATCGAGACGAAGGCCGTCACGCCCTCCACGCGCGCCGGCGGCAGGCAGTCGAACTTCTCGATCTCGGGAAAGCTGATGTCCACCTGGGGCGCCCGGGTGCGCCGGCGCTCGGCCAGCAGCTCGGGCAGGCGGTGCAGGGTCTGCGGGCCGAACACCACGTCCACGTAGGGCGCGCGCTTGATGATTTCCTCGCCCTCCTGGCTGGCCACGCAGCCGCCCACGCCGATCAGCACGCCCTTGTCCTTCAGGTGCTTGACGCGGCCCAGGTCGGAAAACACCTTTTCCTGTGCCTTCTCGCGCACCGAGCAGGTGTTGAACAGGATCAGGTCGGCCGCCTCGGGGTCGTCGGTGGCCTCGTAGCCGTCGGCGGCGGCCAACACGTCGGCCATCTTGGCCGAGTCGTAGTCGTTCATCTGGCAGCCGAAGGTCTTGATGAAGAGTTTGCGCGTCATGGTGGGTGGCAAGAAATGCAAGGCGAGCGGCCGGCGGGGCGCCGGCCGGAAGAACCGCGGGCCGTGGGCCGGCCGTCAGTTGATGTAGTCGGGCTCGGGCCGGGCGCTGCCGGCCTGCGCACCCTGCACGGGCCGCGCGATCTCGGCCGGCGTCAGAATCCAGATCTCGCGCACCATGCCGGCGGCATCGCGCTGGTAATTGACGACGAAGCTCTTGCCGCGCAGCGTGCCGGTGAGCGCCACGCGGTTGTGCGCGTCGCGCACGCGCACGCCGGGCCCCAGGCGTTCGGTCTTGCCGTCGAGCTCGACCACGGGCGGCGCCGTGAAGGTGATGCCGCCGCGCTGCACCTTGGCCGGGAACAGGCGCTGCATCTGGGCCTGGGCGGCCAGCGGCAGCATGCCGGCCAAAGCCAGCGCGGCGCCTAGGGCCAACCGGCGTGGCTGGGAGAGGGGTTTCGAGCAGCGGTTCATGGTGTCTGTCCAGAGGCTGTGAAAGCAAACGTCAAACCGGGCATTTTACGGGCTGCCTCGCCCGCCCGGCGGCCCCGGAGGGCGCCGCAAAGCCCGCAGCGCCAGTGCTGGCACCGCCCGACGATGGGCAAAGCCGATAAAGTTGCATAAAATCTGCATATTTAAAACGCCCCACTCCCCAACGTTCATGGCTGCACTCCCCGAAGCCTCCGGCCTGCCCATCGCCAGCGAGGAAAAAACCCAGGCGCCGGCGCTGACGCAGGCGCTGGCACGCCCCTACCAGCACGGCTTCGTCACCGACGTCGAGTCCGATTCGCTGCCGCCGGGCCTCGACGAGGACACCATCCGCGCCATCTCGCGCATCAAGAAGGAGCCCGAGTTCCTGCTGAAGTGGCGCCTGGCCGCGCTGGAGCGCTTCTTCAAGATGGAAGAGCCCGACTGGGCCTACCTGCGCATGCAGCCCATCGACCTGCAGTCGCTGTCCTACTACTCGGCGCCCAAGTCGATGCAGAACGCGCCCAAGAGCCTGGACGAGGTCGACCCCAAGCTGCTGGAGACCTACGAAAAGCTCAACGTGCCGCTGCACGAGCGCGCGCGCCTGGCCGGCGTGGCCGTGGACGCGGTGTTCGACTCGGTCTCGGTGGGCACCACCTTTCGCAAGCAGCTGGCCGACGTCGGCGTGATCTTCTGCTCGTTCTCGCACGCGGTGCAAAACCACCCCGAGCTGGTCGAAAAGTACATGGGCACCGTGGTGCCGCAGGGCGACAACTACTACGCCGCGCTCAACTCGGCGGTGTTCTCCGACGGCTCCTTCGTCTACATCCCCAAGGGCGTGAAGTGCCCGATGGAGCTGTCCTCGTACTTCCGCATCAACGCCGCCAACACCGGCCAGTTCGAGCGCACGCTGATCATCGCCGAAGAGGGCAGCACCGTCAGCTACCTCGAAGGCTGCACCGCGCCGCAGCGCGACGAGAACCAGCTGCACGCGGCGGTGGTCGAGCTGATCGCGCACGACGACGCCTTCATCAAGTACTCGACGGTGCAAAACTGGTACCCCGGCGACGAGAACGGCGTGGGCGGCATCTACAACCTGGTGACCAAGCGCGGCCTGTGTGCGGGCAAGCGCTCGCGCATCGCCTGGACGCAGATCGAGACCGGCTCGGCCGTCACCTGGAAGTACCCCAGCGTGATCCTGCGCGGCGACGACTCCAACGGCGAGTTCCACTCGATTGCCGTGTCCAACCACTTCCAGCAGGCGGACACCGGCACCAAGATGATCCACATCGGCAAGAACACATCGAGCCGCATCGTCTCCAAGGGCATCAGCGCCGGCAACGCGCAAAACAGCTACCGCGGCCAGGTGCGCATCAACCCCGGCGCCGCGGGCGCGCGCAACCACACGCAGTGCGACTCGCTGCTGATCGGCCCCGACTGCGGCGCCCACACCTTCCCGTACATCGACGTGGCGCGCAACGACGCGGTGGTCGAGCACGAGGCCACCACCACACGCATCAGCGAGGAGCGCCTGTTCTATTGCCAGCAGCGCGGCGTCGACCCGCAGGAGGCCACGGGCCTGATCGTGGGCGGTTTTTGCCAGGCCGTGATCGAGGAGCTGCCGATGGAGTTCGCGCTCGAGGCCAAGGCCCTGCTGGCCGTGTCGCTGGAAGGCGCCGTCGGCTGATTTGCAAGCAAAAAATGGCTCTGGCGCCCGTGTATCAAGCGCGGGCAGCTATCAAAACAATAGGACTTCTCCCTCATGACCTCTTCCTCTCTCCTGCTGCAAGTGCGCGACCTGCGGGTCGACGTGGGCGAGCGCACCGTGCTGCGCTCGGTCTCGCTGGACGTTCCCGCCGGCGCGCTGGTGGTGCTGATGGGCGCCAACGGCAGCGGCAAGAGCACGCTGGGCATGGCCCTGGCCGGCCACCCCAACTACCAGGTCACCGCCGGCAGCGCCCGCCTGGGCGGTGCCGACCTGTTGGGCCTGCCGGCGCACGAGCGCGCCCGCGCCGGCCTGTTCCTGTCCTTCCAGTCGCCGCCCGACGTGCCGGGCGTCAAGAACAACCTGTTCATCCGCACCGCGCTCAACGCCGTGCGCGAGGCGCGCGGGCTGGAGCCGCAGGACGCGTTCGACTTCCTGTCCAGCGCCAAGCAGGGCGCCAAGCAGCTGGGCCTGCCCGAGGCCATGCTGGGCCGCCCGGTCAACGAGGGTTTTTCGGGCGGCGAGCGCAAGCGCAACGAACTGCTGCAGTTGTCGCTGCTGCAGCCGCGCCTGGCCCTGCTCGACGAGATCGACTCGGGCATGGACGTGGACGGCGTGCGCGCCGTGGTCGAGCTCGTGCAGCGCCTGCGCGCGCAGGGCACGGCCTTCATCGTCATCTCGCACTACCTGCAGATGATCGAGCAGCTGCAGCCCGACACCGTGCTGCGGCTGGACCAGGGCTGCATCGCCGAAACCGGCGACATCGAGCTGGCGCGCCGCATCGCCCGCACCGGCTTCGCGCGCGCCGCCGCCACCGCGGAGGCCTGAGCATGGACAGCGCCCGCGCCGACATCCTGGCGGCCGAAAGCCACCTGCAAGCGCACGGCTGGATCGGCCGCCACAACGAATCGTTCCGCCACCTGCCCCCGCCCGACTTGCCGACGTGGCAGGGCCAGCCGGCCACCGACGCCGCCTGCGACGCGCCCCCCCTGGCGGGCACCGGCTGGACGCTGCTGCCCATGGGCCAGACGCCGGCGCATGGCGTCGACGCCCGCTGGCTCGACGCGCTCGACCCGGCGCAGCGTGCCGAGCTGTTCGCCGGCCTGCCCCCGCCGGGCGAAGGCGGCGATGCCGCGCCCTTCGCCTGGGCCCACCGCGCCCTGTGCCGCCAGGGCCTGCGCCTGCGCGTGCAGGGCACGCCCGGCAAGGCGCCCGGCGAGCAGGACACCGTGTGGCTGCAGCTGCGCCACCAGCCGCGCGCGCAGGCCGAGGCGCCGCTGCTGGTGCTGGATGTGGACGAAGGCGTGCGCTGCATGCTGATCGAGTCGCACGAGCACGACCCCGCCGTGTGCGCCCACGGCCTGACGCAAAACCTGCACGTGCACATCCGGCTGGCGCGCGGCGCCCGGCTGCAGCACCTGCGCGTGGCCGCGCCCGGCCCGCAAGACCGCAGCGCCCACGTCGTGCACGCCACGCTGGCGGCCGACGCGCATTACGCCCAGGCGCTGGTCGCCACCGGCGGCAGCTATCACCTGCAGCGCTGCGTGGTTCAGCTGCAGGGCGCGGGCGCCGAGGCGCGCCACGCCGGCCTGCTGCTGGCCGGCGCGCAGGCCATCGACCACCACATCTTCAGCCGCCTGGACGCGCCGCGCACCACCAGCCAGGTCGAGGCCCTGGCCCTGGCCTCGGGCAGCGCCCGCGCGGTGGCCAATGCCTACACCCGCATCGCCGCCGGCAGCGACGACGCCTCGGTGCGCCAGCGCCTGTCGGGCATCGCGCTGGACGGCCAGCCGCGCATGGTGCTGCGCCCGCACCTCGAAATCCTGCACGACCAGGTGCAGGCGGTGCACGGCGCCACCTGGGGCGCGCTGCCGGCCGACGCCCTGTTCTACGCCCGCCAGCGCGGCCTGGACGAGACCACCGCGCGCGCCCTCATCATCGACGGCATGGCGCGCGCCGTGCTGGAGCGCTGCCTGATTGATGCCGACGGCACCCGCCTGCTGACCGAATGGCTGGACAGCGGCTGGCTGCACCAGGCCATCGCCCGCCACCTGACCCTCAAGGAGCCCGCCCATGGGTGAAGCCCACGCCTTCCTGCACGACGGCGCGCTGAACGTGCCGGCCCTGCGCGCGCAGTTTCCGGTGCTGGCGCAGGCGGTGCATGGCGCACCGCTGGCCTACCTGGACAACGGCGCCACCACCCAGATGCCGCTGGCGGTGCTGGAGGCCATGCGCGTCTTCGAGACGCGCGACCGCGCCAACATCCACCGCGGCGTGCACACGCTGAGCCAGCGCGCCACCGACGACTTCGAGGCCGCGCGCGCCGTGCTCAAGCGCTTCATCGGCGCCGGAGCCGAGCACGAGCTGGTCTTCACCTCGGGCACCACCGAGTCGCTCAACCTCGTCGCCCAGGGCCTGTGGCTGGGCGGCGCGGGCAAGGCCTGGCTGCGCGCGGGCGACGAGATCATCGTGAGCGGCCTGGAGCACCACGCCAACCTGATCCCCTGGCAGCAGGCGGCGCAGGCCAGCGGCGCCAGGCTGCTCGTGCTGCGCCCCGACGCCGCAGGCCGCCTGCACACGGCCGATCTGCAGCGCCTGCTGACCGAGCGCACGCGCGTGTTTGCCGTGACGGCCGGGGCCAACGCGACCGGCGAGCGCCCACCCTATGAAGAGATGCTGCTGCTGGCCACGCAAGCCGGCGCGCTCACCGTGCTGGACGCCGCGCAGGCGGCCAGCCACGCCGTGCCCAAGCTGTCCGCCCTGGCCTGCGACTTCATGGCCTTCTCGGGCCACAAGATGTACGGGCCCATGGGCACCGGCGTGCTGGCCGGCCGGCGCGCGGCGCTGGAGCGCCTGCACCCGCTGCGCCTGGGCGGCGACATGGTCGAGTGGGTCAAATACGACAGCGCCTGCTATGCCGCCCTGCCCGCCCGGCTGGAAGGCGGCACGCCCAACGTGGGCGGCGCCGTCGGCCTGGCGGCCGCCGCGCAGTTCATCGACCAGGTGGGGCGCGCAGCCATCGACGCCCACGTGCACGCCCTGCGCGCGCAGGCGGTGGCGGGCCTGGCGGCGATCGAGGGCGTCACCGTGCTGGCGCCGCACGCCACCGATGCGGCCCTGCTGTCCTTCGTGGCGCGCGACGTACACCCGCACGACATCGGCACCCTGCTGGACGAGCAGGGCATTGCCGTGCGCACCGGCCACCACTGCGCCCAGCCGCTGATCGACCACCTGGGCCTGGGGCCCACCACGCGCGCCTCGTTCGCGGTCTACAACACGCCCGAGGAGGTGGAGCGCCTGGTCGCTGGTGTCGCGCGCGCGCTGGAGGTCCTGCGATGAGCAGCGCCGAGAACGATCTCTATCAAGAGGTGGTGCTGGAGCACAAGCGCGCGCCGCGCAACTTCGGCCACCTGCCCCATCCCACGCACCAGGCGCAAGGCACCAACCCCTCGTGCGGCGACCGCATCGCCGTCGAGCTGGACCTGCAGGGCGATCGGGTGGCGGACATCCGTTTCACCGGCCACGCCTGCGCCATCTGCATGGCCTCCACCTCGATGATGACCGAGGCCGTCAAGGGCCGCGACGTCGCCGCCGCCAAGGCCTTGCAGCAGCACTTTCGCGCCGTGCTGACGGGCGAGGAAGAGCCCGAGGAAGCCCCGCTGGGCAAGCTGATCAGCCTGGCCGGCGTGCGCCAGTACCCCAGCCGCATCAAGTGCGCGCTGCTGGGCTGGCACGCGCTGATGCACGCCATCGCACAAGACGGTTCGGGCAGCACCGAGACCGTCATTTCGGACCAGGAGCCCGTTTGATGAGACGCAACCGCGAAACCGTGCTGGTGCGCCGCACGGTGCAGGTCGAGCTGGTGCCCGCGGGCACGCCGGTCGAGCTGGAAGAAGGCACCTGGGCCGAGGTGACGCAGGCGCTGGGCTCGTCCTTCACCCTGCTGGTCGAGGGGCAGCTGGTGCGCCTGCGCGGCAGCGACGCCGACGCCATTGGCAAGACCGACCCGACGCCCGTCATCGACCATGGCGACGTGCAGGCCAGCGACGTCGAGCCCCTGGTGTGGGAGGCGCTGCGCACCTGTTATGACCCCGAGATCCCGATCAACATCGTCGACCTGGGCCTGGTTTACCGCTGCGAGCTGCTGCCCTTTGCCGAGGAAGAGGGCAAGCTGCACGTGGTGATCGACATGACCCTGACGGCCCCCGGCTGCGGCATGGGCGAGGTGATTGCCAACGAGGTCAACGAGAAGGTGCTGAACCTGCCGCGTGTCGAAGAATGCACCGTCAACATCGTGTTCGACCCGCCCTGGGACCGCTCGATGATGACCGAGGAAGCCAAGCTGGCGCTGGGGCTTTGACGCTTGGGCGCGCGCGCCACGAAACCACAAAACCATGGGGGCCGCGGCCCCCATTTGCATGTCCAGGGTCGGCCGGCTTCAACCGTCCTTGCCGTCCAGCCGCGTCTGGGTCAGCCAGGGCACGTAGATCAGCAGGTAGATCAAAAACGCCAGCCCCCACAGGCCCGACGCCAGCAACAGCGCCTGCGTGTAGACCGCCGGCACGGCCGCCGGCAGCAGCACCCGCACTACGGCGGCGGCCAGCACCAGGGCGTAGGCCAGGGTCTCGCCCCACGAGGTCTTCAGCGGCCGCCCGGTGTGCCCGCGCGCGGTGCGCGTGATCATGCCGATGATCAGCCCGCCCACGGCGCCGACGGCAAAGGCGTGCACCGCCAGCGCCTCGGCCACCCAGCCGGCCTGCGCCGCGGCCAGCAGCGCAAAGCCGATCGGCAGCCAAGCATAGGCCCCATGCAAAATCCACAGGATGGGCCGCGTCAGCGTGACCTGCGGCTTCCACATCGCCAGCCGCAGCGCGTGCAGCACGGCCGCCAGCGCGCACAGCAGCCCGACCAGGCCGGCCGGCGCGCCGCACACCCACGCCGCCAGCGCCAGCGCGGTGGCGGCCAGCACGCTCCACTCCAGCGGCCGAGGCACGCTGTTCTTCAGCCCCGGCGTCACGTTGCGGGTGAACACCGGCACCACGCGCCCCGCCATCACGCTGATCACCATCAGGATCAGCGCCAGCCCGGCGTACAGGGGCCTGGCGGCGGGCACCGCCAGCACGCCCATCACGCTCAGGTGAAACACCGCGTTGGCCGCCGCCATCAGCAGCAGCAGCGAGAGCAGCGGAATGTTGCGCCGGTTGCCGGCCTTGACCAGGATGCGCAGCAGCAGCACCGCCACCACGGGCAGCAAGGCGAAGTCCAGCACCGCGAACAACGCGTAGGGCCCCGTCAGCGCCGCCAGGCGCGCCGCCAGCCACAGCACCGCCAGGGCGGCCAGCAGCGGCCCGCGCGGGGTTTCCAGGCCCGTCCAGGCGCGCACCCCGGTCAGCAGAAAGCCGATGATGACGCCGGCCGCAAAGCCGAACACCATCTCGTGGCCATGCCACAGCAGGGCCGGCAGCGCGAACGCGGTGTGGGCATGGCCCAGGAAGACGGCCACCCACAGCGGCACCGACACGCAGGCCAGCAGCGCCGCGCCCAGGTAAAACGGCCGAAAACCGAGCCGAAACAGCGGCCAGCCGCGCAGCGCGGGAGCCGGCGCCGACCCGGCGACGGGGATGGAAGAAGCGGAGCGTTGGTTCATGTAACGGGCGCGAAAAGTGCGCTTGGAGACGGCGCGCAGGCCGAGATGGCTCATTTTTATATAGCGGGGCGTTGGACGCCAGAAGAATCATTTTGAGCACGTGTTCAGTAAGGTTGCTGGACGATCGCCGGCGGCCCGCCGTCCTGCGCGAAAACCCCGAGCCGAAACACCGCCGGTCTTTCGGATTCCGAACTGCAACAGTGCAAGAATGATGCTTTTGGCTGCCGGACCGCTGGGCTCCGGCAACGTCGACCGAGGAGTTCACCCCATGAAAAGAGACCCGCTGCCCCAGGCGCAGCGCCCACTCGCCGCCCAGTCCATCAGCGCCGACGTGCTGGCGGAAAAATACTTCAAGCCCGGCGAGCACTCCCTCGAGCAGCTCTATGGCCGCGTCGCCCGCGCACTGGCCAGCGTCGAAAAGCCCGAGCTGCGCGCCGAATGGGAAAGCCGGTTCCTGAGCAACCTGCACGCCGGTGCCATCGGTGCGGGCCGCATCATGAGCGCGGCCGGCACCGACATCCAGGCCACGCTGATCAACTGCTTCGTGCAGCCGGTGGGCGATGCCATCCAGGGGCGCGACGCCGACGGCTACCCCGGCATCTACGAAGCGCTGCGCGAGGCCGCCGAGACCATGCGCCGCGGCGGCGGCGTGGGCTACGACTTCTCGCGCATCCGGCCCAAGGGCGCCTTCGTCAAGGGCACGCACTCGTACGCCAGCGGGCCGTGCAGCTACATGAACGTGTTCGACCAGTCGTGCTCGACGGTCGAGAGCGCCGGCAGCCGCCGCGGCGCGCAGATGGGCGTGCTGCGCATCGACCACCCCGACGTGCTGGAATTCATCACTGCCAAGCGCACGCCCGGGCGCTGGAACAATTTCAACGTCTCGGTGGGCGTGTCCGACGCCTTCATGAAGGCCGTGGCCGACGGCACCGCGTGGGAGCTGGTGCACCGGGCCGAGCCGGGCCCGAAGGTCAAGGATCAGGGCGCCCATCAGCGCGCCGACGGCCAGTGGGTGTACCGCAGCGTGCCCGCGCGCGAGCTGTGGGACACCATCATGACCTCGGCCTACGACTTTGCCGAGCCGGGCATCCTGTTTCTGGACCAGATCGGGCGCGACAACAACCTCAACTACACCGAGAAGATCGAGGCCACCAACCCCTGCGGCGAGCAGCCCCTGCCGCCCTACGGCTGCTGCGACCTGGGCCCCATCATCCTGACCCACTTCGTGCGCCACCCCTTTGGCGTGGGCGGCGAGGCCAGCTTCGACTTCGACGCCTTCGAGCAGGTGGTGGCCACCCAGGTGCGCGCGCTCGACAACGTGCTGGACGTCACCTACTGGCCGCTGCAGCAGCAGCGCGACGAGGCGGCCGCCAAGCGCCGCATCGGCGTGGGCTTCACCGGCCTGGGCAACACGCTGACCCTGCTCAAGCTGCGCTACGACCGCGAGGACGGCCGCCAGATGGCGGCCGAGATCGGCCGGCGCATGCGCGACGCGGCCTACCGCGCCTCGGTCGAGTTGGCCCGCGAGAAGGGCGCCTTCCCCAAGTTCAAGGCCGATGGCTACCTGGCCCAGGGCACCTTCGCCAGTCGCCTGCCGGATGACATCCAGGCGGCCATCCGCCAGCACGGCATCCGCAACAGCCACCTGCTGTCGATCGCGCCCACCGGCACCGTCAGCCTGGCCTTTGCCGACAACGCCTCCAACGGCATCGAGCCGGCCTTCAGCTGGGGCTACAAGCGCAACAAGCGCGAGGGCGACGGCAGCACCAGCAGCTACATGGTCGAAGACCATGCCTTCCGCCTGTACCGCGAATTGGTGGACGCCAGCGTCACCACCGACGACGTGGCCGGCAAGCTGCCCGCCTACTTCGTCAACGCGCTGCAGATGAGCGCGCAAGAGCACGTGGCCATGATGCAGGCGGTGCAGCCCTACGTGGACACCTCCATCAGCAAGACCGTCAACATCCCCGAGGACTATCCGTTCGAGGACTTCAAGGACCTGTACCGCCAGGCCTGGCAAGCCGGCCTGAAGGGCCTGGCCACCTACCGGCCCAACAGCATTTTGGGTGCGGTGCTGGAGACCACGTCGACCAAGAAGCCCGAGCCCCAGGCCGCGCCGGTGCCCGCCTACGACCCGATGCGCACCGTGATCGAAAAGCGCCCGGCCGGCGGCCTGCCGGCCGTGGCCGAGAAGATCGAGTACTGGACCAGCGAAGGCCAGCAGCGCCTGTACCTGATCGTCACCTTCCTGCCCGTGCCCGCGGCCGACGGCAAGGGCACGATCGAGCGCGCCATCGAGTTCTTCATGCCAGTGGGCCAAAGCAGCGAGTCGCAGCAGTGGATCACCGCCACCATGCGCATGCTGAGCCTGGCCGCGCGCGGCGGCTTTCTGGATCGGGCGCTGTCGGACATGCGCAAGGTCACCTGGGACCGCGGCCCGGTGCGCCTGGGCACCTACGAGAAGGCCGACGGCACCCACGTGCCGCGCTGGCACGACAGCGAGGTGGCGGCCATCGGCTATGCGGTCGAAAACCTCATCGCGCGCCGCGCCGAGGCGGCCCAGGCCTCGCTGTTCGAGCCCGACGAGATGCTGTCGGCCGAGCCGGCTGCCGACTCATCGCCCGCGGCCCCCGGCGTGATGGCCGGCAAGAAGTGCCCCGAATGCGGCGCGCACGCCATGATCCGCAAGGACGGCTGCGACTACTGCACGCACTGCGGCTTTGTCGGCAGCTGCGGGTAGGCCGCCATGAAGCGCCGCCACGCCCTGGCCCTGACCTGCGCCGCCTTGCTGCCGCTGGCCGCGCACGCCGCGCTCAAGCCGGGCGACGCCGCGCCCGAGTTCAAGAGCACCGCCGCCCTGGCCGGGCAGACGTTTGCCTTCGATCTGGCCGAGGCCCTGAAGAAGGGCCCGGTGGTGCTGTATTTCTTCCCCAAGGCCTTCACGCAGGGTTGCACCATCGAGGCCAATGCCTTTGCCGAGGCCACGCCCAAGTTCGCCGCGCTGGGCGCGCGCGTGATCGGCATCTCGCACGACGACATCGACACGCTCAAGCGTTTTTCCACCGAGGCCTGCCGGGACCAGTTCGCGGTGGGCTCGGACCCGAAGGGGCAAACGATCAAGGCCTACGACGCCGCGTCGCTGCTGCCGGGCGTCGCCAACCGCATCTCCTACGTCATCGGCCAGGATGGGCGGATTGCCTTTGTCCATCAGGGCAGCGACCCGCTGCGGCACGTCGAGCTGACGCTGAAGGCGGTAGGCGACGGGGTGCACAACAAGCGCTGACGCGGCGGAAACTTACAAAAAAATCACTGGAATCCGGCGCCAATCAAGCGCGAATAGCTATAAATTATGTAGTATCCGATCGTAATCAACGGTCGAACTGCTGCGCGCTGGGTCAACATGGCGAACGCCCTTTGCAGTCGAAAAGCATCGGGCAAGAATGGCGCCAAGGGGCTTATGTCAAGGCGGCGCGCAGGTGTCGGGCGATCCGCTGGGCCGCCTGGCCGTCACCGTAGGGCGACACGCCCTTGGCCATGGCCCGGTACGCCGCCGGGTCGTCGAGCAGGCGCTGGGCCTCGGCCACGATGCGCTCGAAGTGGGGCCCGACCAGCTTGACGACGCCGGCGTCCACCGCCTCGGGGCGCTCGGTCTCGTTGCGCAGCACCAGCACCGGCTTGCCCAGCGCGGGCGCCTCTTCCTGCACGCCGCCCGAGTCGCTGATGATGAAGTAGGCCTGCTTCATGGCCGCCACGAAGTTGTCGTATTCGAGCGGCGCGCACAGATGCATGTTGGGCAAATCCGCCAGCGCCGCGTGCGCGACATCGCGCACGTTCGGGTTGGGGTGCACCGGGTAGACGAAGTCCACCTGCGGGTTGTGCTCGGCCAGATGCCGCAGCGCGCGGCAAACCTCCTGAAACGGCGCGCCGAAGTTCTCGCGCCGGTGGGCGGTCACCAAGACCATGCGCGCGCCGGGACGCTGCCCCAGATCGACCGTGGCGCTGCGCTCGGCGGTCATCAGCAGCGCGTCGATGACGGTATTGCCCGTCACCAGGATGTCGGCATCCGCCACGTCCTCGCGCAGCAGGTTTTGCCGCGACGACTCGGTGGGCGCGAAATGCCAGCGCGCGAACAGCGAGGCGATCAGCCGGTTGGCCTCTTCCGGAAACGGGTTGTGGATGTCGCCCGTGCGCAGGCCCGCCTCCACGTGCCCAATCGGGATGCGGCGATAAAAGCAGGCCAGGCACATGGCCATCACCGTCGTGGTGTCGCCCTGCACCAGCACGGCGTCGGGCGCCTGCTCGGCCAGCACGGCATCGGCGCCGGTCAACAGGCGCGCCGTCAGGCCGCTGAGCGACTGGTTGGCCTGCATGACGTTCAGGTCGACGTCGGGCTGGATGTCGAACAGGCGCAGCACCTGGTCGAGCATTTCACGGTGCTGGGCCGTAGCCAGCACGCGGACGTCGAAATTCGGATCGGCACGCAAGGCCAACACCACCGGTGCCATCTTGATGGCCTCGGGGCGCGTGCCAATGACGCAAAGAATGCGCTTCATCTCACCTCCACAGATTCACAGCGTTGGAAAACCGATCCCATCCGCTCACTTGAGCGCCTTGTAGCGCATGCGATGCGGCCGCGCGCCCTCCTCGCCCAGGCGCTTCTTCTTGTCGGCCTCGTACTCTTGGTAGTTGCCGTCGAAGAACACCCATTGCGAATCGCCCTCGGCTGCCAGGATGTGGGTGCAGATGCGGTCGAGGAACCAGCGGTCGTGGCTGATGACCATCACGCTGCCGGCGTATTCCAGCAGCGCGTCTTCCAGCGCGCGCAGGGTTTCCACGTCCAGGTCGTTGCTGGGCTCGTCCAGCAGCAGCACGTTGGCACCCTGCATCAGGGTCTTGGCCAGGTGCAGGCGGCCGCGCTCGCCGCCCGACAAAGTGCCGACCTTCTTTTGCTGGTCCTGCCCGTTGAAGTTGAAGCGCCCGCAATACGCGCGGCTGGCCATCTGGAACTTGCCGACGTTGATGATGTCCAGGCCCCCCGAGATGTCTTCCCACACCGTCTTGTCGTTGGCCAGCGCGTCGCGGCTCTGGTCGACGAAGGCCAGTTGCACCGTCTTGCCGAGGGCGACCTCGCCGGCGTCGGGCTGCTCCTTGCCGGCAATCAGGCGAAACAGCGTCGACTTGCCCGCGCCGTTGGGGCCGATGATGCCGACGATGGCGCCGGCCGGCACCTTGAAGCTGAGGTTGTCGATCAGCACGCGGTCGCCAAAGCTCTTGCTGACGCCCTTGAACTCGATCACCTCGGTGCCCAGGCGCTCGGCCACGGGGATGAAGATTTCCTGCGTCTCGTTGCGCTGCTGGTATTCGTAGTCGCTCAGTTCTTCAAAGCGCGCCAGGCGCGCCTTGCTCTTGGCCTGGCGGCCCTTGGGGTTCTGGCGCGCCCACTCCAGCTCCTTCTTCATGGCCTTCATGCGCGCGTCTTCGCTTTTCTTTTCTTGCAGCAGGCGCGCTTCCTTTTGCTCCAGCCAGGTGCTGTAGTTGCCCTTCCACGGAATGCCGTAGCCGCGGTCCAGCTCCAGGATCCATTCGGCCGCGTTGTCCAGGAAGTAGCGGTCGTGCGTGATCGCCACCACGGTGCCGGGAAAGCGCTGCAGAAAGATCTCCAGCCACTCCACGCTCTCGGCGTCCAGGTGGTTGGTGGGTTCGTCCAGCAGCAACATGTCGGGCTTGGACAGCAGCAGCTTGCACAGCGCGATGCGGCGCTTTTCGCCGCCCGACAGGTTCTTGATCTGCGCGTCCCAGGGCGGCAGGCGCAGCGCGTCGGCGGCAATTTCCAGCTGGTGCTCGCTGTCGGTGCCGGCAGCGGCAATCACCGCCTCCAGCTTGCCCTGCTCCTCGCTCAGGGCGTCGAAGTCGGCATCGGGCTCGGCATAGGCGGCGTAGATTTCCTCCAGCCGGGCGCGCGCGGCGTTGACCTCGCCCATCGCCAGTTCGACCTCTTCGCGCACCGTGTGCTCGGGGTTGAGCTGCGGCTCCTGCGGCAGGTAGCCGATGTCCAGGCCCGGCATCGGCGTGGCCTCGCCCTCGATCTCGGTGTCGATGCCGGCCATGATCTTCAGCAGCGTGGACTTGCCCGAGCCGTTCAGGCCCAGCACGCCGATCTTGGCGCCGGGAAAGAACGACAGCGAAATGTCCTTCAAGATCTGCCGCTTGGGCGGCACGATCTTGCTGACGCGGTTCATGGTGTAGACGTACTGGGCCATCAAATTACTCTCAAAAACATAGCTATCAGCGCTTGCCAGGCGAGCGCTGCAGCATTAAAACGCTTGAAATCGGAGGAGCAGATCCCCCGCGCGGGCACCGCGTGGCCGCAGGCCGCCAAACCTCGATTATCGGCGCTGCGCCATGGCCGGGGCGCAGCCGCGGGCGCGGCGCGCGCGCATCCGCTGCGCCATGCGTGCGATAATGGCGGGGCTGACGGTTCACCAGTTCCCCGTTTCAGCCAGCCCTTCCGCTGGGGCACCTTGCACATGCGCAGCCCATCCGGGCCCATCGCGCGCCAGGGCGCCCACCTCAAGAAGAACCCGCTTTTCGCCCACCTGACTGGCCGGCCCTGCGCCGGATCGGGCCCAAGGCAGCCGCGCCGCATTGCACGGCGCATCCATCTGATGAACTTTGACGATCTGAACCTGGCACCGGCCCTGCTCAAGGCCGTGCTCGATCTGGGCTACACCCAGCCCACCCCCGTTCAAGCCCAGGCCATCCCCGTCGTGCTGCAAGGCCACGACCTGCTGGCCGGCGCGCAGACCGGCACCGGCAAGACCGCCGGCTTTGCGCTGCCCCTGCTGCAGCTGCTGTCCACCCGCCCCGCGCGGCGCCCCGGCGCCATTCGCGCCCTGGTGCTCACGCCCACGCGCGAGCTGGCCGCGCAGGTCGAGGAAGCCGTGCGCCAGTACGGCAAATACCTCGATCTGAGCTCCACCGTGATCTTCGGCGGCGTCGGCATGAACCCGCAGATCGAGCGCATCCAGGCCGGCTGCGACATCCTGGTGGCCACGCCCGGGCGTCTGCTCGACTTGGAGCAGCAGGGCCACCTGGACCTCTCGCACGTCGAAATCCTGGTGCTGGACGAAGCCGACCGCATGCTGGACATGGGCTTCATCCACGATGTCAAGAAGGTGCTGGCCCTGCTGCCCGCGTCCAAGCAGAGCCTGCTGTTCTCGGCCACCTTCAGCGACGAGATCCGCGCGCTGGCGGCCAACCTGCTGAAGGACCCCAAGAGCATCCAGGTGACGCCGCCCAACACCACGGTCGAGCGCATCGCGCAGCTCATCTACCCGGTGGGGCGCAACCGCAAGAAGCAGGTGCTGACGCATCTGATCAGCGAGGGCGACTGGAGCCAGGTGCTGGTGTTCACGCGCACCAAGTTCGGCGCCAACAAGGTGGCCGACTACCTGAACGCGCAGGGCATCAAGGCCATGGCGCTGCACGGCAACAAGAGCCAGAGCGCCCGCACGCAGGCGCTGGCCGAGTTCAAGAGCGGCGAGCTGCGCGCCCTGGTGGCCACCGACATCGCCGCGCGCGGCATCGACATCGACGAGCTGCCGCACGTCGTCAACTTCGACATCCCCAACGTGCCCGAGGACTACGTGCACCGCATCGGTCGCACCGGCCGCGCCGGCGCCAGCGGCGAGGCCGTCAGCCTGGTGTGCCTGGACGAGGAAGGCTTCATGCACGAGATCGAGCGCTTCACGCGCCAGCAGATCCCGGTGCGCATCCTCGACGCCTACGGCCCCGAGGACGGCGAGCAGGCCGAGCCCATCGCCATGGGCCGCCAGACCCTGTGGGGCGGCCTGGGCAAACCGCCCAGCCGCGAGGTGATGCAGGCCGCCGCGCGCGCCGCGCGGCAGGAGATGATGCAGCGCATCCGCGAGAACAAGGCCACGCAGGGCCAGAGTGCGCGCGGCGCGCGACCGCCACGTGCCGCCGCTGACGGCGCCGAGGGCGCGCACGGCCCCGCGCGCAGCGCCGACGGCCAGCCCG